>Ga0209573_1000053_pt1 | contig 324465 bp, 211 predicted proteins | sample TNRBio252014_DNA_FD_185870 | JGI IMG/M metagenome (GOLD analysis project Ga0209573, IMG submission 185870) | Wastewater treatment Type I Accumulibacter community from EBPR Bioreactor in Madison, WI, USA - TNR Reactor_6/25/2014_ DNA (SPAdes)... | ecosystem: Engineered > Bioreactor > EBPR >... | reverse complement strand
GGAGATTCCGGCTGGCGTTCCTGAGAGTGGGAAGTGCCGCGCGGAGATTCCGGCTGGCGTTCCTGAGAGTGGGAAGTGCCGCGCGGAGATTCCGGCTGGCACCTCGGAGAGTGGGGAGTGCTGTGCGGAAATTCCGGCTGGCGTGCCTGAGAGTGGGGTGTGCCGCGCGGAGATTCCGGCTGACCTTCCCGAGACTCCTGTCCCCTGCGCGAAGATTCCGCCTGAGGCCGAGGGGCTTCGCTCTCATTGTCTGGCACCCGGAGGCGTAATGACCCGACGGCGGAGGGTTGAGGACAATCCACCCTACCTGGATGGGTGTTCATTGGCTGAGCCCTCCGATCATGCTGAGGATGCGGTCGGTCACGCCCTTCAGCTCCGCGTCGATCTCCGCCAGCGGTCGCGGGGGCTGGAAGACGTAGAAGTGGCGGTTGAAGGGGATCTCGTAGCCGATCTTCGTCTTCTCCGGGTCGATCCACGCATCCGGCGCATGGGGCAGGACCTCGCGCTTGAAGTAGGTGCCCACATCTTCGCTGAGCGGGACGTTTTCCGTGTCCCGCAGGGAGGCATCGGGCACGGGTTTGCCTTTGCCCTTCCCCTTGCTGCCGAGCACGATCTTGCCTTTCGCATCCCGCACCGGGCGCTCCACGGTGATGGTGCGGTAACCAAATGCTTCGTTCTTGAAGATGCGGGAGATGGGCACGCCGTCGCGCGTCTCCTCCCGGAACTCGCCAAACACGCGGGTGATGTCCTCAATGTGCGCAGGGCTAAGCTCCTTGCGCTTGCTGCCGAGGCTCTTGCGCATTTTTTGCCAGAAGGCGGAGGCATCAATGAGCTGGACGCGGCCCTTGCGTGCGGCGGGCTTTCGGTTGCTGACGATCCAGATGTAGGTGCTGATGCCAGTGTTATAAAACATGTCCGTCGGCAGCGCGATGATGGCCTCGACGAGATCGTTCTCCAACACGTAACGGCGGATCTCGCTCTCGCCGCTGCCCGCGCCGCCGGTGAAGAGTGGTGAGCCATTCAATACGATGCCGAAGCGGCTGCCGCCATCCTTGGTAGGCCGCATCTTCGATATGAGGTGGAGGAGGAAAAGGAGGGAGCCATCACTGACGCGCGGGAGGCCGGGACCAAAGCGGCCGTTGTAACCCTGCTCCAGAAATTCCCTGCGGATGAGGGCCTCGATCTTTTTCCACTCCACGCCAAACGGCGGATTCGAGAGGGCGTAATCAAAGTGCCTCCCGGGCAGACCATCGGCAGAGAGGGTATTGCCAAAGATGATGTTGGCGATGTCCTGCCCCTTGATCAGCATGTCCGCCTTGCAGATGGCGTAGGACTCGGGGTTCAGCTCCTGCCCATACATGACTAGGCGGGCATCGGGATTGTGTCTGGCGAGGTGCTCCCCGCCCTCGCTCAACATGCCCCCGGTGCCGGCCGTGGGATCGTAGAGACTGCGCACGACGCCGGGTTTTGTCAGCGCATCATCGTCCTCAATGAAGAGAAGATTCACCATGAGGCGGATGGCATCTCGCGGCGTAAAGTGCTCCCCAGCGGTCTCATTGGAAAGCTCGGCGAACTTGCGGATAAGCTCCTCAAACACCGCGCCCATCTGCGCATTGCTGACCGTCTCTGGGTGGAGGTCGATATTGGCGAACTTCTCGGCCACGAGGTAGAGTAGGCCTGCTTTCTCCAGCTTATCGAGCTGGGTGTGGAACTCGAAGCGCTCAAAAATATCCCGCACGGCAGGGGAAAAGGCGTCGATGTAGGCGCGCAGGTATTCGCCAACGTTGGCGGCATCACCAGTGAGATCCTTGAAGCTCCGCAGATGCGTGTTGTAAAAGCTGTGCCCAGCGGTTCGCAGCAGGAAGGGCTCGGGATTGAGCCCTGCTGCCTCGCGTTTGGTCTTCTCCTTCAAAACGGCATCCCTAGTGCCCTCCAGCACACAGTCCAGACGACGCAGCACGGTGAAGGGCAGGATGACTTTGCCATACTCCGATTGCTTGTAGTCGCCACGAAGCAGATCGGCGACGGACCAGAGGAAGGAGGAGAGATTGGGATCAGACATGCAGGAGTGGCGGGGCAAAGAGGGTAGCGGTGCTATTTGAACGCCGTAGCGCCGCCGCCGCAACCCCCAAAGCCGTGGGATTCCGTTTCCCTAGCCCAATGGATCGGCAGTGCCTGGGCATTCAATGGTCAATGCCGACCCTACTTGGCGGATATTCGAGCGATTTTGGCTGATCAACGACCCTCTGAACCCAAACTTCGAGGAAGAATCGCTCAATACTGACCAGAGTTGGCGGAAAGTTTCGCCCCCTCGTTTTCCCCATCGAATTTGATGGCACGGCACCCACCAACGTCTGGGGTGGGGATTGAGGGGTGGTGGGAAAGGACGTCGGTTCCGGAACGATACGTTCTGTGCACGAGTAACCGGGGCTGTATCGGGCTCGATTCCGTATCGCCTTGTCTCAGGACATCGCCGTCAAGTCTGGTCGAAGTCCCTGGGCTCTATGATCGGCCACGTCACGCCTCAAACGTCTTGTCGTGTCCTTCGGTGTCCTGTGTTTACAAGGCAAGAACGCCAGAAAGTGGTGCCGGAGACAGGACTCGAACCTGCACTGATTACTCAACCAGATCCTAAGTCTGGCGCGTCTACCAATTCCGCCACTCCGGCATTTGGATGGGCTGAAGCGCAATGTTTGCTTCTTCGGCTGCATCTGCAAATGAAAAGGAGAGTTTCCGCAGAGTTCTTGGGGCATGGGGCGCGGGTCTTTGCCTGCTGTGCCTGCGAGGGGAGGATCGACTTCCGGCGCTGAATCTGCGACACTTGGGCGGGCCGTTAGACCCGGGTCAACTGGCGGCGCAGGGCGATCTCTAGCGCGGTGATGATGCCGGCGAGGGTGAAGAGGATGACGATGCCGTTGATCCAGAGGGTGCTGAAGTCCATCTGGAAATAGCGCTTCACAGTGCCAAAGAAAACGTTTACGCCCTGATCGCGGCGGTAGTCTTCGCGCTCCATCTCCGCCTTGGTCAGGAGGTCGAGGACCTTGCGGTTGACGTAGATCTCCTCGGCACTGGTGCCCTTGCGCAGTTCCATGGCTTGATCAACAAGGCGCTGATCCAAGGTGCCTTCGAGCGTGGCGCGGGTGATCTCTAGCAGGGTGTCGGAGACCTCGTCCGCGCGCCGACCATAGAGCCCTGATACGACGGCGAGCGCGCGCTTGGTGAGGTCAAACTGGACTTCTTGCTCTGGCGTCATGTCCTTGAGGCGGAGGAAGCTTTCCTTCTTTTTGTCGATGAGGTCCTGGGCGCGTGTGAGGGGATTGAGCTTGGCCTGGGAGATGATCATGGCCTCGTAGGACCAGCGCAGCGGCATGAACTGGCAGATGAAGGGGACCTTTAACCGGCTGCTATTTTCCTCTTCGTCGATGCCCGCCTTGCGCAGCCAACGCTCCACCGAATAGACGAGGTCGAGGTTTTTATTCATCTCTTCATACTTGATGAGCGCACCGCCGAGGATGATCTGCGGGATGAGGATGAGGGGGATGGCGTTCAGCGCGGTGCGGGTGTCATTGACGAGGGTGGAGATGAGCATGCCCAGGCAGACGCCCGTCATCGCGGTGACAAACATCCACCAGAGGTGGACCAAGAACATGTCCCGGATCTCCAGCACCCAATTGCCGATCAGCAAATAGATCGCGCACTGGATCAGGGCAAAGGTGGCCAGCGCTGACAACTTCCCGATGATGTAATAAAAGGTACGGAGGTTGTGATTGCGCTCCCGGTTCAGCGTGTAGCGGTCGCGGATGATCTCGTCCGCACTGTTCGTGAGGCCGAGGAACATGGCGACGACGAGCGTCATGAACAGGTAGGTGGGGATGTGGAAGGCGGAGGCGTAGGTGTAGTTATCCTCCTCCGAATACTTCAGCACGGAGGAGATGAGCACCGCTAGGGCGGGTGCCTCCAGCAGGGTGGTGAGGAGGTTTGTGCGGTTGCGCAGCTTACTGAGGAAGGCGCGCTTTAGCAGGGTGACGAAGAGGATGGCCTCCTCCCGCAGGGTGTGCTTGGGCGGGCGCGGGGTGCTGCGCACGCGGGAGGCGCTGGCGCTATCATCGCGGCGGCGGACGATGGTCTGCGTGGTATGGCCGGAGGCACCCGCAGTGGCGGCCGGGCCACCATTTGCGGCGCGGTTGACGGACTCCAGCATCAGGTGGCTCTGGAACCGATCCCGCCAAAAGTTCGGCGGGAACCGACGCGCCGCGACGAGGTGGGCGTCCGCGCTGCGCTCCTGAATGATATCGCCACTGATGTCCCGCAGTGGGGTTTCCAAGACATCAAAGACGAAGTCGGGCGTGAGGCTGGCGGGCATCTCTGCGATGGAGTCCTCCTGCCCGGTCTCCTCATTAAAGGCGCGCCAAAAGTACTCCAGCATTCCCTGCGGTGGGCCGAAATAGACCATCTTCCCGCCTTTATCCAGCAGCAGCGCCTGATCGAACATCTGGAGCAGACGCGAGCTGGGCTGGTGGATGGAGCAGAGGACGATCTTGTTGCGCGCCAGAGACCGGATGATCTCCAGCACGTGCTCAGAATCTTTTGAGGAAAGGCCGGAGGTGGGCTCGTCAAAAAGATAAACGTCGGAGATGCCGATCATGTCTAGCCCGGCGTTCAGCCGCTTGCGCTCCCCGCCGCTGAGGAACTTCTGCTGCGCGGTGCCGGCCAGCCGCTTGCGCAAGTCCACGAGCCCGAGTTCGGAGAGCTTGGCATCGACTCGTTTTTGCCGATCCTCTACCCGCAGATGGGGGCAACGCACGGCGACGGAGAAGTCTAGATTTTCATCCACCCGCAGCAGCGGATCAAAGGCGTCCTCCTGCGGGATGTAGGCGATGTAGGGGGTGAGGTTTTGCAGGTTGGAGTAAAGGGGCAGGCCGTTCATGACGACATCGCCTCCCTTGGGCTTCAGCTGCCCGGCTAGCACGCGCAGCAGAGTGCTCTTTCCACAACCACTGGGACCCATGACGCAGACCATCTCCCCACGCCGCGCCTGAAAGCTGAGCCCGTCTAGCGCGGTATCCCGGCCATCAAAGCGGTGCGAAAGCTCCCGGACCTCCAGGGTGCGGACGGTGTTGCGCTCCTCCTCAATGATGCGATCTGAGAAGTGGCAGCGGAGAAACTGCCCCTCCCCCAGCGTCAGGGTATCCCCATCGTGCAGCAGGGTGCGCTCCCGCACGGGGATATCGCCAACGAAGACCGGCCGGGAGGATCTGAGGACCTCTACTGCGCCGTTTTTCTGCGCGTAATTGCACTCGATCCGCAGGAGGATCTCCCCCTCGGTATCGCCGGAGAGGAGGATGTCCCCTTCCTCCAGGAGGGCGGGATTATTGGAGACGAGGTAGGTATTGCGGCTGCCCTCCAGGCGGAACTGCCCGCCAAATTCCTGGGCGCGGCGGCGCAGATCGCGCAGGGAGATCTCCACCTCGCCCAGGGTGATGATGCTGTCCTCGATGGAGGCATCCACGATGGTGCCCTCCCGCAGGGCCTGGCCGCCGACGGTCGCATCGGTATTGCGCAGCGCCTCGACGATGACGCCCAGGCCAAAGCTCACCCGCAAGTCGGTGCCACGGGTCCGCTGTGGGGAGATCTCGGCATCGCCGTCTGGCATCAAGGTCAGGTAAAGCTGCGTGCCGGAGAGCGTCTTCTTGGCGTTGAAGTAGGAAATCAGGTCATTGTAATCCAGGGATACGTCCTCCAGCACCACGCGCTCCGTCGCATAGAGGCGGGAGAAATCCCCCGGCGGCTGGCGGCGGCTGCGCACGAGGATGGGGATGGCACCGGTGTTCTTGAGCAGCACCATGCCCTGATAGCGGAAGGCCGTGACGGAGCAGTCGGTGGAAAGCGACCGCAGCAAGACATCGCAGGGCTGCGCGGAGGCGATGCGCAGCGTCTCCAGCGGCTGACCGCCGCGCATGGCGGGCTCTTCGCCATCCTCCAGCGGGGTATTGCCCGCATTGAGCTGGTAAACGATGTCGATCGCGGGCGCGGCGATGCCCAGGTTCGTCATGAAGAGATAAAACTCCACCATCTGCCGCTGCTCCGCTCCGGTGCGGGAGATCAAGAGGTAGAGCTGCACGCAAAGCAGGATCTTCTGCTCCATGCTGAGTTTTTTCCCCAGTTCCCGAGCGCGCTGGGCCAAGTCCTGCGGTTTTTGAAGCGCCTCAAAATACAAGCGACGCAGGTCGGAGTAGATCGCCTCCGGAAAGTCGTAGCGCAGGTAACCGAGGCTGGAGTCGATCTCCTCCTCCTCCACGCGACCATCCAAATTGGAAAAGCCCGCATAAACCTCGATCAGGACCGGCAGCATGTTATTGCCGCCCGTCGCAGTCGGCAGCGGCCGAAAGCGCTCCAGCCACTGATCGCGCCACCACCGCCAATCCAGCCACGCCGCCAGACGCAATCCACCGCTACCGGGCTCAGTCGGTGGCGGTGTATGTCTGGGAGGCAGGCTCATGGCAGATCAGTAAGACGCGGCAGAACAAAAAAGCCGCGCCCGACTATGGGCTGCGCGTCAAAGAAAACAACTCTGCGGGTGAAGAAAGACGCAGGAGTTCAGGTGCAGGGGGGACGTGGAGTAGCGGTTCGTCCTCCTTCTCGTACTCATCCCTCGTCATCGCGATGAGGCGGACAGAGGAATTCTGCGGATCCTTACCCCCAAGCTCCGCATTGGAGCCGGATGTGCACAACACTTCCCTACCAGCCACCCGACCAAGACGCCCCAGACCGATGGCGCATGGCAGGGCTGTGCTGCGTAGATGACCCACCCCTACTGCGCGGAATCCGAAAACAGCCCTTCAGGGTTCGGGGCGTTCAGGGACATGATGTAACCGACGACGTTCTTCAATGCCTGCTCATCCTCGATGAAGGTGGAGGTAAAGACCATCTTCGCCCCGTTGACATCGCCTTTGACGGCTCCGCGGGCACCGGACTTGAACTTCTGAATCTGGGCCATCAGATACCAGTGCTGCCGCCCCACCAGAGGCGGGCTACCGAAGGCCAATTCCCCGCTGGCATTGTAGCGATGGCACTCCATGCAGCGCTCCTGGAAAAGCATCATTCCCTCCTGGATGTCGGCATCTGCGACCTCGATCACCTTTGGCATCACGATGGGTTTGGACGCCACCACCTTGGCCACTTCCTGAATCTGCGCCGGGGTCAGCGCCTTGGAGATCGCCGCCATCATCTGCCCCTGCACATCGGTAGGCTCCGTGCCACGCCGCCCTTCCTGGAAGTTCTTCAACTGATTGACCACATACCACGCAGGCAAGTTCGCGATGGAGGGCGACTTCAGCTCTTCTTTGCCCTCCCCCTTCTCCCCATGGCATTGGGCGCAAACGGTGCCAAAAAGGACCTCTGCCGTCATTCCCGGGGTCGGTGGCGGCGGTGCGGGAACCGCCGACGGCGCGTCCGCAGCGCAGAGCATCCGCAGTACTGACACACCACCCAAACACACAACCCACCCCATGGCGACGCGGTGGCGAGCAAGAAACTTTGAAGAGCGCATAATGACGAGACGCCTTAAGTTGCATTATCTTTGCAACAATTCAGCCCTGATCCGTCCTCGCACAGACTTCCCACCAAGAATCGCGGATGCGGACACAAATTCCGCACAGCAGGGATAGCATCACCCCCGCCCAGTGGAGGGAGACAATCTCGCCCCCATTGGAGTCCGCTTTCGCAGCTCAGTCGCCCCGGCCTCACAGAGGCCAGCTACAACCCGCAAGCACTCCATCACTCCATCACTCCATCACTCCATCACTCCATCACTCCATCGCGGGCTCAACGGCTCCGGGCTCACAGAGCCCAGCCACAACACCCCCGCTCCCCTCAGGCCCTCGGGTGGGCAGCCTCGTACACTTCCTTCATCCGTTGCGTGGAAACATGCGTGTAGATCTGCGTGGTGGAAAGACTGGCATGACCGAGCAGGGATTGCACGCTGCGCAGATCGGCTCCGTTGTTGAGGAGATGCGTGGCGAAGCTGTGCCGGAATTTGTGGGGCGTGATGTGAATGGGCAGTCCCGAATGACGCCAGTATTTCTCCACGATATCCGTCACGGCCCGCGTCGTGATGCGCCGCCCCAACTTGCTGCGAAAGAGCGGTCCAGTCTGAACACTGGCTTTTTGGCGATAGCGTTGGATGGCCTGCATGGCGGGCGTGCCGATCGGGCAGAGGCGTTCTTTGCGCCCCTTCCCAAACACCCGCACCGTGTCGGAATAGGCATCCACGTCTTCGACATTGATCGCGACCAACTCACTGAGTCGCATCCCGGTGCTATAAAACAGTTCCAGCACCGCCAAATCACGCTCAGGGCCCCAGACGGGAGCTTGTTTGTCCTTGGGCAGACTCAGCGGCAGCGCCAGCATCTGCTCCACCTGCGTGAGGGTCAGCACCACGGGCAGCTTCTTTTCCTGCTTGGGCAATTGCACATCGGCCAGGGGATTCACCGTCCAGGCTCGGCGACGTGTCAGCCATTTGAAGAAGCTGCGCAGCGCGGCAAAATGAAGTCGGATCGTGGCGCGGCCAAGCTCTCGCTTCATCTGCTCAAAAAGGTAGCGCCGAAAGTCCTCGGCGGTCACGGACTCCCAGTCGCCAAAGCTTTTGGAACGCCGCCGGAATTCATCGAGCGCATGCCGATAATTTTCCAAGGTGCGCGGCGAAGAGCGGCGCTCCACCTCCATGAATTGAAGAAAATCCGCGCTCAATTGATCGGCAGGAAGCTCAGGAGGAGGCTGGGGAGCAAGGCGCGGCATGGATACTTCGGAAGACCTTACTACATGGTGATCTAAAATTCCAGCGGAAGAGCGGGGATTGTGGAGTGCGCAGTTTTTCGACAGGTCCGCCGCGATCCACGCCGAACACCCCACCCCAGGAAGCAAGCTTCCCTCCGCCGCAAAGCGAGAGCAAGCTCTCGCACTCGAGAAACGCTTTGGTACCATCACGCTTCTCGAGTGCGCGAAGCTCTGCTTCCGCTTTGGGGAAGTCAGCTCTGCTGGCGTCGCGCACCACCACCCCAGCGCTCAAGCCCAACCACAAAAAGCCCCCGACAAGCGCGATCCACGCCGAGCGCCCCACCCCAGGAAGCAAGCTTCCCTCCGCCGCAAAGCGAGAGCAAGCTCTCGCACTCGAAAAGCCCTGCGGTACCATTACGCTTCTCGAGTGCGCGAAGCTCTGCTTCCGCTTTGGGAAAGCCAGCTCTGCTGGCGTCGCGCACCACCACCCCAGCGCTGGAGCCCAACCACAAAAAGCCCCCGATAACCGCAATCCACGCCGAGCGCCCCACCCCGGGAAGCAAGCTTCCCTCCGCCACAAAGCGAGAGCAAGCTCTCGCACTCGAGAAGCCCTGCGGTACCATTACGCTTCTCGAGTGCGCGAAGCTCTGCTTCCGCTTTGGGGAAGCCAGCTTGCTGGCGTCGCGCGCCATCACCCCAGCGCTGGAGCCCAACCAGGAGAAGCCCGCTTTACAGCCAAGTCCGGTCTTGCAACCCCAGCGGCTCTTCAGGTATCTTTGCGCTTTCTCCGTCATGGCCGATCCATCTTCGCCCACACCCAACGATGAACCAGAGGATTCACCGCCCATCGTTTGGCCCCACTCGCCGCCACACCGAGCGACACCTGGAGTCATGATGGTCACCGCAGGCACACTGCACAAAGAGAATATCTTTACCGATGGCCGTCGGCTTTCGATGCTCCAGAGGGCATTGTTGGAGATCGCCGCCAAGCACGGCTGGCAACTCGAAGCTTGGTGTGTATTTCCCAATCATTACCACTTCGTCGCCCATCCGTTGGATGTTGCATCACAGCTTTCTGCGATGCTTAAAGAGCTCCATAGCAGGACGGCTCGTGCGGTGAATCGGGTGGATCACAAAAGTGGAAGGAAAGTGTGGCACAACTATTGGGACACCCCGTTGACACACGACACGAGCTACTATGCCCGACTTCACTACGTTCACTCGAACGCAGTCAAGCATCGGATCACCGCAAGTGCCGCGCAGTATCCGTACTGCTCGGCGTCGTGGTTTGAGAGAACAGCTCCCGTTTCTATTGTGAAAACCATCTACCGATTCAAGATTGATCAGTTGAAGGTGGACGATGACTTTTAGGCATGCTGGACTGGTGCATTCTTCACCGCGATCCAAGCCGAGCGCCCCACCCCAGGAAGCAAGCTTCCCTCCGCCACAAAGCGAGAGCAAGCTCTCGCACTCGAGAAGCCCTGCGGCACCATCACGCTTCTCGAGTGCGCGAAGCTCTGCTTCCGCTTTGGGGAAGTCAGCTCTGCTGGCGTCGCACGCCACCACCCCAGCGATCAATCCCAACCACAAAAAGCCCCCGATACCCGCGATCCACGCCGAGCGCCCCACCCCGGGAAGCAAGCTTCCCTCCACCACAAAGCGAGAGCAAGCTCTCGCACTCTAGAAGCCCTGCGGTACCATCACGCTTTTGGACTGCGGAAGCCCTGCTGCCGCTTTGGCAAAGCCAGCTCTGCTGGCGTCGCGCACCACCACCCCAGCGCTGGAGCCCAACCACAAGAAGCTCCCCATTCCCGCGATCCACGCCGAGTACCCTGGGTTCACTTCCGGGCGCTGCGCGCGTTTACCTGATCGCCGACCGGGAGGCCGGCGCTCCCATGTTAGGCTTTCTTCCCGAGTTCCTTGCTGCGTTCTGCGGCGGCGCGGACGGCTTGGATGAGGGCGTTGCGGAGGCCTTCTGCTTCGAGAGCTTCGAGCCCGGCGATGGTGGTGCCGCCGGGACTGGTGACTTCGTCGCGGAGAACGGCGGGATGACGCTGGGTCTCTAGCACCATTTTGGCGGCACCGAGCATCGTCTGTGCAGCCAACCGCAGCGCCGCAGCGCGGGGCAATCCCATGAGGACGCCGCCGTCTGCAAGCGCCTCAATCACGGTGTAGCCATACGCGGGGCCACTGCCGCTGAGACCGGTCACGGCATTGAGCAGCTTTTCCTGGACCTCATCCACGGTGCCCACAGCCCCGAGAATCTGGATGGCGAGCGCGGCATCCTCTTCGGTGGCGCGGCTACCGCGGGTAAAGGCGGCGGCTCCGGCTGCGACCAATGCGGGCGTATTGGGCATGGCGCGGATGACGCGGGCCTCCGCACCGAGCCACCCCTCCATGTCCGCGACGGAAATCCCGGCGGCGATGGAGAGGTAAAGTCGATCTCCCTTCACCTTGGCCAGCGTTTGGCAAAGGGCGGGCATGTCCGCAGGCTTGACGGCTAGGATGATCACGTCGGAATCTGCCGCTGTCTGCGCAGGACTGCCGATGGTGGTGACCACGGACAGAGTCTCGCGCAGGGCATTGGCGGCGGCAGGCACGGCATCGCACAGCGCGACCGTGAGGGCGTCATCGCCATCGAAGGCTTGGGAGACTCCGCGCAGGAGTGCCCCACCCATCTTGCCGCACCCGATCAGTCCTAGCTTCAGCATGATGGGAAATTAGCGCTGTTGGAGCTCGATGCAGACGCCTTCCACAGTGCTGCGGGCAAAAATGTGGTCGTAGGCCAGCACCGGATAGGACCAGACTTTGCCGTCCATGACATCGCTGCGGGCCTGCTCCTTGTATTTTTCTGGGTTCGCTTCGCAGATGACGATCTCGCCCTTGTCGCTGGTGGCGATGACGCTATCGCCCGAGAGGATGACCTGGCCAGGGCCAAAATCTGGCTCTGCCCACTTCAGTTCCCCGGTGCGGATATCGACGCAGGCCAGAGGGCCAGCACCGTATTTTTTGAAGCTAAACATCCCGTAAAGGTAGCCATCCTTCACAACAGGCGTGCTCCAGTGATTGGCGAGGTCATCGCCTTCTTTGCGCCAGATCGGCTCGCTCTTCCACTCGCTGCCGCTCTTGCTGATCTTGAATGCACCTGCACCGACGCCGTAGCCTGCGGAGCAATAAACAATGTCTTCCCAGACGACTGGGGAGGCTGCGGTGGAAACCTTCCAAGGATAGTCCTGACGCCAGAAGATGCTGCCGTCCTGGGAGTTCACGGAGACGAGACCGGTCTGGGTAAAGAAGATGGCCTGCTTCACGCCATGGAGCGTGGTCAAAATCGGCGTAGCATGGGTCATCTTATCGTCCTGGCCCTTCCAGATCACCTCGCCAGTCTTCTTGTTCAGCCCCAGGAGGCCTTGGCCAGCGCCACCACCGGCCATCAACAGCACATCGCCATCAATCACTGGGGAGGCCGCGTTCTGCCACTTGATCATGACCCCTGCGTTGTCCTTCAGCACGTCGTGCTGCCAGACGATCTTGCCGCTGGCAGCATCCACGCAATGCACGCCGAGATTGGCGTCGATGCAATAGACCATGCCGTCATCCACCACGGGGGTGGAGCGAGGGCCGTCGCCGCCCTTATTCTCAGGCGTGCCGGAGTCACCGCCGCCGTCGTACTTGTTGATGATGGTCAGCGGTGTTTCCCATTGCTTCTTGCCCTTGGCAGCATCCAGGCAGAGGAGGGCCTCGCCAGGATTCCCATCGGATTCACCCGTCACGATGGTGAAGGTCTTACCACCGGCGACGGCGAAGGAGCTGAAACCTGCTGGGGTCTCTTCCTTCCAGACCTTTTTCAATTTCACCTTGCCCCAGTCGCGTACATTGCTGGGCATGCCAGTGCTACCATCGTGGCTGGCGCCACGGAAGGCTGCCCATTCTTTCGGGGCGGCGGATTGGCTAAACGCGGAGGCGGCGGCAAAGGCACTGCCCAGGATTCCAAGGGTGAGGATGGAGCGGTTCATGCGGAGGCGATTTTTGCAGGTGGTTAGGGATAAAGAAACGAGCCCTTGTTCCTACCAGAATCCAACCGATCCAGCAAGAGACAATGCGCGGCGGAATTCAACGCATCCAGAGCGGAACGTCTTGCGGGGAAGCAGACCCCTCCTTTCCCGACTATCAAACCCATGTCCCAATTCCGTCTCTTGCATCTCCAAATCTTTCCCGCCATAGGATACGACGTGAATTACACCGGCATCCAGCAAGACCTCCTTTCCTCCCCACGCACCTGGCTCGTCACCGGAGGGGCAGGATTCATCGGCTCCCACTTGGTGGAAAAGCTCCTCGGGCTCGGCCAGAGAGTGCGTGTCCTGGATAACCACTTCTCCAGCACGACGGCAAATCTGGAAGCAGTGCTAAAGATCGTCGGTGATGAGGCCGCCGCACGTTTTGATTTTATCGCGGGCGATATCCGCAATCCCGCCGACTGCGCCAGCGCTGCACAGGGTGTGGATCAGATCATCCACCTCGCTGCGATGGGCTCTGTGCCGATGTCCATGGATCAACCGCGGGAGTGCCACGACATCAATGCCACCGGGACCCTGAACATGATGACCACCGCGCGGGATGCTGGCATCCGCCGTTTTGTTTATGCGTCCAGCAGCGCGGTGTATGGGGATGACGCCCTGCCAACCAAGCGGGAAGACTCCATCGGCCGCCCCCTTTCCCCCTACGCCGCCAGCAAGTACATCGACGAGGTCTATGCCTCCACAATGCTGACGTGCTACGGACTGGAGACGGTGGGACTGCGATTCTTCAATGTTTTTGGTCCACGCCAAGACCCCAAAGGAGCCTACGCAGCAGTGATCCCCTGCTGGATCGATGCGATGAAGAAGGGCGAGTCCGTCTTCATCAACGGCGATGGAGAAAACACACGCGACTTCTGCTTTGTGCGCGATATCGTGCAGGCCCTCATTTTGGCATCCACGACGGATAACGCCGCTGCCTTTGGGCAGGCCTTCAACGTCGGGCTGGGGTCTGCGACGAACCTCAATCAGTTGTTCCAGACGATCCGCGCGCTCGTCCAAGAGATCACGGGAAATGCGGTGGCAGATGTGATCTATCGCGACTTTCGCGCCGGCGATATCCGGCACTCCTGCGCGGACACCACGCGTGTCTGCGAGGTTTTGGAATTCGCTGGCGAATACACCGTCGCCGCCGGACTGCGCGAGACCGTCGCAGCGTTCTTGGCTTGAGGGTCCGGGAGGGCCCCGCCCCGCCGAAGGCGCACTCAACGTAGCGGGACGCACCAGCGTTCCGACGTGCAGCGTGCCACCGCCCTCAACCCAAGCCCTCGGAAATCTGGTGATTTCCGCTACTCCCGCGCACTCCCACAATCACGTCCAAGGCCGAAGGCGCACCCAACGTAGCGGGACGCGCCAGCGTTCCGAAGTGCGGCGTTCCACCGCCCTCAGCGCAAGCCCTCGGAAATCTGGTGATTTCCGCTACGGTTGGCGCAGAGGTCCCAGGGAGGCCGAATCAGCCGAGGGCTTCTAGCATGACCTTGAGCTTTGCCTGTTGGGCGGACCAGTCAGCTTCGCGTTGGGTGTGATCGTCCAGGACCTTTTGCGGCACTTTGGAAGTGAAGTTTTCGTCGGCCAACTTGGCGCGGACCTTCTGCAACTCTGCCTCCACCTTGTCCAATTCCTTCGCCACGCGGATGCGTTCTGCCTCGACATCGATCAGGCCTTCCAGTGGCAGGAAGAGCTCGCCCAGCGGTGTCAACGCTGTGGGCGTTCCCTTGGGGGCCTCGTAGGCCGCATCGACGTCCAGAGGCTCGGCGTTTAGCAGAATGCGCAGTACTTCGATCTCGTAGTCGGGCAGTTCCTGGGAGGGCTTCAACACAAAACGGGTACGCTTATTGATGTTGAAGCTGCTCTTCAGACCACGCCCCAGCGTGACCACTTCGTACTTGTCGTTGGCGGTCTTTTCATCCTCCGGCAAGATGCCAAAGTGGGCGAGCTCGTCCTCGTCCAGCGGCTTGGGCCAGCGGGCGAACATGATGCTCTTCCCGCCTTGATCGTCCGGCAGGTCGTGGTTGAAGCCCATGCCGTGCCAGAGCTCCTCCGTAATGAAGGGCAGGAAGGGATGGAAGAGGCGCAGGGTGTGCCCAAGCACAAAGTCGATGACGGCGAGGGTGTTGGCCTTGCGCTTCGCGTCGCTGCCTTGCAGGACAGCCTTGGAGGCCTCGATGTACCAATCGCAGTACTCGCTCCAGAAGAAGCGGTAGAGCGTGGCGGTGGCATCGCTGAAGCGGTATTCTTCAAGTGCTGTGGTGACCTCTGCAATGGCCGTATTCAGCCGCAGCAAGATCCATTTGTCGTCGCTGCTGAGGAGGGCAGGATTGATTTCGGCCTCGGTCTCGGCAGCGGGCAAGATGCCCGCTTCACTGGAGTCAGGCGAGACGCCTGAGCCACTCTGCATCTGGCGGAAGCGGGCGGCGTTCCAGAGCTTGGTGCAGAAGTTGCGGCCGAGCTCGACGTTCTTTTCGTCGAAGCAGATGTCCTGACCGAGCGGCGCACTGCGCATGATGCCAAAGCGCAACGCATCGGCACTGTAGCTCGCGATGAGCTCCAGCGGATCGGGCGAATTGCCGAGCGATTTGGACATCTTGCGACCCTGCTTGTCGCGGATGATGCCGGTGAAATAGACGTTCTTGAACGGCAGCTCGCCCATCCACTCGAAGCCCGCCATGATCATGCGGGCGACCCAGAAGAAGATGATGTCCGGCCCCGTGACGAGATCGGTTGTGGGGTAGAAGGCCTTCAACGTGGAAGTCTTCTCCGGCCATCCCATCGTGGCGAAGGGCCACAGCCAGGAGCTGAACCAGGTGTCGAGCACATCGGGGTCTTGGGTGAAGCCATGCGAGGTGAGAAACTCAGCCTCAACCGGGGATGTTGTCGCGATTGTAAGCTCATCCGAAAACTGAATCCCTGCTTCGTCATTGAACTCATCTGGCTCGTTCTTGATGATAGAAGTATGATCAGGTCGCCCTGAGAGTGATAACTCTAGCCCGATATTCAGACCAGCCTGCACACTCCAATAGCTAAGGCCACCTCCCTTTGTTTTGAGGGCAAAGTGTTGCTTGGTCTCTGTAGGCAATGCCTCGATAAACCGATGGCTAATTGTGCCCGTCCACACCGGAATCCGATGCCCCCACCACACCTGGCGGCTGATGCACCAGTCTTGAAGGCCGGTCATCCAATGGTCATAGACCTTCGCCCAGCGATCGGGGTAGAATTTCATCTCGCCATCCGCCACGACGGCCTGGCTTTCCTTCACGCTCGGGTATTTGAGGAACCACTGCTCGCTCAAACGGCTCTCGATGGGCACGTCGGCACGTTCGGAGTAGCCGAGGTTGTTCTGATACGGCTCCTCCTTGACGAGGCTGCCGATTTCCGCGAGCAACTCGGCGGCGCGTTTGCGGGCGGCGAAGCGCTCCATGCCGGCGAGGTCTTTGCCAGCGAGTTCGTTGAGCACGCCGTTCGGATGCATGACATCGACGGCGGGCAGGTTGTGACGCTGCGCGATCTCAAAGTCGGCCTTGTCATGTGCGGGCGTCACTTTCAGCACGCCGGTGCCGAAGGTGAAATCGACATGCTCGTCGGCGATGATCGGCAGCAGCGCTTGATCTTCGACCGGCAGCGGACGGCGCACGTGTTTGCCGATAAGATGCGCATAGCGCTCATCGTTCGGATTCACAGCAATCGCTGTGTCGCCCGGAATGACTTCGGGGCGCGTGGTGGCGATGGTGAGCCAAGTGCCGGGCTCCTCGACGACCTCGACTTTGAAGTGATACATGATGGCGTTTTGTGCCTTCATGACGACCTCCTCATCGCTGAGCGCGGTGAGGGAGGACGGGCACCAGTTCACCATGCGCTTGCCGCGGTAGATGAGGCCCTTTTTGTAGAGATCGACAAAGACACGCATGACGCAGGCGTTGTAGTCGGGATCAAAGGTGAAACGCTGGCGGCTCCAGTCGCAGGAGGAGCCGAGCTTCTTGAGCTGCTTGATGATGATATCGCCCTGCGTCTCCTTCCACTCCCAGATTTTTTCGACGAGCTTTTCGCGTCCCAGGTCGTCTCGGTGCTTGATGACGCCCTGTTTTTTCAGCGTCTTCTCCACCACGTTTTGCGTGGAGAGACCGGCGTGATCCGTGCCGGGCAGCCAGAGCACTTCCTTCCCGGCCATGCGGGCGCGGCGGCAGAGGATGTCCTGGATGGTGTTGTTCAGCACATGCCCCATGTGCAGCACGCCCGTGACGTTCGGCGGCGGGATGACGATGGAATAAGCCGGGCGTGTCGGGCTGACGCGCGCTGGGTCGGCTACGAAACACTTCTCATCGAGCCAACGCTGATACCAGCGGTCTTCGGCTTCGCTCGGGGTGTAGGTCTTGGGCAGTTCAGGCATAGGGAAAGGAGGGCGCACAAAGTGGGGGCATTTGGGGGAAATGCAAACGTCAGGGTGAGGCGAGGTTCGCCAACAACGCGCTCATCAAGGTTGGGATCTGGCCCCTGATGAGGTTTGGCGCCATTTTGACTCGTGCCGCAGTCAGCCGTCTCATTGTCGCCGGGCACTGGTCGAAGCGGGATTGGAGAGCTTTACAGGCGTCGCCGCTCGCTCTGAGGTCAAAGACGTCACTGTGCAGGGGAACGGGGCGATGCCTCCGCATCGAAATTGAGCCTGAACTTCAAGCCGTTGGTATTGATGCTGTGAAACTTGCAGAGCTTGGTGACACCTAATTTTTCGGTTCTGTGGCGCGGGGCAGGTTCCGTTGGAATGAGAGATCTGGGCGATGGACAACGAGTCAACTCTGACCAAGAGCGACTACGGTGGGTGTGCCAAATGCCGCAGTAGTGGAGTGATCGATGACCGTGGCCGGAGAGCTGCCATCCAGCCCCGCAGACTGCACGGACTGGCTGGCCTGATCGCTCCAGTAGAGGCGTTGCGCGCTGGTGTCGATGGCCAATTTGCGGCTATTGGAGCTGGGCTGGGCGGCTGGGAGCGTGGCCACAGTGGTGCGAGCAGAGCCATCGTAGGCACAGGTTTCAATACTGGTTTTGGCGGCCCAGTAAATCTTCCCGGCCTCGGGATCAATGACCACACTCTGTGGCAAGTTGAGAGATGCTACCACCAATCTGGGGGTGAGGTCGGAGAGGCTGGCCTGCTGGAGGCAACCCGAGCCGTATTCGGCCCAAAAAAGGAGGTCACTAGCGAGGTCGAGGGCGAGGGCGACGGGGAGCTTGAGGCCGGTGATCAAGGTCTGCGCAGCACCATTCACGGTGGATACGACACATATCCCGCCGCCGCCCGAGTCGCAGCAGTAAATGTTCTGGCGGGCGAGATCGAGCGCTAGGCCAGCGGGATTGAAGGGGAGGCCTGTGGCGACGGGTGCGGTCTTTTCCGTCGCGGCTGAGTATTTCTGGATGCTCGGTCCATCCGTCCAATAGACATCCTGAGTTTGGGGATCGACGGCCAGTCCGCTAGGACTGAAGCTGCCTTGGGCGAGAAGGCTTGGCTGCGGATCGCTGAGCGGGAAAACCTGGATACCCGGCGGGTAGCTGACGCCAGTGTAGATGACACTGGCACCGCTCTGTGACGGTTGTTGGGATAGGCTGGCTCCGGGCACGTAGAAGAGGCTGCCGTCGGCGCATACCGCGTAGATGCTGCCATCCGGTGCCACGGAGACCGCTCCGGTGGCTTTGGGCATGGCGATCCTGGCGCTCACGTCGCCAGTCTCGCCGTTGAGGACGAGCAGGGCGTTTTGCGATGAATCAACACCGCCATGCGCATTGAGTCCTTGCGAGATGACGTAAACGAAGCCGTCGGAAGTGACGATGGGAGAGCCAGCGCAGATAGTACTGCCACGCGTCCACAACCTCTGGCCGGTATTGGTGCTGACGGCATGCAGACTGGCGGCACCGATGTAGGCGACGCTGCCGTCGGGGCTGAGCGCAGGTGTTGCAAGGCCGATCAGGGCTTCATTGAGGGCGTAACACCAGACTAGCACTCCATTGGCGTCGATTTTGGCAAGCTTGCCGCCATTGCTGTACTCAAAGGGTGCATAAAAGCTGCCGTCCGCAGCAAGGGTAATAGAACCGGTGACACTGCGACTACCAGTGGGCAGCGCCATTAGATTGAGGCTCTTTGCGGGGCTGCCGCTGATGGTGCTGATGTTGTAGATGCCCCCGGTGGTGGCACCTTGGTATAGAACTGAGGCCTGACAAGACAGCGGGCCTGTGTTGGCAGGGCTGCCGATCAGGATGCAGAAAGTGGTCGGGGTGCCGTCGGGTCGGAGACCACGCAGTGCGTTGGGGTAGCTTGAGATCGCCGGGTAAACAGCGTAGATGTTGCCGTCGTCGCCGATGACAGGAGTGGTCAGTACGGGTGGGTAGGCACTATAGGTCCAGCGGGCGAGGCCGGTCGTCACGTCGATGGCCGTCAGGCCGCCGCCGTGGCCATAGTAAATCGTGGTGCCGTCCGGACTGAGAGTGAGGCCGGTTGGAGCGGCTGGTCCGGCATAACACCAGAGGATATCGGAATCGCGGTAGGCGTAGATGCGGCCATCGGTCATGCCGAGATAGAGCGTCCCGTCACTACCGAAGACGGGGGCCTGGGTGATGCTGCCGGGGTAGATTTGGCCGCTCGCTGCGGCGCTGGTGTCGCAAACAGGCAGGGCACTCTGCCCGTTGCGTTGGGGGCCGCCTTGATAGGTTGTCCAGGGGGTGCTCATCTTGTGAAAACGGGATCAGGGCTCGGGGTGGTGGTAGGCAAGATAGGCTTTGGCAGTGGTAATGCCGCTAACGATCTGATGAGTAAGCGAGGCGGCCATGTCACCGGGCTGGAAAGGCATGTCGGGAGTGGGGGCGAATGTCAGCTTGATGTGGTTAATGCTGCGGCGCAGCCAGCTCTGGCGCTCGCTGAAGCCCTTGGGCCACTTTTTTGGCGCGTCACTGCGGCGAAAGAGGGCAGGCCAGGCCTGCACAGCCTCAGCCTTGTCAGGAGCGCAGAGAGCAAGGTTGACGAGGCCACTGAGCAGCCTCTGCCACGAAGCCTCGGGGGCGTCCATGTCGCGGAAGGCCAGCTCAAGCCCGAGCCTGGGCTGTACTTTGCCAGCGGAGTCGATGTCGAGCTGTAAGGACAACGCAGGGACGTGCTGCTCAACGAAGTAAATAAGCGCCACCAACGGACGATGGTCACAGGGCCAGCCAACGTCGCGGAGGAAGGCAGTGAGGGCGGTGACGGGCATATCGGCGAGGGTCAGGCGCAGACCGCCTTGGCCGCGGGCGAGCATGAAGCCGAGGAACTTGACGCTCGCAGGACCGGGGCGGTGCCGCAGCACGAGGCGGAGGGTTTCCAGAGCTGAAGGCAGGGTGTCGATCCCTAGCCGCGCAGCCGCGCGTTGATAGAGCTTAGCCGCAAGCTCCTGCCGCCCATGGCGCGAGGCACCGAGGATTGGAGGACAGGCATAGTCATCGTCGAGGCGCGCAAAAAAATTGGGGGCGGACAGTTGCGCCTTTTCCATATCAAATTCCAGCCAAGCCTCCGGCACGGCGCGTCCGAGTGTCGAGTCGGCAGTTTGGTGATCCTGGGCAAACTCTCGCAGGCGCTGCCAAGCGGCCTTGATCTCCTCCGCCTCCGGCTGGTCTTTGAGCAGGGTGGTGGTGGCCGAGAGACGGGCGAAGCCGCCAGCCTTGGCTGTCGTGCGGACCGCGAGGTCCAGCGGCGCACCAGTCCCGACGAGACGGCACTCGATGCCGCCGCCGGAGAGGATGGGCAGCTGGGCCAGCGCGGTCTTGATTCGGCCCTGAACGGCCGGGGTGCCTAGGGCGGGACTGAGCCCGGTCTTGAGAAAGGGCCAAAGGTCGTCAGAGAAGGTAAGCGAGGGCATGGGACATGGATTGATTGTTATTCGACGCTCATGGGGTCATCTTCGTCGTCGCTCGATGGATAGTCGTCGTCGTCGGTCATGGAACCGGAATCTTGATCCTCATCGGGGTCATAATCCGGGTCGTCGGCACCGCCGTCGTCATTGGCGTCTTTAAAGGCGTTGACGAAACGCTGAACGAGCCCGTCCTGCGTGAAGTTATAAACGATGGTGCCATTCAGACCCGTCTCCCAAACAGCCTTGGAGGTCGGAGCTTGCTGCATCTGCCAGACCCCGTCCCAAGACAGTTGCCAGTAGATGATGGGATGGGCGGTTTCGTCGCCGGAGGCTCTGACCTTGGCCACCCAGCGGCTATAAATTTCAAACCGAGGATGTTTGAATCCGGATCCTTGGGGGCGGCAACTAATCACAGCGTCCGAGGGAGCCGCAGCATCAACGAACTCCTGCGTGGAGGAGTGGCCGCTGCCGTGGTGCGCGACCTTGACGACATCCACGGGGAAATACGGCGGCGTATGTGCCGCCGATTGCGCGAGGAGGAATCCTTCCGTCAGATCGGTGGCATCACCAGTGAGGAGGAAGCTCCTACCCGCGAGGCTGCCTTTGATGACAATGCTGCGGGTGTTGGTCAGCACAGAACTGATCTGGCCCTCATTTTCGACGAAAGGAACATAGTTGGCAGCCAGCACCTCGAGTTTGAACTCCTGGCCGTTGGCAGTCAATTCCGAGTGGATGACATCTGGGGTCGGGTCGCCATCATTCACCCAGATTCCTTCGAACCGTGGCAGTAGCGCAGGTCTTCTAAACCCATCGCCTGTGCCCCAACGCCAACTGATGAAGGAATTGGCACAGTATTGCGCCTCACTGCCGCTGTAGAAGACTTTCTGCACCTCTGTACCACCAAGCAGCTTGCCCAGCTTGTTGTAATGATCTTCGTCAGGGTGAGTCATGACTAGGATGGTAATGGGCCGATCTGGAATGCCTTGAGGTCCCCAGAGCGTTCGCTTTACCTGATCAATGGTGTAGCCTTCAGCATCGCTGACGCCAGCGAGGGTCCCACCGTCCACGAGGATGTATTTGCCAGTTGGGCTGGTGATGAGAATGCAGTCGCCTTGACCAATCTTGACGATCTTGATTTGAGCTTGAATTCCGGGCATGGCAGAAAAAGTGGCTTGGGTTAAGTCGGCGAGGAGAGTCCGGTGGCAATCCAAGAGGCACCTTTGAGGACGAGGTCGTGATTGTTGCCGGAGGTGTCAGCGGCGCTGGTGCCAGCGCCTTCGTCGAGGGAATAGTGGCAGAGCAGGTGGTCCTCCGACGTGTCTCCAGAATCCGGCGTTTGAAACCTCCTAGCAGCGATCTGCTCGGGGGTCAGTGCATCGCCCCAGAGCCTGATCTCATGCAGCATGCCGATAAAGCCGGAGCTGGTAGTGAGGTCGGACTGGTTACCTAGGGTCAAGGGGGAGATGGACACGATGCGACCGCTGCCAGACGCACTGGCGACGACACGACCATCGACATAAAGCCGCGCCGTCGTGCCATCGTAGGTGCCGACAATGTAGTGCCAGGCGTTGAGGCTGAGCGGACTAGCATTGGCAGGTTGCACACTGACTTTCTGGTCGGACTCGCCATTGTTGAGCATGAGAACGAACTGTGGGATCCCAGCCGACACGGCGAGCAGCCAGCCCCTGGTCTGGTTTCCCTCAGCCACGAGGACATCGCCACGCTGCGGGTCGAATCCGGCGGACTGCATCCAGACTTCCACGGTCAGCTTATCCTGGGGCGTCAGCGTCTCTGCCGCCTCCGCCTGCGCGTAGCTCCCCCCATCAAAGACAAGGGAATAGGGGCCACCAAAGACCGTTCGGTGCGGCGGGTAGGGCAGCACGAGGTAGAGCGTCTGATCTTTGGCCTCGTCAAGCACCACCAACCTCGCCCCATGCTGCCCGGCCATACTTTGAGCGAGAGCTAGGTCGGCCGCAGCGGCAGCAGCGGCCGTAGTCGCGGCGAGGTTGGCAGCATCGGTGGCCTGTGCGGCGGCGGCAGCAGCGGCGGTGGCAGCCTCGGTAGCCTGTGTCGCGGCAGCGACGGCGGCTTGCTGCAGGCTGGTGTTGGTGGGCGCAGCGGCAGCAGCAGACGCGGCGGCGGTAGCCACGGCGGCAGCGGCGGCGGCCGCAGCGGCGGCGGAAACGGAGTCCCGACTCGCTTGGTTGGCGGCGCTGGCGGCAGCGGCGGCCTCGCTCTTGGCGGTGCTTAAGGCTTCCCTGGCAGTAACCACGGCGTCAGCACTGGCTTGGCTGAGGAAGGGGATGGTGGTGTTGAATGCCGTAGAGGAGGCTTCTACCGGGTCTTGCGCAAAGCTAGCGCGAAACAGGGCACGCTGGGCCTGGTCTAGCGTTCGTCCGCAAGCGACCTCAGCATCACTGGCCACCATGGCCGCGTCCCGCGAACTGCTGGCGGTGGCGCGTGCGCTGTCGTAAGCCGATTGGGCAGCCGTGGCCGTGGTATTTGCGCCGTCAAAGGCGCTCTGGGCTGCGGCGAGTTGTGTGCTGGTCTGCTCAGCGACCTGCTGGATCTGTGGGTTGTCAGGCTCGGCCGCCAGGGCCTCTCGCGCATTGTTTGCCTCAGAGGTTGCCTGGTCCAACATGAAAGTGGCGGCCTGGAGCGCTGCCCCCGCGTCTTGTAACTGAGCCCAGGCCAGCTCCGCTGCCAAATCGTCCCGCTGCGCCTCGGTTTGGGCAGCCGTGCTGCTGGTGGCGGCGGCGAGGTCTGCGGCCTGGGCGCTAGCCACGGCCGCCTGGAGTTGCTCGGGCGTCTGATCGCTGGTATCGGGATCGCCCTCCTGAGCGGCGAGCATGTAGTTGGTCTGCGTCTGGTAGGACTCTCGAGGATTGATGCTGGCGGGGCCGATGGTGTTGACGGGGCGGAAACTCTCAGGGTCCGGTATCACGTGATAATAGGTGTGCGCATCCTCAGCCACCGCCGTCACCGTGATTCCGGGTGGTGGCGGTGGGTCGCAGTAGGTCCGGAGGGCCTGGGTGGCATCGGTCAGCAGTGCCTGCCAGAACTCGCCATTGGCAATGGCGCGCTGGACGATGGAGGCTTCGAAATAAGAGCGTAGAAGCGGGCTGTTAGGGTCAGACATAGTGTAGCGGGGGTTACCAGTGGCTGGGATTGAGGGCGTCCTCTGCCTCATGGAGGACCTTGCTGGTCCAATTGAAGACATCCTTCATGGCATCCTCGATTTTTTCCTCGGCGTACTTGGCTGCGCCGAGCACGTCCATCACAAGATCGTCAGCGATCTTCCATACCTGCTTGAAGAACTCGGCGGCCTGCTTCGCACTGTAGCCAAAGACATTCTTCAGTACCTTGGCGATGTCTTCGAGGGCGCTGCCAATCGAGCGCAGCACCTCGGCCACGGCCGCAGCCTGCATCCTGAACAAGGAGCCAATGGCTGTCGCCACATCCTCCAGCACGTAACGTGCCGACACCAGCGCACTGGCGATGACATCGGCGGCCGCATTGAAACCGCTTTTTAGCAACGACGCCACTTCCGTGACGGAATAACGCATCACCGACGCGACGTGGGCGAGGTACTGGGCGGCATGGGAGATATCGATGTGCAGGTAGTTGGCTAGGATGAGCCCGATGTCGTTGGCCAGGGTCAACCCAGCGGAGCGCACGTAGCTGAAGAGTGCAGTGGCATTCTGGAATAAGGCCGAGCCAACCGACCAGAGCTGGTCTTTCAGCACCGCAACGAAATAGGCAGGCAACTGTGCAAACCCACTGAACTGGCCATGGCTCAATCCCACGCTAAAGGGGGGCAATGTCATGTTGAAGCCGCCGAGGACAAAGCCGCCAGCGACACTGAAAGCAATGGCCACGCCTGGGCCGATATTGAGCGTGATGGCACCTGACACACTGAAACCGCTGGCCAACCAGCCGAGGCTGTAAGGACCAACGTTGATCGGCCCGAACGAAGGCACATCCACACGCATATTTGCGGCGAGATTAAACTGACTACCATTGATCAATGACGCAGAGGCATGCAGCGTGCCAACGGTCGAGCTAGTCAGATTGTAATCGAAGCTAAAGCTGAACGAATTGTTGCCAACGGTGGCCAGCGCCTTGAGGCTGGCAATTTCATACAGGCTGAGCGCGATCGAAAGGCTGGCATACGGGGCTTGCGACGAATTGACCTGCACGAAGGGCCCCGCTGTCGGGTCTGTGGCGCTGGCGATGGTGACAACATTGCCGATGCGCAGCGGTGCCTCGATCTGGCCGCTGACGTGGATGCCCGTCACATAATCCACTTGCACGGCCACGCTGGCAACGAGGCTGCAAATGCGCAACCTGCCGGCAAAGGCGACGCCGGCTCCATAGTGCTTCCGTGTCACCAGATCCGTCCACCCCACCGGATTGGCAACGATGAGGAACTGGAAGGAAAACAGCTCTATCGCGCTGAGCTGGGATGGCACATACGACGTGGCAACAAAGGCATGCACAACATCTGCCAGCGTGACACTGCCCTCCTCCTGGACCATGAAGACATCCGGAATCTCCTCGGCTAGGCTAAACTCCATCGCCGCAGTCAATGTGATCGATCGCGTGCCGGAGCCTAGCTTCACCTGCCCCAGGAGATTGACCGCAAGGTTATCGAGAACGAAGCCAACCGCCATGGCCTGCAACGTCAGGCCCTTGATCCCGAAGGGCTCCACCCAGGGCGTGGTGGTCAGCAAGGAGATCTGCACGTCGGCCCCCTCGACATCAATCGCGCCCTCCAGCCCGAGTTGATGGCCATGAATATCGAAGGTGACATCCATCGCCAAAAGCAGCGACTCCTGGAAGGGGCGGATGGTGACACTTAAAGCAGTGAGCGTCACTGTATTGAAGAGTGAAAAGTGACTCTGGATTTGTGCCATGAACACCGTCTGGCTGTAATCCGCCGGGATGGCCAATGACAGCACCAGACTGTCCAGTCCGCTGAGCAGCTTTGCCACCGTGCTCAGCGCATCGCCCGAGTCAGCGGTGAGCAGTAGCTCAGCATTGAGATAGACCCCCGCCTTGACCCCTTGGGGATTCGAAGGCGCAATGGGCGTCAGATTGTTACCCGACTGCGGCGCGAGGCCACGAAAGCTGAAGTTGGGATTATCACTGGAAGAGGCAATGAGTGTGGCATTACGGAAGGTTAAGTCCCGCAGTAGCGCCACGTCGAACACGCTGGATAACATCGGCAACCGCCAGTCCGGTTGTAGGCTGAAACCAAAGGTGAAGGCCGTCCTTTTCGAGACCTCGGAAAACTCGATCTCAAAGGTGCCAAAATGATCCACCTGGGTACCCGCGGCGAGAAAATAGCCCCCATCCTGCCAGCGCTGAATCGCCACCGAGGTGTTGAGCAGGGTGATGACGGGAAAACTCTCGAACCAAGAGCTGCCGTCCGGGCTGAGGCTCTGCACGAGCTCCGTCAGCGCAATGGACTTGATCACGCCATTGAGCGAGAAGGTGCCCGGCAAATGCCAATCCATGGTGAGAATGGCTGGACCGATAGCGACGATACCGCCAAGGCGCGCACTCGTACCACCCGGAGCGGTTTTCATTGCAAAAGACAGCTCGTCCACCCGCAACTGCGTGCTGCCGATGCTGAACTGCCAAGCGTGCTCAACCGCGACCGCTAGTGAGTAGTCACTGGTGGAGGGCGTGGCCGAAAACTTCAGCGTCCGAACCTCAATGGGCGGTATGTCCGGGTTTGGCGCGGAATGCAGAAAGTAAGCGGCCAGTTGCGTGAGGTTGATCGCCGTGCCCTCAGACAGCTCTCCATTAACGGTAAAATTGTTGCTATAGACCGCTGAAAGAGCGACAGAGCCTGCCTCGCTAAGGCCAATGTCTCCAAAAATGGCGCAACCCACGGTCGGCGACGACATGGGACTGTCCACCGCAAAGGACACGGATATCTGATTGATGGTCAACACCGTGCCGAACGTGGGATCTGACAGCAGAGACCACGGCTGCGCACTACGCACCCCCACAAGCACACGTGACACTTTTTCTGCCATCGTGGGCGCACCCAGATTCACCTGAAGCACAAAGGTCTGCAATGCGATCACCTGGGATAAGTCAAAGCCAGCAGGAAACTGGATCACACTCAGATCACAGCCATTCACCAGTGACTGTAGCTCGCTGAATCCGAGGTAAAGAAGGTCATTGAGATCGGCCTGGAATTGGATCCGTGTATTGAGAGGAAAGAACTCTGCGCTGATTGGGATCACGACATCAGTAGCCGAAGTGTGAAAGCGAATGGCCGAGTCCAGGCGCAGATGCGTCACTGGCATCGGTAACTTGTCCACAGGAGCTGTGCCCAGACTACTGATGACCCACAGCGTGACCGGCGCCGCCTGGAACCACCCCAAAGTTACCCCTGCCGCCATCGTTGCCGACAGTGAAATCTCCGGCACCGACTGGTGCATACCGATGGCTCCCTCGACCGTGGCGGCTGAGCCATCGCCCAGCAGCCAAGAGGCCAGTTCCAGCGCTCCAGTGAATTGCAACTCACCCTTGAAAAACAACCCCTCCTGAAATCCGCCGCCGTCCTGCGATGCGAAGTAGAACCCCGATCCTGGCGAGAACACCAACTGCTCAAACATCGTGCCCTCCAGTGCGGAGAAGCTCGCAGCGAACGTCCACCCCGGCTGCGTGAACGCCAACAACTGTAGGACAACATCATCCCCAACCACAGAGAACACCAGCGAGATGCCCATACCCTGGAAAGGCCCCGCACCACCCGTGCCGCTAACCGTGGTTCCAGCATTCATCGTGCCATCGCCCAACTGCCCCCCGGCCGTGCTGCCCTGAATCGCACGGGTAACGGTCAGCGTTGCCTCCTTTTCGCCAGACACGGGGTCGTCCACCTGCCCAAGCGGAAGATAGGCCTCAAATAGCGCAGTGAGACCAGCCGAACCAAAGTCCGCGCCAGAAATCACGAGATCTCCCCCGTGATCAGCAATGTTTTTTTCAACGACCTGGGCTACACTGCTCTGCGTATTACTCATAGGATGAAAATTAAATCACTTCGAAAAACCCCACCGCAGTCAATACCACCTACTTTCAAAATAAGAAAGATATTTTACGCTTCAAAGTAGCTTTTATCCCAGCGCCTCTTTTACAAACTTTTGTCAACATCGAATCGATTCCTTTGCCACTCATCCTTATTCCCCTTTTAACACCGAACTGCATCATCGCAAAAGAGGCTGGATCAAGAGTGGCACCAAGCCCAACAACCGACCGAGATCATCAGGGCTCGACCGAGATCGTCCACACGGTGCAACTCCCAAACAACGGTGCCATGGATGCTGGATGAAATTGACGGCGCGCCACCGCCCTCCTTGGAGAGCCGGGGCGTGTGATGCATCCGCTTGCCATGTCGCAGCGTTCGACTATGAGAAGGCATCACTTTTCCCATGTACGATTCCATCCAGTTCAAAACCGGCAATGAAAAGCTCATCAAGGTCATGCCGAGCGCGGCGGATCGCTTGCTGGGGCTTTTGCGCAAGCAGGGACGGGAGGCTTTTGGCGCGCTGCGGGTTGCGGTCGTGGGCGGGGGCTGCTCTGGGCTACAGTACAAGATGGACCTGGTCGATGGTCCGGCCAATCGAGACATTTTGGTGACTTCCAGCGATGTGCGCGTGGTCATCGACCCCAAGAGCGCGCTCTTTGTCTCAGGGTCCGAGCTCGAATACAGCGACGACCTCCAAAGTGGTGGGTTCAAGGTGAAGAATCCCAACGCCGTCGTCACCTGCTCCTGCGGCGAGAGTTTTGCAGCATAATGGGCCATGGCGGATCTCTTTGCTGCCCTGAACCTGCCCCAAACAGCAGCGCTGGATGATTCGGCGCTGCAGACTGCGTATCACGAAGCTTGCAGGCAAGCGGGGGAATCCGTGGAGGCCCTGAATGAGGCCTATGAAGTGCTGCGCAATCCGGTCAAACGGCTAAAGCACCTGCTGGAATGTCGGCACCAAGATCAATGGCAGGCCGTGGTGATGTCCGATGATTTGATGGAGCTTTTCTCCCAACTGGGCCCGGTTCTACAGGGTGCCCAGGAGTTTTCAAAACGCAGCGCCGCCGCCCGCACTGCCTTGTCCCGCGCCCTCCTCGCACCCGAGGCCATGCGCTGGCAGGAGGCCGCCTCGACACTGGCGGAAAAGGTGCAGTCACTCCTCGATCAAAAGGTGGAGGGCCTCGCCGCATTCGATGAGGCCATCGCACTCAATGACGCTGGCGTTTGGCAGCAGGTGCATCAGGCGCAGGCTCACTTGGCTTATTTGACCAAATGGCAGGCCCAGCTTCGCGAGGCTCTGCTTTTGCTGATGCAGTAGGCCCTGCATGAACCCCAATGAGTGGGCAATAAAACGGGGGAGCCTTTAAGCCCCCCCGTTTTCTTGAGCTTTCTAAATCCTCAAGGCCTAGCCGACACGACGGGTGCGGCGGCGGCGCAGGAAGACGAGACCAAGACCACCAACCAACAGCACGATGCGGGAGGGCTCTGGCGACTGTGCAACGACGATGATCCCGTGGGAGGTAAACAAGCTCGTATCCCAGCGGAGCGCTGGATCGATGCCGGACAGGTCAGGCAGATCGAGGTTGCCATTGTCATCCCCATTACCGACGAGGTAATTGCTGGACCCGACATTGAACGAGCCCCAGTTCGTGCCAAGCCCGAACCAGTCGATGAGGTTAAAGACATCCCCAGCCGCTGGGAAGTAACCCAGATCGAGGGCATCGACGACGATGCTACCGCCATTCCAGATGACATTGCCACCGACCTCCAGGTGATCGTGCTGGCTATCCTGCACGAAGACGCCAGCCTCGCCAAAATAGTTCGGGTTCACCGCCGTCCCGGTGAAGTAGTTCGGGATGTCTGCAATGTAGGCCTGGTAGGTAGCGCCCTGCTCAATGTAGTAGGTGCCATCGTCGAGGCTCGGATAGTAATCGGTCGCGAGCGCCAACTGCATCTTGGTGGTGCCGCCGTTGAAGGTCAGATTCCCGACCGGAGCGGAGCTAGTCGCGTCATTGCTGCCCACATACAAGGTTCCAGTGGCACCACCGGCACCGTAAGTGAAGGAGGATGCCCCAGGAGTCAGCATCCCGGTATTGACGATGGTGTTCCCACGGATGTGGCCGGTGCCGGACAGAGCGCCGCCTGCCACAATGGTATCGCCAGTCCCCGTGGAGCCCGCCGCGCCGTTGGCGCTGAAGCCGGAGGCCGTGCTGATCGTCGTGGCACCCTGAGTGTAAGTATCCCAGGAGCCATCGCCGCTGGCCCCAACTTGCAGTTCCCCTGCCGATACCGTTGTCGTCCCGGTGTAGTCATTGAAGACGCTCAGCACCGCAACACCCGTGCCCAGTTTTTCAAGGCTCAGTGAGCCTGGAGTGGCCATGCAGTTTTCACCGACTGGAGCCGATGGGATACCATCGCGGAAATAGGCGTCCCAGGTAGCATCCGTGTTTTGTGTGATCCGCAATGTGCCCGCTGTGGCGGAGGCGTTCTCAATGATGGCGGAACTATCACCCAGAGGAGTGTAGTCCGTGGCGGTGATGACACCCGTGGTCCCGCTGATCGCCTGCCCGACTTTTGCATCCAGATCCGCCGTTGTCTGGCGGCCGGGCGCAAAGGTTGGACTCGTGAAGGAGTAGATCCCTGAGGTGCTATTGCCATCATTGGTGATCAGGCCGCCAATGGTCAGGGTCTGCCCACCTGTCTGGATCGTGGAGAGGTTGCGCATTTCAACGGTGTTCGCATCACTCAACGCGGTCGAAGATCCCGCGCGGAAGATTTCGTTGTCGTCGCGGTCAAAGTTGCCGGTTCCGGTTCCCGCCTCTGGTCCAATGGTCAGTTTGCCGGTAAAGGCACTGTTATCGCCAGAGAACATGAAGGTCGTGAACTGGTCGTTGGCATCGTCGTTGGCACTGCCACCTTCGTTGTGGTCGAGCATGACACTATTGTTCCCGCTCAGGTTGCCCGTGAAGGCCATCACATGATGCTGCTGATGGCCAATGAGACTGCCATCATGCCCCGTGGTGTCTTCCACATAGAAACGAACGCGGTTGTTGGCACCACCGGTGCCCCCTGCGGTGCTGCCATTACCTACATTCACATCCCCAGAGAAGGTCAGATACGTCTCAGGACTGTAGCCGAGCGCCAAACGGACTTCTTGTTTGATGTTATCGCGGACGATGATGTCACGAGAGATCTCCATGGTCTGGAAGCCCGAATCCAAGGCGGTCGTGCTATTTCCAAAGCGGGTCTCAATACGCATCTGGAGCCCGCTCGTATCCACTCCAAGCGGATCGCCGAAGTAGATCTTACCCGTTGGCTCAAACATTGAGGTCTGGAAGGACTGGATACCAACAAAACCATCCTGAACGTCCAGATCCCCTGTCCACTGGTTCATGTTGTTGTAGAACCGCAGGTTCCCATTGCCGGTCTTGGTGATGGTCCCATCACCGAAGATACCGCCTTCGTTTGGATTCAGGAGGATTTCGGAGTTACCGGTGCTGCCAGCATCCCCGTAGAGGCCGCCAGTGGCATTGAAGGTCACATTCCCCACGATATTCAACTGGCCGTCAAAGGTCGGCTGGCGCTGGGTGCTTCCCAGGACCGTGACCTCATCGCCGGGTTGCTCGCCAAACTGGAACCACTCGCGGAGGCGGATCTGGGCATCACGGCTGGCATCGCCACGTTTTGGCGAGATTTCGAGGGTGGCATTGTTCCGCAGAATCGTTCCATCAGCCCAGCCATAGGTCGTGCCGAAGATCGTGTATTGCTCATTGTCATTGCCCTGGCCTTGCACATCCACTTTGACGGGATTGACACCATCGCCGATGATCGTCAGACCCGTATAGGTCGCCAGTGTGCCTAGCTGATCACGCGTCGTCGTGCCTGCAGAACGATCCCCAAATTGGATCGTGCCGGGACCGACAAAGGTCACACCACCGCTGAAGGTATTGCCCGTGGTGATGGTGCTGGTGGGGTTGGCCTCACCAACGATCTGGTTGCCAGACGCCACGCGGAAGATCAGGCGGCTACCCGCATCAGCGACAGCAATGGTCGCGCCATTGCCCCCAACCGTGATGGGTTGGGTCATCACAGCGCTGGTTGCCCCAGCCGCCGTGTAGGTCATCGTGCCACCGTTCAGATTCAGCGCGGTGGTGCTGCCAAATCGTGCGGTGTCGTCAAACTCGACGGTAGAGGCCCCAGTGATAAAGGTGCCGCCCGTGTAAGTATTCGTGCCCCCCAGGACGGTGGTGCCGACGCCACTGAAGACGACGTTTTGCCCTCCAATGATGTTACCAGCGATGGAGACGCCAGCAGGTGCAAAGTTGTGGATGATGAGGTCCACACCACCTGTGGTGACATCCACCCCCGCGGCGATTGGCTCCGTCCCAGCAAAGTTGCTGGTGATCAGGATGCCCCCATCGTTCAGGGTAAGAGCGCCGCTGGTGATGGTACCCGCCGCTGCATCAAAGCGGACTGACTCCGTGGCCCCCGCAGTCAGACCTGTCGAGGCGACATCGGTGTGCAGAGTTCCACCAAACACATCGGTCGTGTAACCCGTGAAAGCGACGACATTGCCGCCAGCATCCGTGGCCGCCCAATCGGTGGCCGTAGGCGCAGCGGAGAGGCTTTGGCCAAAGGTTGCCCAAGAGCCAATCCGGCTGCTAGCAGCGACACCAGAGAGGTTCATCGTGCCGCCAGCGATGGACTGGAAGTGCACCTGACCAGCCGCATTACGGGTCGGCGCCCCGGTGATATTGACCGTCGTGTTCGGGCCGACCGCCGCAATTGCAGAGCCGCCCGCGTTCACGGTGAAGGCACCGAAGTCTTCGGAGAAGGCAGCACCCGCCACGGAACCATCCACCACCAAGCCACCACCACCCAAGAGGAGCGCGGCACCATTGGCCACACGGCGGTCAGCGTTGACGCCGTAGTTCTTGAGAGTCAGGAAGCCACCGAGGACGTTGACGCCTTCGACCGAGCCGGGACCAAAGCTGGACCCGTTCAGGTTCACCGTGCCTTCACCAATCTTCGTGATGGAGGAAGTCACGCCTGCTCCACCATCGACCAGCGCAGCATTGATATCCACGGAGCCACCCTTGGCAGCAGAGAGGCGCAGATCGCGGTTGTAGGCGGCAAAGCGGGTCATGTCCGTGAAGGTGATCGCGCCAACACCCGTGCCAAAGGTGACAGTGCCAGAAGTGTTCATACCGCCGAGCGTGCTATTCCCCGCCGTATTACCGCGGTTGTAGTTGTCATTACCGGAGAGGTTAAGTGGATCGTAAGACTCGACCCCCACTTCCCAGGAGGAAAGATTGAAGTTTGCCCCGGCATTGGCGAGGAAGAAAGACAGATCATCATTGGCACTGCCATCGCCAGAAGCAACGCCTCTGCCACCCATCTGGAAGCCCACCGCCGGATTGCCGATAGCGGACTCGATCGCAAGAGCGGCACCGGGGGTGTAAAAGTCACCAGTGCCCATGAAGACCAAATTGGTCTGAATCAGACGAATTCGACCCGCCGCATCATGGGGATTCCAGAGCTGAACGGTGGTCTCATTGCCCGTGGACAGAAGTTCCATGCGCAGGACATTGTTGATGTTGCTTGCATCCAGTGGACCGGCGACAGCGCCGGACGCAGTGTCCATAATGTTACCGCGGATATCGAGGATCCCGGCTCCGCCCGTGTAGGTGCTGAACATCCGGGAATCGGTCAGCCCAGGACCTGCGATGGCAGTAGTGCCGCCATAGATGTCCCCTGTGATCGCCTGATGACGGGTGCTATCGGAATAGACCCTCGGCGTAAAGGACCGCACGTAGCTGGTGCCACCGGCTAGATCGATGTTATCAATGATCACATCCCCACCCCACGCAGCGCCGTCTTGAAGGGCCAACCCGAGGTTGTTTCCATTGATGGCACCGATAGTCACATTCTTATCGGTGATATTGGCACCATAACCGACGATGAGCCCCCCTGCACCCGTAACGAAGACGTCCGTGCCCAGCCCGAGCGCCTTATCATGGCGGGCGTAAATGGCACCATGGTTGATGTAGGTGTTACCCGTGTACTCCTGGGCAGCCTGAAGAAACATGGAACTGGCCCCCGTTTTGATGAAGTTGGTGGCGTTGCGGATGGTGGAGTTGAGGTAAAGCTGAACGTTATCCCCATCCGTTGTGCGGTAGGCATTGGCTGCATCTGCGGTGTTGTAGAAGCCCCAAACCCCTTGAACATTGAAGTGCGCATCCTGCCCATTCATGTTCACAAATCCCCCGTTGATCGCACTGCGCAAATCAAGGTTCCAGTTGGTGTTTAGTGCATCCCCGCCCACATTTTCCACACCTGTATTGGACACGACCACCATCCCCGAGTTGATCGTCAATTCAGCACAAGGGTCCAACCAAAGGGCGGTGTAATTCCCACGACCACCTCCGCTTGAGGTGGTGTTGGTCGCGCGATCATCGAAAACAAAGGACTCACTCTCAAAGGTCAGGGAGTTGACCGTCTGGGCACTGTTTAGACTCAGAATGGAATTCCGTCGGTCAAGCAACTCACCAGATCCGATCCCCGTGTCTGTCGTCACCCCGACAATTTTCAGGTTCTGATCCGCCGTCAGCCCCAGCGTTTCAATCGGCACGTTTTCCGTGACCGCCGCATTTGGGTGGGAGACAACGCTGTATTCGGTATCATTCAGAGGCCGGATGAATTGAGCACCGCCCGGCGTGGTATCCACCGTCGTGAGGCGGTTCGAAATGCGGTCTTCATTGTAAAGTGTCCCCGTGCCAGCAAGGTTTGCCCACAACGGGCGGACGCCTCCAAAGACGCCCTGAACCACGGGCGCGTTCCCGTTGGTCCCATCACCCGCACCTGTCATCGCAGGCAGCACATCCACCTGAACCCCGACGACATCGGTCAACTGAGTCGTCCCAAAGTCCTTCGTGGCAAACCCAACCCCTGGATCCAATGGGCGGATGTGCACTGAAGTCCCCACGCCACGGTCAATTTCCGTAAAGTGCCAGACGGCGGTGTCCCCCAGAAGACGCGGAGCGCTGGCGACAATGTCTGCCGCCATATCAAACTCGAGCCCTAACTGCCCACCCAGAACGTGAGCCGTCCCCACTTTTTCTTCTCCAGAGAACACGCCTCCAGTCGGTCGCATCCGCATCCGGACGTAGCCATCCGTATTGATCGGCATGTCATCGTTCAGGCGATCACGGAATTCATTGATGCTGGTGCTTCCCGTCTCAAAGTAGAGGATGGAGTCACGCATCATGTTTAAGCTGCTAGCACCTTGGAGGTTCCCCGCGCTAGCGATGTAAAGATCACGAGATGCATTGTTGATATTGCCAGTCCATTCTGGCGTGTTACCGTAGAAACGCAGCGTTCCATTCCCAATGCGGGTAATATCCCCGGAGCCCTCGGTATTTCCGCCACCATTGTTCCAATAGACGTTGCTTGCGTTCTTGTTGTTGATGACGACCTCGCTCTCCACCTGATACTGACCAGCCATGGAGTAACTCCGCGCCGTGCCACTGGTCACAATCGTCCCCTGATCTTCATAGCCCTGGCCACGGAAGCTAATCCACTCCCGCAGTGTCACGTCCGATGTCGTATTGAACCACAGGGTGCCGTTGTCTCCAATCACCGTGCCATCCACCCAGGAGCGGTTCGTGCCGAGAATGCCCGCGTAACCGTTATCACCGCCCGCACTGCTGCCAGCAGTGGCGATTTTCAGGGTCCCGTTATTGATCCAGGTCATGCCGCCGTAGCTATTGACCTGATAGGCACGGACCACACCATCCGGCGCACCCGTCATCGTCACGGTACCGCCACCTTCGATGATCAGATCCCCGATATCAGGATTCCGGTCCGAAGCGGGCTGCCAGTCCGTGCCGATTTGGTTAACCGCGAGATAGCCATTCGCGACCGTGGCGTGGCTGAACTCGCTGCTGATATAACCATCAATGGTCAGCGTCTTGCCGGGATCAACCTGGAGAGTACCGCCATTGGCCGCCAGGAAGATGGTGCGGGCTCCATTCAGGGACATCGTGTCTGTGACATGCAGCGTGCCACCGTTCAGGTGAATGTTTCCGCTATCCATGATGGCGCGGACCCCACCGTTCCCGTCGCCTGCGATGGTGCTATCGTTGTTTGCATCCGTGCTAATATAGACGCCCGTGGTGTAGCCGCTGCCGCCATCGGTGAGAGAGAGGCTAGAGATCTGCTGGCTGCCATTGGTATTGTAGGTGCCCGTCGCGACCGTGGTCGGCACACCGGTTGACGTGAAGGTCAGGCCACGACCCGTCAGGCTGACACCGTTGTTTGAGCCAAGCGCAACACGCACGATTTTGGCGATCGACGCATTGACGTCACCGAGGGCGGAATCGCTGCTGATCGTCAGGACCCCACCATTGATATGCGTGTCCCCAGTATAAGTATTGTCACCGGTCAGGACCGTGGTGCCATCGCCAGCGACGACCAGGTTCACCTTCCCCGCACTATCCGCAATCGTAGCCCCCACAGTGGTAACGCCGGTGCCATAGTTATAGAACATGAGATCATTGGAACCGGCGGACCAAGAACTAGTCAGAGAGCCATCCAAGATATTCACCGGGCCAGCATTGGTGGCGGGAATGAGAAGGCCACCTTGTTCTAAGGTCAGGGTATTGCCAGCGCCAATGCTGAGGTCTCCAGGCGCGCCAAACCGCAAGGTCGCGGCGGCATCGCTGGCCGCCAGAGTGGCACCAGCGGTGAGATTGGTGTGAACACCAGTGCCAAAGGTATCCGCCGTGTAGGCCGTAAAGGCCTTCACACCGCCACCCGTGCCCTGGCGGGCGGTCCAGTCCGTAAATCCACCGCCAGCAGTAGTCCCGTAGGTGCTCCAGGCACCGATGAAATCGCCATCAACGATGGGGAGACCGGCAGCCGAGAGGTTCATGGTCCCATCCTCAAGGAAGGAAAGAGAGGAACCAGAGCGGCGGTCTAGCACGGCCGCAACCGCCCCCAATGTCAAGGTTGTCGTGGCGCGCGGATTGGCGACACTGGCCCCACCGAGGAGGTAGATGTTGCTGTTCAACTGCTGACTGCGTGCCGCAGTGCCTGTGTTGAAGATCAGCGTTCCACCGCCCCAACCACTCCGCCCAACCAAAGACTGCGTGGAGGCAGACGCAAACTGATCGTTGCCCGTCATGCCAGTGGCCTCCCAAATGGTGGTGCCGCCAATGAAGTTCCAACGGTCAATGTCATTCGCACCGATGGCATTGCGATTAAAAGTCACGGTGCCTGGCCCCACGATGGATGCGACAGAGTTGAAGCTTTGGACAGTGCCGTTTTCATCATCCAGACGTCCATTGAAAACCATGCTACCACCGCGCACCTGGAGGAAGCGAACATCCCTCTCCGTCGTTTGGTTAGCGAACTGGAGACTGAAGTTGACGCTATTGTCACGGCTGCCGAAATAGACCGTGCCTGACTCGTTTTCGCCACCGATCGTAAGCGTTCCATTACGGTTGTCGTTGTAGGCGTACAAGTAAGTAGGCGCATTGAAGAGCTGATCGGGTTTCGTCAGCATCAAGTGACTGTGATAGGCATTCGTTGTGCTTGTACCGTCATAACCGAGCACGGCGCGATTGTAATAATCATTGGCTGCCATTAGGGCACGTGCGCCATCGGTGTAGAAGCCAGTATCGTTGCCGCTGAATCCGGCTGGATCATATTGCACACGGAAGTACCCCTGACGCATGTCGAGGCGGCCCGTCGCATCCCATTGTTGGTACACATTCACATTGCCCTCATCGTGACCACTCATGTAAAACCGGAGGGAGTGATTGGAATCCAATCGAGTCGCGGAGTCTCCCGTGCGATAGAGGGAGGTGATGCCGCTATTGGCAGGATCCGTCCCCAGGTTACCGGTCTCGATATCGCGGACCTGCCCGCGCAGGTTCACCGTGTAGGTTTCCCCGATGCTTGTGGAGACACGTGGCGGATCTGAGAAACTGTCGCTATCGGTGAGATTGGCATTGTTGGCAGTGTAAATGTTGCCGCCGACGGTCAGTGTGCCGTTGTGGCGCGCAGTCACCACGTAGTCCTGAAACTCTGAGGTCCCGTAACCATCCGCCACATCCAGGATGACATTCCCCATCCAGGTGCTGTGTGTCGTGCCCTCGTTGCGCAGGATCGTTGGGGAGGTTTGGGTCGTATTGGTGACCCGAAGATCAATGCCATCAATATTGGTGCCGTATTCGAGGAGGAATGCGGAGCCGCCGCCTACCTGGACCTCACGTCCGGCACCACCTGCACCCAGCGCATCTGGATGGCGGGCCACGATTGATCCTTGCTCGCTGACAATGATATTGCCGGTGATCTCGTTTGCGGTTTCAAGGTAGAGGTTATTGCGGCCTGTCTTCACCAGACCGGTGGCATTAACGATGCTGGACCGCATCATGCCATTATTGCCGGTCATGACTTCAAACCAGTTGGCGGTATTGCGGTCGAGATCCTGCCACATGGCATTGGAATTGATGATAGCCGTCTGGCCTGCGACGTCGATGAAGCCTCCACGAATAATCGTCTCCATGTTCGCCGAGTTGGCTTCGGCATAGCTATTGTAGTTTATGATGCCGGAGTTGATCGTCAACGTCGCGCCGGGTTCAATGATCAAGTAATCCTTGGCAGCAGTCGGGATGGCCTGACCGGAAGCAGCGGCATCGAAGCCGATGGTGAGAGAGTTGATCACAGTGTCTGCCGTGATTTGGCGATCCGCATAATTGTTTTTGTCTGCGGTGTTGCCGCCAGTGGGGGAAATGTATCCCTGAATCAGCCAGTTGGTGCTTGCCCCAGGAGTTGCCGCCGTATCAAATTCTGAGGATGTCAGCGGACGGAGATAGCCATTGTCGAGCGTCATGAGCTGCATTCCGCCACCAGCGTACATGAACGAGCCCTGCACCGTTTCGATTGAGCGGGTGTAGCTGCCAATGGTCGGCGTGGCCAAGGTTGGCAGCACCGCCCCGAAGGCACCAATGACGACTGGTGCCGTATCGGTCCCGACCGCCCCCGAACCGACGGTCGTGATGCCAGCCGTGTTGTTCACAAACAGGGTGTTGTCTGAACCCACAGCCCCGAAAGTTTGCGCCGGATTGGCGGAATAGAACTTGAGGATGCCGTTATTATTCCGCGTGAAGGTCTGCACGGAACCATTGAAGGTGCCGCCAGCGCGATTGTCCAAATAGATGTAGTTGGAGCCGAAATCCGCGACCACGTTCCCAAAGTTTTCTGTGTTCGGCGTGGCGACATCCGTCTCCAACTTCAGGAACCCGTTCCGCATGTTGAGGAAACCAGTGTCGTTCAAACGATCATCGTTGTTGGCACTGGCATAGTCTGGGTTAGCACTATTATTCAAAAGCGCCAAGGACCCCCAACGCGTCAGCGTAATGGAGTTTGCGCCCCTGAAATTGCCGCTGGCCCCAGCCAATGACATGTTGGTGTACTCCTTGGTCGGCGGCGCTATCCCCGTGATGCCAGTGGTGGTAAACGAGTTGGTAATCCACCGCCCCGTCGATTGCTTAATGAGAATATCCCCATCGAATGAAGTGGAGTTATCTCCCGTGACCCGCATTTCCCGGCTACCGCGCACCGTGAATCCGGTGCCGCCATTTCCGACAGTGGTGTTATCAAAGGTCCCTTGGAATTCGGACGCTCCCGGATAATCCCAAGTGCCCAGGGTCGCATTGTAGTTTGCGGAGCCCCCTTGGATGTCAAACAAGTTGCCGGAACCGACCGCATCTTTGCCCATGCCGCCGGAGACGAGGTTGATCGTGACGTTTGGCCCAAATACCTGAGTGAAGGTTTGCCCGGTCCCCGTGCTGCCCTCCCGCTGCCAAGTGCCATTGCTGAGGTTCACGGTGAAGTTGTCAAAGTTGTCCACGACATGCGTGTTCGCTGCGTGCGTGGTCGTACCGCTCCAGTAGGTCGCGAACGAAAGTCGGGAATTATTGACGGAGTTCCCCGTCGTCGCAGTGTGGGTTGAGGGCGGGTTGAACGGATCAAAGGTGCGCCCCCCGTTGGATGGATCCACCCCATCATAGGGGTTCTTGTTGGTAACGACATTGATCGTCAGCCCATCAAGGTTGTTGCCGTAAACCGTGCCGTCGATCAACGCGGCGCCGAGGAGCGCCCCGTCGTTTTCAAACTTGATCTCACCTTCGTAGATATCGATCACCGCACCAGTGCGGCCCTGAATGTCGGCGTTGTGGAAGCGCCATTCGCTACTCCCCAGCTTAGTCAAAGTATTCCCGCCGAGATCTACGATGCTGTTGATCTCTGCGGTGCCAGCCGCATCAAGGTGCCGATAAAATCCACCCGCGCTGTAGCCTCCCACGGTTGCATCCCCATCAAGAATCAAGTGCGAAAGTGATGCCGTGCCTGCCGTATTGCGAAGAGCACCGACACCGTTTGGACCGGAACCCGCAATGCGGATGATCTCCGTATCATCTGCCTGCACATTGAAGTCACGATCACGCATATCAAGCCCACCCGTGCCTTCAATGATCGTCTCATGCCCCACCCCGCGTGCGCCCGAAGCCGCATTGCTACCTTCATAACGCAGCAATCCACTCTGCACCAGCACCTGACCCGTGAAGGTGTTCGCCTGATTGATCAGCACCCAGTTCAGCGGAGCATCCCCAGTAAGATCGTTGATGGTCATGGTGGTATTGCCAGCCGCCATGCCACCATTGATCACACCGGAGAGAACGATGCCCTGATTGTTCGACGGATCATTCAAGAAGATGTCCAGCGCGCTGTTGAGCTGAATCGTGGAACTGAGGGTCACGTTCCCACCGTCGTTGATCATGTTCAGCGTCGCATTGCCAGCACTGGCCTCAAACGTCAGGACGTTGCCAGTGATGGTGTAAGAACTGCCTCCACTCAGATCACCCACATTCATGATGCCTAGGGTGACCGGCAGATCCAGCGTCACTGTGCGGGTCGTGCTGATCTGAAAGGTGATATTCGCCTCGTGATCAATCCCGTTCGGGATGACACCGCCCAGCCAACTGCCTGTCGCGCTCCAGTTGCCATTGGCATTCACATTCCAGGTTCCCGACGTCTGTGCATTTGCAGGAGCTCCCATCATCAGGGCAAGTCCGGCGGCAAGCGCGAGGACCTTACGCTTACCTCGTCGGCTGCGCGGAGCCACGGTTGGGTGAGAGAGCACCGCTGTTTCGGGAGCAGGCTGAATTGTTGTGGATTTAATCATGGTGTAATGGCAATGGCTGGACTTTCCGCCCCGAATCACCGCCACAGTGTTGCGGAGGTAATTCGAGTGGCCCCGATACTGGCGATATCCCGCTGATTTGTTAATTGGCCTTGTGGCCAAATCGCTCTAGCGCGGCCAGCCCATGAAGTTAAGCCATTGGCCTATTGCACCCCTTCGCACTTTTCGGGATGCTCTAATCATGAACTCCCATCCATGCAGACAGGCCCTCTTGCCGACACCTTCCCCTCAAACATCGCTGAGGCAGAACCCCAGTCATTGACCCTCGGATCGATGCGTGGTGCAGAGTCGCCGCCCATTCAACCCAGCTTCCACCCCCGATCCCCCAACCCAAGAAAGACCCTTGATATGAATGCAACACTTGCCCCCACAGCCACGATCCGCGTGCTCCTCGTGGATGATCATCCTCTCGTTCGCGAAGGCATCCGCAATGCATTGAGCCTCGCCAGTGAAGTAGAAATCATCGGTGAAGCCGGTGACGCCAACGCTGCCCTCATCGCGCTCGCCAAAGAACAACCCGATATCTTGGTCACCGATCTCACCCTACCAGGTAAAGGTGGTCTGGAACTGATCAAAGATGTCCGCAGCCTCTATCCCAGTCTCCACATCCTCGTCATCACCATGCACGATGAAAAGATCTACGGAGAACGCGTCATTCGACTTGGAGTGCTCGGCTTTCTTTCGAAGGACCAAGGCCCGGACATGCTGATCGAAGCCGTGCGCACTGTGGCATCCGGACGGCTCTTTGTTAGCCCCAGCATGGCCGGCGCCATGATCGGCGCATTGTCCGCACCTGAACCTCGCCGCGAGCGCGCTGGAGTGGAGGTCTTGACAGATCGCGAGTTTGCCGTCTTCGAAATGATCGGCAAAGGAAAGAGTGCCAAGGACATCGCCTTCGCCCTGGGTCTCAGCTCAAAAACAGTGGACGTGCACCGCGCCAATATTCGCGGCAAATTGAACATCCCCACGACCAACGACCTCGTCCACTTCGCCGTCCGCTGGGTAGAAAGCCGTGACCGCAGCATCGTCTGATCTGATCCCAGACTGCCACCGCTCCCGCCCCTATCCAACCTCGTTTTGAATCGACGCCCCCACGTCATGACGCCCCCACTTTTTCAAACTCAAAATCCATTAAGCCGAAGACAAGCACTGGCCAAAATCACGACCCTTTCCTGCCTTCCGTGGCTTACCACTGCTGCGGAGGATGTCGAGCCAGAGGTCACCGCCACCGCTGCTGCGTCCGCAGAGATGCTTGGCAACCTCTACAAAGGCGCACCAGGCCCATGGGGCACCATCGAGTACTATCACTTTTATCTTGAGGCACCGGAGCATCTTCTGGCGCACATTCCGCCTCCCTCCACGCAAACACGATGGACCGTGCCACAGGCAGAGGCACCCCGAATCGAAGCCCTGCTCATGCGCGCAGGGCTGCCGGAATCGACCCGCAATAACCTCCTCGACCCACGCAGGATTGTCGTAAACAATGGCCTTTTTTCCATCTTTCCCGATGCAAAGATCGTCGCCGATTTGCCCACAGAGGCGCGCAACATCATCTACAACTATCTTTCGCGCTTTACCCAAAACTCCTTCCACGTCAGCCCCTTGTACGTGATCAGCGGATCGATGGATGAATGGAGTCAGGACACCGAAATCCGCCCCGAATTGGTTGAGCTCATGACCAAGCTCAGCTACACCCGCAGCGGCATGACCGTGTTTAGCGATATCCCTCTGGTGCTATCTCAAGCGCGGGATGAGCCGGAGGCACGATCGCTGGTAAAGAAGTTCACCCGTGTGCGCACCATCCTCGCCAACGTTGAGGTCACCCCGGAAACGGACCCCGCCCAGATCATCGATTACTGGTCCACCGGAATGAAACTGCGCCGCAAAGATGTAGAACCCCTGATTCGGTCCGCCTGCAAAACGGAGGGCGTCCGCCAGATCGACCTGCTGCACTTACTCCCGCCACTGCCGCGGAAACTCCTCTACACCTATCCCGATCTCGACATGGCGGTAGAGGGTCGCTTCCCCGACTGCCACTGGACTTCCCTGAATTTCTTCAACTACTCCCCACAAGCCTTCTACCTCAACGAGCGCCTCGCCACATCCGCCATCCAGGAGCACTTCACAAAGGTGGAGCCTCCCTACCAATACGGCGACATCCTCATCTACATGGCCGAAGACGAATCCGCCTACCACTCCTGCGTCTATCTCGGCGCAGACCTCGTCTTCACCAAAAACGGCCGCAACATCCTCATCCCCTGGACGCTCGCCCACCTCAAAGACGTCACCGGCATCTACACGGAAATCGACGGCAACCCCCTGCACATCGTCGCCTGGCGCCCCAACCCCGACGCGACGTAACATAGCCAACCGCAACCAATCCAGCAAAGGTTTAGCTCAGCTTCCATCCACCAAGCGATAGCCAATCCCAGGTTCATTTTGGATCTTTAGCTGAGGGGCATTGGACAACTTCTTCCGCAGGTGATTGACATGCACCCTCAAGGCTTGACTCGCGTCACTATTTTGCCCGCCCCAGACCTCCCGCAGGATCTGCTTTTGGGTAACAATGCGCCCAACATACCTCATTAGCAGCTTCATCAGAGCAAACTCAGTCGGACTGAGGGCGAGTCGGCTCCCCAACAGCGTTGCCTCGTGATGCAAAAGATCTAGCGTCAGCGGGCCAACGACGGAGAGCGGTTCCGCATTTCCACTCTGCCGCCGCAAGATGGCGCGCACCCGAGCCAACAATTCTGCAGTGCTAAACGGCTTCGTGACATAGTCATCAGCGCCCCCCTCCAACGCAGCGATCTTCACGGCATCTTGATCTCGCACACTCAAAATCAGGACCGGCACCTCACTCCACTCCCGCAGTCGTTTGAGCACGGCCAGTCCATCCATGTCAGGCAGACCAAGGTCCAACAAAATGACGTCGGGCCTATGGAACGCAGCCTCCTGCAATCCGCCTTGCCCCACCGCCGCCTCCCTGACCGCAAACCCTGCCGACTCCAGCGCCAACCGCAATAACCTACGTATTTGAATTTCGTCGTCGATGATGAGGGCCAACATGGGTTCAATTTACTGCTGAGGTAGGAGTGCCGTAAAGTTCCATTCACTCTCATTGGTGTCGTGCCCCTTGCGCTTCACACTCAATCTCAATGACGAACTCTGCCCCCCCGTCTGGATGGTTCCTCGCCAAGATTTTGCCTCCTTGGACTTCAATGAAACCCTGGGCAATCGAAAGCCCAAGCCCCGTTCCGCCGGGTTTCGCACCCTTAGCCCGATAGAACTTCCGAAAGATCCGTTTCTCGTCCCCTTGTTGGAGGCCGTTCCCATGATCGCGGACGACTATCCGCAGGCACTTCTGTTCCATCGAAATGGCGATCTCAATCGTCGCAGACGGCGGGGAGTAAGTGGCGGCATTGTGCAAAATGTTGGCCAGCGCCTGAACGACCAGCACTTGATCCACTTTAACGAAGGGCAATCCATCAGGGATACGCTCCGAAACAGGGTGGCTACTCAAGCTCTCCCCCACCATCGACTTCGCAGCAGCAACGACTTCATGCAAATCACACCAATCCAAATTCGGCTTCACGATCTCGGACTCCAGTCGCGTCATCTGAAGGAGGCCGTCCACGACCCGCTGAAGTCGTGCCGTTGCCAGTTCAATCTCCGCAAGATACGGGTTCGGCGTATTCCCCAGACCTTCCAGAGACGCCTGGATGACTGCGATGGGCGTCTTTAGTTCATGGGACACACTGTCCAGAAGGGTGCGGCGCAGTTTTTCCGATTCTGCCAAGACGTTCGCACGGTTGACGGCCTGGATGAAATGCTCCTTCTCAGCGACAAGCGCAAGCTGAACGGCAAAGCCTTCGATCATCTGGAGCGCGGTAAAGTCCATTTGTGCGTCAAGGGGTAAACGCACCCCCAAGACACCAGCCACCGACGTTGCGGTTTGCAGCGGAAACCATGTGGCGACCGACTCCGGCAATGTGTCAGTGAATCGGCCCGCACGGCGCTTATTGGAGTAACACCAGGCGACAACGCCCCACTCATTTGGGCTCGGACGATAGGTGCTGGCAGGATGCACCACCTCTGGCAATGATCGATCTGCCGCACCGAGCACCAAAGCAGTGCTGCCGTGCAGCAGGCCATCAATGATGCCGACGGCTTCCGCCAACCCTTTCTCCGGATCGGGAGACAGCGCTGCACTCTGCGTCACACGCAGGAGGGCGTCGGTCTGAGTCAAGCGCCGCCTCTCTGCGACCTCCCTCATCCGCAAACGGGAAGTGAGACTCCCCATGCTCAACGCGACGAGAAAGAACATGACAAACATGATCCAATCCTCCGCCTTCGCGATGTGAAAGGTGAACAACGGTTGGATGAAAAAGTAGTTCCAACAGACTGCGCTGAGCGTCGCCATTGCAATCACTGGCCCCCGCCTCAACGCCATCGCGGAGAGCACAATGGCCAAAAGAAACACCAAGGCGACGAACATGTAACCCGTGATCGGCACCACACACCAGCAGGCACTTGCGATGGCGAACACAATGACCAGCGACAGACTGTACTCCCCCACCACAGCAGTGGGGACCGGTTCTCTAAAGGCCTCTTGTCGAATACCCACCGAACTGGCGACGGGCCGGACAAGGCACACATCGATGTCACCGCTACCTTGGATGAGTTGGTCTGCCAGCGACCTCCGCCACCAGTTCGGATGATCCGTCTTCCCAGCAATGATCTGCGTAACGTTGCGGTCCCGCGCAACTTGCAGCAACGCCTCCGCAGTGCCCCCACCCGTCACTGTCACAACCTCCGCGCCCAATCGTCTAGCGAGCCTGAGGGCCTGCGTTACACGCTCAATTTCATCTGGAGTATGCGAGCACGTCCCTTCCACCCACACCACAAGCCAAGGACAGTTCTGGCGCGCTGCGGCACGGCGGGTCCAACGGATCAAACTTTCAGCGTAAGGACTGGGGCCGACGCCCACCATGAGACGTGCATTCGTTTTCCAAGGGCCGCGCACCCGTCCAGTGCGCCGGATCTCCTCCAGGTCCCTATCCACATGCTCCGCAGTAAACCGCAAGGCGAGTTCGCGCAAAGCGGTCAGATTTCCGGTCTTGAAGAAGTTTGCAGCCGCGAGCCCCGCCCGGTCCCCAAGGTACACCTTTCCCTCCGCTAGTCGCTCCTGCAATTTCTCGACACTGAGATCAACAAGTTGGATTTCATGCGCCCGATCCAGAATCGAATCAGGGACCGTCTCCCGAACTCGCACCCCTGTCACTTGTTGCACAACGTCCACTTGGCTTTCGATGTGCTGAACATTCAGGGTCGTATACACGTCAACCCCTGCGTCCAGCAGTTCCAAGACATCTTGGTACCGCTTCGCATGGCGCGATCCCGGCGCATTGCTGTGTGCCAGTTCATCCACCAGAACGGCAGAAGGATTTCTGAGCAGCACCGCATCAATATCAAATTCTTCAAGACAGGAACCACGGTATTCAAGCAACTTCCGCCTCACTTCAGGAACCCCATCCAATAATGCAAGTGTATCTGCCCGCCCGTGCGTCTCGATCACACCAATAACAAGATCAACACCCGCCTTGAGTTGTTTCCGCGCAGCTTCAAGCATGGCATAGGTCTTACCAACCCCTGGGCACATACCCAAAAAGATGAAAAGCCGCCCAGACCGTGCGGCAGCAGATTCCCCCGTCACCTGGACAAGCAGGCTATCAGGATCGGGACGGCCATCGTCGGAGTCCATATCGGCAAGGGTTCACTGCATCGCGTCCAGACTGAGGTTCAACCTCAAGACATTGACACCCGACGGCCCCAGCCACCCGAAAGTTGGGGAGTCCGTATTGGCAGCAATGAGATCAAGGATCATCCCCACGCTAACTTTCCGCGCACTGGCGACACGGTAAGACTGTAACCGGGCGTTCTCAATACTAATGTGTGGATCCAGTCCGCTACCAGATGCCGTTACCGCGTCCGCCGGAATGGCGACCTCTTCAGCGACGCTGTTTTTCAATCGATACACGGCAATCCGCGCCTCGATTTCATCGTACAATCGCTGCGACGAAGGGCCTTGGTTACTCCCTCCCGACACCTTCGCATCATATCCCTCGCCCGCAGCGCTCGGACGCGGATGGAAGTAGCGGTCCCCAACAAAATTTTGTCCGATCAATGCAGAACCGATAGCGTTGCCCTCACGATCAGTGACCAAACTGCCATGCGCCTGACCCTGAAAAAAAGTTTCGGCGATTCCAGTGACGACGAGGGGGTAAACTCCACAAGTCAATAGCCCCAAAACAACGGTGATCCGACCAGCGATACGAAGTTCCTGAAGAATAGCTTTCATGGTGTTAGACAAGCCGCGCAGTTGTGATGATGAGGTCGATCATCTTGATGCCCACAAAAGGCACCAAAAGCCCACCAAGCCCGTAGATCAGAAGGTTCCGCCGCAATACTACGGCTGCTCCAACTGCACGATACGGCACCCCTTTGATCGCTAGCGGGATTAGAGCAACGATGACCAATGCATTGAAGATGACAGCACTCAAGATCGCACTCTGAGACGAACCAAGATGCATCACGTTCAGTGCCCTGATCGGGGGAAAAGTGGTCATGAGCATCGCGGGAATGATCGCGAAATACTTCGCAACGTCGTTCGCGATACTGAAAGTGGTGAGCGAGCCCCGCGTCATGAGGAGTTGCTTTCCGATCTCCACGATCTCAATCAACTTTGTGGGATTGCTGTCCAGATCCACCATATTGCCCGCCTCACGCGCCGCCTGCGTTCCTGTATTCATCGCGACCCCGACATCCGCCTGAGCCAACGCAGGCGCGTCGTTCGTGCCATCCCCAGTCATGGCGACGAGATGACCTGCAGCCTGTTCAGCCCGAATGCGGCGCAGTTTGTCTTCTGGCGTCGCCTCAGCCAAAAAGTCGTCCACACCCGCTTCCGCCGCAATCGCCGCAGCAGTCATCGGATTGTCCCCGGTAATCATGACCGTACGAATCCCCATCCGACGTAGCTGCGCAAAGCGCTCCTTGATCCCACCTTTAACAACGTCCTTAAGCTCGATCACCCCCAAAACGGTGCGTCCGTCTGCGACGACGAGCGGCGTCCGCCCGGCACGTGAGGCGGCCTCAACAATCTTGGCGGCCTCTGCTGGATAATCTCCCCCCTGGGCTTCAACGTAGGCCTTGATCGAATCCGCAGCACCCTTCCGGATGCACCGCCCATCGATATCGACACCGCTCATCCGTGTCTGAGCCGTGAATGGGATAAAGGTCGCTGTCGCATGGGAGAAATCCCTCCCGCGAATATTAAACCGCTCTTTTGCCAAAACAACGATGCTTCGCCCTTCCGCTGTTTCATCGGCAAGAGAGGCTAACTGCGCCGCATCAGCAAGCTTCGCCTCAGTCAGACCGGCCACAGGTTTAAAGTCAGAAGCCAACCGATTGCCAATCGTGATGGTCCCGGTCTTGTCCAGCAAGAGCACATCAACATCCCCCGCAGCCTCCACGGCACGACCACTGGTCGCCACAACATTGCGGCGGATGAGACGATCAATCCCACTGATCCCAATCGCGCTGAGTAGCCCCCCGATCGTGGTTGGGATCAGGCACACGAGCAAGGCCGCGAGCACTGGCGTCGAGAATACCACACCAGCATAGGCACCAAACGGCCGAAGCGTGAGAGTCACCAACAAGAAGATCAGCGTCATTGATGAGAGCAAAATTGTCAGCGCAATCTCATTGGGTGTCTTCTTCCGCTGGGCCCCCTCCACCATCGCAATCATCCGGTCGATAAACGTATTGCCCTTCTCTGAACTGACACGGACCACGATTCGATCACTAATCACGCGCGTTCCGCCAGTCACAGCACTTCGATCACCGCCGCTTTCCCGAATCACTGGGGCAGATTCACCGGTCACGGCGGCCTCATCCACACTCGCGATGCCGTCGATGATTTCACCGTCCGCAGGGATCACATCTCCTGTTTCGCAGATAACTAGATCCCCCACCTCGAGGGTTGAGGCAGCAACGATCACCTCTTCACCGTCCAGCAGACGTCGTGCCGTGGCGTCCCGCCGCACAGCGCGAAGACTCGCAGCCTGCGCCTTTCCCCGGCCCTCCGCCACTGCCTCTGCGAAATTCGCAAACATCACCGTAAACCAAAGCCAGAGCGTGAGTTGCGCGATGAAGCCACGATCATTATCTGCATTGAAAAGGCTGATCGTTGTGAGAATGGCACCCACAAAAGTGACAAAGATCACCGGATTCTTTATCAACAAGCGCGGATCAAGCTTCTTGAACGAGCCACCAACGGCGCTCAGAAGAATCGACGAATCAAGGAGGCGAGTGGGTTGATGAGACATGGTGGGGGTGACGGATTAGAACAGTGCCCCGTGCTGCGCGAGGAAGTGTTCAAGGATTGGACCAAGAGCCAGGGCTGGAAGGAAATTGAGCGCCCCAACTAGCAAAACAGTGCCGACCAACAGCACCGTGAAAGTGACGCCATCGACGGGAAACGTACCGCTGCTGGAAGGCGAAGAGCCCTTCCCTGCCAATGACCCGGCTAAGGCTAAAATCGGAACGATCATCAGAAACCGCCCAATCAGCATCGCCACGCCAAGCGTCAGATTGAACCACAGTGAGTTGCCCGCCAGACCAGCGAAGGCGCTGCCATTGTTGCCGGTTGCAGAGCTATACGCATAGAGCATCTGGCTAAAGCCGTGGGGGCCTTTGATACTCGGCCCCGCATGGCCCCACTGGGTTACACAGGCCAATGCAGTGAACCCGAGAATGCTCATCGTTAAGACCAGGAGAGTCAGCATCGCCAACTTCACCTCCTTTGCTTGCAACCTCTTGCCCAAGTACTCGGGGGAGCGGCCCACCATCAGTCCCGCAATGAAAACGGCCAGCACCACAAACACCAGCATCCCATACAACCCAGCCCCTACCCCTCCTACAACGACCTCGCCCAACTGGATCATGAACAAGGGAACCAGCCCTCCCATAGCAGTGAACGAATCATGCATCGAATTCACTGCCCCACACGACGCACTTGTTGTAATCGTTGCGAAAAGGGCGGAATTGAATGGACCAAAGCGCACCTCCTTGCCCTCCATGTTCCCATCCGCCAAAGCCAGACCAAGTTGCTCATGGACAGGGTTGCCCGCCGCTTCAAAGTGAGCACAAACTAAAACTCCACCCACAAAAAAGATCATCATGGCCGCCCATACAGCCCAGCCATGCGCCTGATTCTTCACCATCTTTCCCAGGTAATAGGTCAGACCACTGCCGATCACTAAGATCGAGAGCATCTGAACGAAATTTGACAGCGGTGTCGGATTCTCAAAAGGATGCGCCGCATTCGCATTCATAAAACCCCCGCCATTGGTTCCCAGCATTTTGATGGCGACCTGCGATGCGACCGGACCTTGAGGAATCACCTGCTCTGCGCCTTCGAGCGTCACCGCGTGAGTGTAGCTGCTGAAGTTTTGAATCACCCCCTGGGAGACTAGAAAGACCGCTAGCAGCAAGGATAACGGAAGCAGGAGGTAGTAGCTGATTCGGGTGAGATCCACCCAGAAGTTCCCCAGCGTCTTCGTTGAAGTCCGCGCAATCCCTCTCACCAGCGCCGCTGCGACCGCGATGCCAACCGCCGAGGAAACAAAGTTGTGAAAGGTCAACCCGACCATCTGCGAAAAGTAGGAAATCGTGCTTTCACCACCGTAGTTCTGCCAATTCGTATTCGTTGCAAAGCTCACTGCGGTATTGAATGCCAGATGTGGCTCCAGGCTTGGGAGCCCCGCTGGATTGAGCGGCAGCATCCCTTGCACGCGCAGAATGGCATACGTCAGCAGGACGCCGACAAAACTGAAGCTGAGCATCGCGATGCAATATTCTTTCCAGCTATGTTCCCGTTTGGGATCAATCCCCAGAAAAGAATACGTGGCCTTTTCAATGGGCCTGATTACCGGATCGAGCCAAGTGCGCCCCTCTAGATCCAACACATTCACCAGATAAAGCCCGAAAGGTTTCGTCAAGAATGCCAGGAGTCCCAGATAAACTCCCAATTCGAGCCATTCGTTTGTTTGCATGAGAACGGATTAAAATTTTTCGGGGCACACAACCGCCACGATGAGATACCCGACGAGGGAGCAAGCCAGCAAAATTAGAAGCAGGTTTTCCATGGGACGTCGTGAGTTAGAGGCGCTCGCATGCCTCTGCGTAGAATCCACTGATCCCGAAGAAGCAGACGAAAAGACAGAGGAAGAGAAGGTCCGGCATAGAGGCTGAGTGAGAACACCCCTATATCGCTTGTCCCCCCGTCCCCGCCTAGTTAATGCCTTGTCCGGAAGCGTTAAAAAAGTGTGAAGGCAGCAGCTTGTGCACTCCCACTACTGCCCTAAGGACTCCAGCTCAGCCGCAGCACGTTCCCAGGCTGTCGTCTTTTTGGAGATCTCCTTCTCCAATTCATCCAGATCTTTGTGGAGGCCTGCGGCGACTGCACTATCGGCGTAGATGACAGGATCTTGCAGGGAGCTTTCGATCTCCTTCTTCCGCGCTTCCATCTTGGCGAGTTCCTCATCGATCTTCGCGATGCGGGCTTCGACTTCCTTTTTAACGCGACCCCGGGCATTGCGGGCCTCTGCCTCCAGTCGCTTCTGCTCCTTGCTCTTCCCGCCGCCACCGCTCGGCTTCGCCACGGTCATCGGCTGCCCAGGCTGTTGATTGGTCAGCGTCGCCGTCAGCGCCTCGCGCTCAGAGCTCGCCTTGGTCTTGTCCAAATAGTATTGGTAGTCACCCTTGTAGCGCGTCAGGACGCCGCCTGCGATGTGGATCACCTCCCGCGCCATGGCGCGGATGAAGTGCACGTCGTGACTGATGAACACCAGCGTGCCCTCAAAGTCGGAAAGGGCCTGGGCCAACGCATCGATGCTGCCCATGTCCAGGTGAGTCGTGGGCTCATCCATCAGCAAAAAGTTTGGGGGATCCAACAGCATCCGCACCAGACCCAGTCGCGACTTTTCACCACCGCTCAACACACCGACCGGCTTGAAGACGTCATCGCCATGAAACAAAAAGGAACCCAGCAGCGTCCGGCAGAGATTCTCGCCTGGACGACTCGGCAGATCCATCGCGGACTGCAACACCGTGTGACGGAGGTTCAACGTATCCGCACGATATTGGGAGAAGTAGCCCAATTTGACATTGTGACCCAAAGTCCGCTGCCCCCCTTGGTGCGTTAGCACGCCGGCCAGGAGCTTTAACAGGGTGGACTTCCCTGCCCCGTTCGGACCCACGAGGACGATCCGCTCCCCACGCTCCACCTCAAATTCCAGCCCGGCATACACTGGCGTCTCTCCATAGGCAAAGTCCAGATCCTTCAGTGCGATGACGCGCTGCCCAGACCTCGCTGGCTGAGGAAAGCGGAACTGCACCGTCTTTGCCGCTGCCGTCGGTGCATCCACCCGCTCCATGCGATCAATCATCTTCAGTTTGTCCTGAGCACGGGAGGCAAAATTGGCCTTGGCCTTGAAGCGATCCGCCCAGTCCTTCAGCTTCGCGATCTCCCGCTGCTGATTCACATAGGCAGACTGCATCTGTTCCTCACGCGCCGCCTTTTCCCGCACGTAGTCATCGTAGTTTCCGCGAAAGCGCGTCACCTTTGAATGGGCGATCTCCAGCACGGCATCGCAGAGCGCATTCAGGAAAGCGCGGTCATGGGAAATCAGCAAAATCGCACCCGGATATCCTTGCAGATAGTCTTGGAACCAGAGCAAAGACTCCAGATCCAGGTGGTTTGTCGGCTCATCCAGCAGCAATAGATCCGGCTCCTGCACCAGCAAACGCGCCAGATGCGCGCGCATCACCCAACCGCCGGATAGAGTCCGCGCCGGACGAGAAAAATCGGCATCGCGAAAGGCGAGCCCCTTCAAAATCCGCTTCGCCTTTGGTTCGGCCTCCCAGCGGCTATGCTCCCCCACATGACTGGTGGCGAGCTCAAGGACGGTCTCCTCCCCCACAGGCGCGCTCTCCTGCGGCAGAAAGCCCAGCGTAGCGCCGCGCTCCATCACCACCTGGCCATCGTCCGGTGTGCCATCGCCCATCAGCAGAGAAAACAGAGTCGATTTCCCCGCGCCATTGGGACCGATCAGACCGACCTTATCCCCGCGCTGAATGTGGAATCCCACATTCGCAAAAAGGGTGCGGCCTGCGTAAGTTTTACTGACGTTGTTGACGGAGAGCATAGCGGGGGAAAAGAACGGCCCTTCCCATGCCCCGTTAGCGCCCCGCCGTCAAGCCATAGCCGCCGCTGGCGACTCGCCCCGCAGCTACGACCTTTCCACCCGTCAGCCCAGATTTTTTCCTCAAAACGGTATTCCCAGCCGCTCCGCGACGCGCTTTGGCCGTCGCAGCGCCTCCGCCATCCGCGCCGCCTCATCGGCACCACGCAGGTCTTTGCAGGCCGGGTGAGCCTCCGGCGAGGCGATCACGCCGAGTTCATGCAGGACGTGGGCGGTGCTGTGCTTGTAGGCAGCGGCGCTCATCCGCTCATCCAAACGGAAGACCTGATCTTCCAGGGATTGGAAGGCCTCAAAGACCTTGTAAACGCGGGTATCAAAGTGCCCGGTGCCTGTGGGATGCCTCTTTTGGGGTGATTCGTCGTTGAGCCACATGTCCTTAGCCGCACAGATCAGCGGCGCACCACTGACCGCAGCACCGATCAGCAGCGGCAGACCGAGCTTGATCGCTGTGGCGATGCCAAAGTCATCCCCACTATGCGGCGCGAAATCGAGCCCGAGATCGCGACACATCGCCGCCCAGTAAAGAAAGTGCGGTTCGTCCAGGGTGCTGATTTTTCCCCCGACAAACTTCGGATGCAGCGCTAATTGATGCAAGAGCCATGGCCCAAAAGGCCGCGCCCAAGGCACAAAGGCAGGCTCCAGAGCGTGGACGATGCCAGGCCGGATCAGCCACTCCGCGATTTCGTAGTACGCATCACGGCACGGCTCTGGATCGAGCGCGCTCAGCCACTTGGAGGTCATGAGCATGACCTCGCAGTTCTCGTGCTGCTGCACGATGTCGATCAGCGGGCGGTAGCGTTCTGCCTTGAAGCCGGTATCCTTTTCCGCTCCACGAGCGGTCACGCCGGCGACGAACTTGGTGGTCGGAAAGGCCGCCCGGAAGCGACGGAGCACCTCGGCATACAGATCATCATCCAGATCAAAGATGTAGCCCGTGTCCGCATTGAGTACGGCGACCAATTCCACTCCAAAACGATCCGCCGCAGCCTGCATCCAGCCGATGCTAGCAATGAAGCCATCCCAGTCTGGCTTTTGATCCCGGAAGGGCAGCAAGGCGGCGGCACAGAGCCGAGCTTTGTTTGTGTGATCGATGAGTTCTTCCTCACCCGTCCACGCCCACTTGGTGTCGAGCCAGGAGGTGTTTGGGGTGAGATCGGCGGGATTTGAGATGAGTGCTTTCATTAGACGAGTGGTTCCACGTTGAGCCACTTGCGCTGCGCCCAGCTCTGCAGGCCCAGCTCAGCAAGCTGCACGCCTTTGGCTCCTTCGCGCAGGCTCCAAGGAAACGGTGTATCGATGGCGACGTGTTTCAAAAATTCCTCCCACTGGATCTTGAAGGCATTGTCGTAGGTCGTGCAATCCGGCACCTCCTGCCATCCTTCAAAGAAGTTGATGGGTTGTTCGATATCGGGGTTCCAGATCGGCCGCGGCGTCGTTCCGATGCTTTGCACCCAGCACTTCCGCAGCCCAACGATCGCACTGCCATGGGTGCCATCCACTTGCATCGTCAGGAGATCATCGCGACGCACGCGCACCGTCCAGGAGCTGTTGAACTGGCACACCACACCGTTTTCACACTCAAAGGTGGCATAGCAGGCATCATCCGTGGTGCAGGCATAGGGCTTCCCGCCTTCATCGAGCCGCTTGGGCAAATGCGTGGCCCCCAGGCAACTCACGGCCTTCACTTTTCCAAACAGATCATCAATCACATATCGCCAGTGACAGAGCATGTCCACGATGATGCCGCCGCCGTCTTCCTTGCGGTAGTTCCACGAAGGACGTTGAGCAGGTTGATCGCCATCTTCACCCGTGAACACCCAGTAGCCGAACTCGCCGCGCACACTGAGGATGCGGCCAAAGAAGCCCTGATCACGCAGGGTGCGGAACTTGCGGATGCCACTGAGCCAGAGCTTGTCCTGCACGACTCCATTCTTCACGCCAGCGTCTTCACATAGTTTCGCCAGACGCAGCGCCTCTGCCGTTTCGACTGCGGTTGGTTTTTCGCAGTAGATAGCCTTCTTTGCCTTCACCGCCTTTTCGATAAAGCCAGCTCGTTGCAGGGTGCCAGAGGCGTCGAAGAAGATCTGGTCTTCAGGATTCGCCAAGGCAGCGTCCACATCCGTCGTGAAACGCGTCACTCCGGTGCGGGCCGCCAGCGCAGCTAGCTTGTCGTGATTGCGTCCGGTCAGGATCGGGTCCGGCATGAGGACCAAGTCATTGCCGACCTTGAGCCCGCCTTGGTCGCGGATGGCCTTGATGGAGCGAATCAGATGCTGATTGGTGCCCATGCGTCCCGTGACGCCGTTCATGATGATGCCGATGCGTTGTGTTTTCATTGAATTAGGATTGATAAAGAGTCGCGTAACTGGATGCAATTTGATCGAGGAAGCGGCGCTGGTCAGTGGCCCAGAGTCGGTCGGAAAAGATCTCCACCTCGCGATGTCCCGTAAAGCCTGCGGCATCCACCCAATCGCTGATTTCGCGAATGTTAATGCAGCCTTCCCCCATCAAGCCACGGTCGTTCAGCAGATCCACGGTAGGTGTCCGCCAGTCGCAGATGTGAAAGGCGTGCAGCCGCCCCGTTGCACCCGCGAGCTCGATTTGCGCCTTCAGCTCTGGGTCCCACCAAACGTGATAGACATCCACCGCGATCCCCAGTGCTGGCGGCGAGCCCAGCGCGTCGCAGATCTCGTGCGCCTGCCGCAGGGTATTCACCGCGCTGCGATCATCGGCATACATCGGGTGCAGGGGCTCGATGGCGAGCTTCACCCCGGCCTGCGCCGCAGCGGGTAAGACGGCAGCGATGCCATCAGCGATCTGTTTGCGCGATTCCACCAGGCTCTGCCCAGGCACAGCACCGCAGACCAGCACGATGAGCGGTGCCCCAACCGCGTGCGCTTGATCAATGGCCTTGAGGTTGTCGTCAATCCCGACTTGCCGTTCTGCCGCCGTCCTAGCGGGGAAAAATCCACCGCGACACAGACTGACCACCTCCAGACCCGCATCCGCTGCCTGCCTGCGCACATCGGTCCACACACGCCCTTCCAATGCTTGCCGCCAGATGGTGATGCCGGTCACGCCGCGCTTGGGAAATTCGGCGAGACATTCCTCAATGGTCAGAGGCTTGGTGGTGATAGTATGAATGCAGAACCGATTCATGGGCGACCAAAGTGAACGAAGTCTTGCCACTGGTAAAACAGTTCTTTCCGATTACCTTCATCGGGAAAAACGATGGAACTCTATCAGCTCGAATACTTCCTGGAGGCCGCCCGGCAGCGCAACTTCACCCGCGCTGCCGCCAGTCTAAACCTAGCCCAAGCAGCGCTAAGCGAGCAAATCCGCAAGCTAGAGACGGAACTCAGCACGCCCCTATTCCATCGCGGTCGCCGCGAGACCGTCCTGACCGCAGCCGGTGAGACGCTGCGGGTGCACGCGGAGGGGCTGCTGCACCGTGCCGAGGCCGCCCGACGGGCGGTGCAGGATCTTCTGGGGCTACGCAGTGGACGGCTCACCATCGGCGCGATTCCGTCCGTCAGCGCTTGTCTGCTTCCCGCAGCCATCGCCGCCTTCCGCAAACGCCATCCCGCAGTGGAGCTAGCGCTATTCGAAGGCACGTCAGAGACGGTCGCCCAGTGGGTGGAGAGTGGGCGCGTGGAGTTTGGCATCGTTCAGCTCCCGTCCACAAGCGGCAGTTTTGACGAGATCCCGTTGCTGCGTGAACCCTTCGTGGCCTTGGTGGCGAAGTCGCATCCACTGGCAAAGCAACGCAGCGTCAGTCTTGTGAAACTGGCCCAGGAATCCTTTGTGCTCTACAAAGGCCGAGCACGCGACACCGCTTTTGCCGCCTGCCGTGAGGCCGGGTTCGAGCCGCGCATCGCCTGCGAAAGCAGTGAACTTGAGACCATCCGGTCCCTCGTTGCCGCAGGTCTTGGGATCGCCATTCTGCCGCAACTCGCCACCCGACAGCCCAGCAAAGACTGCCAAGTCATTCGACTGCGCGGCGATCCGGTCGAACGGCAGGTCGCGTTGCTCAGCAAAGCAGGCCATGCCCCCTCCCCGAGCGCGGCAGTGTTTCGGACGATTCTTGCCGGGCAGAGATGATGCCGACGGGTCAATCTGCCAATCTGACCAAACTCACGTTATCGATAAAATACGCGGTCTTGATGGTGCCCAGCGCGCTGAAGAGCAGGTAACTCGCTGCATTCCATTCGGGCTTGCAGGGGATGTCTTTGAAGTCTGTCTTCGTCCCATCTTCGCGGGTCAGGACCACATCATACTTTCCGCTCCCTGTCTTGGCAGTGATGGTGACGCGGCACCACTCGCCCGGTTTGATGTCGGCCAGCGGCAGACTTTGGGTGTTGTTGGCCACCAGTTTCCCCTTTTGCCAGCGGAGGTAAGGCCCGGCGGCAAACTCGCCGCCGTTGACCCGCATTTCAAAGAACCAGTCGGCTCCAACTTGCCCCATGACATCAAAGCTGACCCGAAACGTGCCAGCCTCCCAGGCAGGGTAAATATCCAGCACCGGATCGTAACTGTGCGCTAGGCCAGGCACATCCTGCACCTTCAGACTACGCTTCGATCCACCCGCCCCATCGACTGAGATCGGCGAGGCTGCCTCATCCGTGACGCCGATGCCTTCCCCCTTGTTTTCGCGACCCCATTTTCCGGCCCTAATGCCCAGGGCACCCAATGGTGTGTGCTCGAATGTCTGCATGGCGATCCCGTATTCGGGTGGGGGCCACGGCTTCGACTCCCCCTCCCAGTTGGGATAAAGGGCACCCTCTTGCGCGAGCGCACGCCAGGCAGCATCCTCCTTCCGCACGCCAGCCACGTTCAGGTCCCAGGGATTGAAGCCGATCTTCTCCGCTGGCCCTCCCGTCTTGAGACGGAAGTCGCGCTTGGCGATGTTTTGGAAAAGAGGGTCCGCAAACAAACTGCCACCATCCCGGCCCATTTTGCGCCATTCATCCCAAGTGAATTTCGCCTTGGTCAGCAGGGCTGGGATCTTGCCATCGATGGGCCAATACAGATTTTTGCGGAAGATGACGCTATCCTTTGGTTCGCCGCGTTCGACCTTCTCCAGCGGTTTCCAGTTCCATTCCCCACCATCCAGAAGGGGCGATGCCGGATCCCAAACGACGATGTTGTGTTCGTAAATGAAGGTCAGTCGGCCTTCGTTCCGACTGCGCTGAATTTGAGCCTTACCACCAAAGGCAAAGATGTTATTGCGGATGCGATTTGCGTAGCCGTAGTGCTGGTGAAAGCCCGCCTCGCTGGTGTCATGCACCAGATTATTTTCCATCAGCACATCGCCACTACCCTCGTCGGTATAGAGCCCCCAGCCACCGTAGCGATGGCTGGCAATGTGGTGGACATGATTGCCGCGAATGACCGTTCCAGGCGCATTGCCAAGACCGTAAAATCCCCCCATATCGCTCAAGTAGACCCAACCCAAGTGATGGATGTGGCAGTTCTCCACACGATTCTCCCGCCCCACACTTTCGCCGTAACCCCAGTTCCAGCCAATACTCACCCCCGTGTAGAACAGATCGCCAATATCACAGTGGGTCACGGTGCAATTGCGGGCGTGAGTCATCAGCACGCCACAAGCACTCGGATGCAGGCGCCCCAGATGCTGCATGATGCAGTCATCCACCGTGATATCATGGCACAGGTGATCCTCGTCGGGGCGACTCGTCTCCGCAATTCGCACCCCACCGCCCCCCAGATCATGCAGATGACAGTGCCGCACGACCGAGTCTGAGCAGCCATTCTTGAAGAAGATCCCGTGCAACCCCGCATGAGCCACTTCGCAGTTCTCAAGACGCACACCACGGCTGTTGGTGATCTCGATACACCCATCGACAGACGCCGCCGCCTGCCCGTCGTGCAACCCCACGGCTGGATAGAGGTACTGACCATGTTGGAATCGAATGCCGCGAAAGGTCACATCCTGCGTCTCTTTGATCACCACGAATTTCTCCACCACGGGCGCGATGACCTCCGCCTGGGTCATGTCTTCATCCGGCAGCGGTTGGTAAAAAAGCTCCCCTTTCGTGCGATCCAAGAACCACTCGCCAGGGGCGTCAAGGGCCGCGCGAAAGTTCTCCAGCCAATAGCGCTGGTCGGGTTCATAAGTCACAAAGGGATAGCGCGATGCCCCCCGAATCCGCACCGAATGCGTTTCCTCATCCAGCGCTTGAATGCGGCACTGACCCACCGCCCACGCATGAGTCACCGTGATCAATGCCTGGCTGCGCTCAGCTTCAGGGATGTCCTTCAGCAGAGCAAACTGCTCTGGGTAAAGGGAAAAGGCCTCGAATTCAGGATTCTTGACATCTTTGAAGACACCACTGCCACAGGCCTCCGCAATGTTGAAGTAGCCCTTGTTTGGAGACCGCGCCAGCGTCGCACGCCGCCCATTGATCCACAGTTGCTCAAACACCCATGACTTGTCTGGCAGGACCGCCTTCCATAATCCGCCCTCCACTTTCTGCCAACCCCGGATCGCCCGACCTCCAGAAAAAACGGGTCTCGCTCCCGGCGCAGACTCCCAGACAATCCCAGCATCCTCTTTGCCCAGGGAGATCGATTCCGTGAGCGGATACACCCCATCACTCACAAGGATTCGCACTGGCTTCTCAGCAGCGCGAGCCGCCGCCAATGCCGCCTGAGGGGTCGCCAAAGGCCCCGATGGAGAAAGCTGAAGATCCGCACCGGAGGCGCAGAAGGCCAAGGCAAAGGAGGCAAACCGAGAGATGAGTTTCGTCATGGGAAAAAGGAGGAAGATCAACGTCAGACTTGGACAACAATTCAAGCGAGATTCAGTGACTCCCGAATCTCTACCCCCAAAGGGTTACACCCCAACAACAACTCACGCCCCAAACGGCACAATTCCGGCATAGACGCACCCACCGGTTTGGCAGGACAATAGCAGTAGCCATGAAAACGAACTTCCTCATCACCGCCGCTCTCCTCCTGTGGGCATCATCACTCACCGCCGCAGACGCACCAGCGCCTGTGGACTTCGCCTCACAGATCAAGCCCATCCTCGCAGACCGCTGCGTGGAGTGCCACAACTCCGAGTCCTTGTTCGGCGAATTGAATCTGCAATCGAGGACACGCGCCTTCCGCAAGCGTCAGGCAGGGCCAGTGATCATCCCTGGCGATCCCGAAAAAAGCATGTTCTACCTGGTGCTAAAAATGCCGCGCAAAGACAAGAAGTCCATGCCCGCCACTGGTCACAAAATTCCCGCCCAAGACCTAGCCCTGATCCGCCGCTGGATCGCCGAAGGTGCCCCGTGGCCAGAAGGCAAAGAGGGTGCCGTGATTCGCCAAATCAAGCCCCCTGCCCCGCCGACCAAGCCAACCCCATCCCGCTAGGACCAAGTTCAGCGGCCAGCAGCCTCGCCGGAACACCGACGAGTCGTCAGCATTCCCATCTCACCCCGGAGCGCCGACGAGTCGTCGGCATTCCCATCTCACCCCGGAGCGCCGACGAGTCGTCGGCATTCCCATCTCACCCCGGAACGCCGACGAGTCGTCGGCAGTCCCTATCCGCTACACGGGCCGTAGGACGCTTTTCACTACCTCGCCCTTGTGCATCTTTTCGAAGGCTTCGTGCCATTCGGTCACGGGCCAGACGCCGCCGATGATGGGTTTCACATCAAACTGGCCACTGCTGAGCAGGGCTATGACACGCTCCCAGATGGGCCAGTTGTGGCTGAAGCTGCCTTGCAGGGTGATGTTTTTTTGGACCAGGGGATCGATGTTAAACCCAAGCGGCTGGGGGCCCCAGCCGACCTTACTGATCCAGCCCGCCGGGCGCACGATGTCCAGCGCAATCTTGAGCGTGATGCTGGCACCGGCGGCATCGATGACACCATCGCAGCCCAGGCCATCGCGCTCCAGCGCCCAGGGCTTGGCATCGCCGATGATGACCTCGCACCCGTAGTGTTTGCGGGCGAGTTCCAGGCGGTGCGCATCCTGCGGCAGGCCGACGATGGCCACTTGTGCCCCGCATTGCTTGGCCATGGCGGCACACAGAATGCCGATGGTGCCAGGGCCCAGCACGACAACACGGTCGCCCGGTTCAATGCGGGCGTTCTTCACCACGGCATTGTAAGCGACGCAGCAGGGCTCCGTGAGGCAGGCCTGCTCAAAGGGAAGCTGATCCGGCACATGATGCAGGATGCGGCTGGGAACGCGCACGTACTTGGTCATGGCACCATTCACGCCGTAGCCAAAGCCTTTGCGAGTGGGGTCCAGATTGTAGAGCCCGCGCTTGGTCATCGGGTTATCGTGGGAGATGATGGCGGCGGTTTCAGACACAACGCGGTCGCCCTCCTTCCAGTGCTCCACCTCCTTACCGACCTCCACAATGTGCCCGCCGAACTCATGGCCCAGCACGACCGGGTAATTCACCGGCCAGGAGTGGTCTGCGGTCCACTGATGCAGATCGGAGCCACAGACGCCGACATTCGCGACTTCAAGGAGCACGTCCTCGGCACCGATGGAGGGTTTTTCAATTTCACGGATTTCGACGGAGCCTTTTTCAGGGGCGTAGTTGACGACGGCGGCGGATTTCATGGGGTTAGGGGGATGGGGTTTGAGAAGCGGAGGATAAAAGAGGATGGAGAAACAAGAAGTCGCTATTTCTTTCGCGGGGCCTTGGGGTCGTTATCGTCCCTTGGGTCCCTCTTTTCTGGGTTTGCCTGCCGCTGCTGATCACGGGCTCTCAATCGGGCGCGGGTCATCCTTTCCCGGAGACCACCTTCTTTGAGAAAGGACTGCTCCAGAGAAGAAATCTGTCGTTTCAGAAGATGCACTGCCACCGCCGTGAGCCCCAGTAACACGTTTGCGGAAATCTCTGGATCATCGCTTTCGATGCCCTTTTTAAAAGTCTCATAAGTAGCACCGGGGGTGCGATTGAGTTGTTCAAGCCTTTGCCGATAGCGATGTCCTGCGTCCCAAATCGGCAACTGTCGGGTGCGAAGAAAGTCTTTATAATCCTCTTTCAACTCCTCAAGGCTTGATCGAGCGACATTGGTCAGCTTGATCTCCATTTCCTTGGAAGTGGCCGAGGCAGAACTTCCTTCAACGATATTTTGCTTCCCCGAACGCGCCGCCTGGACCATCTGGTCAACGGTGCGGTCTCCGTGGCGCGGCAACCATTTCTTGGTGAAGAAATAGGTGCCGTCGTAGATGATGAGCGCCTTCTGGTAAGACAGCAGGTTCTCGTAGCCGCCACTGGGCGGGATGAAGCCTTCATCATCTGGGTTGGTCATGAGTTGGTGGCTAGGTTTTGAGAGTCTAAAGGGACACAAACGACAGGAAGGACAAGACAAAATCTTCGCTTCTTCGGTCGCTGGTCCTTTTGGTCCTTATTAGTCCCTACGGTCCCTCAACGCCGCACTTCCTGTGCATGCACCGCCTCACAGATCATCCTCAAAGACGCCTCCAGATCGCCATCCGCCGTTTTGAAGGCATCTGCGTCAATCGTCAGTGGCGCGCCTAGCACGACGAGTGGTGCGCCGTATTGGGGGCACTGAATGGCCTGCTCCAGGCTGAGACCGCCGACGGCTTGCACGGGAATTTTGACTGCCTGCACGACTTCGCGCAGTTGATCCAGCGGACTGGGCATGCGCTGGCCGGCAGCGGCGATGCCGCGGCGCTCGTCGTAGCCGATGTGATGGATGACGTAGTCGCAGCCGAGGTCTTCAAGAAATTTCGCGCCGTCGATCATGCTTTCGCAGACCATGTTATCCCCCATGACCTTGCAGCCAAAGTCGGCACCGGCTTTGACGACGCACTTGATCGTTTCGGCATGAGCGCGGGCCATGACGACGACGTGCGTCGCGCCCGCCTTTGCCATCATTTCAGCCTCTAAGTAGCCACCGTCCATGGTCTTTAGGTCAGCGACGATTGGCGTCGTGGGGAAGGCTTTGCGCAGGGCACGAACGCCATGCAGGCCTTCCGCCAAGATGAGCGGTGTGCCCGCCTCCAGCCAATCAACGCCAGCGCGCATGGCCAGCGCGGCGGTTTCAAGGGCTTCGTCGATGTTGGTGAGGTCGAGGGAGATCTGGACGATGGGTTTCATGAGCGTGCAGAAGTAACGCCCTTTCCTGGGGAGTCGTCACGACAAAGATTGGGTGAAATGCGACGGCGCTATGGCTCTGCGGATCTGTCCAATGGTTCATCGATCTCCAGCACCATCCGGAAGCCGACGATGGCGACTCGCTTTAGCGGTAGATTGCTCCGCTGGAAGCTGAAGGTGGCGGTTTCGGGCGTGCCGTCGCTGTAGGCGGGGCCTCGCAGGCGGACGAATCTGCGGGCTTCTTGGGGTGTCATGTCGGTCGAGCCTTTGGGGGCGCTGTTGGTCCATTCTGCGATGTTACCAGACAGATCGTAAAGTCCGTGGCCTTCCACTGGAAAGGAGCCCACGGGGGCCGTGCGGGGGAAAGGGTCTGACTGCGTCAAGGTTGGCCAATCATGTGGCCATAAGCCCTCCCGCGCCTCGGGGCCGGCCAAATTTCCTGGGCGCGGCGCCGCAGCCTCCCCGCCACAGGCGGTCAGCCATTCGGCATCCGTCGGCAGGCGGTAGCGCTGGTGTGGCTTCAGTCGGCCTTCCCCCTGTTCCTTCCAGGTCAACCACTGGCACATGCGGTAGGCATCTAAAGCCGACACAAAGATGACCGGATGCTCTGGCGTTACTGGCCATCCAGGGTCGGCGTAGCTGAAGTTGGTCCACTCGCCATCGTTTCCTTGGAGGTTGACGAGGCTGTGATTGAGAGCCTTCAGGCGCAGCGACGCTTCGTTGCCGAGCCAAGGCAGGTCCAACGCCTTGGCCGCTGCGGCCATGTAGGCGTCGGCATCACGGCGGCGCGTTTCATAGACCGAGAAGAGAACTTTCGTTCCTGCCACGGGGACGAATTTCATCCCCAGGCTGTTGTCCCATGGGTCGGCCTGGGTGGCACTTGTGGGATCACGATAGATGATCGGCCTGGGTGTCATGCGTTGGTTCTGCCACCAGGCTCCACCTGCGATGCCGCCGATGAGCAAGACCACCCCACTGACAATCGCCAACACCCGCCGCAGCTTCCGTGCCCGCAAGGTGCCAGCCCGATGATCCTGCCAGAGTCGGGAGACTTGCGCATGAAACTCCGCCACCTTCTGGGTGCGCTGCGCGGGATCGGCGGCGAGCGCCTGCGAGGTGATGCCGTCCAGTTCGCGGGGGAGGTCGGCCAGTTGTGAGATCGGCAGATAGCGCCCCAGAGGCATCTGACCGGTGAGCAGGTGATACAGCAGCACGCCGAGTGAATACACGTCTGCCTCGGGACCTGCGGGCTTGGTGCTGATCATGCGCTCTGGTGCCAAATAATAGGCGGTGCCGAATTGATCCGTCGTGGCGGTGAGCCCGCCAATGAGAGAGGCATCACCGCCGCCGGGCGTCATCTCCCGCGCGAGCCCGAAGTCGGCCAATCTCACTTCGCCGTCTTTGCCAATCAGGATGTTGGAGGGCTTGATATCGCGATGAACGAGCCCCTGTCCATGAGCGTGCTGCACGGCGGCGCAGACCTTGTCAAAAATATCCATCGCGCGTTCATGACTGAGTTTCTCGGCACGCAACAGCCGCCCAAGATCACAGCCCGCTACCAACTCGGTGATGAGGCAGAGGCGTCCGTCGTCCGTCTCTGCGCTGGCAATGTGCCGCACGATGTTTGGGTGCTGGAGGCTCTGGAGTAACCGCGCTTCTTTTTCGAATCTCGCCACCATCGCCGGATGGTCGGACCATCGCCTGTCCAACACCTTGATGGCAGCCTCCATCCCGTCGTCCTCAGACTCCGCCTGATACACGCGACCCATGCCGCCTGCGCCCAGCGTGCCAATGATACGCCAACCGGGCAGCGAGGGCTGGTCGTCGGGCACGGCAGAGGCGAGCGCAGCCAACCATCCCGTTTGATTCTCCATCGCACCACGCGCCAGACAGGCCGCGCACATGCCGCTGATGGCAGGCAGGAAGGCACCACAACGAGGGCACAGATTGTCAGTGGGTTCGCTCATGAGCCAGGGCTTGAATCAGGTAGCGCATCTCCGCATCGATCTCCACCGACGTCGCTGCGGGGCCGAGAGTGGCCGCGACTTCGGCGCGCAAACGCTCTGCCATGCGCTGGCGCAGACGATGGACTTCGATACGGATTTGTTGTTCTCCCACACCGAACTCAGAACCGATCTGCGCATAAGGTTTCATTTCACCCGTGGAAATGAGCGCGGATTTTAATACCCCGAACAGTTCCCCTTTTCCCCGCTGCGCATACGATGCCTCCAGGCCACTGACCGCGCGCTCAAACACCGTCCATGCCCAATGCTGGTCAAAGGCCTCGTCACGCTCCGCACCGACGCCCGGCATCTGCGCGTCAGTGAGTTCATCCGCGCTGAGAAGGGATTGGTCCCCACCGCGCTTGAGCCGTTTTTGGTCGCGAAAATGATTGGCCAGCGCGTGACGCGCCGCTGCCTTGAAGAAGTGTCGCAACCGACCGTTGGATCGATCCACCGTCTCGATCCAGCCATCGTTGCAAAAGTGCGCCAGCACCTGCTGCGTCAGGTCCTCCGCCGCGCCGTGCTCCAGCCCGAGTGATCGCAGATAGGCGCAAACGGGGTGCCAATAAGCCCTGCACACATCTTCCCGCGCCGCCTTTGCCAAGGCGGAGGCAGGATCACGCGCCGAGAGCAGCATGGTCCATGCTGTTGGCGGGAAGCTGTGGTCGTGGGCAGATCGTGCGTCGGCTGGCACATCCGCATTCTAATGCGATCCCGCCGTTCCTCAATCGACAAGCTCTCCCACCTCACAGCGGACGGTATTTCAGCGCCACCCAGCGCCGATCTGAGAGCTGCACCTGCAGGGCGATGCCAGCGCTGCAGCTCGTATCCCCAAAACCTCGGCTGCCAGCACCCGAAGCATCGACTGCGGGTGTGAGCTTGAGGCTGGTGATGGTGACCGGCTTGGTGCTGCCGACCTCTATGTGCGCCCCCTTGCGCAACTGCAAAAACAGGCCCGCATCCGGCTGCCGCTCGGGAAGATCAGACGCAAACTCCGGGGCTCCGAAGTATAGAGCCTGGTTATTAACGCTGCTGGTCCCTGTCCCCGTCAGGGACACGATCACCGCATAACCATTCCCCGAACTGCTGGCATCGACCTGCTGGATGACGCCGATCTTAGCCCCGCCGCAACCGGTGGCCAGATCGCCCTCGCGCATGATGATCTCCGCAGCGGCGACGAAGACATTGCCACCCAAATCATAGCGCCAGCGCAGAAGCGCCACGTCATTGCTGCTATTCACTCCAGTGCCGGTCAGCGTCACCAGCGCGAGGGCATCCGAGCTTGAATGCCAGAAGCGCGTGATGCCGCGATACTTCACTCCGGTGGGCAATCCAGGTACTTGGGCTCCCTTGGCCACGATCACCTCTGGGGCGTTGAAGCGCCTTGGGAAAAAGAGCAGGGCTTCATTCGCTGAACTAGCCACGCCCGCCAGCGTCACCTTCGCCATCACGCTGTTGCTGATGGACTCCGCCAGAATGGACTTCACCGTCCCACCCGCCAAACTGGCTCCTTTCCGCAAAATGAGATTCAAGTCGGTGGTGATGAAATCGATGTAACCAAGCGCCTGATCGTCCGCAGTCGTCACCGCACTGCCCCGCAAAGCGGAGGTAAAGGCTGCAAAACTCCCCCCAATGGCCGCACGCGGCACCACTTGGCCGAGGTTCACATTCGTGGTAGTCGTAGCAGCATTTTCCTGCACGAGTCGATCCGTGCCACCTGCCAGTCGATACCAGAGCCCTGAATCATCATCCACCGTAACGCCCGCCGTTCCTTTGCGCAGAGTGATCGCTGCCCCAGATCCACCGGCCTTGCGCACCGCCTGCGTAATGATGTCAATGGTCGGAGGATGAGCTGGCACGGCTGATCCTTCTTGGATGAGCTTTTCGAGGGTCGTGCCATCCGTGACAAACAAGGCCATGTCGTTGACGGTGGTGATGCCGGTGCCCATGACCTTTGAGAAAAACTGCAGCTTTCCGGTATCGATGACCGGCGCGGTGAGCGTCGCTGCCTGGATCAGGTCCGGGCCTGCATCGAGATCGGTCGCCTTCTGCTGCACCTCCCGCCGCAGCGGCTCCAGAGGCGCAGTGACGCTGCTCCACAAGCCCACATTTTTACCCGCACTGGCACCGCTACCGCTCAGCGTGCCGAGCAGGAGATGCTCGCTCGTCTCAAAGGCCTGAAAGCTGGTAAACGCACTGTGATTCCCATTGGCGATGCCAGTGGCGGGATTGCCCGTGACGGCCAGGGGCTCGCCCGGCAAGGCGACGGCCAACCCGGCAAACCGATACGCGCTGCCACCCGTCGCAGCCAGCGAGTTGTCATTCGACGAACCCGCCCACAACACATCGCCAGAGACAGCCACCGCGCTGCCGAAGCCAAAGCCTAACGAACTGTCGGGTGCTTGGAATTTTTGCTCAAAGGCATTGTCCTCCAGATCCGCCAAATACACCGCGCCCCGTCCACCAGCATGGTTGGGAACTCCGAGCAGGACCTTCGACCCCTCCACCGCGATGGCACCGCCCACCTGATCCCCCGCCGCAGCGTCCCCAGCAGCGATGTTGGCATAGGCAAACCCATTCCGCACATCCTTCACGAATACCAATCCTTGATTCCCATTTCGCCCAGGCGCGCCTGCCACGATCTTGCCACCCGCCAATGCCACGGCGGCTCCGAAGCGATCCCCGATCACACCCGTGGCCACCGTGAACTTGGACAACTGCGTGTCGCTGCCATCATCAAAGGTATAGACCGCGCCGATGCCACCCGCATCTCCCGGCGCGCCAATCACTGCACGCTCCCCTGAAAAGGCGACCGCACTGCCAAACTCCTTACCCACAGAAGGGTCCCCCGGCAGATAATGGCGCACCTGCACCCCCGTCAGCGCATCCAACAGCCAAGCTTCATTCACGACAGGTGCCCCGATGAGCACGCGGGTTCCCGCGATCTCTACTGCACGACCAAACGTCGCTCCAGCACTGGCAACCGGGGCATTCAGCCGCGCCTTCTGTTTGCCATTGGCCAAGTCAAAGATATAGACGCAGCCCTCGTCCACACTCGTCGTCCCCGGCCCAAAGGGCGCGCCCACGGCCAGCAGCGAGCCACTGATCGAAAGCGCAGAGCCAAAGGCGTCGTTGGCGGCGGCCTCCGAAGCCGGAGCCACCAGTTTGCGGATCAACGACCCTGAACTGGTGGAATAGACATACACCGCACCCGCACCACCGTTCTCACCCGGCGCCGCAACGGCCACCCACTTGGGCGAAGCCGCCACGCGAGCCCCAAACCCAGCCCCTGCCGCCACCGTGGACGGGAAGACTTTTTTCGCAGCGGAGATCTGCGCCTGACTGAGTCCAACAACGCAAACGAACAAAAGGGTGGAGACAAGAGTTTTCATGGGCTTTCACTCCCCCAAGAACCTCTTCACCCCGGCACGTTGCACTCGGGTCAAAAAATTGTTCCCTCACGCGATCACCCCAAACCCGCGCGCGTGCCTTCTTCCCATTCCAGCCCCCACTGGCGCATGGCCTTGAGGATGGGGCGGATCGCCTCGCCCTTTTCCGTGAGGACGTATGCTTGGTGCTTTGATCCCTCGGACGCAGGCGTTTGGGTGATGATGCCGTGGTCCATCAGACGACGCAGGCGGTCGCTAAGGATATTCGTCGGCACGGACTCCGGGGAGGCGGCGAAGTCCTTGAAACGGGACCGTCCGAGGATCAGATCGCGAGAGATCTTGCGATGCGGTCATTGAGGCAGCAGCAAGGATCGGAGAGGGCAAGACGAAGGCGAAGTATGCGCACCCTTGGTTTGGCCCCCTGGACGCGAGTGGTTGGCACGCGCTGTCGGGTTTTCACATGGGCCTGCACCGCAAACAGATCGAACGCATCCTTGCGGGTCTCCGTGGACGTTGAATGGGTGCGCATGTCCATGTCACTCACCTCTGAACCCATCCCTCTGCTGACGCGTCGGATCGCCATCCCTGCGAGCGTTGGGTTCTTTTTCAATACGATGTACAACTTTGTGGACACGTATTGCGCAGGGCTGATCAGCACGGACGCATTGGCCGCCCTGTCGTTGTCGTTTCCCGTGTTTTTCATCCTACTCTCCGCAGGCAGTGGCCTGAGCCAAGGCACCACAGCCTTGATGGCGAATGCGATCGGAGCCAAGGACGAAGAGGGAGCGCGACGCCTATTTGCGCAGGCCCTGACCTTTGCCACTGTTGCTGGGGTGGGACTTTCGATCGTCGGCGGCTTCGCCGCGCCATCGCTGTTTCGTTTGTTGGGGGCGGAGGGCGAATACCTGCGGGTAGCGCTGGCCTACATGAATGTGATCCTGTGCGGTGGCGTGTTCTTCATCCTGCAAATGGCCATCAATGCGGCTCTGAACGCGCAGGGCGATACCAAGCTGTACCGGAACTTTCTGATCGCGGGTTTTGTGGCGAATTGCGCCCTGAACCCCATCCTGATGTGGGGCTGGTTCGGACTGCCCGCCATGGGGGTGGGCGGCATCGCGCTCGCGACCGTGATCGTGCAAGCGGCAGGCTGCGTGATGTTGTGGCGCGGCGTGCGGCGGCGGCCCCTCTTTGCGGAACTCCCCCGCAGTTACTTCCAACCCGACCTCCAGCTCCTACGCCGCATTCTCGGGCAAGCGACCCCTGCCGCGCTGAACATGCTGACGGTGGCGCTGGGCATCTTTGTCATCACTTGGTTTGTGAAGCACTTTGGCAAAGAAGCCGTGGCAGCCTACGGCATCGCCACTCGCATCGAGCAGGTAATCCTGCTACCAACGATTGGCCTGAACTTTGCGGTGCTGGGTTTGGTCGGGCAAAACCATGGTGCGGGCTTGCCGCATCGCGTGAGGGAGGCGTGGATGACCTGTGTGAAATACGGCGCAGGACTGATGGTCGGCGGCGGGGTGGTGCTGTATTTTCTGCGCGGGTCCGCGATGCAACTTTTCACCCAAGATTCGAGCGTGGTGGAGCACGGTGGCGACTACCTCGGCATCGCAGCGATCACGCTGGCAGCTTATCCGATGCTGTTTGTCACGGTGTTCATGCTCCAGGGATTAAAGCGGCCGGCTTACGGTCTGTGGATCGGGCTCTACCGCCAAATTGCCGCGCCAATGTTGATCTTCAACGGCCTGGCCTTCACACTGGGCTATGGCCTATGGGGCGTGTGGTGGGGCATCGGATTGGTGACTTGGAGCGCGGCAGTACTAACGCTGTGGTGGGGATGGCAGGTGGTGGGAAAGCTGGTCCAGCAGCGCTGAGCAGTCCGGGATTGCACTTTGGTTCACGGGATCGGATACTGATCCACGCCACCTGAACCAAGATGCGAAATACGACACCTCTCAAACCCCGTGAACGCCCCCTGCGGAATGCCTCCGAGGTGGCGCGCTGGCGGAAGCGACGTTCTGAGTGGGTGGCGGGACTGGAGCCCGCGTCGCTGTTTCATCGGCTCTTTGATCACGTCCCCGGCGTTCACTTCTTTGCCAAAGACAAAGACGGCCGCCTCATGTTCGCGAGTCGGGGCCTCCTGGATCGCTATCAGATGCCGGACGATTCGGACTTCATTGGACGCACCGACTTTGATTTAAACCCGGAGGCCATGGCCCAGGCTTATGTGGATGACGACAAGCGAATCTTAAACGGCAGCGCAGAGATGATCGAACGGATTGAGCTTTGGTGGGATAGCCAAGGCATGCCGGATTGGTTCCTTGTGACGAAACTACCGGTCCTAGATCGCCGCCGTCGCGTGCAGGGGGTGATGGGTGTCTTGCGACGGCCCGATGAAAAAGAACGCCAGTTGCCCGTCTTTCAAACGGTGGCGCAAGCGGTGGAAATCATCCGCCGTGACTTTGCAAAGCCTCTCCAGATCGAGAGCCTAGCCACGGCCTGCGGTCAATCGCTGCGGCAGTTGCAACGACGCTTCGCGACTGCGTTTGGGATCACGCCGCAGGAATTCTTGATTCGCACCCGTGTGTTGGAGGCGACTCGCCTGTTGGAACAGACCGCTCTCTCAGCCGCGCAAATCGCGCTGCGTTGTGGCTTTGTGGATCAGAGCAGTTTTTCCCAACACTTCCGAAAGCGCATTGGCGTCTCGCCCGGCAGTTACCGGCAGAATGGTCGGCGCGGCACCTGAGGTTCAAAGGGCGGGAAGCTCATCGCAGAGCGCCAGGGCCTTCATGGCCTGCGCGGTGGCAATGTACGTGATGTAGTGGTAGTTACCGCGATAGAGGGAATGCATCCACCACCGGCCCGATACCCGCTGTTCCTTCTTGAGCCACGCGAGGCCACGCTGGATGCCCGCATCACTCGCCGGCACCCCGACTTGCCGCATGGACACAATGGCGAAGGCGGTCAGGTATGCATCGCTTTCAGGCTTGGCAGCGTCCGGCAGACCTTTGATGAGATTCACGACTTGGTCACTCATCTTGAAGTGCCAATCATTGATGGCGGAGAAGTCTCGCGTACTCCAGCCCCCATCTTCATGCTGCTTGGAGGCGAGCAAGGCCAGCGCACTCTCTCGATCTGAGGCGGTGACCACATCAGGCAGGTAGGCGGCAGCCTGGAGCCGTAGGATTCGGTCAAAATCATTCTTGGGCACCGCCGTGCGCATCCAAGACTTCATCTTTTCAATGCGCTGAATCAGATCCTGATCCGATAGCCCGGCCAGCCATCCCGGTGCCGTAGTGATGGCACGCGCCGCCTGGAGCGTCAGTTCGTAATCCGTGGTGATGTGCGGGATCTCCACTTCCCCATAGCTGACAAACGAACCGTTCGGCGACTGACGTTCGAACATCTCCCGCAGGGAGCGATCCGTATCCACACTGAGGCTGCGCGTGACGTGTTTATCCCATTCAGCAAGCCCGGCGGAGCGCCAGATCGCCGTCCACGAACCAGGGTAATACTTGAGGCCGTCCTTTTCGACTTCAGCGATCGGCTTGATTTCTTTTGGTACCGCTTCGATGAAATTGGCCAAGATCTCGTCATTGGGTTTGCCCAGCAGATGGGTCAAGCCGCTGCGCTCTGTCATGTAGGGGCCAGTCGTGTGACAATTGATGCAGGCACGATCCCGCACCCAACTGATGGCCCCATCGTCAAGATATTTGGCCGCAGCGCGGACTGAGGCTGGACCGAACGAGGCCACGCGCGGTTCGTCCGCAGAAGCCAAAGGCACCGCGATTCCGTCTGCCTCGTATTGCAACGTGGGCTTGGCCTTTGCCCTGGGTGCATCTGCTGCGGCGAGGACCTGGAGGCTAGAGAAAAGTGAGATCGCAGAGACGATGGCGAGGTTCATGGTGCGTGGGATACGCTGCGGAGTGCTGGCGTCATTCACGTCCTTTTTATGCAGATCATCCCGCAATTCCAGATGCATGAGCGACAAAAGACGTCCACCGAAGGCAGGGGCAGAGGCATATTTTTGCCGCCTATGCTTGTATCTGACCAGAAGATCGCCACCTTGATCGGCACGATCAATCAAGCATGGATAACGGATTCACTGAGTTAGGACAGTTCCCAGAGACCCCTTGGACTCAGGTGCGGCAGGCTGTCGGTGAGGGTACGTCTGCGCATGCCTCACTCGAAGCGATCTGCCGTCTTTATTGGGCGCCGATCTATGCGTTCTTGAGGAAGCAAGGCCTCGCACGGGCAGATGCGGAAGATGTGACCCAGTCGTTCTTCGTCCACCTCATCGAACACGCAACCTTTCAGAACGCCGATGAGGCAAAGGGCAGATTGCGGTCCTACCTGCTCGGTTCTTTGCGAAATTTTCATCGGAATTGGCTGCGAGCAGAGTCCGCCCAGAAGCGGGGCGGCTTGATGCATCGGGTGGATTTCGATGCGCGTGAAGTGGAGGCGGTCTTCGCCTCCGGCTCCAACGGACTCTCTGCCGACGCCATCTTTGAGCGCCGCTGGGCGGTGAGTCTGCTGGAAAATGCCCTGAAGGATCTGGAGGTCGAGCAGGTAAGCGCAGGACGCGGGGCCCAATTTGAGGTCCTGAGCGAATTTCTTTTGCAACGCGGAAAAAATGCCCGCCATGCCGAGGCCGCAGAACAACTGGGCATGCACGAAGGCACGATGAGGGTCACCGTGCATCGACTGCGCAAACGCTTCCGCGAACTCGTCCGCAAGCACGTCGCCGCCACCGTGGGCAGCGAGGCGGACGTAGAAGATGAGCTGCGCCATCTGATGAGCCTTTACGCCAGCTAACGAATCTGCCAGTCTGCACCTGAACGATGGCTAACTGTGAGACATGCGCTACCCCGATGGAGACCAGCGGCACACAGCTGTATTGCCCGGCGTGCGTGTTGCGCGATCTTGTAGCCGATGAAGAGGAAGACGCACGGGCTGCGGAGGTGACGGTGGACGTTCCTCCTCAATTGGCCTCGGGGATGCCACTGGTGCCCAAGTACGAATTGATCGAGGTCGTGGGTGAGGGCGGCTTTGCCATCGTTTATCGCGCCCTGCAACGCGAACCCGTGCGACGGGACGTAGCGCTGAAGGTCCTGCGCCCACAGGTGGTGGGGGATCACGTTCTGGGGCGTTTTGAGACGGAGCGGCAGACGCTGGCACGGATGGAGCACCCCAACATTGCGCGACTCTGGGATGCGGGAACAACGCAGGACGGACGCCCCTTCTTCGCCATGGAACTGGTGCGTGGCGAGCCCGTCACGAGCTACTGCAAAACCCATGCGCTGCAATTGCGGGAACGGTTGGAGATCTTCTGCACGATCTGTGCCGCAGTGCAACATGCCCATGAAAAAGGCGTGCTGCATCGCGATCTGAAGCCCTCCAACATCCTTGTCGCCCATCACGGGGACGAACATGAAGTCAAGGTCATCGACTTCGGGATCGCGAAAGCACTCGAGACAACGAACGATAGTGATACCAAGGCGGTGGTGACTTCGTTCCATCAAGCCGTTGGAACACCCGGCTACATGAGCCCCGAACAATCGGCCTGGGGTGCCCATCACGTCGATGTGCGCTCAGATCTGTATGCGCTGGGAGTCGTGCTTTACCAGTTGCTGACGGAAACAACCCCGCTGGAAGAGGAAAAGCGCCGCGACATCACTGCCCGCAATCGCCCAACGGCACGCGATATCGTGAATCCGTCCACGCTATCGAACTCCCTCCTGCGCACCCGGACCCAGCAGCGTGATCTCGACGCCATCGCCCTAAAGGCGCTCGCATGGGAGTCCACCGCACGCTATGCCAGTGCGGATGCGTTTGCGGAAGATGTGCGGCGGCATCTGGATGATCTTCCGGTTCTGGCATCACAGCATTCGTGGCGCTATGTGATCGGGAAGTTTTCCCGCAGACACCTGCCCTTGGTCGCTGGCCTGACCGTGGCGGCGGCTGCCGTCATTGCGGGACTCACCACCAGCACCATCTTGTTCTTCCGCGAACAAAAGGCACGCCTCGACGCGGTGGCGGCCAGTGCCATGCTCGAACAGCGCGAAAAAGAAACGCGCCGCGTGCTCAGCAGGGCAGATTTTGCCACGGCGCAACGCATGAAGGCAGAAGGCGACCACCAAGGGGCAGTAGCGCAACTGACCCGCGCACTGCTTAACGATCCTGAATTCGGTGCTGCTGGTGCCGACCTGCAGATGCTGCTGACACAGGCGGACTTTCCCCAGCCCTTGACGCCCCCAGTGCCCCTGCCAGTCGGCTGGGATGTGGCGGAGGGCGCGGTATCGGCGGAGGGCACCGAATTCCTGGCGGATGCCATCGCAGAAGATGGCCGTCATCTGGTCCTCTGTCGGCTCGTGAATGATTCCTGGCAGACGGCGAAACTCCCGGTAAAGGGCACCTCTTCGCTGCTGAACGTCAGCGGCAACGGGCGATTTTACTCCTTCGTCACAGACGGGAAAGTGCTCCAAGTCGGCGCAGTGGAGGCACCGACCCCCGAATGGAGCTGGCAGAGTTCATCCCCCATCTTGGCCGTGGCGATGTCCACCACTGGGCCACGACTGGCAGCAGGCTGCGCGGATGGCAGCGTCTGGCTCTGGGATGCAGGTGCAGAGCCCCAACCGCGCAAACTTGGCGCATTGGGTGACGACGTGACTCTAATCAAGATCATCGGCAATGATCGATCCGTCATCGCCGCATGCACCGATGGCACCGATGGCACCGTTCATCGATTGGTCGATCCTGGCAATAATGATACGGTTCTGATGCGAATGCCGGCGCGAGTGACGGTGCTGACCACCCCTGGAACGGCGGGCATCGTCGCCATCGGGGATAGCAAAGGCAATGTGGCCTGCTGCCGTGAAAATGGCGATGAACTCATGAAGCCGACGCGACTGCATGAAGGGCGTGTGATGGCTGTGACGGTAGCGGGATCTGCGGGCGCAGTGATCTCCGCTGGGGCCGATCTGACGCTGCATTGGGTGGAGATGGAGACGAGGAAAGATCTAGAGGCACCCGTGGAGTCCGGCGGCTTCGTCGCGCAACTTCTGGTGAGCCGCGCCGGGGACGAGGTCATGGTCGTGGGGGCTGATTCATCCCTGCGGATCTGGCGTCGCGAAGGTCGTGGCACAGTCACCGTGCGCAAGCCGCAGAGGTCTCGCTTTGTGGCCATGAGCGCCGCCGGAAAGGCCGTGGCGCTAAAGCGGGAGCAGGGTCGCATGATCGAAGTGCTGGGCCTTTCCTCCCACGCCGCCCTGGGGGTGCAACTGAATCTGGGCGGGCTCATGCAGAACCCAGGCACCACTCCGATCGCGGCAGCATTTCTTCAGGACGGCCGGGAGTTGGTGAGCTCTCTCAGCAGTGGCACCGCAGTGTCATGGAATACCGCCGCCGCCAAGATCGGGAGACTGGCAGACTGGGCCGCACCTGCCCACGCGGTAGGGCCAGCAGGAGACCACAAGGTGATTGCTGCCTTTGCCGACGGTTCGTTAATCGAAGCGGGCGCAGAGCCTCCATCCGCCGCCCCCCTGGCAGCTGCCGATCAGGCAAACGACCCATGGGATGAAGCCACCCTCTCTGCCGATGGGCGTGGGGCCGTTTGGGCAAAATTTGCGAGAGCCCGCACGGGACTGGCACCGCCGCCGATGCGCGTCTGGACAAGAACAGCAGGAGTGCAGTCGATCCCCGGAGTGGAGCGTCTATCTGCGGTAGCGATCCGTGCGGACGGACCGATCCTGGCATGTGGAATGGGCTCGGGCTACTTGCGGCTGATCACCCCAGGTCAGCAGAATGAAGAGCTGTTCAAGTCTCTCCATCAAGGGCGCATCACCGACGTCGCCTTTTCTCCAGATGGACGCATGTTGCTCAGTTCCTCCAGTGACGGGACCGCCTCACTCTGGGATGTGGAGCAATTGACCCCACTGTCCGACTACCTCCAGTTTGGGGAGCCCGTGCTGCGCGTTGCATTCAGCGGCGACGGGCTACGCTTTGCCTGTGCCACTGCTCGGGAGGTCGTGGTGGGCAATGTCGCTACGCACAGCATTCTCGGCCTGCCCTTCAACCTTCCGATTGAGGCCAATGTCTTGGCCCTGAACCACGACGGTAGCCGAGTGGCCTTTGGGCTGCGGGGCGGCATCGTCGCCTTTTACGATGTAGCGCCAGAAATCAGCAATCCACCGGACTGGTTCCTCAAGACCGCCAATGCCCTCGCCTCCCGACGGTTTAACACCAGCAACGTCCTGGAAGCAACGGAACACCCTGGGCTGGTAGCCTTGCGACAGACGATGCCCTCCCCGCCTGGTAAGGACGCCTGGAGCCAAGTAAGCAGTTGGCTCTTTGCCCCGACGGCGACGCGCGCCCTATCCCCGTGGTCAGGCCTGACCACCGATGAATACGCCAAAGCCATCACCTCCAGCCCACCACCTGGGGTGCGCCCCAAGGCGGATGGGCAGTGATTTGTTCACGGGTCGATTTCGGAATAAGCAATCTTTCAGGTCGTCTCATCGTATGAATGACACAATGAATTCCATGACGCGCCCAACCCTACTCCAGTCGATCCTCGCCAGTTGCACCTGCATTGCCTTGGCAGGCGTTTTGTTTGCAGAGGACAAGCCAGAACCCAAATCCGAACCCAAACCCGCCGTGAAGTTGACCGAAGAAGAGTGGATGAAGCGCCTGACGCTTGAGCAATACCAAGTGACCCGCCAGGCAGCCACGGAGCGCCCCTTTGGCAAGATCTACGAGGAATTCGAAAAGCAGGGAGAAGGCACCTACTACTGCGTGTGCTGCGGTGTTGAACTGTTTACCTCCAGCGAAAAATTCCACTCCGGCTGCGGTTGGCCATCTTTCTATGATGCCTCCAAAGCCAAGAACGTGGCGGAGACCGTTGACAACTCCCATGGCATGCGCCGTGTGGAGACCACCTGCAAACGCTGCGGTGCCCACCTCGGCCACGTCTTTGAAGGCGAAGGCTACAAGACACCTACTGACCGGCGCTTTTGCATCAACGGCATCGCACTGAAGTTCGTGGAAAAAGGCGGTAAAGCCCCCGAACTACTCGCCGTGGATTCCGATGCAGTGAAGACCAAGAAAGAGGAAGTGGCCAAGGGCGAGGAAAAGTAGCCGACACCCAGCCAGACGAGGTTCAATGCAAGCGCCCCGCAATCGCGGGCGTTTAACGCATGTGAATACGACCAACCCTTCCCAGCATCTTTTCCAATCTAGTCGCCGTCAGTTCCTCGGTCGTGCCACAGCGACGCTGGGTGCACTGGGATTCCCCAGCATCATTCCCTCATCCGCACTCGGAAAAGATGGGGCCACCGCTCCATCGAACCGGACGACGCTGGCGCTGATCGGTTGTGGTGGACGGGGCACGGACGTGGTAAAGAACTTCCTCAATGACTCCCGTGTCCAAGTCATCGCGGTGTGCGACGTGGAGAAAGAATCTGATCGCTACAACAAGGGCATCATCAAAAAGGCAGGCACGCTCGGCCGGGAACCCGCCCGACGATTGGTGGACCAATCCTATGGCACCACCGGCTGCGGGACGCATGATGACTTCCGCGAAGTGCTGGCCCGCAGCGACGTGGATGCGGTACAGATCGCGACGCCCGATCATTGGCACGCTTTGATTGCCGTAGCGGCGGCCCGCGCCAAGAAGAGCATCTATTGTGAAAAGCCCCTGAGCCTGACCATCGCAGAAGGCCGCTTCATGAGTGATGAAGTGAAGAAGGCAGGCGTCGTGTGGCAGACCGGCAGCCAGCAGCGCAGCGATATCCACTTCCGCATGGCCTGCGAATACATCCGCAACGGGCGGCTCGGAAAATTGAAGCAAATCCGCGTCGGACTGGCCAGCGATAATCGCGATAACAATGGCTGTGCCTCCCAGACAGCCCCTGCTCCAGTTCCAGAAGGCTTCAACTACGACTTCTGGCTGGGACCCGCGCCAGAGGCTCCGTTTTGCCCCGCACGCCTGCATTCCAACTGGCGCTGGATCTTCGACTACTCCGGCGGCAACGTCACAGACTTTGGTGCGCATCACTTGGACATTGTGCAGTGGGCGCTCGGGCAGGATGAGGGCGGTCCACAGGAATTCTTTGGCTTCCAGGCTACCTGGCCAGAGAAGGGCGGGCTCTACACCACGCCACCAACCTTTGCCTTTGAGTATCGCTACGCAGATGGCACCCACGTTCAGGTCGCCAATAAGATGGACTTTGGCTCCGGCATCCGATTTGAGGGCGAAGAAGGCAGCATCACCTGCACTCGTGGCATGCTGAAAATCGAGCCCGATACCCTGCGCAAGCCTCTAGCCGATTCAGACATCCGCCTCTACGAAAGCAAAGATCACTTCCGCAACTTCATCGACGCAATCCAAGACGGTGCCAAGCCCGCCGCACCAATTGAGTACGCCCACCGCTCCATCACCATCGCTCATGTAGCGAACATCGGCCTGCGACTTGGCCGGGAAAAGCTGCACTGGGATCCCGCGACGGAGCACTTTGTGGATGATGCGGAGGCAGACGCCATGCGATCACGCCCGATGCGTGGCCCCTGGCAGTTGGCGTGATTTTGCCTCCAACGATCTTGGTCATTGCCGCCTCACGATTGCGCGCCATTTTGGCGACATGACTCGTGAGGAAGCAGCAGAGATTTTTGAGCGCATCGCCATCCTGATGGAATTGAAGGGGGAAAACCCCTTCAAAATCCGCGCCTACAAAACGGGGGCAGAAATCGTGGAGAGCTTCTCCGGCGATATCATGAAGATGGCGGTGGACAACGACCTCAGCGGAATCAAAGGGCTCGGCGATGCCTTGCGCGATAAGCTGCACGAACTCGCCACCACGGGGAAGCTAGAGTTCTACGAACGGCTCAAAGCAGAGTTCCCAGAGACGCTCTTTGACTTGTTCAATGTCCAGGGCTTGGGTCCCAAAAAGGTCAAGGCGCTGCATACATCGCTGGGTGTCGCCTCCCTGGACGACCTGAAGCGCGTGTGCGAAGACGGCACGGCAGCGCAACTTTCCGGATTCGGAGCCAAGACGGTGGAGAAGATCCTGGAGAGCATCGCCTTCCATCAAGCGCATGCTTCTGAGTTTCGCCTGGATCAGGTGCTCCCGCTGGCAGAGACCACCCTGGCGGCGCTGCGTGACCATCCTGCGGTCTCACGCGTCGAGATCTGCGGCAGCTACCGGCGTGGCAAGGAGACCGTACATGACCTTGATTTCCTCGTCGCCACCAAAGATCCAGAAGCCGTCATCGATGCCTTCGTGAATCTGCCAATCGTCACAGACATCATCGCAAAAGGGGGAACCAAGGCCGCGATTCATGCTACCCATGGCGTTCAGTGTGATTTGCGCGCGGTCAGCAATGCCGAGATGCCGTTTGCAATGAACTACTTCACCGGCAGCAAGGAACACAACGTCGCCCTGCGCCAACGCGCGTTAGATCGCGGGTGGACGCTGAATGAATACGGCCTGCGCCCGGTGGAAGGCAAAGAGGCGGAAGCCGTTCCAACCATTCACGAAGAAGCAGATGTCTATCGCGCACTCGGGCTCGATTTCATCCCGCCTGAACTGCGCGAAAACAGTGGCGAGCTAGAAGCCGCAGCCGGAGGTGGCCTTCCAGACTTGGTCAAGCTCGAGAACCTGCGCGGTGTCTTTCACAACCACACCACTGCCAGCGACGGCAAAGCCACCCTGCGGGAGATGGCGGAGGCAGCGATGGACCTGGGCATGCAGTACTTGGGCATCGCCGATCACAGCAAGAGCAGTTTTCAAGCGAACGGACTCGACGCCCGCCGCCTGCGCCGCCAGATCGAAGAAATCCGCTCACTGAACGAAGAGTACGCGGATCATGGTTTTCGCATCTTCACGGGTAGCGAGGTGGATATCCTCAAGGACGGATCACTGGACTTTGATGACGAACTCCTCTCCGCGCTCGACTACGTGGTGGCCTCTGTCCACAACGTCTTCAACCTCCCTGAGGCGGAAATGACCGCGCGCATCCTTCGCGCCGTTGAAAACCCCTACGTCACCATGATCGGCCACTTGACGGGTCGCCTGCTGCTTCAACGTCCATCGTATGCGGTGAATATCGGCACCATCATCGAGGCAGCAGCAGCCAACCATACGATCATTGAGATCAACGCCAGTGCGTGGAGGCTCGACATGGACTGGCGCTGGTGGAAGTTTGCCAAGGAGAAAGGCGTCCGCACCTCGATCAACCCAGATGCGCACAGCACCCGGGGTCTGCAAGACGTAATCTTCGGGATCCGCACCGCCCGCAAAGGCTGGCTCACACGAAAAGATGTGATCAACTGCCTACCACTCACCGAAGTCGAAGCCGCGCTGCGAGTGAAGCGGGACACGGCCTGAGACCTGGGTCTCCCCCATCGGAAATCTGGCGATTTCCGCTACGGACTCACATGCCCAAACTCAACGTTTTCCGATGCACCACAAGTTCTTATGCCCGCGGATGAAGAGCTGCCCATCGCTCACTGCGATGGACCCGATGACTTTCTCTCCCAGTGAATTCGTCGCGATCAGTTCGAAGTCGGGGCTGGCTTTGAAGACAAAGGCATCGCCGCCCTGGTTCACGGCATAGAGCTTTCCATCCGCACTGAGCACCAAAGAAGACCAGTTTTGCCCGGTGGGTCCTGGACCTTTGAGCCGCTCCTTCCAAATCAGATCTCCTGTCTTGAGATTGCGACATTCCGCGATCCCGCCATCCGTCAAGATGTAGTGGTGTCCCTCATGGAGAACACCGCTACCGATGCGCTGCGCCACTTTTGGCAGATGCCATAAGCGGTGAGTGCCGGTCACATCGCCATTGCCTCCTGTCTTCACCGCCATGGCCGCGCCGCCGTAGCCAGACATCGCAATCATCAAACCATCCGCATAAAGAGGCGAGTTATAGACAAGCGCCGTCAAGCCATCGCAGGTCCATAGTTCCTTCCCCGTGGCCGGATCAAAGGCACAGGCCCGCCCTGGGTAACTCATCAGCAATTCATCCCGCCCCCCTGCATGGCAGGGCAACGGATCAGCCCACGATCCCAACCACTTCTTGCCTTCGCCTTCACCCGATGCCCCGCCGGGTTCTTCGTGCTTCCAGAGACTCTTCCCCGTCATTTTGTCAAAGCAATGCAGGGTCGTGTTTTCGCCTGGGCCAAAATTCAGGAACACACGATCCCCAGCAATCACGGGCGAGGTACCATTGCCCCAGATGTGGTGTTGCACCCCCAGGTCCGTCCTCTTCCAAAGCTCCTTGCCCCGCATGTCGTAGCAAAAGACGCCGGCGGAGGCAAAGGATACGATGACCCGCTCTCCATCGGTGGCGGGCGATGCGGAACAGTAAGGATTCGTGGAGTGCGTCAGCTCTGGCTTGGTATAAGTCGTGCCTGCATTCCACAAGGCCTTGCCAGACGCACGATCAAAGCAAATCAGCATGCGTTTGCCGCCTTCCTTCATCGCCTGCGTCACAAAGACCTGATTGCCCCACACGACCGGAGTCGAGTTCCCAGCCTCAGGCAGAGGCACGCTCCAGGCGATGTTTTCGGTCTTGCTCCACTTCTCAGGCAAGCCCGACTCCACACAGGTGCCATCTCCATTTGCGCCTCGCCACATAGGCCAGTTCGCAGCCGTTGCATCATGCAAAGAGAGCCATTGGACCAACAGCACGAGGGGAAGTGTAAAACGTTTCATAGATAGATCGGTTGGGGGCCGCAAGGATAGAGCCCATATAGTAACGCCACCCGACGGCCCACCTTGCCCACCACCGCCGAAGAACACCCCAGATTACAAAAGTGGCAAACTTGTCACCAAACAATCCAATGCGACAGCACTGTCACACAAACCCAGTGGGATATGCCAGAGCGCGGCTGCAAGGATGGTCTCGGTGAAGAAGCACCTCTGCCGCTTTGCCGAAAAAACCACGCAAACAAGAAACACGCAAACATCCATCCACCTGACATGAAATCGTTTAAAACGCTGCTGGCATCCGCTGCCATCCTTACCTGTGCCACTGCGGTGCAGGCGCAAACCGTCGTTCGTATCACAGGTTCTACCGCCTTCCGTAGCGCTATGAACAACGGCATCAAAAACATTTTTGACGCAGGCGTCACTATTGGCCACACCGGCTCCTCCTTCACAGGCTCATCCCAGGTGATTTACAAAGGAACGATCGGAGGCAATCCAGTGATCGTGAAAACATCCATGGGCGGCTCTGTCGGGGGGATCTACACCACCTCCGAAGGCGTGGCGATCAACTATCAACCCGATACCGCTACTGACAGCCTCACTCCTGGCACTACGACGGGAAGCCTTGCTTCTGGTGCCGCTAGCGAGCTCCCCGACGCCACGATGTCCGACACATTCCAAGCCTCGACTCTGTTCAATACGAACGTGCTCCAAGGTGGTCCAGTCGGCATCATCCCCTTCCAGTGGATCGTCAGCCGTGGCCTGTCGTCATTCTCTCTGACTGTGGCGACGACCAGTGGTTCCAATACCGCCACCATCGCAGGCAATACTTCCACTGGCATCATCGCTGGTGCCTCCCTCAAAGGCAATGCGGGCATTCCGAACGGAACCATCGTCGGCACCGTGACCGTCGTTGGGCCAGACACCCAGATCACCTTGGTGGCCTCCCAGAGCGGCGCAGCCGTCAACGCTACCGCAACCGCCTCCGCAGCCACAGACATCGCGAATGCGGCCCCGATTGACAACATCACACCGCAGTTGGCCCAAGTCCTCTATCAAGCCGGCCAGGTCTCCCTAGCGACATTCACTGGCAACCCTGCAGACAACACACAACTTGTCTTCGGCCTCGGTCGTGACCCAGACTCCGGCACCCGCCTCACCGCTTTCGCTGAATCGGGGATCGGTACGAACAGTGTTGTGAAACAGTGGCTGCCGACCGCCTCAGGCGGCGCGATAACGAGCCATGTCCTGCATCCAGGTGGGACCTTCTTTGGCAGCGTCGTTTACGCCACCGGAGACAACGGTTACAGCAGTGGCGGCACCTTGTCCGCCATCGCAGGCAACACCACCTCCGCAATCAACGGTCACTACATCGGCTACGCTGGCACCAGCGACGCGACCACTGCTGTCAACGCCGGTGCAAAAGCCCTGAAGTGGAATGGCACCCCTTACAGTCTCCAGGCCGTTCAACAGGGTCTTTATACCTTCTGGGGTTATGAGCACCTGCTCTACACCCAGGCTACCAATGACAACGCCTCCAAGAAGGCAGTCATGGATGCGCTGGCAAACCAGATCATCAATGTCGAATCACCGATCAAGCTCAGCGATATGAAGGTCGCCCGCAACACCGACGGCGGTCAGGTGATCCAGAACTACTAAGAGAACCCCAACTCCCGCTCACTTTATCCATCGATACGAAATGAAACTTACCACAAGATTGTCAATGATGCTGCTGGCCATGGCCGGTATCAGCCTCATTGCCCCGACCGCCCAGGCGGTCACCGCAGCAGACGGCGACCTGTTTCTCGGCGTGCGTGCCTCTGGCGGCACCGGCGCTGCCAAGAACTACGTCGTCAATCTGGGACCATCGTCCCAGTTCACCGGAACCAGCGCCATCACCTTCAACTTGGGCGACGTCGGCTCCGACCTCAACAGCACCTTCGGGAGCGATTGGAATACCCGTGCTAACGTCTTTTGGGGCGTCGCCGGTACCAGCGGCGGCGGAACACCCACGGTGTTCGCGAGTCGCAAGCAACTCACCGTCGGCACACAAAGCTCCCCATGGCTGCGGGAAAGCAATACTTCCAACAGCTTTGTTGACTCCAAGCTCCAGAGTATGATGAACGGCTTCCGCGCTGGCGATGCTACCGGTCTCGATGCAACGAATGCGGTATCCCAACAGGGCACCGATGCCAACGCATGGGCTACCTTCCAACCTGGTGGTTTGCCCTTCTCCAGCAATCAAGGCATCAGCTTTGCGCGTTGGAATCCGAGCATTGAGGGCAACTTCGCCAACGGCACTTCGGGGTCGGTCCTTGACCTCTACAGTCTCGCCCCCGGCTCCGTCGGCACGGCTGGTGACTATCTCGGTCGTCTCGTCATGAGCGATGCGGGTGAAGTTACCTTCGTCCCAGTTGCTGCCATCGGTGGCGGTAGCGTGATGGCTTTCTCAAGCCTTACCTCTTCCACCATCGAAGACGTCACTACCTTCGACGTCACCATCACCCGCACAGGTGACGTGACGGCGACGGCCTCCGTGAACGTGGCTGTCACTGGCGGGAGCGCCGCATCCCCTGCTGATTTCAGCTTTACGGGCGGCACAGTTAGCTTCGCAGTCGGTCAGGCATCTGCAACGACCACCCTCACGGTGGTGAATCGCCCTGGCAATCAGGGCGACCGCACGGTCGCTCTAGGCCTCTCCTCGCCAGTAGGTGGCACAGTGGGTGCCATCTCCGCGACAACAGTAACTATCCAAGACGCAGTGGTGCCTAGCGAGATCAATCTCGCCGCCACCGACATCTTTGTGGTTGGTGGCCCATCCTCCACCTCAGTCACGCTGAGCTTTGTCCGTTCCGGCGGCACGGCCCCTGTCTCCGTTGACATCAGCACCGCCAATGGCACCGCTCTTGCAGGCGTTGACTACACAGCGGTCAGTGGCCAGACCGTCAATTTCGCCACTGGCGAAACAACCGCAAGCGCGACGATCACGCTGGCAGGTGTCGCAGTCGCGTCCACCAAGACCTTCTCCGTCATCCTTACGAACCCAAGCGGCAGCGCCAGCCTCGGTGCCCTCAATACCGCTTCGGTGAACATCGTTCCGCCAGCAACCAGCGGATCGCTGACGGCGACCGTCGTTGGTTCTGGAAATGTGACCGGCATCAGACCGGGCCCGACAGCGTACGTGGTGGGCAAAACCTATACACTGACCGCTACTCCAGGAACTGGATTTGTATTTGACCACTGGTCTGGACCAGGCCTCACAGCCCCCAGCAATGAATTGGCAAAGCTCACCTTCGTCTATACGGCCCAGATCGCAGCCAGCCCCGTGTTCACGGCAACCTTTGTGTCGAACCCGTTTGTCCCGACGGAAATTGGCTCGTTCTGTGGTCTTGTTCAACCTGATGTTGGCACCGATTCCACAAACAGCACAAACGGCTTTATGAAGTTGGCCTTGTCTGCCAAGGGTGCGTTCTCCGGCTCTCTCCAGATTGACGGCTTCACGCTCAAAGTAGCAGGCCTCTTTGCTAACGATGGCTCCGCCCGCTTTGGCACTGCCCGCACGAATAAGGTGCTGGTCGAACGTGGCACCAAGCCAGCGGTTGAGCTGTCCAACGTCGCCTGGAATTCCGCCACTGACACGATCTCAGGCACGGTGACCCAGTACCTGCGTAAGGTCGTAATCGCCGAGAGCATCTTCACTCTCAAGCGCGCTGCCTTTGCCGCCAAAGTTCCTGTGCAGCCAGCAAGCTACACTGCGAACGGTGGCAAATACACCGTCATCATCCCAACGGAGGCGCAGACCAATGGCTTGACTTCAGAGGACTTCCCACAAGGCGATGGCTCTGGCCTCATCACCATCACCACCGCTGGTGCAGTGAAGTTGGTTGGCAAACTCGCAGACGGCACGCCGTTTACGGCTAGCACCACCCTTGCTAGCGATCTCAGCGCGCCTCTCTTTGTGCAGCTCTACTCCAAAAAGGGCTCCTTCAGCGCTGCCGTCCAGCTCGACGATAGCGACGCTGACTCTGACCTCAGCGCCACAGATTGCGCCTGGTTCCGCCCATGGCAGAACAAGCAGCAACACTACCCGTGGGGCTGGGAAGAAGGCGTCACCCTGGATCTCATGGGTGCCAAGTATGTCGTGACCAAAGGTGCCAGCGTCCTCCCGAGCGGCGCAGCTACCCTTGAGTTTAGCGACGGCCTACTTAGCACGACGGTCACCAAGACGGTGGACATTGCTTCCACGAACAAAGTGACCCCAAATCCTGCCACGGACAAATCCTTCTCCGTCGTCATCACCGCGACGACTGGCGATGTGAAGGGCAACTTCACCAACCCAGACACCAACGCCAAGACTTCCTTCGAGGGTAAGGTTTACCAAAAGGGCACGAATGCAGGAGCTTACGGCTTCTTCCTCAGCGCCAAGCCAAAGGTCATCGACGGCCTGGGTGAGTCCGGCGGTTTTAGCCTGAACCACAACTAACCCCCCAACTTCGGTTGGATCCACGGCTGCGGACCTCGCGAGGGGTTCGCAGCTTTTTTGTACCCAGAGACATTCTCGCTGACGCCATCAATTTTGAGAATCTCTGAAACCCCATGTGACGTGATCGTCACACGGCACGGATTGAGAGCAACCGCCCCGCATGGCAATGATCGGTCCCAATTTCATGGCCCTCCGGCACTCCCATTTACAGCTCTTACGCACCGTCACAAGCCTCGTTCTTCTAGGCTCATCGGTCGTGGGTCTGTGCCCCGCCCAGGACCCCTCTGCGCCGCCGGAGGCCTCACCAACTGGAGATGCGCCCGCCCAGCGGCCCACCATTGGCAACCTCTTCATCCGGGAGTACCGAGTCAGCGGCTCTAAGCTCCTCGACGCAGCCACCGTAGGTGACACAGTGTACCCCTTTCTCGGTCCGAACCGCACCACAGACGACATCGAAGAAGCCCGTGCCACCCTTGAAAAGGCCTATCATGACAAAGGCTTTCAGACCGTGATGGTGACAGTTCCGCAACAATCCGGCAGACGCGGCATCATTCGCTTTGTCGTCGTCGAAGCGAAAGTGCGCCACCTGAACGTCAACGGCTCCCGTTGGTTTTTGCCGAGCGAAATCAGAAAGCGTGCACCATCACTTGCCCCAGGTGTGACTCCCAATTTTGAGGACGTGCAGCGCGATGTCATTGCCCTGAATCGCAGCGCCGATCTGCGGGTGACACCCCGCCTTTCCCCCACCGCAGACCCTGCGGTCTTGGACATTGAGCTTGATGTCGAAGACACACTACCTCTACACGGCAGCATCGAACTCAACAACCGCTACAGCGAAAACACCGTGCCGCTGCGCCTGAATGGTGCCCTAAGCTATGGCAACCTGTGGCAACTGGGTCACACCCTGGGCTTTAGTTTCCAGATCGCGCCAGAGCGACTCCAGGACGCGGAGATTTATTCCGCATACTACATGTTGCCGGTCACAGACCGCACATCGCTACTATTTACCGGGATCACCCAGAATAGTGATGTCAGCACCCTTGGTGGTGTCGCCGTCGCTGGTCGCGGAAAGATCTTCGGGGCACGCGCCAATATCGTCCTCCCACAGGGGAAGCAATACTATCATTCTCTGAGCGTCGGCCTCGATTACAAACACTTCGATGAAGATGTGACGCTTGCAGATGCCGCCATCTCCAGCCCCATTGATTACTACCCGTTTTCCCTCAGCTATGGAGGCTCCTGGAACGCCGACCATAGTTTCACGGAGATCAACGGCAGCTTCAACTGGCACTTCCGGGGCATGGGCAGCGATCCCGTGAGGTTTGATAACAAGCGCTACCTCGCGGACGGTAGCTACATGTACTTTCGCGGAGATATTACCCACACCCATGATCTTCCGGCTGGGATCCAAGTCATGGCCAAGGTGTCTGGTCAAGCCGCCAACAACCCACTCATTAACAGTGAACAACTCGCCGCTGGTGGGCAAAGCAGCGTGCGCGGCTACCTCGAATCGGCGGCGTTGGGAGACAACGGGGTCTTCGGCACCCTGGAGTTGCGCAGCCCTTCCTTCCTGGGCAAACATAGCAAGGACGCAGACACCAAGGACAAGCAACACGAATGGCGCGTCTATGGATTCCTTGAAGGAGGCAGGCTCAGTCTGAATAAGCCACTGCCAGAGCAGCAGGACATCTTTGAGCTCGGAAGTGCCGGAATTGGCACACGCCTCAAGCTCTGGAACCACCTCAATGGCTCACTGGATGCTTCCTTTCCCCTCGTGACGCTGGGTAACACCCTGGCAGACGACCTCTTCCTCAGCTTCCGCGTTTGGGCGGAATTCTGATGCCTTCCCCAAACCCTCTTTCGAATGCGAATTCTCAATCTCCTCCTCATCACCCTATCCCTTATCGGCACCCTCCATGCTGCTGAAGAGCACGCCGCAGCGGCCCCGTGGTGGGACGCCAAATGGCCAGCCCGCAAGAAGATCGTTCTCAATACCACGGACAAAGGGGTTGCCATCGCTGATCCAATCGGCACCACCCCCGTGCTCGTTCGCTTGCATGATGGCAACTTTTCATTCATGGCCGCGCAACAAGATGGCAGCGACCTACGCTTCATCGCCGACGACAACAAGACACAACTGAAGCACCACATCGAAAAGTGGGACAGCCTCCTCAACGAGGCCTACGTATGGGTCCAAATTCCTGAGGTCAAGCCCAGTGCCACCACCACCCTCTGGCTGTACTACGGCAACGTCACTGACGCAGCCAATACCGCCGATGACAAGGGCACCTACGATGCAGATACCCTGGCGATTTATCATTTTGGCGAGGCCGCCACTGTATCGAAAGACTCGTCCACCACAGGGGCAACACTGGAAAACACCACACCTCCCGGCCCTGGCGTGATCGGTGGTGGGCATCGCCTCCTCGGGCAGGTACCCATCAACATCCCTGACAACCCAGCGCTGGCTTGGACGGCCGGCAGCAACTTCACCTTTGCCGCGTGGATCAAGCCCAGCTCTGACCAACCCGATGCCATCCTTTACAGTCGGCGTGGCGGCAGCGACGCGTTCTTAATTGGAGTCAACAACGGCGTCCCTTTCGTTGAAATCAACAAACAACGCTCCACCGCAGCCGCCGTCATCACCCCTGCAGTATGGCATCACCTCGCTGTCGTTTGTGAGGGAGCAAAGAGCACCGTGTATGTGGATGGCGCAGTTTACGCTAGCGTCGCTGCTGGCCTGCCCGCCATGACAGGCCCCGCCCAGATCGGAAAGGACAGTACGGGGAGTGCCATCGGCTTTGTCGGCGACATTGACGAGGTGGAACTATCCAAGGCGGCACGTCCCGCCGGGTTCATCAAGTTCGCCGCAATCACCCAAGGCACCTCCGCTGATGCGGGCAAACTCGTCGAAACCTCCGCTGATGAGTACGGGGAGCACGAAGAAGAAAGCGAATTGATGAAGCACGTCACTCTTATCGGTGACATCTCCAAAGACCTCACTCCCGACGGTTGGGCAGTGATCACGATGTGCGCAGTCATGGCCGTCGTCGGCTGGGGGGTCGCGATTGGGAAGTTCTTCTACCTGAATAAGGTCAACAAGGCCACCAAGGACTTTCTAAAGCGGTGGGAAGAAGTCTCCAACGACCTGACCGCGCTGGATCAAGGCGATGCTGAAAGCATCCAAACACTCGGCGGACTGGCCTCTGGCAAGAAGGCGCAGCGCCTCATGAAACAGTCGCCGCTGTATCACATCTACCACCTCGGCTGCAACGAGATCAACAACCGCATGAAGACCGCAAAGGAGGGGTTTAAGGGACTCTCTGGACGCTCGATTCAGGCCATCAAGGCGACCCTTCACGGCGGCCTAATGCGTGAAGTTCAGAAGCTGAACAGCAAGCTGATCTTGCTCACCATCAGCATCGCTGGCGGCCCCTACCTCGGGCTGCTTGGCACCGTGATCGGCGTTATGATCACCTTCGCCGTCATCGCCAAGAGCGGTCAAGTGGAGGTCAACTCCATCGCCCCCGGTATCGCGGGAGCCCTCCTCGCCACCGTTGCGGGTCTCGTGGTCGCGATTCCTGCCCTATTTCTCTACAGCTACCTTTCCTCCCGTATCAAGGACGCCATCATCGATATGGAAACCTTCATCGACGAGTTCATCGCCAAGATGGCCGAGCACCACAAGGAAACCAACTCATAAGCCGCAACCATGGACGCTGACGGAAAAAGCTACGACGACATCAACGTCACACCGATGGTAGATCTCTACCTCGTGCTGCTGTTGATCTTCATCATCATGACCACGGCTGGTGTTCAGGGGGTGAAGGTCAACCTCCCAAAAGCCAGCAATGCTGCCGCCAAGAAAATGGAGGCACCAAAGATCCAAGCCATCACCGTGGATAATCAGGGCCAAATCAAGCTGAACGCCACAGCCATCTCATCCCTCTCTGACCTCGAATCTAAACTTTCTGCCGTCAAGGCTAGCATCCCCGAATTCCCGGTCGTTGTGCGTGGGGATAGCCAGACGCAATACCAAGTCATCATGGACGTCCTCGATGTCCTCGGCCGCCTAGGCATCAGCCAGGTCGGCCTCGCCACCAAGCCCAACAAATAGTCCGCCCCATCATGAGCAAATACGATTTCGATGACGAAGATGAGAGCTTCTTCCAGCGCCACCGCTGGTTGTTGCCTGTACTCCTCGTGACCCTGGGCAGTGGTGCCTACTACTTCATCTCCAACATGAAGCCAGGCCCAGAGGCACCAGTGCGGCCGAAACAGGACATGATGATGGTGACCATCGCCCCACCGCCACCACCACCGCCGCCACCACCGCCGCCACCACCACCGAAGGTGGAAGAGCCTGAGCCGCCCAAGGAAGAAGAAATGGTCGCCCAAGAAGAAGTGCAGGAAGACGAAGCGAAACCTGACGAACCCAAAGCCGCCGATGAACCCCCTGCGATCACGACCAACAATGTTGGCAGTGGCCCCGGTGATAATTTCGGTCTTGGAGCCTACAAACCAGGTAGTGGCAATGGCTCCGGGGGTATCGGAGGCGGTGGCCGCCGCGGCAGCAAATTCGGATGGTACGCATCACAAGTCCAGGGTAGCATCGCAGACGCTCTAGGCCGCAACGCCAAAACCAAGAAGGCCAAATTCAGTGTCGAGGCCCGAATCTGGGCAGACAGCAACGGACGAATTATCCGCGCCACCCTAACTGGTTCCAGCGGTGATCCCGCCGTGGACGCAGCTCTGAAAGAAGACGTTCTGACCGGTCTCCAGCTAAGGGAAGCCCCTCCCGCAGACATGCCCATGCCCATCGTTATGCGTCTCACCGCGAGACGCACCGCTGGCCTCGCCTCCGCCCCATAAGCCAGCACGCTCTTTTCATGACACACTTCAAGTCCATCGCATCCATCGCCAGCGCGCTGTTGCTTTCCACAGTCATCGCGCAAGGTCAGGCCCCGATCTCACCAGATCCACTCGCACCAGTCGCCCTCCCCTCCGATCCGCAGCCCCCAGGTGAAACTCCGCCCCCGAACCCATTGTTCGCGCCGCCGCCGCTTGACTCCCTGCCTGTCGTCCACAATCCTGCAGCGGTCGCCAGCGCTGCGACGCCGACAGCAAACGCAACCGTAAACCTGCTTCGGCTAATGGTGAGCAAAAAGCTCCTCACTCAAGAGGAAGCGGATAGCCTGATCCAGCAAGCCCAGGCAGAAGCCGCTCAGGCCCAAGCAGCACTCGAAGAGGATGCCGCCTTTCATGGCAGCCCCGATGATGTCCGAGTCACCTACATCCCCGAAAACGTAAAGCATCAGATGCAGGAAGACATCAAGCGGGATGTCCTCGCCCAAGCAGCTTCAGAGAACTGGGTCGCCACGGGCAACGCAGCCGACTGGACAGACGATATGAAGTGGTTTGGCGATGTTCGCCTACGCTTCCGCAGCGACTTCTTTCCCGAAGGAAATGACAACACAGGGGCTTTCCCAAACTTCAATGCGATTAACACAGGTGCCCCATTCGATATCAGTGGCACTCTTTTCTCCCCACAACACAACGTCGATCAAAATCGAAACCGCTTTCAACTAAGAGCCCGCCTCGGCATTGAGGCAATGCTCGGTGACGGCTGGTCTTCTGGCATCAGCTTTGGCACAGGTGATACCAATTCGCCAGTCACTCAGAACCAGGGAATCGGCCTAGCCAATCAGCATCAAGGCGGGAATTTCAGCAAGATGGGGATGTGGATCGACCGCGCCTTTATTCGCTACGAATGCGGCAGCGAACTGGCAGATAATGGCAGCATCTATTTTGGACGCTTTAACAATCCTTGGTTCGCAACCGACCTCATGTGGGATAACGATATTGGATTTGACGGTATCGCAATCAAAGGCCGCAAAGTGGTGACCGACTTCTTTTCCGTGTGGGGAACGGCAGGGGCTTTCCCAATATTTAACACTGACTACAACTTTGCCACCAATCAACCAGCCAAATTCAAGAGCACTGACAAATACCTTTATGCAGCGCAGCTCGGGATCGACATCAAGCTTGACGATAAGATCACACTCAAGGTTGGCGGAGCCTACTACAACTTCGAGGACATTGAAGGCAAACTCAGCACGCCCTACATCCCGCTGTCCCCAGAAGATGCGGGCGATACCGACGACACCCGCCCCTCATTTGCCCAAAAAGGCAATACTTACCGCCCACTGCGCAATATCATCCCGAGCGTCGTCAATAACTTCGGCACAAGTTACCAGTATCAATACTTCGGTCTAGCCTCAAAATTTGCCGATGCCGCCCTCACCGCACGCCTCGACATCGACGTCTGGGAACCCTATCGGCTCAGCTTCCTGGGCGAGTACATCAAGAACACCGCCTGGAACCAGGACGATATCGGCGCTGTAGCCGTTAACAATCGCGGAGCAAGTCCAGTGCTTGGCCAAATCGGCGGCTACGAAGGCGGCGATACTGCTTGGCTACTCAGAACCGAGTTCGGAAAGACTAAGTTCGAAAAGAAGGGCGACTGGGCGGCCTGGTTTGAATACCGCTACGTAGAGTCTGATGCCATGCCAGATGCTTTCACTGATTCCAACTTCGGTGGGGGCGGCACAAACGCCGAAGGTTTTGGCCTCGGTGCCCACGTTGCACTCTCTCCAAAGGTGAAGCTCGGTGCCCGCTGGATCAGCACCAACCAAATCGCTGGTCCGCCACTAAAGATCGACATCTTCATGATCGACATCTCCGCCAAATTCTAAACATGAAAAGACTCCTACTCGCGCTCTTTCTCCCCTCCATCGCCTTTGCCCAGCAGCCGCAAGAGGACGCGGCCATGGTGCGCATGCGTGACGCGATGAAAAAGCTGACGCAGCGCATCGTCGAAGCTGAATCCAACATGGCAGCGGCACAGGCAGCCCAGTTCGCCGCAGAAGCAGCCTCCAAGGAGCTGGCTGCAAAACTGGAGGCCGCCAACAAACAGATCAAGAGCCTGACCAGCGATCTAGCAGCGGAAAAATCCGATGCCGAAAAGAAAATCACCGACCTAGAGCGCAAAGCGGTGGAAGACGGCCGCCAGATCGCCGGACTCACGGATGCGCTCGGCAAATGGAAGGAAGGATTCGAAAAGGCCAAGACCATCGCAGAAACCAAAGAAGGGGAGCGCGCCGAGGCGGCTGCCCGCTCCGTCGAACTGGAACGCAAAGCCTCTGCTCACGAAAAGAAGAACCGGGAGATGTACGCCCTCGGGATGGAGATCCTGGAGCGCTACAAGAAGTTTGGCCTCGGCACAGCCCTCCTGTCACGCGAGCCCTTTGTCGGCTCAATGCGGGTAAAATTCCAAAACTACATTCAAGACTACGGCAACAAGCTCGAAGCCCAGCGCATCGATTCCACTGCGCCTGTGACCTCCACAGACCCTGCCGCCGTGCAGGCCCCCGCCGCGACCGCCAGCGCCGAACCGCCCGCAAGCCAACAATGATTCTCCCGGCTCCATCACAAAGCCTATGCATACCTCAGTCTGGACGGCATCCGCCGCTGCCATTTTTTTGCTCACCCTCAGCATCAATGCTGGCGATATCCTCCGTGGCGGTGCCCCGGCGAATCGCCCGCGCAACTACGGAGTAAACGCCGCCACATCAGCCGCAGCAGATCTGGCGCGGAAAAACGCGTCCGACTCCCTCGCACGTACTTCGAGGGCCGTACAAGCAGTGCAGCAGCTCCAGTTGCAGGCAAGGCAACGCTTTATCGGCATCAATAACCTGGGGATGAACCCCAATAACCCGGGATCCCCACTGCCAATCGTGCAGGATGGCCTGCGCCCCGGCGGCCTGCAAATCATTGGTGCACCCACAGGAGCCGATGCGCCGACAGAGTCCAGCGTCAACGGCCACGTCAACGTCACCATCAGGCAACGTGTGCAACAGGCATTCCTGGACTGGCAGACCTTTAACGTTGGGCGCAACACTTCGGTGATCTTTGATCAGAGTCTCGGCGGCAAGAGTGTCGGTCAATGGATCGCGTTTAACACCATCAAAGATCCGAGCGGTGCCCCTTCTCAGATCATGGGCCAAATCAAAGCTCCTGGGCAGGTGTACCTCATCAACCAAAACGGGATCATCTTCGGTGGAACCAGTCAGATCAACACCCACGCCCTCGTTGCCTCCTCACTGCCTATCAATCCGAACTTGGTCGAGCGTGGCCTCCTCAACAACCCGGACGTTCAGCATCTCTTCTCCGCCCTTCCAATCGCTGCGGGTGCCAAAGGCACCCCTGGCTTCACTCCAGAGCTCAACACAGACAAAAAGATCGGCGATATCATCGTCCAGCGCGGCGCACGCCTCACCGCCCCGACCAATGCAGATCACGTCGGCGGTCGCATCGCCCTCGTTGGAGCAAACGTCACTAACGATGGAACCATCTTCACTCCAGACGGCCAAACGATCTTAGCAGCGGGCCTCCAGGTCGGCATGACCGCCCACAGCAGCAGCGACCCAAGCCTCCGCGGCCTTGATGTTTACGTTGGGGCAGTCTCAGATCCTGATGGCATCGTCGGGACCTATGCCGGTTCGGCAGGCAAAGTCACCAACTCCGGCATCATCTCATCCCCACGCGGCAATATCACCTTGACCGGCAAGGACATCCACCAACTCGGCGCGCTCACCTCCAGCACCTCAGTGGCGCTCAATGGCCGCATCGATATCAATGCCAGTTACGATGCCGTCGGCAATCCTAACTACGACCCTACCAACGCGGCGTTCGGTGCCCCCTTCCTCTACAAATCGACCGGCAACATCACACTCGGCTCCAACAGCGTGATCCAAGTGCTGCCAGAGCTTGCCTCTGCAGAGAAGGTGGTTGGCACAAAGTTGGCGCTAAACTCTCAAGTCAACATGCGAGGCAAAGCAATCCACTTTGGCCGCAACTCCATTCTCTACGCCCCCAGCGCTGACGTAACGATCAACTCCGGCCTCTGGAATTATGTTTTAACGGGAACCACCCCCAAAAGCACCTTTGTCTTGTCTGGAGGTCAGGTCTATATGGACTCTGGTGCCTGGATCAACGTCGCAGGCAGCACGGATATCCCTGCGGCGCTGGCAGAAAACATCCTGACCCTGCAATTGCGCGGTGCAGAGTTTTCCAATTCACCCTTCAACCGCGATGGACCACTACGCGGCATCGACATCACTCTGGACATCCGCCGTCAAGGCATGTTCAACGGTTTTGCCTGGGTTGGCACACCGCTCGCAGATGCCTCGGGATTCGTAGGCCTGATCGAACGCACCGTCGGCGCGCTGACCACTGCAGGCGGCACCGTAAAAATCAACTCGGGTGGTTCCGTCATCATGCAGGGCGGCTCTGGGATTGATGTTTCTGGCGGCTTCATCAACTACGCTGGCGGGGAGGTACAGACCACGCGCGTCACCTACCGCAACCACATCTACGACATTTGGGAGGCTACGCCTGACCGCGTCTATGATGGCATTTACACCGGCACCTTCACTACCGGCAGTGCGAAGTGGGGCCAAAGCCAAACCTACACCGTCCCCTTCATGCTGGGCAGACACTATGAGCCCGGCTACACCTACGGCGCTGATGGCGGCAGCATCTCCATTAACGCACCCAGCATGGCGCTGGATGGGCAATTGCGTGGCCACACGATCAATGGTCCTCGCCAGCGTGAGCTTCGCGCAACACCCAGTTCGCTCAGCCTCGCCTTCCAGGCGCAACGACTTCAATCACCGCTCTACCCCGCCTTTTCCCCCACACCACCGACCGTGGTGTTTCAAAGTGGCGTCCAGCAACAAGCCGCAAACCCATTCGCTCTTGACGGCAACGGCGATCCAATCGCCCTACGTGATGACCGCGTCAAAAAGGTAGTGTTGTCTCCTGACCTGCTCACCAAAGGCGGCTTTGGCAATCTCACCGTCGATAACAAGGACGGCAATATCATTGTCGCAGCCGGGGAAAGCCTCATCACGCAGCCACAAGGTTCCGTCACCTTGAACGGAGCCAACGTTCGCGTCGAAGGGGACATCATCTCCCCCGGTGGGCTAATCTCTCTGAGCGCCTACAACATCTCCCCCTCCGCAGCGGAAGAAATCAAGCAAAGCCAGGACCCCATCACCCCAGACCCCAATCCTGGACGCGGCATCGTGACCCTAGGCAGCAGTGCCACCTTGGATACCTCCGGCCTCTTGATTGATGACCGCCTCAGCAATCCAGGTGCCCTCAAAGATCCGCTCATCCTCGATGGCGGGATCGTGGATATCCATGCCTATTCAGTCAATCTCAGCGAAGGCAGCGTCATCGACGTCAGCGGTGGTGCCCGCATCGATTCATTTGGAGAGCGCTTCTATGGAGACGCGGGCAGCATTGCCATCATCTCCGGTCAAGACCTCAGCCTACCTTCCGTGCTGGGTGGATCGCTAACACTCGGTGCCGAACTCCGTGGTTTTGCGGGCATGGGTGCAGTCGGCGGCTCATTGACCATTCAAGCCCCACTCATTCAGATTGGCGGCAACACCCGCAATTCGAAGGTCCTGCTCCTGGATCCCGACTTCTTTAATCAAGGCGGGTTCAGCCACTTCGATCTCACCGGCATCGGCGCTGCCACCGGAACCGAACAATATACTCCTGGCTTGGTAATTGCGCATGGAACTGTGATCGAGCCAGTGGTGCAAAATTACGTTGCCGTGCCCTTTGGACGTGAAGGCGGCATGAGCCTCCGCACCGTCACCTTGCCGGAGGGGCTGCGCTCCCCCCTCACCCTCAACTTCGGCGCTCTCGGCTCCGTGGATGACTTCACCCGCCTCATCAAAGTGCGTGGCGATGTCGTAATGGGTGCTGGTGCGGTGATCAAGGCAGGCCCTCTAGGCACCGTGAATTTCCACGGCGATACCGTCACCATCCTCGGCTCAGTTTTTGCGCCAGGTGGATTCATCGGGATCAAGGGTGCAGACAAGTTCCCATCACTGGATCCCAATCCGACCGCAGCCTTGGCCACTGTTTACATTGGTCCGAGCGCTCACCTTTCCACTGCAGGCACCGTGGTGCTGACACCTGACGCTTATGGCCGCCGCACCGGCTATGTTTTGCCAGGTGGCACGATCAGTGTTTCTGGGAACATCGTCGCGGAACGTGGTGCCCTTCTGGACGTCAGCGGCACCAGCGGAGAGCTGGATCTTAATCCCGCCTTGCTGGCTCTCACAACAACGGGAGACTATCTCGACGGCAGCATCCGAGTGCCCTACACCAGTGGCCTGACGACACCCGTTTACGGAACGGCCGCAGTCCGCACCACCATCGATAGCAGCGGCGGAACCATCATCCTGGACGGGGGGGAAGAACTCTTTACCCGCGCTACCTTGCGCGGTGACGCCGGTGGCCCCACCGCCACAGGCGGCACCCTCATCATTTCATCGGGGCGCTTTTACCCCAGCGGCACCAAAGCCGAGCCGGATGACATCAACCTCGTCGTTACCCAGACGCAGGCAAACGGAACCTTCTTCGGTCCTGGCCAGAGCGCCATTGGCAAGCCCATCACGGGCAGTGCAGGCATGGGATACTTCGCCGCCAATGACTTTCTTCGCGGCGGATTCGATAATCTTCAACTCGGTGGTAACGTGCAATTTGATGGGCGCGTCTCCATTGACGCACGCGGCGCGCTCAGCGTCGGCACCGGCGGCGTAATCGCTGCAAACGATGCCGTAAACCTCAGTGCCACCTATGTCTCTCTAGGCACCCTTTTCGCCCCACCAATGCTGCCGACGCAGATCCAAAATCCCTTCATCCTCGACGGCCAGCCCTTCTACTTCCCGCCAACCTTTGGTCCTGGATCACTCACAGTTAGGGCAGACCACATCGACATTGGCAATCTCTCTCTGCAAAACATCGGCAGCGCACGTCTGATCGCAGATAATGGCGATGTGCGCGGTAATGGCACCTTCAACATCGCTGGCGATCTGTACATCCGCGCCGCACAGATCTATCCAGTGACCGGCACCACCTTCACTATCGCCGCGTATGATCACGGCGGAATCCAAGGGTCGGTGACGTTTGAGCGCTCCGGCCTCAAGTCCCTACCGATGAGCGCTGGTGGAACACTCAATGTCTATTCTTCAAACATCTATCAGAACGGCGTTCTTCGCGCGCCGTTTGGCATCATTAACCTTGGGTGGGATGGCGTCGGCACAGCTCCGCAAAATTTGATTGTTGGCAATACGCTGACGCTCCCGACCACCCGCACACTGACCCTGGGCTCGGGCAGCATCACATCCGTGTCCGCCATTGATCCGATCACTGGACGCGGTGTCCTGATCCCCTATGGCACAAGCCCCAATGGCACTTCATGGATCGATCCAGCCGGAAACGACATCACCTCCACAGGGCTACCAGCAAAGGCCATCAATCTTTCCGCCAGTAGTATCGACACGCAGGCTGGCTCCGTCATCGACATTCGAGGTGGTGGCGATCTCTACGCCTACCGCTTTGTCTCCGGTGTGAACGGAACCAATGACATCCTCGCCAACGAAGGTGCCTTTGCCGTGATCCCTGGGTATTCGTCCACTGTTTCGCCCTTCGCCGCCTTTAATACCGACTCGTCCGCCACCAACTTGAACGGAGATCTCGGTTACGTAAACAGCACCCTTCGGCCAGGTGATCGCATCTATTTGGATTCGGGCAGTGGTTTGCGCGCAGGTGTTTACACCCTTCTCCCCGCCCGCTATGCACTGCTCCCAGGGGCCTTCCTCATCACGCCACAGTCTGGGAATCCAATCGGAACTTTCGTGAAACCAGACGGTGCCACCCTCGTCAATGGTTATCGCTTCAATTCTCTCAACGGCAGCCGCGAGCTCCCCGGCATTTACGGACGTTTTGAAATCGCCAACAAGACCACCATCGCGACACGCGCGCAGTATGATTCGTTCTTTGCCAACGACTTCCTGACCACGTACGCCATTGAGCACAATCAAGAGGTCCAACGACTACCGCAAGACTCTGGGCAACTCGTACTGGCAGCTACTACGGCCATGGCTCTGAACGGCTCAGTCTTGTCGCGACCAGTCGGCCCTGGACGCGGTGGTTTGATCGATATCAGCAGCCCCGTGGATATCATCATCGGCCATGCGGGCACGCCGGGCAGCCCCGGCAAACTGGTACTCGACTCCGCACAACTCAGCAAATTCGGCGCGGAAAGTTTGCTCGTCGGCGGGGTGCGTACGTTTGGCGCAGATGGCACTTACATCACGGTCAAGACCAACAACATTACCGTCAGCAACCTCGATCCCTCCACCGGCCAACCTGAAATTCTCAGCGGCCCAGAGATCATCCTCGTCGCCAATCGCACTCTCACCGTGGACGCCGGATCCGCCATTCGTCAGACTGGCAGTCTCTCTGGACCCGCAGCAACCCTGTTGCTGGGCAATGCGGATGTGGCTGGCAGTGGTGATGGCACCCTACTGCGAGTCAGCAGCGATCCGACCGCAGAGATTCTGCGCAGCGGCGTCAGCAGCACAGGTACCACTGCCAACATGATCATAGGATCTGGTGCCTCGATCAGCGGCAACAGCGTCACGCTGGACTCCACCTATGCGACGAATCTGAATCCTTTCGCCGTCATCGATGGCAGATCGGTGTCACTCAATAGCGGTCAGGTCAGCGTCCAACTCAACAACCCTGGTGTGCGCCAGCCCACCGTCGGCCTAGTCCTTACCAGCTCCACGCTCGGCTCCCTGCAATCGGCGACTTCCCTGTCCTTGCTCAGCTACACCACCATCGACATTTACGGTACTGGACAACTTGGGTCAGATCAGCTAAAAAACCTCTCCCTACACGCTGGCGAGATTCGTGGTTTCAACACAGGTGGCGGCACCGCCAATCTACGGGCGCAGAACATCACCCTCGATAACAGCGCCAATGGTCGCGTCCTGGGCCCCGTCACACCGACATTGACGGGTACACTTTCCCTGGATGCCTCCACGATCAACATCAGCAAGAACGCCCTACGCATCAGCCAATACGCAAACCTTAACTTAAACGCCCCAGGCGGCTTGTTCGTGGAAGGCTCTGGCAGCTTGCAAATGGCGGGCTCTATCACAGCGAACTCACCCTTTATTCACGCAGCGCGCTCCGCCACTCAAGCCATCACAGCGGGTGGTGCGCTTAACCTGATCTCCAGTGGCTCCTCCGCAGTTCAGGCGGGTGGGCTCGGTGCCAGCTTAGCGTTGCAGGGCGCTAGCGTGAATCTTTCCTCTGGCATCTCGCTACCTAGCGGCATCCTGTCCGTCAATGCCACCTCTGGCAATTTAGTTGTTGGTGGTCTGCTCAGCGTCGCAGGCTTGGAGCAGGACTTTTATGATGTCGCCCGCTACACGAATGGCGGCAGCATCACCCTTGGCTCCCGCAATGGTAATGTGCTCGTCAACGCGGGCAGCACGATCGACGTTAGCGCCCCCGCTACAGGTGCCTCTGCCGGCACTTTGACAGTAAACGCGCCCACTGGCACCTTCACCCTTAATGGCACACTCGATGGCACCGGGGGGGCCTCCTTCGCCCTGGATGTGGGTTCCCTGGCCTCCACCAGTGGCACCACCACTACCTTGAACAATGCCGGCTTCTCGGGTGCCCGCAACTTCCGCGTCCGCACCGGCAACGTGCTCATTGATGGCACTAGCACCTCAGAGATCTTTAGCCTCTCTGCTGACCTCGGTAGCATCAATGTCACCGGCACCATCGACGCCTCTGGCGTCACGGGCGGCACCATTAACCTCATGGCCGCCCAAGGCGTCAGCCTCCAGTCGGGCTCACGTCTTGACGCCTCTGCGGATACGTTTGACAGCGCAGGTAAAGGCGGCGCGATCTCCATTGAAACGCGCGGCATCAGCGGTGGCCAAGTGAGCATCGCCACAGGCTCCACCATCGACCTCAGCGTCGCTGAACCGGCCAGCTTGGGCGAGTTCAGTGGCACGCTTCATCTGCGTGCGCCGCAAAATGGTGCCGCGACCAACCTTAACATAGCCCCGATTAACGGGAGCATTCTGGGGGCCTCCAGCATCGTCGCAGAAGGCTACAAGATTTACGACCTAACCGGCACCGGAACAATCACCACCACCGTGCAAAATCAGGTGCTCGCAAACGGCATGACCTTTGGGGCCAACGACGTCGCCATCACAAACGCCCTGCTCTCTGGTGCCAATGCCAGTCTGCAAAATATCTTCAGCTTGCAGATTGGGGCAGAGATCATCAATAGCACAGGCAACCTCACACTCGGCAGCACCAATCCCGGCGGCAGCAGCGCCGCCTGGAACTTGGCAAACTTCCGCTTTGGTAGCAAGCAAGCGCCCGGTGTATTGACTCTGCGAGCCAAAGGCAACCTCGTCTTCAACGAAGCCCTCAGCGATGGCTTCGCCAACGGCACCTACACCTCTGAGTTGCTGGCAAACAATGCACTACTGGGCGACAACGCCGAATCCTGGTCCTATCGCCTGGTCGCTGGCGCGGATATGACCGCCGCCGATTTCCGTCAAGTGGTTAACGGCACCGGATCACTGCTCCTGGGCCGCAATGCGGGCGATGCCAATGAATCCGCCACGAACATCGGGGCGAATGCCCGGACATCACTAGCTGTGAACGGTTTTTTCCAAGTCATCCGCACCGGCAGCGGCAGCATCGATATCGCCACCGGACAGGACGTGCAATTGCTCAACCAATTCGCCACCATATACACCGCTGGAACTCAAGTCGCAGACCCAACACTCGGCGGCACTTTTGACACGCCCATTCTCGACTTCACCGGAGGAGCCCCAAACCTCGGTGGTGCCCAGCAAAACCCCGCCTACCCAGTGCAATACTCCCTGGGTGGAGGCAACGTCTCGATCAGTGCTGGCAACGACATCATCCACCTCACACGCAATGCCGCCAACCAACTGGTGGCTGATTCAGAGCGTCAGCTACCCGTAAACTGGCTCTATCGCCGGGGTTACGTCGATCCTGCCACAGGTGCCTTTGGAACCGCCAAGTTTGGTGACACCGCCACCACCACTTGGTGGGTGGACTTCAGTAATTTCTTTGAAGGCGTCGGCGCACTCGGCGGTGGCAATGTCAGCATGACTGCTGGGCGCGACATCGCCAATGTCGATGCCGCCATCCCCACCAATGCCCGCACACCGAAGACTCCCAGCGCCGGGCTCGTCGAACTCGGAGGCGGGGACCTGACCCTCCGCACCGGTCGCAATCTCGACGCAGGCGTCTATTACGTGGAACGCGGACGCGGTAGCATCAACGCTGGGGGAAGCATTATTACCAATGCCACACGCTCCCCATCATTGACAAATCTAGCCGATGCAGCCCCGTTTGCGGAGCAAACTTGGCTGCCGACCACCCTCTTTGTGGGCAAGTCCTTCTTTGAAGTCGAAGCGCGCGGTGATCTCCTCCTCGGCCCCGCCAGCAATCCCTTCCTCCTGCCTGGCGGCTACAGCAACAGCTTTTGGTACAAGACCTACTTCAACACCTACTCTGCCGATGCAGGTGTAGAGGCGCGCTCTCTCAGCGGAGACGTGACCCTGCGGGAAAGCATCACCCTGCCCACCATTGGCATTGGTGGCACCACCCCGATCCTTCAGGCATGGCTGCAGAACGTGCTGCTCTTTGATGCACAGAACACTTCCAACGCATCTTATTACCATCCGTGGTTGCGACTCAACGAATCCAAAGTGTCCCCCTTCACCACCGTCGCTGGGATTATGCCCGGCACGCTCAAAGTCACGGCCTTCAGCGGAGACATCAATCTAGCAGGCAATATCACCCTCGCACCTTCCCCCACTGGGACGTTAGACCTGCTTGCCGCAGGCGCAGTCAACGGCCTTCAGATCATCGGCACCACGACCATCAATGGCCAACCCGTCAATGCCTGGGCTAGCAGCGATATCAACGTGTCAGACGCATCGCCAGGTGCACTGCCTGGAATCAACACACCTTTCGCCTTCCAAACAGTGGGTGGTCTTGTTCCCAACGTCGCCAGCAAGACTGGCGACCTCTTCTTGGCTTTCATCGACACCTCCTTTCGCGAGTCAGGTTCCACCACCGGCACCTACGGCGTCTTGCAGACGAAGCAAGCACTTCACGCCCAGGGAATCCTGCACGCAAATGATGCCACACCGCTGCGCGTCTATGCGGGCGGCGGGGATATTGCCGGGCTGACCCTCTTCTCCCCGAAGGCCGCGCGCATCGTCGCAGAACAAGACATCCGGGACATCGCCTTCTACATCCAAAATACCTCCACAGAAGATGTCAGCGTTGTTAGCAGTGGTCGCGACATGATCCTCTACGATGCCAACAGCCCGCTGCGGAATGTCGCACGGTCCGCAGGCAATGCGCTGAACTTTGGCGAAGGCACCTTGGCTGGCGATATCCAAATCAGTGGCCCCGGAGCGCTCGAAGTCCTCGCCGGGCGCAATCTCGATCTCGGCACTGGCGGCAACAATGCAGACGGGACAGGGGTAGGCATTGTCAGCATCGGCAATGGACGCAACCCCAGCCTACCCTTTGATGGTGCCCACATCATCGCAGCTGCAGGCATTGGCCCCTCGTATGATCTCAGCCACAGTAACCTTGACTTCGATGCCTTCCTCAGCTCAATCGGCACCGGCAGCGCTGGCGGTCATGATTACTACGGCGAACTTGAGGCCGCCTTCGGTATCACTGGCGTGTCAAATGAAGCCGCCCTGAAGAACCTCAGCGAAGAGGAGCAAAAGCGAGTCGCACTCGCCCTCTTCTACCTCGTCCTCCGCAACGCGGGACGAGACAGCGTCACCACCGGAAATTACGACGCCGGATTTGCGGCCATTGATACCCTCTTTGGCGGCGGTGGCTGGGATGGCGATATCACCACACAGGCACGCGATATCCGCACAAAGAGTGGGGGTAACATCAACCTCATCGCACCTGGCGGCGGCCTACAGCTCGCCACCAGTGTCATCGGGCAACCCCTCGCACCTCCAGGGATCATCACTGAAGGTGGCGGGTCCATCTCCATCTTCACAGATACTGATGTCGATATCGGCATCTCACGTATCTTCACCCTACGCGGCGGCGATGAAATCATCTGGGCATCCAATGGGAACATCGCAGCGGGATCCTCATCAAAAACGGTGCAGTCCGCACCGCCGACGCGAGTCATCATTGATCCACAAAGTGGCGATGTGACGACCGACCTCGCCGGACTCGCTACCGGTGGCGGCATCGGCGTCCTGGCCACGGTTAGCAATATCCCACCCGGCAGTGTGGATTTGATCGCCCCCAATGGAACCATTGACGCTGGCGATGCCGGAATCCGTGCCACAGGGAACCTGAATATCGCCGCCGTCAGCGTCCTGAACGCTAGCAACATCAGTGTCGGTGGCACAACAGCAGGCGCACCCGCAGCCCCTGCCGTCAGCGCGCCCAATGTCGGTGGGTTGACCAGCTCCTCCAACGCAGCCGCCGCAGGCACTCAGGCAATGCCAAAACAGCAGACTCCCGCAACCAACGCCGCCCAATCCACTAACGCAGAAGAAACAGCCCTATCTCTCATGACCGTCGAAGTGATCGGGTATGGCGGCGGCGAGGGCTCCGGCAGTGAAGAAGGCGAAGACGAGGAAGAGAAAAAGAAACGCGCGAAGGGTGATGTGAGATAGACGATATGATTAACCCAACATCGCATCGAAACAAGATTGTCTCAGGGAAACGATTGTCCCAGCGGCTATCTGATCCGAATGGAAGGGAGGGACTCCCGGCGGAATGAACAAAGTACTACTTGTTGAAGAAGACACAGACACCATTGAACTGATCTCCATGCACCTCAGGCGTGAAGGGTACGCAGTCATGATTGCCGACGGTGCAGCCGATGCCATGCATACCGCGCGGACCGAACGGCCCGACTTGATTCTCCTGGAACTCGCGCTGATCCGCACCGATGGCCTAACCCTGCTAGATGCCTTGAGCCGAGACCCCATCACACGTCTAGCACCCGTCATCGTGCTGAGCAGCCGCGCCCTACCCGGAGATTGCATAGCTGCCCTGGAGCATGGTGCCACCGATTTCATGCAAATGCCTTTTGCGCCGAGGGAGCTGATGCTGCGCCTCCGTGCCGTGCTGCGCTACACCCAGGTCAAAGCAGACGAACCCGATCCCGTCGGGCCCTTTCACCTCGATCCCCGCCACATGCGCCTCCAGATCGGCAATAACGAAGTGCCACTGACTCCCACCGAGATGCGATTGATGGCCACTCTGATTGCCAGCAGCGATCGCGTCGTCGCCCGGCAAGACTTGCAGCAAGCCGTGTGGGGAGACCCAGCCGACGCTGCCTCCCGTTCCGTTGATACCCACCTGAAACGGCTCCGCGAAAAACTCGGCGACTACAGTCACAACATCCAGACCATCCGCGGCTTTGGCTTTCGTCTTGTGACGGACGGCATCAAAGTCTGAGCCCGCCCCCAGCCCTGACCCGAGGAAACGAATGATCCATTCGTTCAGCGACGATCACATGTCTTGACAAGCATCCGTGAGGCAGTAGCCGATTCATCCAATGAAATGGATCGCACCATGTCTGACGCTGCTGACCTGCCTCGCCCAGGCTGAGGAAAAGCAGCAAGCCTTATGGATCTGGCATCGCCGGTCCCCACTGACCGAGGCAGAAACCCAGCAACTGCACGCAAGCAGGATCCAGCGACTATACTGGCACATCGGCACGGTCAACATCGGCAAAACAGCCCTGCAATGGCAGGCTGCGGCTGCGCCACGTTTTCAATCGACCGCTGGGCTAATCATCGTTCCAGTGATACGCGGAAGTTTTGCGGACGGAGTCGTGCCGCAGAATACCGATCCGCTCTTCCGTCTGTTGCATGAGATTGCCCAGCAATCTGGTGCGAACATCGTGCAGCTCGACTTCGATTGCCCAGACCGACTACTGGCGGAATACGGGGCGATGCTAAACCAGCTACGCCAAAGACTTCATCCCACAAAACTCTCCATCACAGCGCTAGCTGGTTGTGTGACTTCGCCACACTTCACGGCACTCCAGGCATCGGTCGATGAGTTGCAGCCCATGTTCTACGACCTAGAACCAGACCTCCCGGCAGACGTCCTTCAACATCAAGCGCATCCGATCTGCGAGCCATCACTGGTCCTGCCGCTCTTGAAGGCATGGACGGAAAAGTGCCACACCCCGTGGTGGGCAGGCCTGCCGCTGTATCACCGTGTCACCCTCTTCGATGCGGCAGGTGCCAGTCGGGGCCATTTGCGGAAGTGGGACTGGCAATCGTTAGCCAGTCTTCCCTCTCTGAAATGGACCCCAGATACCGCCATGCGTTGGGCAGAGGTCACCAAAGAAGCAAAAATCGGCGATGCCGCGTTGCACGCTGGCGACCAACTGATCGTTCGTGCTCTTGATGTCGCCGCGCTCCACCAGTTGCAAGCAGCCGTCAGCACGACGACTGCGACGGGCATCAATTGGTTCCGGCTACCGGAGGCTGGCTTAACGTCTGGAGTCTCAATGGCACAAGCGCTCGCCATAACACTTGAACAGCAACCCCAACCAAAGATCAGCCTAAAACTGTCCGACGAACGGCTAGTGCTGACGGTGGCCGACGCCGATCTCTTTCCGAGACTGCCACAGCCAGACGGCTCCGGTCTTTGGAGGCTGGAAATACGATCTGAAGACGGTGCCGTTTTTCGCGAGGCAGGCAAAGGCCAGTTCGTTCATTCCGCCCCAATGGGTGGCGGGACGGTGCATTTGGCCGACGTGCTCGCATGGGACTTCAGCGCTCTACAAGCAGGTGAGGACTTGCGTAGCGGCCTGATCAGGCTCGCACCGGGCTCTGATCCCGACCGACTGCGCTGGCACCTTTCCCCTCTGCACGGGGACGAGGACTGGTGGCCACTTTCGCCAACTCATTCCAACCCTTTTTGACAAGACTTGGTTTGATGATCTGCCCCATTGACCAGGGCTGGCGAAGGTGCACAATGGCCCCTAGATGAGAACCGCACTCCGTATCGCAAGCGGCCTAGTCGCGTCCGCTGGCTTAGTTTGGGCCTGTGGAGGCTGGTTTCATGAACCGCCGCCACTCTTGCGCGACTACGTCCGGCGATTTCCTGGGAAAACGATGACGGAGATTCTGCGCGAATCGTTGCCCAGACCGGCAGACGCGGCGGATGTGGATGCGGTGACGAAAGGGGTGCTGGCAGTCATCGATCAACTGCCCAATGCCCGCAAGGAAGTTTTAACTGAGGCCCTGGATGCCCTGCTAACGCTCAATCGAGAGGGCGACTACCGGAAACGCTTCGCCAATTTTTTGATTGAGGCGATGGAACTGGTCGAGCAACTACCCGCCGCCCCAGAACAGCGATCGGCAATGGTGCAATATCTTGAGCACCGATACACACACTGCGCTGCCGACGATGGCTTTTTCAAGTATCCGCCTCCACGTGATTATTCGCTGACGGAGATTCAACATAGCGAGGTCGTGGCAGCCTGGCACAGGTCAGCGAAGGCATTCGTGGATGATCTGGAGGTGCAGGCGGCCAGTGCACCAGCGATTCTTCGCCCGCATTGGCTGGTGCAGGCAGCAAATGCAGCCTTTGTCCGTCGTGACTGGTCCAGGGCAAGGGAGACGTTTGAAAAGATCGCCGAAGAGCATGCCTCAACTCCAAGAGCAGAGGTAGCGCAATTGATGTTGGCGCGCGTGGCCCTCGCTGAATGGCTAGACGCCCTCAGGAACGGTTGGCAGCGGAGACCTCAACTTCAAGAGACGGATATCATCCATCTCCAAGATAAAGCCGATGCCGCACTCGACGCCTACGCGAACAGATACCCGCAGGGGCGGTTCATTGATGACATTCCAAGCTGGAGGGCTGGCCGCCTTTGGAAAAGCGGGGCCTATGCGGATGCGCTGGTAACGCTGGCCGGGCAACTGGACGTGAAAGGCCACCCGGAAATCGTCCGCCGCGCAGGCCAGGAAATGGAGCGCTGTTTGCTGGCACTGGCAGACGATGAACAGCTTGCCACGCGGCTGCGCGAACCAGCCTGGGGCCAGGCCGTAAAAACTTTGGCCAAACATCCAGACGCCGCGCTCAGGCTGGTTTACTTTTTGCTCGATCCAGCCAGCCGCAAAGACTTTGAGCGGGTGATGTATTATTACGAGACGGTAACGGATCGCGACGTCCAGGATGACCTTCGCCAAGTGACTTTAGTACCGCGCCAAGCAGCAGTGGAATTACTTCCTGCGATGGCAGAGGCGGTGCTGGAAGGTCGCGAAGAGCCAAATCGCAAGTGGGACCCACGTGAAAAGACCGTGCTTGCCTGGGCGGTGAGCGAGAGTGGTGAGCACGGCCAAGCACTGCGACTCCTGGGCCAGCAAAGCGATGATGATGCACTCTTAGCGCGCTCCGTCATCGCGGAACGCGCTGGCAATCTCGATGAAGCAGTCCTAGCGGTGCGTCAAATCGGGGCAAAGCACCCCCGATCTCCACTGGCGATGCAATGGCGGGTCAGGCTGGCAACCTTACTCCGCGATCAGGGGAAGCTTGCAGAAGCGCTACTCGAGTACTGGGAGGCGGATCGCGGGCGGGAGGTTTACAACGGCAACGAACAACCAAGAGAAGGCGCCCCACCGCTAAATCTGAAGAGCGAGGTAACACAGTGGATCGACACGCTGATCCTCTTCGCACCCAAGGATCAATTGGAGACTTTGCAAAACGGCAATCGCGAACTGCCTCCAGTACTACGCCTGCGAGTGCGCGGGGAATTGCGCACTCGGTGCTTGGCTGGAGATGATTTTGACGGTGCCCTAGCCTTACTGCACGATGAAGATGCCTTCCAAGTCAGTGATGATTGGGACAATGACAGGACACGGCCCATGGATGCGCTGCAGCTGCGGGCTTGGCTGGCAGAGATGGCGAACCTGAAGAAGCAGAGCACCACTGGTGATGCCCAAGCAAGGGGGATAGCCCGCGCGCGCATAGCAGAAAAGTGGGCCACTCAATCCGGTCGAATCTTCCGGCCCACGGAGTTGGAAGATCTCAGAACCCGCAGCCTTTATCGGGAGCGTCAGAATGCTCGACTGCTAGGAATGCGGGATGCCGAGACAGATGCAATCATCGACGCAAGAAACGAACTTTCCCACGCTATCCACCACTGGCAGAGTACGATGCAAGATACCGAACTGCCGATCGAGCAACGCCTAGATGCCATCTTCCGTGCCAATGATGCACTCCACCAGCGGGCGGAATTCAGTGGGCTGTGCTTTTTGCGAGCGGGAGAAAGAGACGACAGTGCCTTATCGCGCCGGCTTTATGAAAAGGCCAGGGAGCTGGCTGAACCCGATGATGGACGCCTCTCGCGTATGGTTTGGTGGACCTTCCCGCTTCCAGAAAGCGGGGTGCGCTGGTTGCCACGGGAGGGACGATCAGGCTATCTCAATGAGATACCAGTGTTAATGGGAATGCGCCCCGCTGGGTGGGAGAAGGAAAGAGAGGGTGCCTTCAGTCAGTGGGAACTGACCCATGCTGCCTCCGAGAGTCGGAGCAAGATGAGAGAGATTCGCGATGAACTCGAGGGCATCGGCGGCGAGAAGGTCGCGGATCTGGTGACGGCACTCCAGAGAAGCCGGGAAGAAATACGCCCAACTCTTCGAATGCCAGGGCAGGCAGCGCTCATGAATGCTCTGGATGATGCCGCTCTGTTCTTACAGCAGGCACAGGTCACTGCGGCAGAGAGGATGGAGTATCTGCGACTGCGCTTCGCCAGCGAAAACGAATGGAAACCTGCGGGCATGATGCAGGGCGCGGAGGACTTTGTGCGATTCATGAACCTGACCCGCACACCGTCTAGCATCGCCTTATGCGAAGAAGAACACACGTGGCAGGCATCGCACCCATCACCTGCGGGGGATTCCCAATGGAACCACGTCGGATCCCAATGGCGCTACCGCTACTTCCGATCCCAAGTCGCACGGATGAAGGCATTCTTGGCAGAGTTCCCAAAGTCCCCCAAACGCGAGGCCGCCATCGCACGCTTGGCGATCTATGGAGTGCGAATGCACCGCGTCCATTGCCACTTGGAAGCAGTCACCTACCCAGACAGTCCGGGCATCCGGCGCGACTATGTGAGGTTTGCAATCCGTCGCGGTTCCCCGTTTGACGGGAAGCAGATCTTTACCGGATTGGATGCCTATGACACTGAGTATCCGCAGGGACGCTACGCCGCCGATGTGAGGTTGTGGCGAGCCTCCGCCTTCATTGATGCAGGCAAACTCGCTGAAGGGATGGACCTGCTTGCCGCCACCCTAAATGACGCCAAGCATCGCGACCTGCACCTCGATGCATCGCTAACACTTGGCGAAGTGTTTGGGCGTCTCTTGGACGAGCGAGAGCGTCCAACCGTAATTGAAGCCCTGAAGCATGCACCCAACGCCGTCCCACTGCTCCGCCACTTCATGCACAGCGACTCCCCAGGCGCACGTTTAGCGCTGCTGGAGGGATGGTTGGATGCCCAGTTGTAAGGCGGGTAAACAGGTCCGAAGGGATGGGGAGGCTTGCGGCAGCCTGAGAGGAAGGGCTTCTGATTCCGGCTTCAGCGGCCCCAACCCCGAAACAAAAAGGCCCCCGGCACGCATGGCGCGACGGAGGCACAAAAACGAGGTGGGTTTGAGACGGCGGCAGCACCTTGCGAAACGTCTTCGCAAAAAACGATGCCCCGCCGCTCGCCCGCAGATCACAGTCCCAAATCGGTGACCGCCCCCTGACTGGCGCTGGTGGTCAGTTTTGCAAATTTGGCCAGCACGCCCCGTGTGTAGCGCGGCTTGGGCTGCTTCCACGCCTTCAGCCGTGCCTGCAAGTCTTTGGCAGGAATGCCCAGGGTAATTGAGCGTTTTTCGGCATCGATGGTGATCGGGTCGCCGTTCTTGATGACGGCGATGGGACCGCCAACAAAGGCTTCCGGCGTGACGTGCCCGACCACAAACCCATGGCTGCCGCCGCTGAATCGTCCGTCGGTGATGAAGGCGACGTCTTTGCCGAGTCCTTTGCCCATAATGGCGCTGGTCGGGCTGAGCATCTCCCGCATCCCCGGGCCGCCTTTTGGCCCTTCCATCCGGACAACGATGACATGACCTTTCTTGACCTTGTCATTGAGAATCGCCTGCAAGGCCGTCTCCTCAGACTCAAAGACGATGGCTTTGCCCTCAAACTTGAGGCCTTCTTTGCCACTGATTTTGCCGACGGCACCTTCAGGGCAGAGGTTGCCTTTGAAGATGACGAGGTGGCTGTCCTTCTTGATCGGATCGCTGAGAGGCCGCACGATCTGCTGGTCCTTGGGCCAGACGATCTTGGAGTTCTTCATGTTTTCCTTCATCGTCTTGCCGGTGACGGTGAGGCAGTCACCATGCATCAGCCCCTCTGCGATGAGCATCCGCATCAGAGGCACAGTGCCGCCGATCTTCACGAGGTCGTTCATGAAGTACTTACCGCTCGGCTTCACATCGGCGAGCACGGGCGTCTTTTTGCCGATGCGAACGAAGTCCTCAATACCCAACTTCACTCCAGTGCTGTGCGCCATGGCGATGAGGTGCAGCACCGCATTGGTGGAACCACCAAGGGTGATGATCAGCGTGATGGCGTTTTCAAAGGCCTCCTTCGTCATGATGTCACGCGGCGTGATGCCCCGCTTGATCATGTTCATCACGGCGGCACCCGCATCGAAGCAATCGATGAGCTTTTCGTTGGAGACCGCTGCCTGCGCGCCAGAATTTGGCAGGGACATCCCCAGCGCCTCAATGGCACTGGCCATCGTGTTCGCCGTGTACATGCCACCGCAAGAGCCTTCACCGGGGATGCTGTGTTCTTCGATATCGATCAGTTCTTTGTCAGTGATCTGGCAGTTGGCATGTTTGCCGACGGCCTCGAAGACGGTGACGATGTCGGCATCCTTTTTCTCCAGGCCCACGCAGCCCGGCAGGATGGTGCCGCCATAAACAAAAACGCTGGGGCGGTTCATTCGTCCCATGGCCATGATGCAGCCGGGCATGTTCTTATCACAACCGCCAATGGCCACGAAACCATCCATCCCTTCACAGCCGACCACCGTCTCGATAGAGTCTGCGATGACCTCGCGTGACACGAGCGAGTACTTCATGCCCTCGGTGCCCATGGAGATCCCATCGGAAATGGTGATGGTATTGAAGATGATGCTCTTGCCGCCTGCGGCATCCACCCCCTTGGCCGATTCCTTGGCAAGACGATCAATGTGCATGTTGCAAGGCGTGACCATGCTCCAAGTGCTGGCGATGCCGATCTGGGATTTCTTGAAGTCTTTGCGGTTGAAACCGACCGCGTGCAGCATCGCACGGCTAGCGGCGCGCTCTACCCCATCGACGACGATGGCGGAGTGTTTGCGATGCAGGTCAGACTTCGGTTTGGCGGGGGCTGGTTTTTTTGGCATAACAGGAAAGGCCAAACTGCATCCTCCGCAGCGTTCTTGCAAGGTCAGAGGCAATCAGGGCTTCAAACTCTCGATCCGAACACTCCGGACCTCCCCATCGGTCGCGTAACTGGCAAATCCAAAGGGCATGCACTTTCGGATCTCCCCGGCCCGCATCCCGAGCCGACGCCCCTTGATGCTGACGTTCACGACGATGCGGTCATCGATCCACGCACGCAGGTCATCCGCCCGCACTTCGATGCGCACCTTATACCAGACCCCGGGGTCAAATCGCTGCTCGCTGCGGGTCTCATTCCCACCGGCATCGGCATCATCGATGCTAGAGATCCCGACCACCGCCCCTCCCCAACCGCCAAGGACAAAGGAAACGCAGCGATCCAATGCCCCGACAGGAAAAGTGATCGTACCAAAGAAGTCGCTACCTGCGATTCGCCGCGCTTCATACGAGACTGCGTAGTCCATGATCGGCAACCCCTGAGCTGCCCAGGCATCAAAGCGCATCGCGGTCATCGGTTTCCCGGCGGGCAGCATGATCACGCCGGACTCAATCAGCGGAACGCCGCCGCCGTCCATCTCAGCGGAACGCCATTCCGCAGAGGCTGCCCGTTCAAGCAGTCTCCAAACGGAAACAACGGGTTCTTGCGGTGCCTTCGGCCCACATCCGGCCAAAAGACCGAGGGCGAACGCCAGCAAAACGCGACGCCGGGGCGAGTGAATTTTCACAGCGCCGCAGCAAAGGCTTCCAATGACGTAGCCTGGATCCCCGCACGCAAAAGCCCGCGAAGCTTAGCCTCATCCGAAATGGCCAAAATTGCTTCACGCAGACCAATCGGCACGTCAATGAACCGCAGGCTGAGTGCTTCTAGCACAGCCTCACGAAGCGATTTCAACACACCTTCCTGGCGACCCTCCTGGCGTAGCTTTTCTGCAAGTGACATGGCGCTGTGTTTGTTGGCGGAATTTTTGAGCGAATGGACCTTATCGTCGAAGGCCCCTGTGTCAATGTCCGCAGCCAGGGCGTAACGCAGCAATCGCAGAGCCATGTGGGGATCCAGAGTGGATTGGTGTTCCAGCAGCACCTAGATGAGGCATGGTCGATCCCCGGCTCGGAGCGAATACAAGAGCTCCGTCTCGGACTCACGATAGTGCGAATCAACAAAGGAACCTGGTTCTAGCCGTAGATGCGACCAATCCAAGACCTCAGCGATGGCAGCGGGAAGTTCCGCCCTGAGAAGTGCGGCCGCATTCGCTAAGTCGCTAAAACCTACCGAGAATAGCTTGTCGTGTGATTGATGAATCGAATCGTCTTGCGTCCCCCTATTACACGCTGCCCCCATTCTTGTAATCACCGCAACATCCTGCGGAACGTGGTGTCAGATGGTCCCGTGAAGAATCCGTCATCTCCTGTTCCTGGCTCCGCCCCCGAAGTACTTATCCAACAAATCCCCGATGCATTGATGGTCACCGTCGAGCAGGCGGGGCTGCACCTAGCTGATGTTCTCTTTTCGGTGCCAACCGATGTGACTCAGGATGGAAAACCGCGCGCGGGTTGGCTGATCGCCACTGCGGATTCTTTGCATATCTTTGATGAAGATGAGGCGCATCCCGCAGCGGTATTTCATTTGCAAAATGCGGACAAAGTCCGGCTGCTACAGACGGTCGGTAGCGCTTTCGTCCAACTACGCATCGACGGGGTCTATGTGGATGTGGTGCGTCTCTCCAATGGCCTGCGCGAGATCTATGGGCGCGCCGTTGCCCAAGTGCGGAGATTGCTAGCAGGGGAAAGTTTCCAACCAGATGCCCTCCGCAGCCGCAGCGAGACGATTTGCAGCGACTGCAATCTGCCTTTGCCAGCGGCAAAGGCACCGTGCCCGCGCTGCGCCAAAAAGGGCGGAATCTTCAAGCGGACCTTCCTGCTGATGCGTCCCTACTGGAGTTCCATCCTGCTCCTTCTCGCAGTAATGGTCGGCGGTGTGTGCCTGGATCTAGTGCCACCACTGCTCACTCGCAAGTTGGTGGACGAGGTCATCGTTCCGCACACTAACATCGGATGGCTGCCGTGGATCCTCGGTGGACTGGTGGTGGCTAGCGCAGGACGCATGCTGCTGAACGTCGTCATCGGGCGCACCAGCAGCTTTGTGGGCACGCGCATTACCAAGGAATTGCGGGAGCGCGTGCAGTCAAAGCTCCTGGGCCTGAACGTGGACTATTACAACCGGCACAGCGCTGGCAGCCTCATGAGTCGCGTGCTGAACGATGTGGACTACTTTCAGGGCTTCGTCAGCCAGATGGCGCAGGGCTTTTTGCTCAACGTGTTGCTGGTGCTCGGCATCGGCACCACCTTGTTTGTGATGAACTGGCATCTGGCCTTGTGGGTGATGATCCCGATTCCTTTCGTCCTCATCGGCACAGCTGTTTATTGGAAGGTCATCTACCCACGCTACTATCGCGTTTGGGATAGCCAGAGTAAGATGGCGCAATCCCTCACGGGTCTCTTGCAGGGCATCCGCCTCGTGAAAGCCTTTGGTCAAGAAGACCGCGAAAAGAAGCGTTTTGCCAAAGCAGCGGGGTACGTGCAAAGCTCGAAGCGCTCGCTTGAAATGAGCGCGGCTACATTCAACCCAATCATGGGCTTCGTCTTCGGATTGGGGGGGCTCATCGTCTGGAATGCGGGGGGGCGAGATGTGCTCGCAGACAAAATCAGTCTTGGCACCTTGATGGCGTTCTTTGGTCTGCTGGGCATGTTTTACAGCCCCGTCCAGGCGCTGAGCATGTTTTCCAGTTGGCTCACCGGATTCATCGCCGCTGGGCAGCGCGTGTTCGAAGTGTTGGACTCCACCAGCCAGTTGGATGAACCGACCGAGAGCCGCCGCCTCATGAGCCTCCAGGGTCGCGTCGAACTGCGCGACGTCACCTTTGGCTACGATCCCTATACACCCGTCCTGAAAAATGTCAGCCTCTCCATCGAGCCTGGTCAATTCGTTGGGGTGGTGGGTAAGAGCGGCTCTGGCAAGACGACCCTGGTGAACCTCATCTGCCGTTTCTACGACCCCCAGGAAGGGGCAGTCCTGATCGATGGCGAAGACGTCCGTGAACTTGGCACCGACGCGCTGCGCGAAAACATCGGCCTTGTCCTGCAGGAGCCCTTCATGTTCCGCGCCACCATCGCCGAAAACATCGCCTACGGAAAGCCGGACGCAGATCCACTGGCCATCATCCAGGCCGCACGCGCGGCGAATGCACACGACTTCATCGCTAAAAAGGTCGCGGGTTACGATACGAAGCTGGGCGAAAACGGTGCCGGCCTTTCTGGAGGTGAAAAACAGCGCATGAGCATCGCACGCGCCCTTCTGACGGACCCCGCCATTCTCATTATGGACGAGGCCACCTCCGCTGTGGACACCGAGAGCGAGCAGGAGATCCAGCGCGCGCTGGCCCAAGCCTGCAAAGGACGCACCACCATCGCTATCGCCCACCGACTCTCCACCCTAAAGAATGCGGATGTCATCTATGTCATGGACGAAGGCCGTGTGGCGGAGTGCGGCCCCCATGATGAACTCATGGCAAAAGACGGCATCTACGCTCGCCTCGTGAAGATCCAAACCCAGCTCACACGACTGGAGGCAGCCTAACCCCAGCCCATTTCCTCCCAAATTCCAATGACACAGACCAATATCATCCCCCTGCCCCTTCCCGCGAACCCTACTGGCGTACGTCGATTGGTTCCCGAGGGCACTGTCCTGCAACGTGGCGATCACGATAGCCTGCGCTGCACCATCGCGGGTGACCGCACCTACGATGGCGTCTCCGCCGTGAGACTCTTTCCCATCAGCTATGGTGATCAGTTCGTGTCCCTACGCTATACCGATGAGGCGGACAAAGAGCGAGAAATCGGCATCATTGAGCGGCTCGCAGACTTCCCGCCACAGACCATTGAAGAGGTCCACAAGAGCCTCCAGCGCCACTACCACGAGCAGATCATCCGGCGGATTCACAAGATCAAGCAGCGCTACGGTCAGCTCTTTTTTCAGATCGAGACCGACTCCGGCAGCGTCGAATTCGTCATGCCCTGGCGTCATGATCGGGCAGAGGAGTACGGCACGCAGGGCCGCGTCCTGCTGGATAGTCTAAACAACCGCTACCTAATTCCCGACCTAGACGCCCTAACCCCAAAGGAAAAGCAGCTACTCGTCTCCTTCATTTATTGGTAGCGCCGCAGGGGCGCGCATTGCAGACTTGTCAGATCGGTAGAAGTGGAAGAGACTTCCCGGTCTCCCAAGCCTCACGCCCCCTACACAGTCTGCCATGCCGGAAAATCCCGCCACACCCTCCATCATCACGCGCTCAGGTCTGACGTTCGAGGTTTGGGATGGCCCCCTGGTTCGGAGGCGCTTTGCCGCACTGAGTGAAGAGAACACCACTTCCTTACGCACCCTGCTGGAATGCCTGCGTCAGATTCAGCATCCAGGCCTGGAGACGGTGCACGCCATCGGGGAAGATGCGCAGGGCATCTACACGGACACCGATATGCCGCTGCCAGAAACGCTGGCCGATGTGTTGCGAGAAGGCCCACTGACGGTTCCAGAGTTTGACCACCTCGCCCGCGCCCTCCTCAATGCACTGATCCCTGCTCACGAAGCGACGCTCGTTCACGGTGCCTTGCGGCCTGATTACATCTTCGTGGATCGCTCACCCCCTGGCGGCTGGTCGGTGAAGGTCATGGGCTACGGCTCCAGCTTTTACCAGCCTGAGGGAGAAATCGACCCCGCCATCTATCGCTGCTCTGCCCCCGAACAATGGACCCAAGGCACCGTCGGCAGACGCACGGACGTGTATGCGCTCGGCTGCGTTTTGTTTGAGGCACTGGCAGGCCGCCCCGCCTTTGCAGCGCGCGGATTGAAGGAGATGCGGATGAAGCACGTGGAGCACGACGTGAAACATCTGGCAGCCCTAGCGCCACATGCCCCGCCTTGGATGACGGAGTGGGTCATGGCGATGATGTCGCAAGATGCAGAGTTGCGCCCCCGACATGCCAGTGGCGCGATGGAGTCGTTCAATGCCTGGGCAGCCTATGCCCAGCAGCAATTGCAGCCCCCTCCACCGGCGGTTCCCTCCGGCCTCGTGCACAGCACCACCTATGCCGTCGTGCCACAGCCGCAGCCGATCCAAGTCACCGCTAGACTGCTCCCAACGCCCGAACCAGAGCGCATCCTCACTGCCGTCGCCATCGCAGAAGACGATCCCCCGCCGGCCCGCCGCAGTTCTTCCACAGTCGCTCCCGTTCGCTCCAGCGGTGCCGTGCGCCCGGTGCCTTCCAATAAGGCCCTGCCCTCTGCGCCCAGCGCCCCAGCAGAGACAAAACCAGGCCTCCTCCGGTCCTTGCCCCCCACCGCGATCATCGCCGTGATCGCCCTGCTGGCAATTGTCGCCACGCTGATCATGCGCAGCGGGGGCGGCGCTTCCGATTCGGGACCCGCCACCCTTACCGTCTTGGATGGCATGATTCTTCACCTCGATGCGGACTCTGCCTCCGGCATCAACAAGAAAATCAGCGGGCAAATCAGCAACTGGGCAGATGCGGATGGTCGCAAAATCAGTGCCGCACAGAGCGCGGAGGACCAGATGCCTCTGCACGCACCCCGTGGATTAAACGGACATTACATCGTGGACTTTGGCGGGCAGGGGTCGGGACGCTGGCTCGAATTTCGCGATGCCACTGGGCAGCCCAAAAAGCTGACCAACATCCGCACCGCCTTCTGGGTGCTAAAGGGATACGGCTTCTTGCTCAGCGATGCGGAAACGACCACCTTCCATCGTCAGGCCTCTGACAGCTCAGCGACCGATGTCATTTGGGATAGCAACTCCGCCGCAGAGAGCGTCAAGAAAGGCTCCACCTGGTTGAACGGAGCACCCGTGGATGGCACCAAAACCGCTCTGCCCGAAGGTTTTTCCATCGTTAGCCTCGTCACCACCGCGCCCGCAGATGCAGGGCGGCTCTGCCGGGACCGCACCAACACCAAACGCACTGGTGGTCAGCAAATCGCAGAGATCCTGCTCTACGACCGGGAGCTCACCGACAAGGAGCGCCACAGTGTGGAGCTTTACTTGAAAAAGAAGTGGCTGCCTTGAGCCATCACTCCGAGGTCCGCACGGCTTCGATCCCCACCTGCCATTCCTCCTGACCGCGGAACCAGTTCCGGCTCAGGCGCATTGCGATGTCCCACGGGGGCGGAGGCAGGTTGCCAATCGGCGCATTGAACCAGCGGGCGTCCATTTGCGCGCCCTCTTGCGTCAGCATCACGCGGAGGTGCTTTTCTCTCATCACACGGCCAGGGAGGCGCGGCGTCACGCCCTTGCAGAGAAAGAGGGGCTCTGGATTCTTTTGGCCAAATGGCTCCAGCAGACGGTAGATCTCCAGAAACTCATGCGTGATGTCCTTCAGCTTAACCTCTGCATCGATCATCATCAGCGGTGTCAGCGCTGCTGAATCCAATTTCAGTCGTGCTGAATCACTAAACATGGCCCGGAAGGGCTCTAACTGGCTTTCTAAAAGGGAGACACCCGCCGCCATGGCGTGACCGCCGCCACGGATCAGATGATCGCGACAAACTTCGATGGCCTCCACCAACGAAAAACCTGGTATACTGCGACCACTGCCTTTACCCATGCCCGATTCATCAAAGGCGATCAGAATCGTCGGCCGATGGCACATTCGGGAGATGCGAGACGACACAATCCCGATGACCCCTGGATGCCAGCTCCGGGAGCCCAGAACAATCGCTGGCAGACTTTCCAGGTCGTCGATCGCACCGAGCATTTCCATCGCCTCCGCAAACACCTGCTGCTCGACCGATTGGCGCTCACGGTTGTGACTTTCCAGAAGCTCTGCATGCTCCGTCGCCACGATGGGATCCTCCGTCAGGAGGAGATTCAATGCCGTGAATGCGGTGTCTAGCCGACCTGCCGCATTGAGCCTGGGTCCAAGACGGAAGCCCACGTGATGCGTCTGCACCAGCCCATCCACGGCTGCGATCTTTTTCAGCGCCTTCAACCCCACACGGGGTGTCGTTGCCAGCGCCTCCAAGCCACGACGCACCAGCAGTCGATTTTCATCCACCAGTGGCACCAGATCTGCCACAGTGCCGAGCGCCACAAGATCGAGGCTGGACTTCAGATCGTAGCTATCCAGACGTCGCGTCTTGAGCATGGCGTGGGAGAGCTTAAAGACCAGACCCGCCGTGCAAAAGTAGTGGTAGGATTTGCCGAGCTTCGGATTCACCATCGCCACGCAGGCAGGCTCCCCATCCGGAGAAAGCTCATGGTGATCGACAATCAGGCAGTCCACCCCCTGATCCCGCAGCCAGAGCAGTTCCTTCAGCGAAGTGGTGCCGCAATCAAGCGCCACGAGCAGGTCCGGCTTGCCAAACTGCTCCATCGCGCGGCCCATCCCCTCCATACTCAACCCGTAGCCTTCCTCCATTCGGTGCGGCAGGAAGAGGTGCGCCTGCAAGCCATAGGCCTTCAGAATGAGATGCATCAGCGACATGGAGGTCACGCCATCCACATCGTAGTCGCCATACAAAATGACGCTCTGCTTTTTATCCACTGCCTCCAGCAGCCGCTCCACCGTCACCCGCATTCCTGGCAGATCAAAAGGATCCCCCAGTGAAGCCAGCCGAGGCACCAAAAAGTCGCGGACCTTGGGTGGGGAATCGATCCCCCGATCCACCAGCAAGGCGGCTAGGATCGGGTGCAAAACCGCCGTCTGCGCCAATTCATCAGCACCCTCCGGCGTTGGCTTCAGTAGCCAGCGGGGCGGTAGGGGCTTAAATGAGGGAATAGGCATCGGAATCAAAACAAACTGTGGCGGGTCAAAGGCAGGATGAACAGAACAAAAAGAACGTGAGCCCCTGTACTGATCCAGACTGGGCGGAGAGTCAAAGATTCCGTCCCAGTTTCCGCCCATGCCCCACCTGCGGCGATCTCCAATCGCAGGAATCAGGGAGCCACTCCTGCCAGCCCCTTCCGATTCGATGAAAATCTTCTGTCCGGTTCCGCAGTTTTGCGTGAGATAGTGGCAAGGGCATGAACAGCAACGAAACCCACGCAGCGCAGATTTTCCTGAGCCATCACGATTTCGTGAAGGGCATCGCGCTAAAGTATGCGCCCTGGCCGGGACTGATGGAGGACATTGCACAACAGGTCTTCCTGGAGTTCATGGCCAAAGAATCGCACTGGGATCTCAGCAAAGACGCACGTCCCCTCCTCGCCACCATGACACGCCACATCGCCATGCGACAGTGGCGGGAACGGACCCGTCAACAACCAGAGGTCGTGCAGAAGCTGGCAGACCACATCCGACTGCTGGCGGAGGAACGCGAGGCACCGCCGCGTTACGAGGAAGAGATCGGCGCGTTGCGTGATTGCCTGCAAAAGCTACCAGAGAAGAGCCGCGAGCTAGTGACGCTCTACTACTACGATGACGTCGGCACGCCAGAGATTGCCGGGCAGATCAACATGAAGGCGGATACGGTCTGCCGGGCTTTGTCTCGGGTGCGGGAAAAACTGCGCGATTGCATCCATCAAGCCATAAACCGGGGAGGACATGCGCATGCTTGAGGCGGACACACTGATCCAGCGCTATCTGGAAGGAACGCTATCGGAGACGGAGGCAGTGCAATTGCATGAGATGATTCTGGCGCAGCCGGAATTGGGCGAGCGCCTGCTGCAGCACTTTGAGATGGATACGATGCTGCGCGAAACAAAGCCCATCACGGTATCCGCAGCACCCGCGCCGGTCCTACTGCCAAAGCGTCGTTTCACCTTTGCCACCGTAACCGGTGTGGCAGCGATCGCGGCGTGCATCACCCTGGCTGCCACGTGGCTATTGCAGCCCCTGCTGACAGCGGAGGAGGAAGAGACCACTGCCTCCGTAGCGGTGTTGACACGCGGCGTGAATCTGGACTGGGAATCGACCGCCATCACGCCTGGCACGCCGCTTTCCCCTGGCCTGCTGAAGCTGCGGTCTGGCATCGCGCAGATCGAGTTTTATCAGGGAGCGCGGGTTTTGATTGAAGGCCCCGCAGAGTTTCGGCTGATCTCTTCGGGTGAGGCGACCTGCACTCGGGGTAAGCTGAGTGCGCACGTGCCGCCGCAGGCAAAAGGATTCCGCATCAACACACCCAAAGGCACAATCGTCGATCTGGGGACCGAGTTTGGGCTCGATATCAATGAAGCCAGTGCTGAAGTCCATGTTTTTAAAGGCGAGGTAGAGCTGCATCAGGCTGCCGAGGCCATGCAATCGCTGAAGCAGGGGCAGGCGATGACCTTCGCCGAAAAAGGAGAAATACTGACGGCCAATGCGTCCCACTTTACTTCACTGAATGAAATCGATGTGCGCAGCCAACGATCCCAGCAAACTCAGTTCGAGAACTGGCTGACTGGGAGTTCCCTTCTAAACTCGGACGCGGGCCTGAGGCTGCATTTTGATTTCCAGGACGATCAAGGTGTGCGCTCCCTGCGCAATCATGCGACGAACGGCAGCCTAATCGAGGACGGCAGCATTGTGGGCGCAGCATGGACGGAGGGGCGCTGGGCAGGCAAACATGCGCTGGAATTTCGCAATGTGAGTGATCGTGTGCGGCTTTATGTACCGGGCGAGACGGCGGCTCTGACCATGGCGGTCTGGGTACGGGTGAATGGGCTGGATCGCGCGTTCAACTCGCTCTTTATGTCAGAGAGTTGGGGCAGCCGCCGGGTTCACTGGCAAATCACTCGGGAAGGCAAAGTTCGCCTCGGGGTGGCAGGCCCTGCGAATGCCAAGCACACAGACTACGATACGCCTGTGTTCTTTACACCAGAACGCCTCGGGCGCTGGACACATCTGGCCGTGGTCTTTGATCCGTCTGCCCAAGAAGCGCGGCATTACGCGAATGGGGAGTTGCTCGCGCGACTACCGCTCGCCGACGTGTCTCCACTTAAAATCGGCATCGCCGAGTTGGGGAATTGGAGTGATCGCCGCAATCTCACTGGAGTCGCGATCCGCCATCTGAGTGGCGCGATGGATGAGTTTTCCCTGTGGGATCGCCCCTTGAGCGCTGCTGAAATTGCGCGCCTAACCCAGTAGCGGAGATTGTCAGGCTATTCGAATCCGGTTCGTGGTTGATTGGCTGGGTGCCTATGGTTTGCTCTACCACTCATGAAGCGCCGCACGTTCATCCCCCTCAGCATCGCCGCAGCAACGGGATGTCGGCGGTCCTCATCAACCTCACAGTGGCCAATTGAGATGACCTATGAGGCCATGGCAAAGATGGGCGATGCGGTGCAGATCACGCGGCATTGTCTCGGCCGTATTGACGCCCTGGATCGAGTGGGCTTGGGCATCCAGGCAGTGATCGAGGTGAATCCTGATGCGATGCGGATCGCTACTGAATGCAAGGCCAAAGAAATGCCAGGCCCGGCACACGGTTTGCCGATTTTGGTGAAGGACAACATCGACACAGCGGATGCCATGCTGACAACGGCAGGATCGCTAGCTTTGGCGGGATCAAAACCAATGAGGGATGCCTTTGTGGTGAAACGCATTCGCGAGGCAGGTATGGTCTTGCTCGGCAAGACAAACCTCAGCGAGTGGGCCAATATCCGCTCCCCTAAATCCACCAGCGGATGGAGTGCGCGCGGTGGGCTGACACGCAATCCAGCGCGGCTCACTCACAGCGCCAGCGGCTCCAGTTCGGGATCGGCAGCAGCCGTGGCGGCGGGTTATGTGCCGGGGGCATTGGGGACGGAGACGAATGGATCGATTGTCAGCCCCGCGAGCGCTTGCGGCATTGTGGGCTTGAAGCCGACGGTGGGGTTGGTCAGTCGGACTGGCATTGTGCCGATCACGCATTGGCAGGACACCGCTGGGCCGATGACGCGGACCGTGCGTGATGCAGCGCTTTTGCTGAACGTCATCGCGGGCACCGATGCCGAAGATGAGCAGACCCGCGAGGCGGATGCACGCCGCGCGGCAGACTACACGACCACTTTGAATGCAGACGCGCTGAAAGGTCGGCGACTCGGCGTGGTGCGTGATCTTGCAGGCAGCGATGCTGGGGTACTATCGGTTTTTGAAAAAGCCTTGGATGCGCTGCGCGAGGCCGGGGCGGAGGTCATCGACAACATCGAATTACCGCATCACAACGATCTGGGGCGGTTGAGCATGATCGCCATGCTATCGGAACTGCGCGGGGATCTAAATGCCTATCTTTCTGCGCGCGGCGGCGCGATCACCTCGCTGGCAGATGTCATCGCCTTTAACGAGTCGCATCGGGAGGAAGAGTTGCGCTGGTTTGGGCAGGAGTTCTTTACGCTGGCTGAATCCCTGAACGTCCCTGACGCAATCGAGAACGCACGCCGGGCTCGTGCGGAAGCGCTGCGCTTGGCAGGCCCCGAGGGCATCGATGCCGCCCTGGCTGCGCATCGGCTCGACGCGCTAATTTGCCCCACAAATGATCCGACCGGACCGATCAATCTTGAATCCGGCGACGGCCAAGTCCGAGTGGCCTCCACACCAGCAGCGGTTGCCGGGTATCCGCATCTGACAGTGCCGATGGGGCGGGTTGATGGGCTGCCAGTGGGGCTATCATTCATGGGTGCAGCCTGGTCTGAGGCCGCGCTCCTGGCCATGGGGCATGCTTTTGAAGCGGTGAACACGACCCGCATGACATCAACATTCAAAACAACTACCCCCCGTTGATGCTATCGCCCCTGCTGACCACCTCAACGGGTAGATCGACTTCTGACGCCACAACGACCGGCGATCGTTTCCGTCGCAAATCTGCCCCCGCCTGCGCAGATTCCATTCTTCCCTGTGCTAAGCCACTTTTCTCCGCCATCTCACTTGTCCGATGCCTATCTTCAAACTACGTCAGCAAACGTTACGACCTTCTCCTCTCAATGCCCCCAAATCCACTCGTATTCTTGACCCATGTCTTCTAATGTCAGATACAGCGCAGACCTCACTGCAGGCTCTTTGAAAATCCGGGAAAGCCGAATCGTTGCCGACCTCCTACTAAAGGGCGTGAGTGACGACGAGTTCCGGAATTTGGTTGTCGTGAAAAACATTCTCCAGATGCGCTCACCAGCGTCAGCTGTGAGGCTTGCGAAGCTCATTCGATCCAGGTTGATCAAAATGAACAGCGATCATTGGGGTATGGTGAGAGACGGCGACCAATCACTAGCATCGCAAGCACTGCTCGTCGCGGCCGTGAAACACAGCGCACTTCTTCGCGACTTCCTGAATCTAGCTTTGCGCACAGAGTATCGATTGCTGCACACCCAACTGCTCCCCGCTGTGTGGTCTCAGTTCTTAGTCGAGTGTGAAAGCCGCTCCCACGTTGTTAGCCAGTGGAGCGAATCGACACGAAAACGACTCCGCTCCTCAGTTTTCCAAATTCTATCCCAAGCTGGCTACGTAGGAGCAAGGCCAGGCAATGAGTTGAAAAAATTCGTGGTCCTACCGGAGATCAGCGATTACCTCTCCCGCTCTGGCGAAAACACTTTGCTTCAAAGCCTCCAGATGCCATGACCGACAACCTTGAAGACCGCCTCAATCAGATCCCTCAGCGCATCACGTCTGAGGGTTTTCTTCGTGGCGAGGGCATCGGAAACGAGGTCGCCTTTTACATCTTCGACTATCCGGCGCAGGCCGAGCTTCGAGTGCGCGAGTATCAGGCGTTTCTGCTGACTCACCTTGCCAAAACAAACCCATCCTTGCGGGTGCGACATGTTAATCTGTTCGAGCTCATCCTGGAAATGCTGGAAGCGAGGGGACTGCTCACGCGGGCCTTTGAAATGCAGAAGACCAAAGGTGATGCAGCCCTGGTTAAAAGCCTCCAGCCTCAGTTTGAATCCCGAAAGCTGGCCGAGGCTTTTGTAGCGAAAGCCACGCCACAAGACGCCGACCTAGTGCTCGTTTCGGGAGTTGGCAGTGTTTTCCCACTGGTGCGCACACATAATCTCCTGGCGGCGCTCCAGCCCATCATGGGCCGCACGCCATTGCTCATGTTTTATCCAGGAGTTTATGACGGCCAGTATGTCCGGCTCTTCGGCAAGCTCCAAGGCCCCTACTACCGCGCCTTCAAACTCATTCCCTGATTCTGCATGACCCTTCAAGAGTTCTTCACCCGAGACATCAACCGCTCCATCAACGGAGTCGTCAAAGCCGATCAGCAGGACGACGCCTCCGTCTGGCAGGAACTCGATGAGTTCGTCGTTACGCATGAGCTGGACAAGCACCTGCACAGCTTTTTCCGCAGCTACCTCAATGTCGCCGACAACCTGAACAAACCCGAGGTGGCCAGCCAGATCGGCATTTGGATTTCCGGGTTCTTCGGTTCGGGTAAATCACACTTCCTCAAAGTGCTCTCCTACCTGATGGGCAATCGACAGCTTCAGATGGACGACCAGACCCGGCGCACAGCGGAGTTCTTCGAGTCGAAAATCAAAGACGCGATGTTCTATGGCGACATCAAGCGGGCTGTTGCACCGCCCACCGATGTCGTGCTTTTCAATATCGAGACCAAGGCCGACCACGCGTCCAACCGTGATGCCATCCTCTCGGTGCTGCTGCGCATGTTGAACGAGCTGCAAGGCTACGCAGGACATCCTCCCCACATCGCTCACATGGAGCGTCATCTCGACGAGCGTGGCAAACTGGAAATCTTCAAAAACACCTTCGAGGAAGCTTCTGGGAAAACCTGGATCAAAGAGCGCGACGCCTTCGATTTCTACCGGGATGAGGTCATCGTCGCCTTGGCCAAGGCGCTCGGGCAATCCAAGGAGGCCGCCTCCAAGTGGTTCGACAATGCCGAGTCCAACTTCTCCCTGACCGTGGAGAGCTTCTGTGGCTGGGTGAAAGAATACCTGGATGCCAAAGGGCCGGACCACCGCCTTCTGTTCTTCGCCGACGAGATCGGTGCTTTCATCGGCCAGAACTCCCAGTTGATGCTGAATCTTCAGACCATCACGGAAACGCTGGGCACCACTTGTGGCGGACGCGCCTGGATCATCGTCACCTCCCAGGAGGACATTGATGCGGTGATCGGCGAAATGAACAAAGCGCGGGCCAATGACTTCTCCCGCATTACCGCCCGCTTCAAGACTCGGATGTCCCTCTCCAGTGCCAATGTGGACGAGGTCATCCGCAAGCGTTTGCTGGAGAAGCGTGAGCCCGCCACGGCGCTGCTCAAACAGCTCTTTGTCGAAAAGGGCGATGTCATCCGCAACCAGCTCACCTTTGGTCAGACCGGCATGACCATGAAATCCTATGTCGATGCCGAAGACTTCGCCGCGACTTATCCCTTCGTTCCCTACCAGTTCCAGTTGGTGCAGAAAGTGTTCGAGGCCATCCGCAAGGCGGGTGCCACAGGGATGCATCTGGCCCGTGGTGAGCGCTCCCTACTCGATGCCTTCCAGTCCGCCACCGTCCAGCTCAGAGACGCCACTCCTGGCGTGCTGGTGCCGCTCTATCGCTTTTACCCGTCCATCGAGAACTTCCTCGATACCTCGGTGAAGCTCACCATCGAGCAGGCCGGATCAAACCCCAGCCTGGAGCCTTTCGACATCCGCATTCTGGAGGTGCTGTTCCTCATCCGCTATGTGGATGAGATCAAAGGTAGCGTGGATAATCTCGTCACGCTCTGTCTCGACAGCATCGACACGGACCGCCTCGCCCTGCGGCGACAGATTGAGGCCAGCCTTCTGCGCCTGGAGGGACAGACGCTCATCAGCCGGAATGGTGATGATTTCGCCTTCCTCACGAACGAGGAGCGTGACCTCAGCCGCGAGATCAAGAACGTGGAACTCGATCCCGGTGCCGAGGCCAAGTTCCTCGGTGGCCTGATCTATGACGACGTTCTCAAAGAGCAGCGAAAGCACCGCTACTCGCTCAACGGAAAGGACTTCATCTTCAATCGCACCTGTGACCGCCATCCACATGGCAACCGCGCGGAGAACGCCATCAACGTCCAGTTCATCACCCCGCTGAATGATGATTTTATCCTCTACGATGCTGCTCGCAGCACCTTGGAAAGCACCCAGGATGGCGGCCAGTTGATCGCCCGGCTTGGCGACCATTCCAGCCTAGCTCGTGAAGCGCGTGCCTACCTCCAGACCGAGAAGTTCATCGGGCGAAAAAGTGACGGCACTCTGTCCTCCTCAGCCCAGCGCATCCTGCGTGACTTCGCCGACGAAAACCGCCAGCGGAAGCAGCGCCTCATCAAGGTCGTCGAGGATATGGTCACCCATGCCGCCTATTACGCCGGCGGCCAACCTTACCAGCCCAAGGGCAGTGCTCCCGTGGCGACCGTTGCAGACGCGCTGGAGTACCTCATCCACAATACCTTCACCAAGATGGGCTACCTGAAGCACCTGGCCTCAGACCCCATGAAGGAAATCCAGGCCATCGTCCGCTCGAATGACATCGGCCAGCAGACCCTCACCTTGAAGACGGATGAGGGCAATCCTCAGGCCATCCAGGAGTTGCGGGATTATCTCCGCCTCTGCACCCAGACCAGCAAGACCGTGGTGCTGCATGACCTCGTGGAGGATCGCTTCTCCAGCCGTCCCTATGGCTGGCCTTCTTTGGAAACCATCCTGCTGGTGGCCCGCCTGCTCGTGCTGGGGGAAATCCACCTCGTCCGTGCCGGGGCTAAGGTGCCGAATGAACGCGCCTTTGACGAACTCACCTCCACGGCCAAGTGGCGTCAGATCACCCTCGTCCAGCGCAAGACCACAGATCCCGCAGAGCTGCAAAAAGCCCGCAAGCTCGGCCAGGAGCTGTTTGGCGAGATGGGGCCTGATCACGAGGACCAGCTCTTCGCCCAGTTGCAGACCAAGCTCAAAAGCTGGCTCGATGACTTGCAGAAATTCAAGGCTCTCGCGGACACCGGCGAGTATCCCGGACGCGAAGCCATCCAGTCTGGCATCACTCACGTTCAGCGACTACTGGCAGAGACGGAGAGCTACAAGTTCCTGGAGCGCCTCAACGCTCAAAAGGACGACCTGCTCGACCTCTCAGACAGCTATCACCAGCTTGCCAACTTCTACTCCAAACAGCGCTCGCTGTGGGATGAGCTGCGCAAGGCGGTCGAGCGTTTCCGACTCAATCAATTGGAGCTGGCACGCGACGCCCAGGCCGCCACCGCGCTTCAGCGCATGGAGCAGATTTTGAAGGCTCCCAGCCCCTACAAGATGCTCAGCGAGGTCCGGGGGCTCATCGACACCGTGCATGGCATCAATGAGGCCCTCGTTTCCGCCCAGCGTGCCCAGGTTCTTGCCACCATTGACCAAAAGCTGGCGCAGACCCAGGCTGAGATCGCCCAGACGGGCAATCATGATACGCTGCGGGTAGAGATGGAGCAAAAGTTCGCCCAGCTCCGTCACACCACCTGCACCTACCACAGCGTCGCCCACATTGATCAGGCGGCAGGCGAGGCAGATCGCCTGTTTGAAACCACCGTCTCGACCTTGGAGGACTACACTCGGAAAGAGGTCACTTACCCAACCAAAGGAGCCAAGCCCATTGAGAAACCCGCCGCAGTGAAACCGCGCCGTGTCATCGAGATCAACTCGATGCTCAAGAAACCCTTCTTGGAAAACGAGGCTGAGGTGGAGGACTTCCTTGGCCGCCTGCGCTCGGAGCTTCAGGACGCCCTGGCCAAGAACGAACGCATTCAGCTCAAGTAATGCCTCGATGTTCATGAAACTGATTTCGTGAACATCCCAACCTCTCCGCTCTCTCCTCTTCCCAGCCAATGAACCTCACCAAGCTCAAGAACTACGCTCCAGATGCCCGCACCACCTTCATCGAGGCGGTCACACGCCGTGCCGGGGTGTTTGGCATTCGGAAGGACCAGGTGGAGGAGGTTTCGGAGACGGGGGACATCGCGCTCATTGGCGGGCAGCCGTTTCCGCGCTCGGTGGTGCCGCTGCGGAGGAAGCTGCTGGACCGCATCGCGGCGGAGGGGTTTGACGCGGTCATGGAGGCCATGGCCTACACTTGGTTCAATCGCTTCGTGGCCTTCCGTTTCATGGAGCTGCATGGCTACTTCGATCATGGCTACCGCGTGCTCAGTCATCCCGAGGGCGGGCTGCTACCGGAGATCGTCCAGCACGCGGAGCACGTCAGCCTCAGCGGGCTGGACCGCGACGAGGTCATCCGCCTGAAGCTGGCCGGAAACAAGGACGAGGAACTCTACCGCCTGCTCCTCCTGGCCCAGTGCCAGGAGATGAACCGCTTGCTGCCGGACATCTTCAGCCGCCTGGATGATGCCACCATCCTGCTCCTGCCGGACAATCTCCTCCACACCGACTCCCTCGTGCGCCAGCTCGTGGCCGCCAGTGATCCTGAGGACTGGCAGGAGGTAGAGGTGCTCGGCTGGCTCTACCAGTTCTACATCTCCGAGAAAAAAGACAGCGTCATGGCGCGGAAGAGCGCCGTGCCAAAGGAGGACATCCCCGCCGTCACCCAGCTCTTCACGCCGCATTGGATCGTCCGCTACCTCGTGGAGAACTCCCTGGGCCGCCTCTGGCTGTTGAACCGCCCCGGCTCCCGCCTGCGGGATCACATGCCGTATTACATCGAGGGCGAGGCGGAGAAGGACTTCCTCAAGATCAGCAAGCCAGAGGACATCCGCCTCTGCGATCCCGCCGTCGGCTCCGGGCACATGCTCACTTATGCCTTTGATCTGCTCTACCTCATCTATGAGGAAGAGGGCTACCTGGCCAGTGAGATCCCCGGCCTCATCCTGCGGCACAACCTGCACGGGCTGGAGATCTGCCCCCGCGCCGCCCAGCTCGCGGAGCTGGCGCTGGTGTTCAAGGCACGGGCCAAATCCCGCCGCTTCTTCCAGCCGGAGCACTTTGTCCGCCCGCAGATCACCGAGCTTCAGGACGTGCGCTTCGCGGAAGGAGAGCTGCGGGACTACATCCAGGCCCTCAGCCTGGGCGAGCTGTTCAATGAGCCGATGCTGAAGCTGCTCCACCAGTTTGAGGAGGCGAAGAATTTCGGCTCCCTCATCCAGCCCTGTGTGGACGCCCAGACCATCGCGTATGCTCGTGGAGCCATCGCGGCGAAGGGCATCGGCGATCAACTCTTCCTCAGCCAGACCCATCCCAAAGTCCTGCGCGTGCTCGAACAAGCCGAGGCGCTCACCCAGCGGTATCACGTCGTCGTGGCCAATCCACCGTATATGGGCTGGAAGCAGATGAATGAGCAACTCAAGGCGTTCTCCTCTGATACCTATGCCGACTCCAAGACCGATTTGTTCGCAATGTTCATAGAGCGAGCATTCGTGCTTCTCCAAGTTCGCGGATTTGTCGGAATGGTTACAATGCAGAGCTGGATGTTTCTCGCCACCTTTGAGCGGCTGCGGAAGAAACTTCTACAAAGCGAGACGGTGATTTCGATGGCACATCTGGGGCCACGAGGTTTTGACACTATTGGAGGTGAGGTTGTGCAAACAACGTCTTTTGTCAGTAGTAACTCGATCCTCGATAACTACCGCGGAGCTTTCGTTCGACTTACGAGCGGAAGAAATGAAGAGGAGAAAGAACAACAGCTTCTCGCAGCGATAGCTGACAAATCGAACGAAAACCTTTTTCGCGCATCGTCGCGTGACTTCGCATCTCTTCCTGGAAGCCCGGTCGCTTACTGGATTAGTCCTTCGATCCGAAGATCCTTTGAAACAGCGCTTCCACTTCATGAAATCGCCGAAGCCGTCCTCGGAATGACGAGCAGCGACAACAATAGGTTTATACGCCGATGGTGGGAAGTCGCGTGGCGCAAGGTTAGTCTTCTGTGTGAGAGCCATGACGCGGCTTCAGCCTCAAATCGCAAATGGTTCCCTTACAACAAAGGTGGGGAATTCAGAAAATGGTATGGCAACAACGAATACCTCATCAACTGGGAGAATCGTGGGGAAGAAGTGATGGGTTACGCAACCGAGCGCTATGGATCGCCAACTAAGCAGATTCGAAACCTCGGCTCTTTTTTCAAGCCAAGCATCACTTGGTCTTTTGTCTCAGGCTCGCAGTTTGGGGTCCGGCTGTCCGACCCTGGGTTCATTTTTGACGTCGGCGGTTCGTCCGCCTTCCCGCCAGTAGAGCATTTCTCATTAGTTACCTCGTATCTCTGTTCCAGCGTCGTTCCCAAGTTTCTGGAGGCTCTAAATCCCACTCTGAATTTTCAAGCTGGTAATATCGGATCGTTACCGATCCCACGGGAGTTAGTGGGTGCCATCCCGAATCCCTTTGAGCCCATTGCACGCGACTGTGTGCAGGCAGCCCGCGCCGACTGGGACAACTTCGAGACCTCGTGGGACTTCCGCGACCCTCCGTTGCTGCGGTCGGGGCTGAAGGGCGCGATGCTGGAGGAGAGCTGGCAGAACTGGGCGGCCCACTGCACCGCCGCCATCCGCCGGATGCAGGAGCTGGAGACGGAGAACAACCGGCTCTTCATCGCCGCCTACGGCCTGGAGAGCGAGCTTCAGCCGGAGGTGCCGGAGGAGCAGATCACCCTGGCCCGTGCCGAGCCGAAGAAGGACATGGCCGCCTTCCTCTCCTATGCCATCGGCTGCATGATGGGACGGTATTCGCTCGCGCGGCCCGGCTTGGTGCTGGCGGATGCGGGAGGGACGGTGGAGGATTACCAGAGGATCGTGGAGAGTGGTGCAGGCGTCCCGCCTGCTCTGACTGAAGAAGCAGGCAAGATGCCTGCACCACACTTCCAGCCCGACGCTGACGGCATCCTGCCGATCACCGAGCTGCCGTGGTTCGAGGACGATGTGGCGCTACGAGTGGAGGAGTTCCTGCGCGTGACCTTTGGCCCGGACACGCTGGAGGCGAGCCTGGACTTCCTGGCCCGCAGTCTCGGCCCCAAGGGCCAGGAAACGCCGCGTGACACGCTGCGCCGCTACCTGGCGGATGAGTTTTACAAGAACCATCTCAGCAACGAGCGGGCCTATGGCTACAAGAACCGGCCCATCTACTGGCTCTTCAGCAGCGGCAAGGAGGGAGCCTTCCAGTGCCTGGTCTATCTGCACCGCTACCACCCCGGCACGCTGGCGCGGATGCGCACGGAATACGTGATCCCGCTGCAAGGGAAGCTCAACGCCCGAGTCGCCCACCTGGAGGAGGAAAAGACCCACGCCACCAGCACGCCCCAGCGCACGAAGCTGCAAAAGGAGCAGGACAAGCTCAAGAAGCAGCAGGTGGAGCTGATCAAGTTCGACGAACAACTCCGCCACTACGCCGACCTCAAGATCACCCTGGACCTCGACGACGGCGTGAAGGTCAACTACGCCAAGTTCGGCCCCCTGTTGGCAGAAGCGAAGAAGGTCTGCGGCACCAAGGAGGATTGAGCCATGGCAAAGAAGAAAGCAGCCCTCAATACAACAGACGCCCCCGTGGTGAAGTTTGACGCCGCGCTGGTGACCGATGTGCGTCAGCTCATCACGGAAGCCCGCCGTCGTGTGGCTCGGGCCGTGGACTCCGGTCTGGTGCTTCTCTACTGGTCCATCGGGAATCGTATCCGCCGGGACATCCTACAAGACCAACGTGCCGAGTATGGGAAACAAATTGTCTCATCACTGGCTAGACAATTGACTGGCGAGTTCGGAGCTGGCTATGGTGAGAAGAATCTCCGGCGCATGGTCCAGTTTGCCGAGGCATTCCCAGACTCGGAGATTGTCGCAGCATTGCTGCGACAATTGGGATGGACGCATTTTACCATGCTTATCCCCCTTGCCGATCCACTCCAACGCGATTTCTACGCGGAGATGTGCCGGATCGAAGGCTGGAACACACGAACCCTGCGCGAGAAGATCGACTCCATGCTCTTTGAGCGCACGGCTTTGTCCAAGAAGCCCGCCAAACTGGCCGAGCTGGAACTGAAGAAGCTGCGAGAGGAAGACCGCATGACGCCCGACCTCGTCTTCCGCGATCCGTATGTGCTGGATTTCCTGGGCCTGAAGGACAGCTACGCCGAGAAGGACCTGGAGGCGGCCATCCTGCGGGAGATGGAGAGCTTCATCCTGGAACTGGGCACCGGCTTCGCCTTCGTCGCCAGACAGAAGCGGATGACCATTGATGACGAGGATCACCACCTGGACCTGCTCTTTTACCACCGCAAGCTGCGCCGTCTGGTGGCCATCGAGCTGAAGCTGGGCAAGTTCAAAGCCGCCTACAAAGGCCAGATGGAACTCTACCTGGCCTGGCTGAACCGCTACGAACGCAGCGAGGGCGAGGAGAAACCCATCGGTCTCATCCTCTGCGCGGGAAAGACGGATGAAACCATCGAGATGCTGGACCTGGAGAAAGACGGCATCCGAGTCTCCGCCTACTGGACGGAGGTGCTGCCCAAAGAACAACTCCAGCAGAAGCTGCACGAAGCCGTGGCCCGCGCCCGGGCGCAGATCGAAAACCGCAACGCCATCGCCAACGACGAGTCATGACTTTTGACCAAATCACTACCGCACTCACCAAGCTCTACGCGGAGAATGGGCACCGCATCGTGCTCTGGAATGATCCTGAAAGGGAGTTCGTGGATTTTGTCGCGAAATTGGAGCTGGCCGGGGTGAGCCGGGTGCATCTGGACCAGGAGTCCGCCCTCGAAATCAAAAAGCGGATCGAACTGGATGACCCGACAGGCCGATACCTGCTCTACAGCGAAAAAGAACCGCCACCGATGGAGCAGGACTGGCTGCTGGATGTGCGCCACTACGCCTACAACTTCCGGGCGGATAAAGCCTCGATCTTGATCGACGAACTGGGCCTGATGAATCACAGCCTGCGCGCCCATCTCATCCTGCGGCGCAAGTTTTTCGAGGCCAAGGATCGCGTGAAAAAGCTCCAAGCCTTGGTCCAGCCAACCGATCTGGAGGCTGACCTGGACCGGAAGATGATCGCGGTGCTGCTCAAGGCCGAGCAGCCGGACCTCTTCAGCTTTCTGCGGGTGCTTTTCCAGCAGATGGCCGCGGAGTCGGAGCTGGACCTTTCCCTGCCGACCACTGGCTGGCTGACGATTCAGAAGCTGGAGCTGGATGGGTTCTTCTGGGAGCTGGTTCGCGGCACCTTTGGCTACACGGAAGAAAGCCCCACGCTCAAGAACCTGCTCATCCGCCTGCTGGTGACGGATTTCTGCGCCAGTCTCGGGGTGGAACCACCTGCGGCTCTGGCAGCCCTGCTGGTGCCTGTGGGAGGCCGTCCCAACGCGGCTGTCTGCCTCTCCCAATGGCGCGACAGCAACAGCACGGGCGCAGCATACGACACGCTGTCCGCCAAGGTGGCGGCGATGCTCAAGATCCAGGACCACCTCAGCAACCGCAGCCTTGAGGAGCTGGAGTCGGTGAAGACTTTCATAGAAGTCGAGAAGCAGGTGATGAAACTCCTGCGAGATCGCGTCCTGGAAGGTGCGGATACGCTCAAGGCGGCCGAGATCCGCCAGATCGCCCACCGCCGCCTCGACGGCCACTGGGCCGCCAACGGGCTACCTGACACCCACGATACCCCCCGTTCCGCCGTGCGTGCCGTGTATCAGGCCCTCATGGCCGCTGCGGACTTTTTGGAGCTACGCCGGACTCATAACGGCAACTTCCATTATTCCAGCGCAGAGGACTATTGGCAGTCCTACACCGCCGAACTCTATCGTTTCGACCAGCTCTACCGGCACTTCTGCGAATACGCGGACGTGGCCGAGTCACAGACCTGGAGCCTGCTGAAAACTCTCCGGGCGCAGATCGAGCAGCACTACGGCCAGGGCTTTTTGTCCTCCCTATCGCTGGCGTGGGGCGAGAAGGTGGAGAACAGCCTTTTGGAGCGCTGGCGACTCGCCGGCGTGCTCAATGAGCAGGACTTCTTTGCCAAGAAGGTAGCCCCGATCTTGGACGAAGGTCCGAACCGGAAGGTGTTTGTCATCATCAGCGATGCCTTCCGCTACGAAGCCGCTCAAGAGCTTCTCGGCGAGCTGAACGGCAAGTATCGCTTCAAGGCCAGTCTCGATGCCTTGCTGGGCGTCTTGCCATCCTACACGGCTCTGGGCATGGCGAGCCTGCTTCCTCACGGGACTCTGAGCTACAAGGAAAGCGGCGAGGTGCTGGTGGATGGCAAACCCACCGCAGGCCTGGAATTGCGAAGCGCCATCCTGGAGGACTATCAAGGCATCGCCGTGCGAGCTGATGACATCATGGCGATGAAACGGGATGAAGCACGGGAGCACCTGCGGGGGCGAAGGGTCATCTATGTGTATCACAACCAAGTCGATGCGGCTGGCGACTCCGCCTCGACCGAGGGCGATACCTTCCATGCCGTGCGTCAGGCGATCCAGTCCCTCGGGCAACTCGCCCGGCAAATCATCGACAAGCTGAATGGTAGCACCATATTCATCACCGCCGACCACGGGTTCCTGTTCCAAGAGTCCAGCCCCGCCGAACCAGACAAGTCCAAATTGGCCGAGAAACCGGAAGGAACGGTCATCGCCAAGAAGCGCTACCTGCTCGGACATTCCCTGCCGAATCACAGCACCGTTTGGCATGGCAAGACACAGATTACCGCCGGAGCCGATGGTGACATGGAGTTCTGGGTGCCTAAAGGAACGAACCGCTTTCATTTTGTCGGAAGTGCCCGCTACATCCACGGCGGTGCCATGCTTCAAGAGGTGGTCGTCCCGCTCATTTCGGTGAACGAGATCGAGGGCAAGGCCAAGGTGCTTACCAAGGAGAAAGAAGTCAGCGTGCTGGTGGTCGGGCAGAACCAGAAAATCACCACTTCCCGGCACCGGTTCCAATTCATTCAAGCCGAGGCGGTCTCGGATCGCGTCAAACCCGTAACGCTGAAGATAGGCATCTATGAGGGTGAAACTCCGGTGACCGAACTGGTGAAGGAAACCTTCAAGAGCCCCTCAGACAGCATGGACGAACGCACACGTCACGTCACGTTGACCCTGCTCGACAAGGTTTTCGACAACAAAAAGACCTACTACCTGCGTTTGATTGACGACGGGACCGGCATTGAGAAATCCCGCTATTCAGTGACCATCGACAAAGCCTTCCATGACGACTTCTGACCCAACCTCCAACACAGGCCACGCCAGCCTCGACGATCTCCTCAACGAGCACTTTGCGGGTAAAGTCGTCCGCAAAGACCTGACCAAACTGGTCAAAGAAGGAGCCAATGTGCCGGTCTATGTGCTGGAATATCTGCTGGGCACCTACTGCGCCTCGCGCGACGATGCGATCATTACAGACGGGCTGAAAACCGTGAAACAGGTGCTGGCGGAAAACTACGTCCGCCCGGACGAAGCCGAAAAGGTGAAGTCCACCGTGCGTGAACGCGGACGCATGAAGGTCATCGACAAGGTGACGGTGAAGCTCAACGAGAAGCGCGATGTCTATGAGGCCCTGCTTTCCAACCTGGGCACCAAGGGCGTGGAAGTGGGCACCCAATATGTGAAGCAGTATGAGAAGCTGCTGGCCGGAGGCATCTGGTGCATCGTGACGCTATCCTACTACTACGAAGAAGGTCAGAAAGGCTCACCCTTCATCATCGAGGAACTGAAGCCCATCCAGATGCCCAATGTGGATCTGCCCGCCTATTTTCAAGGTCGCAAAGGATTTACCGAGGAACAATGGATCGACGTGCTGCTGCGCTCGACGGGGATGGAGTCAACCCAGTTCGAGAGCCGGGTAAAATGGCACTTGCTAGCTCGAATGATCCCTCTGGTAGAGAACAACTTCAACGTCTGCGAACTCGGTCCACGAGGCACAGGCAAGAGTCACATCTACAAAGAAATCAGCCCGAACAGCATTCTGATCTCAGGAGGCAAGACTTCTGTGGCGAACCTGTTCTACAACATGAGTTCCCGTCGCGTGGGATTGGTGGGGCTCTGGGATGTAGTAGCATTCGACGAGGTGGCTGGTATCAACTTCGACGACAAGGACGGCGTGCAGATCATGAAGGACTACATGGCCTCGGGTTCGTTCGCACGTGGCCGTGATTCCATTAATGCCTCGGCCTCCATGGTCTTCGTGGGGAACATCAACCAGCCCGTCGATACCCTGGTCAAAACCAGCCACCTGCTGGCACCTTTCCCCGAGGCCATGATCGACACGGCCTTCTTTGACCGCTTCCACTGCTACATCCCCGGATGGGAAATCCCCAAGATGCGCCCAGAGTTCTTCACGGACGCTTATGGCTTCATCGTGGACTACTTGGCCGAGGTCATGCGGGAGTTGCGCAAACGCAGCTTTGGCGATGCCATCAACAAATACTTCCGCCTCGGTCGTGACCTCAACCAGCGGGACACCATCGCGGTCAAGAGGACGGTTTCAGGCCTGCTCAAACTGCTCTACCCGGATGAAAGCTACACCAAGGAGGCTGTCGCCCGCTGCCTGGAATATGCTCTGGAAAGCCGCCGACGTGTGAAGGAGCAGCTCAAGAAGATCGGCGGCATGGAGTTCTACGACGTTCACTTCAGCTATACCGACATCGAAACGAGCGAGGAGAAATTCATCGGCGTCCCTGAGCAAGGCGGTGGTTCTTTAATACCGGATGGGGCCATGAATCCTGGTGTGCTGCACACAGTGTCTCGTGGCAGCTCTTTGCTGGGGCTTTACCGTCTCGAAACACAAGTCACTGCGGGTGGCGGAGGCCTTAAAATCTCAGGACTGGGGTCAAGCAACGCCGCCAAAGAAGGCCTCAAAGTCGGGTTCGACTACTTCAAGGCAAACGCAGGCCGCGTGAGTGCTTCGCTGAAACCGGGCGAGCATGACTTTCACCTGCATCTGGTGGAACTGCACAACAGCGGCCCAGCCAACGGTCTGACCCTGGCGGCATTCGTGGCTCTCTGCTCTGCCTTGCTGCAAAGGCCTGTGCAATCTCAACTCGTGGTTCTCGGCAGCATGAGCCTGGGCGGCAGCATCATCCCCGTGGAAAGCTTGGCTGAAACCCTTCAAGTAGCCTTCAACTCAGGAGCCAAGCGCATTCTGCTGCCAATGGCCAGCGTGACTGACATCCCGACGATCCCTGGTGAGTTGTTTGCTAAGTTCCAGACCAGTTTTTACTCAGATCCGGCGGACGCTGTGTTCAAAGCACTCGGGGTGAGTTAAAACCTGATGCCGGGATTGATGGCCGTCATTCTTGCCAAATGCCGGATCCAGGAGGCCCAGCAACGATGGGCTGGAATTCACCGTGACAGACCAACCACTCACCTAACCACCAGAGTTGCCTCACTTTGCAGCAACCTCCTCATCAGAAAGAGTGGCGTTCGGGTTAGAATCCGCTCGCGAAACTCTTAATCTCGACAGCATGGAACTACAGATTGCTCTGCCCCCCCAAAAAACCAAACTGAAGCCAACAGGTTTGTCAAAACGTTCGGAGTATTCTGCGACCATTTCTTGTGGGTCGTCGCACCAACATCGAATGCCAACGACTTTCTCCGTTTTGAATATTTTTTTTGTCCGGTTTCCCGCCCGAGTGCGGTATATCACATCCGCCCGTTTTTTTGACCATGAAGTACACACTACTGACACTCGCCCTCCTCAGTTCGTCCGCGCTGGCCGCAGACTGGCTGCACATCCCTGCCAAAGAAGGCACGGCCAATGGCAAAAAGATCGTTCTCGTCTCTGGGGATGAGGAATACCGGACGGAGGAAACTTGCCCCATGCTGGCAAAGATCCTGAGCCAGCGCCACGGCTTTGATTGCACGGTCCTCTTTGCGATCAACCCCGACGGCGGCTACATCGACTCCAACTACCAAAAGAACATCCCTGGCACCGAGGCGCTGGATTCAGCAGATCTGCTCATCATCGGCACCCGCTTCCGCCAACTCCCAGAAGACCAGATCGCCCATTTTGCCGCCTTCCTTAACGCTGGCAAACCAGTGATCGGCTTCCGCACGGCCACGCACGCCTTCAGTGGTGGCGCGACAACGGGCAATTTCAAGTGGGCGGAGTTTGGCCTGAAGATCCTGGGCGAAAAATGGGTGAGCCATCATGGCCAGCACAAGGTCCAGGGCACACGGGGCATCGTTGAAACCGCGAACGCCGCCAATGAAGTGCTGCGTGGTGTGGGCGAAATCTTCGCGACGACCGACGTCTATGGCATCGCCAACCTCGACCAAAACGCAGCCACGATCCTGCTGCGCGGGGCCGTGACAGAGTCTCTCGACCCAGCTTCAAAGGCCATCGATGGACCGAAAAACAACCCGATGATGCCGCTGGCATGGATGCGGGAGTACACGGCCCCGAATGGCACCGCCAAGGGCAAAGCCTTCTGCACCACCTTGGGTGCCTCGGTCGATTTCGCAGACGAAGACCTGCGCCGCCTGATCACGAACGCGGCCTTCCACCTGACCGGAATGCCAGTCCCAGCGAAGGCGGACGTCAGCTTTGTGGATGCTTTTGAACCGACCTTCTACAGCGCGATCGGCCAAAAGGACTTTTACAAGAATCGCAATCTCCGGCCTGACGATTATATGCTGGGTAAGAGCCCTGCCACAGGACTGGCGAAACCAGATCCCAAGACAAATAAAGCCGCCAAACCAGACCAGAAGAAGGCAGCCCAAGTCAAAGAGAAGGTCCGCCCCGACAACAGTGGCGATGGCGGTCCCCATGGCTTCCGCGATGAGCCTCCCGCCGCTACAGCCAAGCGTGATCAAAACGTTGCCCCACCCGCAAAGGGCGAACGCATCGTGCTGATCGGCAATGGCTTGGCAGAGCGCGATGTCTATTACAGCCGCATCGAGACGGAGCTGACCTTGCGCTATCCAGACCAGCAGTTGATCTTCCGCAACCTGGGTCACGTCGGTGATACACCTGGATTCCGCCCCCATCCGTCTCGCGTCTCGCAGTGGGCATTCCCAGGTGCAGAGAAATTTCATCCCGACAAGGATGTGCATCATGGCAAAGGCTTTTTCCCGACACCCGATCAGTGGCTGACACATCTGAAGGCAGACACCATCGTGGCCTTCTTTGGTTACAATGAATCCTTTGATGGTCCCAGCAAAGTGGCCAACTTTGAGGCGGAGCTGGATGCCTGGGTGCAGCACACGCTGAGCAAGGCCTACAACGGACAAGCCGCTCCGCGCCTCGTGCTCGTCTCACCCATCGCCTACGAGAATCAGTCAGAGGCCCGTGATCTGCCAGATGGCCACAAGGAGAATGCCAATCTGATTCTCTATTCAGGTGCCATCGAGAACGTTGCCAAGAAGCACGGCCTGACCTTCATCGATCTCTTCTCCCCGACGAACGAGCTCTACACCAAATCGGATAGGCCCATGACGACTGGCGGTTTCGTGCCGAATGAAGATGGCTACAAGGTTGTCTCCGAACTGCTTGCCACCGGGATTTATGGGCATCAGTCACGCGTCTCAAAAGCCGACCCCGAACTCGTGAATGCCGCCGTCAAACAGAAGGATTACTTCTGGAACAGTGACTATAACCTCGTCAACGGCGTGCACGCCTACGGTCAGCGCTACAATCCCTTTGGCCCGCAAAACTACCCCGACGAAGTGCAAAAGACGCGCGAGATGACAGCGCTGCGCGATGCCCTCATTCATGAAGTGGCAGCAGGTAAGAAGACAGATCTGACCGTGGATGATAGCAAGACTCATGCGCTGCCAGAAGTCCCCACCAACTATCAGCCCAGCGTCAAGAACGGCTCAAAGGAATACCTCTACGGCGAGGACGCCGTGAAGTCACTGACCGTGCCAGAGGGTTACAAAGTGCAGCTTTTTGCGAGCGAGAAAGAATTCCCCAATCTCGCTAACCCAATGCAGCTGTCGTTTGATAACCAAGGCCGTCTCTGGGTCGCAACGATGCCCACCTATCCGCACTATCGGCCCGGTGATGCATTGCCAAATGACAAAATCTTGATCTACGAAGACACGGATGGTGACGGTAAGGCAGACAAAGAAACTGTCTTCGCCGACAAGCTGCATTTGCCCATCGGATTCGAGTTTGCGCCAGAAGGCGTCTATCTCTCCCAGGAACCCAATCTTGAACTCCTTCAGGACACCGACGGTGATGGCAAAGCGGACCGCCGCGAGATCATCCTGGGTGGCTTTGACACGCACGACACGCACCACGCCATCGGCGCCTACACGGCAGATCCGAGCGGTGCCTTCATCATGTGCGAAGGCGTCTTCCTGCACTCCAATATCGAGACTCCCTACGGCCCCGTGCGCTGCGTCGATGGCGGCTTCTTCCGCTACAGCCCACAACGGGGACGGCTGGAGCGCACGGCCCAACTTTCGATTCCGAATCCTTGGGGCGCTGTGTTTGATCGCTGGGGGCAGGACTTCTTCCTGCACACCTCCGGCACCAGTGTGAACTGGATGCTACCCGTGGAGGTCAAACCCTCCTTTGGCAGCAAGACTCCCTCCACCCCTGACCTCGTTCCCAAGGGCGAAAGCGTCCGCCCGACCTCGGGTCTGGAAATCGTCTCCTCCAGCCACTTCCCCGATGAAGTGCAGGGAGACCTCATCCTCTGCAACGCCATTGGATTCCTGGGCATCAAGCAGCATCAGATCCAAGACGACGGCACCGGCTGGAAGACAACCTTCCGTCAAAACCTCCTCCAGAGCAGCGATGGCAATTTTCGCCCCGTCGATCTGGAGTTCGCACCCGACGGCTCGCTCTATGTCATTGATTGGCACAACGTCCTGATCGGCCACATGCAGCACAACGCACGTGACCCCCTTCGCGACCACGTCCACGGCCGCATCTACCGCATCACCTATCCGAGCCGTCCGCTCGTGAAGCCCGCACAGATCGCCGGTGCTAGCATCGAAACCCTGCTCAATAACCTGACGCTTCCTGAACTGCGCACTCGCTATCGCACCCGTCGTGAACTGCGTGGTCGTGATCCAAAAGAAGTCCTGCCAGCAGTGAAGGCCTGGGCCGCCACGCAGACAGAGGTGCATGCAAAGCTGGAAGCGCTCTGGACCACCTGGGGCCTCAATCAGGCAGACGAAGGCCTGTTGCGCGAGATGCTGGCATCCCCCGATTTCCATGCCCGCGCTGCAGCGGTGCGGGTGCTGCGCTACAACACCCACGGAATTGCAGACCACGCCGCCCTGCTTGAAAAAGCGGCCGCTGATGAGGAAGGTCGTGTGCGCCTCGAAGCCGTCGTTGCGGCCTCATGGCTGCCTGACATTGAGGCGGCGAAAAAGATTGTCGCCATCGCCAGCAGCAAGCCTCTGGATGTGTGGAGCGAAGGCGCAGCGAAGACCGCCATGGATCGCCTGAATGGCGTCGCTGAAGTTGAGAAGCCTGAATTCGCCGAGTTACCAGCTCCCGCCCATCTGGATGAAGCAGGGAAGAAGCAATACCTCGCCGGTCAGAAGATCTACTTCCGTGAAGGCCATTGCGTGACTTGCCATCAGCCTACGGGCAAGGGTCTCGATCCAGCTTTCCCCTCCATTGAGAATAGCCCCTGGGTCACGGGTGACAGCGAGCGACTCATCAAAGTCGCCATGTATGGCCTGATGGGACCGCTTGAGATCAACGGCAAGAAATACGATGGACAAGTTCCCATGACGCCGTTTGGCGGGATGCTAAAGGACGAAGAGATCGCCGCAGTTCTGACTTTTGTCCGGAATAGCTTCGGCAACCAAGCCGCACCGATCCAAGCCGCTGAAGTGCAAAAGGTCCGCGCCGCCAATCCTGGCCGCATGATGTTCTACAATACAGAGCAACTTCTGAAGGAGCATCCGTTCCCGAAATAGTCGCTATTTGATTGAGGCCGACGGTAGCGCTGCTGCCGTCGGCCTTTTTTTAGCCCCGCAAGCTGTAGCGGCGCGTCTATGACCGCCGCAAATGGGGCACCAAGAAGCATCGCTATGCCTTGGCAGGTGGCGGCGCTCATAGACACGCAGCTACTGGTGTCTCTGTGCCTTTGCGAGGATCACGGCGGTGGCAGCGGGACGTCGTCCAGTGGTGCCGTCGGGGTGGCGGGAAGTGGCGATCCGGTCTGTTGAACGGGCACCGCTGGCATCACGGTCTGGGCGGGTGGCGGGGCCATGTTTCCTCCGGCGGGCGGTGGCATTTGCGGCTGGGGCGTCACTGGATTGAGTTGGCCCTGCGGGGGCATACCGGGAGGACCGGGACGTGTCGCCAGCGCCGGGGCTGGCGCGGCCGCCTCTTGAGCAGCAGCATCTCCTGGAGCACCCGCGACGCCATCGGTAAATCCGATCCAGCCAGCCTGATCCCCCTTTTGAAGTTGAAGGCGGGTCTTGTCCGGTGTGACGCCGGGGGTGACGCTCTTGATGCGAATGCCGGCCTCATTGTCTGACCCAATCTTCACTTCGGAAATCAAAGAGGTGGTGCGATCTACGATGACGCCGATCACGGCACCATCCACCTCATAGATCCCTGCAAGCGAGAGATTGTCTGTGAATTTTGGCCCCGCAGCGACTTCCTCCGTGACCGGGAGATCGTGAGTGGTAAAGACGGAGCGATTCCAAAGCATTGCGTAATGCTCAAGCTTTGGCTGAGGCACGGGTGCTTCGGACTCGCCAGTGTCAGTCGGCGGCGCACCATCGGCACTGGTGGGGATTTTGGCGCGTTTGACTTCCTCGCTACCAGGGGGAGTATCCACTGGAGTGTCTTGGGCGCGCAACACGCTGCTGAGGAGCAGACTCGTGAAGGCGATGCTAAAAAGGAGAGGGTTCATGAGCAGAGAGAGGGTGCAATTAGTTCACCTTGGTGAGTTTCGGAGCCTGGCTTTCGCGGTAGTAGTGAGTGATATCCACCTCTACGTTGATAGCCTTTCCTTGGCTGGAGGGATTGATTTGCAGACGCGTCACGCCCATGAACCCTTCGGGCTTTTGCAGGGCATGCAGCCACTTAAAGAAGGGCTCTTCCTTCACTCCCGTCAGTGTCAGCTTCATGGAGGCCTTGTCAAAGAAGCCAGAGCCGCCTTCATCCTCAAGCGGAAGTCCGTCAGGACCGAGTTGCCGGATTTCTTCAATGAACTCCCGGGAGGCGATCTTGATTCCCGCTGATTCGGCTTCTTTGGTAACGGTTTCCATCAACCGAGCGGAGGCCTCTTGGCGTGAACCGAAGGATGGCACGTGTGCTTCGAGCCAGTCGCTCTTGCGCTGCCATTCCTCGCCCTGGGAGATGGCGGCATTCATCTCGACGAGGCGATTTTGGAGTGTTTCGATCTCACTCCCAAGCTCGCGATAATTGCGCAAGCCAAAGGTCAGCAGTCCGCCTCCAACGATGACGAGGAAGACGAGACTGAAGGCGATGAGCAGTGTTTTTTCCCGTTGTTTCATGGTCGGGATCCTTTCATTTCAAAGGTGGCGCTGTTGTCAGCATTGTTGATCTGGGGAGGCGGCGTCTCCCAGGTAAAGGCAAGAAGCTCTTCGTTCTCCTTCATCTCTTGGGCGTAACGGAGCGCCAAAGACGTGTCAGGCGTGCGACCTCGGAGGATGAGGTTCGTGGGCGTGTATTCGAAGTGCATCATCGTAACTTCGGTAGATGAAGGAGGGCTCATGCAGTTCATGAGCAACTGCATCACAGACTGGGAAGGATCCACAGCGGGCGCGGCTTCTTTCCATGCCCGTTGGTGATCCATGACGCGGGCTGCGCGGGGCGTCAAATTAGCGACTTGTTCGCGCAAGGTATTGCGCTCCCGGACGGCCATGGAGGTGAGGGTGGCAATAATGGCGATGGCAGCGGCGACGAGTGCGCCAGCTGTCAGCGCCATGAGGCGGTTGCGTGCAGACTTGTCCTGCCGCTGCTTTTCCAGACGCAGATCCAGGGGCTTCAGAGTGCTGCTCCCTTTGGGAATCATCACCGGATCAGGCATCTCTTCGCGGACTGCGGCGATGCCGGTGACGCGGCGGATTTGTTCAAGATCACCTTCGTCTTCAAGCCACAGAACGATGCAATCAACCCGCGCCAGGACGCGCTGAAAGCCGAGTTGGAGGCAGATATTATTCAGCTCCCCCAACGCATGCTCATCCAGCCGCACAGACGACAATGGGCTGGAATAGATGACGCCTTCCATGGAACTGATCGCGACGACGAGTCGGCCCAGTTCTCTCCAAATCACGATCGAATTGAGCGGAACGCAACGCCAGGCAACGCTGGCGACCACTTCATCTGGAAAGGGATTGAGGTTCTCCAGAGGGGTAGGTTCGTCCTTCAGCGCAGTGATGGCGACGAGATGGGCACCATCGTTTTCGGTGAGGAGACGCACCTGCATGGTCTGCTCATCATCGCCGGAACGAACACCGAGCCGTTCGAGGTGCAGTTGCGCCATATCGCGCATGTGGGAGGCCTCACCCTTCAGCCAGGCAGGCAGCACCCATGTCTGGGCGACGGGGAGTGTGAGCACCCGGCGCTGGGTGTCTTTGCTGAACGAAAGCGGATCGCCAGAGGATGTCTCGACACGACTCAGCGTGCCATCATCGATGGCGGTCCAGCGCTCCCAGCCAGTGGCGGCGGGTAGCAGTAATTCACAGGTGGCTTTACGATTCTTTGCCATAAGCGGGGATCTCTCCGCGCCACAGGGCGCGATTGTTTTGCATGATGAGAACAAATTTACGACTCACATCGCCAAGAGCGCCGATGCTCTCAATGCGACGAATGGGGCCTTGAAACTGCACCCATTGGGTCAACTGCTGGACGATTTGCGGATGAAAGACGCCGAGCATCTGCGCAAACTGGGGGACGGAGGAAAGTCTGCCATCGTCTCGGGTATTCAAGATACCGTCCTGACCAACGCGAAAGCTGAGGATCGGCGCGACGCGCTCCATGGGCACATCCGCGAGGACGCTGATGAGTTCTGCCCGGGCATCATTCACATCGACGCGACCATCCCCATAGACGGTGAACCATTCACGCCAATCGGGGCGGGTAACGTTGACGTAGTCCATGCCGCGCACGAGCAACATGTCATCCACTTCTTTGAAGGGGCGATTGAAGGGCAGTCCCTTGAGACCGGCCTTATCATACTCGCGCTTCTCCGCGCCATTTAGGGAGACGTTGTCATCCGCATCCACCCAATCTTTGAGCGCATCGAGCAGTGCGGAGGTGAACTCTGGTTTAAATCCCCAGCGGGTGAAAAGGCGGCGCAGGATGACTTTGTCTCCGTTCTGGAGAAGGACGTTGATGTTGAAGCGGGCTTCTTCGGAAACCAGTTTCACGTTGTAGCCTCCGCCGACAGGGCTGTGGTAGTGCAAGACGGGATCGTCCTCCCGGATGGCAGGATGCTTGGCTACTTCCATGCCCATTTCCGCGAATCGTTTGGCATAGGTACGGCCACGCATGAGGCGTGCATGGGTGCTATCCACCTCCAGCGCCTTGGCACCGGCATACATCACCATGCCCAAGACCGCGATCATCCAGAACACGGCGATTAGGGCAGAGCCCTGACGGCGGCGCTGGTAGCGATGGGTGATGTTGAAGGTGTGGATCATTGACGGGTAAACTTAATTGCCTTGGGGCGGCGGGTTCACATTGGCAGGATCGGCTGCGGGTGGGGCGGCGGCGGGATCGCCCACGACAGCCAGATCGTTGGCAATCCAGAAGACGAATTCATGCTCCCGAGGGTCCTCTGTGAACTGAAATTTCATCCGCATGAAGAGCGGCGGCGTGGGCCGCTTTTTGGGATCCCAGGAATTGAACCACTTTTTCTCGGTGGCATCAAAGTAGCCCCAACTGATGCTCTTGAGTCCCTGCAAAAGAGGCAACTGAGCGAGGACCTTGTAGTCGTCTGGGCTAATGGGGCGCTCTGGCCTTTTCAAATGGCGGACGACGAGGTCAAAATCGCGATTTGCCCCACGCACGACGCTAAATTCCACGGCCTCTGCCAGGCGCACCGCTGGTGTCCAGGCAAAGGGGATATCGCCACCTTCGATCAGTAGGCTGCCGCGCCCGCCACGTGCCACCTTGTCCGCACCACCCGTGAAGCGGATCCCGGGTGGGAGGTTCTCAAAGTAGTCACGCCAGACGCTGCTGAAGTTAGTGAGCCGCGTCTCCGCGATGCGCGCCACATTCATGCTGGTGCCGAGCGAAATAGCACCGTTGGCGATGCCATAGACGCCACCAATGACAAACATGATCAGCGCCATGCCGGCGATGACCTCTAGCAAGGTGAAACCCGCGCGGTGGCGCAGGCTCATCGCGCCATTACCACTCGCTATTGGGTGAATACACATAGGTTTCCATGCTCCGTTTAAACAGTTGATCCCGCCCATCTGCCAGCCAGGCTTCAGCGCGGACGATGAAGAGATGATCCAGCACCACTTTGTCCTTGGTGCGCAGCTCGACTTTCTCGATGCGCGCACTGGCATCCACTCCGTCTGCGGTCTTGGGGAAGTTGATGCTGGCCTTCTTGAATTCGGGTTGGTGGGAGACTTCTGCGACGACGCTCTCAAGCACCCGCAGCACCATGGCTTCCATGCGGGCGGCCTTTGAAGTCTGGGCGATCTGATCGAGGGCGCGTGTCATCCCGACTGCAACAATGGAAAAGAGGGCCATGGCGAGGATGATCTCCAGCAACACAAAACCACGCGGAGCCGTGTGCTGGAGGCGGCGGCTCGGTGTCGTTTGTTGTTGGAGGTTTGTCTTCTGCATGGCGGTTAGCCTTTCACAATGACGCTGCGGTTCCGGGCGCAACCCGTCAGGGGATCGAATCCCATCTCGATGCTGCCAGTCTGTCCGATGACCCGAAGCTCTAAGGGCTCGCAGATCCCAGTCGGGCTGAATTCCCAGAACTCGCCACGCACGGGTTTGCGAAATTGCTTTTCCCCGTATCGCTTGACGGTCACATCGCCGTCTGCGCCGAGTCCGCCTGGGATCTCGACACGAATAGGATGCTGGTCCATGACGGCCTTGATCATCGATTCACGCGCGGTGAGCTCGATGCGCGAGGCTTGGCGCTGGAGGGCGTTTTCATCGTTCACGGAAGAGATGCCCATCACCGCGACTCCGATCAGCAGGGAGCCGATGGCCATGGCGATGCAAATCTCCAGCAGGGTGAAACCCCGCTGGAGAGTGCGCTGCATGGAAGCTGGAGGTCGGATGAGCATGTGGAGTTTCCCGTGTCGATGAAGCGACTACAGATCCCAGTTGCCAATGTCGTCCGCCGTATCGGCGATGCCGTCTGGGCCGGAGGAATAGACATCAAAGCCACCTTTGTCCTTCGCGCCTGGCTTGCGGTAATGATAGTTCTGACCCCATGGATCAAGCAGTGCCTTCTTCAGAAAGGGGCGCCAACTAGTTGGGGCGGGGCGTGAGGAGGGCTTTTCCACCAAGGCCATGAGGCCCTGGTCCGTGCTGGGAAGGAACATGTTTTGCGTTTCGTAGGCGCGGAGGGCGGAGCTGAGCGTGGTCAGGTCTCCCTTGACGCGCTTTTCTTTACCGACATCCAGCACGCCGACGAGCGAGACAATGCCCGCGCCGACGAGGAGGGCTACGATGCCAAGGACCAGCACCATCTCCACCAGGGTGAAGCCAGAGCGACGGTGCTTTTTGTTGTTTAGTTTTGGTGTTTTCATTGCGGTGTGTTTTGGGGTTGATTGGGTCTTATTTGACGGTCATTCCGGAAATGGTCTGGAAGATGGTGGTGATCATCAGGTAAGCCATGATGCCCACCATGCCGGCCATGAGGCAGACGATCAGCGGCTGCACCATCGCGCTCATTCGATCGACCTTTTTGCTGAGCTCTCGGTCAAACCGATCCGCCGCCTTTTGCAGGGAGCCGGAAAGATCTCCCGTCTGCTCCCCCACGCTGACCATGTCTAGGAGGAGCGCGGGAAAGATGCCGCTGCGATCCAAGGCTCGGGAGAGGGAGACGCCCTCGGAGACCATGTTCATCACGCCTTCAAACTCGCGGCGCATGTAGGGGTTTTCGATGGCTTGGTGCGTCAATTGCATCGCCTGCACCATCGGCAGGCCGTTTCCGACGAGATTGCCCAGAGTCTCAAGGAACTGGACATAAAAGCGCGATTTCAGCACCGGGCCGAACAAAGGCAGGCGCAGCTTGAACTTCGCCCACGGGATCTGCGATTCAGGGCGGCTGAGCCAGGCCTTGAACAGCATGAAGACGATCACACCTGCCAGCGCAATCATCCACCAGGCGGATTTGCAGAAGTCGCTGATCTTCAGAATGATCTTTGCACCGAGTGGCAGTGATCCTCCTGTGGAATCGAGCAATTCCGTCAGCTTCGGAATCAGGTAAACGACGAAAAGCAGCGTCACGGATACCGCAGCGACGATGAGGAAGGCTGGATAAATGAGGGCGAAGAGGACCTTGGCACGCAGGGCTGCCTGGGAACGCATGTACTCACACTGACGCTTCAGGATGCTGCTCAGCGATCCGCTGGCTTCGCCCGCAGAAGCAAGGGCGCAGAATAGATTGCCAAAGCTGGGGCTAGTAGAGGCGATGGCTTTGGAAAAGGCCATGCCATCCCGAATTTTGGTGCGGAGCGCGGTGGCCAGCGTCTTCACACCGGAGAGTTCGCGCCGCCGCTCCATGGTTCCTAGTGCTGGCTCAAGCTGAATGCCCGCGCCGAGCAGGTCGGAGAGTTCTTCGGTGAAGAGCGTGACCTGCTGGAGCTTCAAATGGATCGGACCATTTGGTGTCACCTCCTCCGCTGCTGCGGTGCTGGCTTTGGCACTGCTTTTCTTTGCCGTCAAAGACTTGGGCTTGGCATTGGCCATGCCGCTCATCTCCAGCCGGAAGGGCTGAAGACGCTGCTTACCCAGCAGGGCAAACGCCTCAGCACGATCCGCAGCGTTCAGCTCTCCGGTGATGACTCCGGAGGGACCATGGGCGCTGTAGTTGAAGGTAGGCATCGTGTCTTCGTTTTGATTGGGTTAGGCAGCGACGAGCGCGCGATGGTTCAGGGGCGTCTGCACGTCCTCCATCTCGCGCCGACTGCGATCCGTGGCGGTGACGCTGAGCACTTCCTCAATCGTCGTTTCGCCAGCGAGAACCTTTTGAAAGCCGTAACCACGCATCGGCACGTAGCCGTCCAGCAGTGCCTGCTTATAAAATTCTGACGGATGCGCGCGGCTATTGATGAGGTGCTGCAGTTTGTTCGTCAGCAGGCAAACTTCATAGATGGAAAGGCGCCCTTGATACCCGGAATTACGGCAGGCATCGCAGCCCACGGCGCGCATGATGGTGCCTGGGACACCTTCGGGAAAATCAATGGAGGCCAGGTAGTCTTCCTCAATATCTGCGGGCACCTTGCAGACGGGGCAGAGCTTGCGAACAAGTCGCTGCGCAAAGAAGGCACGCACGGCGCTGGAGACCAAGAAGGGCTCCACACCCATATCGACCAGACGCGTGATGCCGCCGATTGCGTCGTTGGTGTGAAGGGTGGAAAACACAAGGTGACCCGTCAAGGCCGCGCGGATGGCGATCTCCGTGGTCTCAAGGTCGCGCATTTCCCCGACCATCACGACGTTGGGGTCGCCACGCAGAATGCTGCGCAGGCCAGTGGCAAAGCTGAGGCCGATCTCTGGCTTCACCGCGATCTGCACGGCCCCTGGTAGCTTGTACTCCACAGGATCTTCGATCGTGACGATGCGACGGTGGGTCTGATTGAGCTCCGTCAAAAAGGCGTACAGCGTGGTGGATTTACCACTCCCTGTCGGACCCGTAATCAGGATGATGCCGTTGGGCAGTTTCAAGAGTTCTTCCACCACCGGACGCACGGTATCGGTCATGCCCAGACGATTCAGGCTGACCTGTTGCTGACCGAGGAGGCGGAGGCTGACGCTTTCTCCTTCCACCGATGGGATCGTGGCGACACGTACATCGATGGGCATGCCATCCATTTGCAAATTGATACGGCCATCCTGCGGCAGGCGCTTTTCAGCGATGTCGAGCCGCGCCATGATCTTCAGACGTGCGATGACGCTGGATTGCAGGGACTTGATGTTTTCAGGCACTGGCAGTTCTTCCAAGCGGCCATCGATGCGGTAGCGGATGCGCAGGCGATCCTCCTGCGGTTCCACGTGGATATCGGTGGCCCGTTGTTCCAGACCGCGGCGGATGATTTGATTCACAAAGCGGACCACGCTGGCCTCTTCGTCTTCATCTTCTTCATTGAGATTGGTGACCTCCTCCCGGAAGTCCTCAGAACCCCAGTCAGCGCGCCCACGCAGAATGCGCTCAAAGGTGTCTGCCCCGAGACCGTAGAGCTTTTGCAGCCCCTCGACGACCTGGGTGCGCTGTCCGACGTGCCAGACGACAGGGTAGCGTAGGCTGGTGGCGACCTGTTGGCGGGTCACCAGATTCAGCGGATCGCACGAGGCGACGTGTAGCACCTGGGTCGGCGGATCTTCGCTGCCCTCTGCTGCGGGGATCTCCTCCAATTGGATGGGCAGGACGCGCTGTTTCAAGGCCACCTCTGCAGGCACGTGGCGACGCAGGGCGGAGTCCACCGGCTTTAAAGAATCCCCTTCCCACCAAGGCAAGGTCAAAATCTTGGAGAGCGACATGAGGAACTCCCGCTCGTTCACGCCCTCGCAGTCCAGCACGGCATCAACAAAGGAGGTCTGATTGTAGCAGGATTCTTCGACAGCCTGCCGGACCGCCTCATTGTCAGCGCAGCCGGCTTCGGTCAGGAGTTGTTCGATCAGATGCATCATGGCGGGTGATTCCCAGCGGGCAGAAAGTGGATGTGAGGCAGAAGTTAGAGAGAGTTTCGGTCTGGATATTCACATTAATTATGGTAAATCGGATAAATAGCAAGTACTAAATGAATCCAAAACATCAGAAACTATTGAAATTATTGTAAGACCCTCGTAACCAGGTTGTCATCCGGTCGTGAGCCTGCAACCACAGCCCAGCCCGCTTCGGACCGCAGCGCCCGCCGATGGCCCAGTGCGCCGGGCGGATTCACAGATGAATGGAGCATTTGCCTTTTGCCGCATCCACCCTATGTTGCGCCCCCTTTTTTCGCCCCGTCCCTCTCCCTTCTCGCTCTTATGATCAAAGTCGGCCTCGTCTCCCTCGGTTGCGCCAAAAATCTCATCGACTCCGAAATCATGGTCGGCCACCTTCAGCAGGCCGGCATGATGATGACTCCAGAGCCTGAATTGGCAGACGTGCTCATCATCAATACCTGCTCTTTCATCGACATGGCCAAGAAGGAGAGCATCGGTGCCATCCACGAGGCCGTGGATAGCCGGGAGGGCACCCCAAAGCGCGCCAGGCAGAAGATCATCGTCGCCGGGTGCCTATCCCAGCGATTCGGGCAGGAGCTCCCCGGGCTGATGCCTGATGTGGATGCCTTCATCGGGCTGGACCAGATCACCCAGGTCGCACCTATCATTGAGGGATTGATGGGCAAAAAAGAGGCGGAACAGGAAAACCTCGTCACCAAGAACTCGCAATACATCCCCGACTACGACACCCCACGGTTCCGCCTGACGCCGAAACACTTTGCCTACATCAAGATCGCGGAAGGCTGCAACCACCCGTGTTCGTTCTGCATCATCCCCCGCATTCGTGGCCGCCACCGCAGCCGCACGCAGCACAGCGTCGTCGAAGAGGCCCGCCAGCTCGTGAAGGCCGGGGTGAAAGAGATCAACCTGATCTCCCAAGACACCACCTACTTTGGCATGGACAAATGGACGGATGGTCGGCCAAAACCCACCAGCGGTGTGGACTCCACGAAGGGAGAGTCCCTCTCCACCCTGGTTCGCGAGCTCAACAAGATCGAGGGAGATTTTTGGATCCGCCTCCTCTACACGCACCCAGCCCACTGGAGCGACGACCTCATCCAGGCCATCGCAGAGAGCCCCAAAGTGGCCCGTTACATCGATATGCCGCTCCAACACATCAGCGATAACATGCTGAAGCACATGAAGCGCGAGACCGATAGCGCCTACATCCGCGATCTAATCCGCCGCATCCGCGCCGGCATTCCCGGCATCGGCATCCGCACCACCTTCATCGTCGGCTTCCCTGGCGAGACCGAGGCAGACTTCAATGAGCTGATCCAGTTCATTGAGGACACCAAGTTCGAGCGCGCTGGCGTCTTCCAATACTCCCGCGAAGAAGGCACCCGCGCTGAAAAGATGGAAGACCAGATCCACCACATGACCCGCAAGGCCCGATTTAACGAGGCCATGCGTGCCATCCAGCGCGGTGTGGAGCACTACAACCGCCAGCAGATCGGCAAAACCAAGCGCGTACTGATCGAAGAGCCCGGCGTCGCCCGTGGCGAACTCGACGCACCAGACATCGACACCACCATCTTTGTGAACAAGAAGCTCCCCGTCGGAGAATTCGCCGATGTGGAAATCAAGGAATGGCGCGGTTACGATCTCGTCGCCGCGTGAGTCACGGCTGTCACGGCCCCTGATCGCTCACATTCACGCTCTCCGTCCAAGGTCCATTTCGTCCAAACAACCAACCCTCCATCCACCATGTCCGTCTGGGATTACGCGAACCCGCAATTGAAAGACCTCGTCGCTTACGAACCCGGCAAGCCTATCGAGGATGTCGCACGTGAACTCGGGCTCGCACCGGAAGACATCATCAAGCTCGCCTCCAATGAAAACCCTCTTGGCCCATCGCCCAAGGCGCAGGAGGCCATGCAAAAGGTCATCGCAGAGGCCCACATCTATCCGGACGGCGGCGGCTGGAAGCTTCGCACGGCCATCGCGGAAAAATTCGGCCTAGAACGCAGCAACGTCATTCTTGGCTCTGGTTCCAACGAGGTCATTGAGTTCATCGGCCACGCCTTCCTCCAACCGGGCGATAATGTCATCACCGCCAAACACGCCTTCCTGGTTTACAAGCTGATGGCCAAAGTCTTCGGCGCAGAGACCATCGAAGTCCCAGACCCCGGCTACGTCCACGATCTAGACGCTATGGCTGCCGCCATCACGCCACAGACCAAAGAAATCTTCGTCGCCAACCCAAACAATCCCACTGGCACGCTCGTCAGCCAGGAGCAGATTGATCGCTTCATGGCCAAGGTGCCACCCCATGTCGTCGTGGTGTTTGACGAGGCCTACTATGAGTTCCTCGATAACCCGCCAGACACGCTGAAGTTCGTCCGCGAAGGCCGCAACGTCATCGTGCTGCGCACCTTCTCCAAGATCCAGGGTCTCGCCGGGCTCCGCATCGGTTACGGGCTCGGACCACCGGAGTTGATCGAAGTATTGCAACGCACCCGCCAGCCCTTCAATACCAACGCCGTCGCCCAGGCCGCCGCGTTGGCAGGGCTGCTAGACCAAGAACACCAGGACAAAACCAAGCGCATCACCGATGAAGGGCGCGACTACCTGCAAGGCCAGTTCACCGAAATGGGCCTCGAATACGTCCCCAGCTACGCCAACTTCGTCCTCGTCAAAGTCGGCGATGGCAATGCCGTCTTCAAAGCCATGATGCAAAAGGGCGTGATCGTCCGCGCCATGGCCGCCTACAAGTTGCCCGAGTGGATCCGCATTTCCATCGGCACCCTGGAGCAGTGCCAACGCTGCATCCAGGTGCTGAAAGAGGTGCTGTGACCTTCAGCACCCGACTTTGGGCAGTATAGACATGGTTGGTTGACGTCCGAAGGACGTGCAACGGGGGCGAGTCATGCCCGGCTCGCCGATCCCAGGGGTGGAAACCCCTCCGATCTTGCCTTTCCACACCTCTGGATGGGTTTAATGCCCCCAGCTGGGTGGGTCGCAATTTTTAAGCGTGATTTTTCACGGCGCGTCGCCATAATGCCCTTTCACCCCTGCCGCGAGTTGCCCCATGTCGCTCGCAGTGGGGCGTTTCCCCTGAATTTCCACTCTGATTTTATGGCAAACACAGCAACACATCCCGAATCCTCCGCTAAGAGCACCGATGCCGCAGGCACCAAGCCGAAGTATCCAGGCATCCGCGTTACTTGCAATGGCAACCAGCTCGTCGGTCAATACGTCGAGACGCGAATCACGGAGGGCGGTGTTTTTTATCCGATCACGCCTTCGACGGAGGGCGGGGAGATTTACCAAGGAGCCTTTGCCGAAGGAAAGCTGGACGTCTGGGGTAACAACAAGATCGCCATCGAGACAGAGGGCGAGCACGCCGCCCAGGGTGGTGCCACCGCGCTGGCCGTCACCGGCAAGCGGACCGTCAACTTCACCTCCGGCCAGGGCATTGTTTATGCCATGGAGCAGTATTATCACGCGCCCGGCAAGTGCTCCACGATGGTCCTCCAGATCGGTGCCCGCGCGCTGACCAAGCACGCCCTGAACGTCCACTGTGGCCACGACGACATCTACGCCGCGCTGGACACAGGCTGGACGATCCTCTTTGCCAAAGATGCCCAGCAAGCTGCTGACCAGGGCATCATCCTGCGCAAAGCTTGCGAATTGGCGCTGAACCCAGGCATGAACGTCCAGGACGGTATGCTGACCACCCACTCTGAGCGCAGCTACTACGCGCCGGAGGCAGAGCTCCTCCGCGAGTTCCTCGGCGCGCCGAACGACATCATTGAATGCCCCACATCCGCGCAAAAGGAGCTCTTTGGCCCGACCCGCCGTCGTCTGCCAGAGATGATGGACCTCAAGAACCCCATCCTTCTTGGCCCGGTGCAAAACCAGGAGCACCACATGAACGGCATCGTGGCGCGTCGCAATAATTTCAACGAGCCCATCCTCGGCTTCCTCGACGACTGCTTCAAGGAGTTCGGCGATCTCACAGGTCGCCGCTACGGCTTCATCACCGAGTACAAAACGGAGGACGCGGACACCGTCTTCATCTCCCTCGGGTGTGCGGCTGAAAACATCGAAGAAGCCTGCGACTGGCTGCGCGACCAACGCAACGCCAAGGTCGGCTCCATCCACATCAACGTCATCCGCCCCTTCCCAGAGGCCGCCGTCATCAATGCCCTCCGTGGGAAAAAGAACGTCATCATCATTGAGCGCACCGACGAAGGCATGGCAGGGGATAACCCACTCGCCCGTGATATCCGTGGCGCACTGGGTAAGGCCAATGAAGTTACCAAGTACGGCGGCGATCTCCCTGCCCTGACCCCAGAGGAAACTCCGCGCCTATTCCGTGGCTGCTACGGCCTCGGCTCCCGCGACTTCCGGCCAGAGCACATCCTCGGGGCCTACGAGTTCGCCACCGGCATGATCAAGCGCACCGACGGCAAGAGTGCCGCCGATGGGGAGACCTATTTCGTGCTCGGGTGTGACCATCCTTACGCCGTCATTTCCAAGACGACCCCTTCACTGCTCCCCAATGGAGCCATCGCCGTGCGCTTCCACTCCATCGGTGGGTGGGGCATGATCACCACCGGCAAGAACCTCGGCAGCATCATTGGGGATCTTGGCAACTTCCTCTCCGAACAGGACCCGCACTACGACATTGATGGCGGTCTCGTCCAAAAGCTACACCTCATGGCCAACCCAAAATACGGGTCGGAGAAAAAAGGTGCCCCCACGAACTACTACCTCACCGTCGCCCCGAAACGCGTGCGCGTGAATTGCGAGCTCAACCACGTCGATGTCGTCCTTTGCTGCGATCCGAAGGCCTTCACCCACACCAACCCCCTCGCCGGAGTCAACAAAGGGGGCAGCCTCGTATGGGAATCCAGTGATGATCCCGCCACAGCTTGGCAGCGTATCCCCAAGAAATACCGGGAGTTTGTTCGCCAAAATAACATCCGCGTCTTCCTCCTGCCCGGCTTTGCCATTGCCAAAGAAGCAACGGAACGTCCCGATCTCCAACTGCGTATGCAGGGCAATGCCTTCCTTGGTGCCTTCTTTGGCGTCTCGTCCTTCCTCAACGATTACGGCATCAGCCGCGAGCAGTTTGAGGCCGTCGTGCGCAAGCAATACGTCAAAAAGTTCGGACGCTTTGGTGATGCCGTCGTGGAATCGAACATGAAAGTCATGATCGCCGGCTTGGCCCGGGTCGTGGAGATCCAATATGGCAAAGACGATGACGAAGACCGCTCCGCCATGCGTCTTGCGCCCGTCCTGCCCGTCGGAGATCACAAATTCCTCCCCACCGCAGGTGTTTACGCCAACTCCATCAGTTCCCTCAGTCCGAACGCCAGTCAGTCCGCCAAAGCACCCGTCTTCACCCTCAATAAATTTGATGGCGAATATCGCAATGGCCTCGGCTACCACCAGCCCGCCGGTGCCCTCGCCGCAGTCGGCGTCATGGCCGCCGGCACGGGTGCGACCCAATCGAAGTACGTGGCCCGTCGCGAGACACCACTCTACATCGCTGAAAACTGCACGCAGTGCATGGAGTGCATCTCCGCCTGCCCAGACACTGCCCTGCCAAACACCGCGCAGGATGTCTCCACCGTTCTGAAGACCGCCATCAATAACTACGTCTCCAGCGCAGACGACCGCCAGAAGCTCATCGCAGCCATTCCTGAAATCGATGGCGCAGCCCGCGAGAAGATGAAGGCCGCCGTTGAAGCCAAGACCATCGTCCCCTTCAACAGCATCATTCGAGAGCAAGTCACCGGCCTGAACCACGGCATCAGCCAGAAGGCCAAGGACGAGCTGATCACCATCATGGACCTGCTGCCCATCGCCTACGGCAACGTCCCCGCGATCTTCCGCAGCATTGAAAAGAAAAGCCCCGGCGAAGGTGGCGTCTTCATGATTCAGGTCTCCGATCTGTGCAAAGGCTGCGGCGAGTGTGTCGAGCAGTGCGGAGATCACGACGCCCTGCGCATGGTGCCGGATACGGAGGAGCTGAACTACAAGCTCACCTCCGCCCAGATCTTCTCCCGACTCTTGCCGGACACCCCGCAAAAGTACCTCGGACTTTACGACGACAACTCCCCGCAAAACAGCCGCGCCGCCGCGCTGCGCAATCACCTCATGGTGCGCCGCAACTACGAGGCCCTCGTCTCCGGCGATGGTGCCTGCGCTGGCTGTGGTGAAAAGAGCATCCTTCGCGCCATTGCCTCCGTCACTGAATCCTACATGCGCCCGCTGTATCATCAGAAGGCCAACCGACTCTATGAAAGGGCCGCGCAAGTCAAGGCAGAGGGGGCCAAACAGCTCGCCACCATCAAGGCAGAGAAGCCAGAAGCGTATGAACTCTTCAAGCGCACCTTTGCTCACATCATCATGGGGCTCGGTGGTGAAGACGACGCAGACACCGCCAAGCGCATCGCCGCGCATGGCGAGATCAGCGACGATGAAATCATCGGCGGACTCTGCGCCGTCCTGAATCAGGATGCCTTCAACCACATCAAGTTCCAAGCCACCGATGGCCGACTTGATAACGGCATGTCCGCCATGGTCATGGGAGCCTCCACCGGCTGCAACACCGTGTACGGCTCCACCCCGCCCTCCAATCCACACCCTTATCCGTGGATGAACAGCCTCTTCCAGGATGGCTCCACCATCTCCTGGCTCCTCGCAGAAAGCCTCCTGCTCAATCACGCACGTCGTTCCGTCGCACCAGAGCGCCTGGCGGCGATGCTCATCGGCGGCAGCGCCAAGGCCATCTCCACGGACGATTATTGGGATCTCACCCACCTCACAGAGACCCTCATGACCGACCAGGAAATCCGCGAACTGCCAAAAGTGTGGATCGTTGGCGGCGATGGTGCCTTGGGAGACATCGGCTTCCAAAATCTCTCCAAAGTCATGCTGCAAAACCGTCCGAACGTGAAAGCGCTCATGCTCGATACCCAGGTGTATTCCAACACCGGTGGTCAGAACAGCGATAGCTCCACCATGCTTGGCGGTTACGACATGAACCAGTTCGGCCGCGCCTCCCAAGGGAAGCTCAATGAGAAAAAGAGCGTCGCCGAAGCCCTCACAGGCGGTCACGGCTCACCGTACGTCGCACAGGTCTCGATCGCCAACGCAGCAAAGCTCTACAAGTCCATCCTCGATGGGCTCGAGTATCGCGGCACCGCCTTCTTCCAATGCTACACCACCTGCCAGCCAGAACACGGCGTGGGTGATGACATGTCCGCCCATCAGGCAAAGCTCTCCCGCGATAGCCGCGGCATGCCTGAGTTCGTTTATGACCCCCAATTGGGAGAAACCAGCCAAGAATGCCTCAGCGTACAGGGCAACCCCACCGTCAATCGCGACTGGTGGGAAAACGCTTACTCCAACAAGGAGAAGTACAACTACACCGTCGCCCACTGGGCCTTGACAGAGGCGCGCTTCCGCAAGCACGTCAAAGCTATCAAGGAAGAAGACGCCGCAGGCATGATGCTGCTAGACAACATCCTCGTCTGCATCACCCAAGACGATGTCGTCAAACGCCGCATCTTCCTCCCAGATCACCGCGCCTTCGTCCCTGACTTTGGCGTTTACATCAAGGCAGAAGTGAATGGAAAGCTCCGCTACTACGCCGTCAGTCGCCAGATGGTCCTCTTCGCCGTCGAACGCCGCAAAGCCTGGCGCATGCTTCAGAGCAAAGCTGGCCAAGAAAACAAGGACTACAAAGCCCAACGCGCCCTCTTGGCAAAGGCAGACAAAGGAGAAATCTCCATCACCGACCTCCGCACCAAGACCGCCGAGCTTTACGCCGCAGAATTGGCTACAGTCTAATCTAAAGACCAACCGCAATGGCCGCCAGTCTCCAACAAGGCTGGCGGCTTTTTCGTGGCCACCGGCCGCAGCTCGCACCGCGTCGTTCCGATGAGACGCCGCGCCGAATGCCCTGCCGAACTCAGATCTTCCCGCTGGCTTTGATATCGAGGTACTTATTCGCCAATGCCACGGGAAGGCCCTCCGCTGTCTCATCCAGCGTAAAGATCCGTCTGGCGTTCAGATTGCCCAGCAGCACTTGGCGCTGCTGGAGGTAGTTGCTGAGCGCACCGTAAACAAGGGCGTCCTGCTGACTGCGGACTGGCACGTTGGTGCGTGCCTCGATCTCTGCTTCCTTCAAAGTGGCTACCAGGACGAGGTGCCGCTTTTGCATCACCTGCACAGCGCTGATCAGATCCCGTGAGTCCTCCGTGCGTAAGTTTGTCAGCAAGATCACCAAGGCACGGCGTTTCTGACAGGCCATCACCCGCTCCGCAGCCTCCCCGAAGTCGCTGGGCTCGGTCGTGGTCTCGTAGTCATACAAGTGGTTTAAGAGCTTCGGCATCGCGGGGGGGCCCTTCACAGGCTTTAGCCAACGCTGCACACCCCCAAATCCCACGACACCCACTTCATCCCCCTGACGCAGGGCGATGTAGGAGATCAGCAGCATCGCATTCAGACAATGATCAAATTGGCTCAACTCCCCATCCATTGCCCGCATCCGCCGCCCACAATCCGGAACAAGGAGGATGCTCTGATTGCGTTGTTCTTCGTAGTCGCGACTGATTAGCGTCTGCCTGCGACTCGTCGCTTTCCAATCCACCCGGGCAAGGACATCACCGTCATGGTACTCGCGCAATTGATGAAAATCCAAGGTGGCCCCAGACCGACGACGTTTGGCGATGCCCATCTGTTCCTCCCGATTCGCCACCGCCAGCAACGCAAACCGAACGATGGGCTCGTAGTTGGGATAGACTCGAGTCTCACCTGCCTCGCCTGCACGGCACAGCCGCCGCCACAGGCCCCACTTCGAATCCACCAACAGATGCGCCAACTCAAAGGAGTGCGGACCACGCTGCGTAAAATGCAGATCGTAGGCCACCTCCACCCGTTGCCCGGGAGGAATCGTGCAGACACACGGCAACTGTTCCGTCAAGGCGTCAGGCGGCAATCCATCGTGCAAGTTTAGTGAAAGGGATCGCCTTGCCTGATGCCTGAGGATCAGGCAAACCGTCGAGGCAACCCCCAAAGCGAATCGCGCAGGAAGCTGACGTTCGACCGTGAACGCGCTGGTTTTTGGCAAAGAAAAGACGTCCAGCGTGATGACAATGAAGAACAACAATCCCGCCCCGATCCAGATCAAATAGGCCTCCGACAAGGCCACGGCAAAGACGCTCAGCACAGTGCAGAGGCCAGCAAGTTTGAGAAGCCTTGAGGTCGGACGCATGGGGGTGACTACTGGCGTGGGGCCTCCACACTGCGGATGACGGACTCCAGGACCTGATCCACCGTCTGCCCACTGATCGCCACCTCTGGCGCGAGGGTGATGCGATGCCGCAGCACCGGCAATACGGCGCGCTTTACATCCCCCGGCGTGATGTAGTGCCGCCCATCGAGCAACGCATACGACTTCGCGGTGCGCACAAGACTGATCGCCCCTCGAGTGCCAGCACCGACAGAGATCGTGGCGTTGTTACGCGTCGCCCGGCTCAGGTTCACCGCGTAGTTCACGACGCTTTCCACCGCTTGCACTGATGCGGCCTCCTGCTGGGCATGGAGGATGTCTTCAGGCGTGCACAATTGCGGAACCGATGCAGGGGAAAGCCCACGCCCGCCTGCAGAGGCAGACACAGCCTTGACGATCCATGCCTCCTCTTCAGCAGACGGGTAGTCGATCACGATCTTCAGGAGAAAGCGGTCAAGCTGGGCCTCCGGCAGTGGGTAGGTGCCCTCTTGCTCAATCGGGTTTTGAGTCGCAAACGTCATGAAGGGCGGTGCCAGGGTATGGGTGGTCCCATCAATGGTCACTTGCGATTCCTGCATCACCTCCAGCAGGGCGGACTGCGTCTTGGCCGGCGCACGGTTGATTTCATCTGCCAGCAGCAACTGAGTGAACACCGGCCCCTTGCGCACATGAAAGCTCTGCGTACCGAGATCGTAAAGCGTATGTCCCGTGACGTCGGATGGCATTAGGTCAGGGGTGAACTGGATCCGGCGGAACGCAGCCCCAAAGGTCTGCGCCAGTGCAAGAACGAGATGGGTCTTGCCCAGGCCGGGCTTTCCTTCCAACAAGACATGCCCGCCCGCCAGCAAGGCAGCCTGCACCTGGTGTAGCACCTCCTCTTGTCCCACAAAGACCTGCCCGACCGCATCCCGAATCGAGGCCATGATCTGCGTCGAACGCGGCGCAGGGGCAGCCGTTGGCATCGCCGCCACCGGCGCAGCAGGTGGTGCATACAGGCTGTTCGGATCTACTGCCGATGGGGGAGGCGGTGGCGGGGTGAAGGATGAGTCTGGATTCATAGTGATTGACGGAGCGTTTGAAGGTCCTGAATGATGCTGACAAACTGATAGGGCGGCACGTCGGATTTGGGCTCTGCAAACGCTGCCTGGACGCGGTCAAGCGGCACACCACTGATGATGGCCATGTGCGGAAACAGCTCTGCATCCCCCGCCGCGACAAGCTGCGGAAAGCGCGCCTGCGCAATGCGGCGCACCAGTGCGGCGGCGTCTCGCCACAAAATATCACTGCGCTTCACACGGAAAAAGAAGCCCCCGAGCGAGGCAATGTGATCCACGAAATGGCGGGTATCGTGCAGCACAGGCGACCGCAAGGGACCAAAGCGGGGAACATTGCCCCACAGCCAAAAAATCAGCACCACCGCCAGACTCACGATCACCATCCAGGCACGCTCCCACAGCAGCGAAAGAAAGCTCTTTTCCGCCCCCATGATGAAGATCACATCCCAGGCATCGGTCGCGTTCACCATGGCGTGGAGCAAGGCCGCGTGATCGTGCTCGCCGAGATAACGATTACGCAGAGGTCGGGCGTGATTGAGCAGCGTCACCCTTCCCCGACCGCTGCGCAGGCCCAGCAGGTATGCGTGGTCCGTGGTGCCGCAAACATACTCCCCAAACCGCAATTGCCGTCCGATTTTAAAGGTCATCGTGTCTGCGACCTCCACCTGGTAATTCACCTCCGCCCAAAACATCGGCATCTTTTTCTTCCACACGTCAGAGCGCCGCAACACCGTCGCTTTTTTAAAATTCCCCTCAGGTTCGTCATCCTCAGCCTCCGCCTTCTCGGGCGAGTCCTCCCGTGAATTCTCTGCCGTCGTCACCCCTAAACGCTGCAGCACATTGTCCTCCCGATCTTCATTGCCGACATAGCGCGTCTCTGCAAAGACCGATTGGCCGACCCAATCGTTGTATGGAGTGCAGCCCGCCATCGCATAGATCAAGTGCCCCCCCTGATTCACCCAGCGCATCAGCATCTCCGCGCGACTGGCAGACACCACACTTTCCGCAGATAGAAAGACCACCCCGCCATCAGCGTCCGGCAGTTCACCGAGACTGGCCCGCTTCTCCGTTCCAAAGTCTAGCTCATCCAGCATGCGGCGTGCCGCCAAAAAGCAGTCCGCCCGGGCCTTCCCTTTGTAACCGATGGTGCGCTCCACTTCCTCCCATTTACCACTACAACCCACCAGCGTCGGCAGCATGAACAGCGCCAGCAAGACATTCGGCAATGCCCTTCCGCCGCCAGTTCCAGCGCGCATCGCATCAAACGGCCATTGGCGGCACAGTGTCTCAAACTCCCCCTCACCCGCATCCTCCCCCGCGTAGGCAGCCCGCATCCAAGTGCGCGACAAACCATAAAAGTATTCGGCATCCCCTCCCGCACGCTTCCGCGCAGAGCGTCGTACATGCGCCAAGCAATCATCCTCCGTATCGCTGTCACGCACCGGTAACTCACGCTGCTCCACCAGCCGGGACAAAGCCCCACGATACAGCAGGCTCAACGCCTGCCGATAATCCCCCGCCCGCCAAACCTGACGAGCTGCGGCCACAATGTCGGAGGGCAGACTCGCCCTCCCGATATCCATCCCCATGATGATCCGCGGCCCTTGCGGCGCATCAGGCACATCAGACGCAGCCGACACAGACACCCGCCCCATGATCAGATGCCGATTCACATAGATCAAATAGATGATCCCAGCCACCAGAAACCCGATGAGACCCCAAAAGAGGATCACCGCAAGGCCAGCCAAGGCTGGCTCCCCTCCCTGCCTCACGTGTCCAGATGACCTATTGCTGACCCAATCCCTCTCCTTCCGCGTGTGCACCTCAAAGTCAGGGTCCGCCAAGACCGCCTTGATCGCCTCCTGAACCTCGGCGTGCGCCTCATCGTCTGCGGACACCGCATTCGCCAATTCCGCCTTCACCTCCGTAGTCACAGGCTGCGGGTCACTCGGCTCTCGAAATGGCGATGGCGTTTGCGCCGTCGAGTTCCCCTGCAGCAGCACCGTTAGGCCCAAGATCAGTACCGCCGCTACGGGAGCCAGCCGCGCCGCCAATCGGCGGAAGGTCAGCTCAATGTCCCAGCCCTCCAGATGCGTGCGCGAATTCAGGTACAATCCAAAACCTGCCCCCACGTAGAAGGGCTCGATCACCGTAATCGCCACCAGATAGAGCCCATTAAAATACCACAGAAACGCAGGCGTCAGAGTCTCCGGGATTTCGCCGCCATCCATCATGGAAAAGAAACCGGGCAGCCCCGTCTCAGGCGCGAGGGATGAAGTCAACGAATAGACACCAATCAGGACCACCAGTTCTAGTTTGTAAAACGCCCAGGTCGCCATCGAACCAGAACTGCCGCCATCCGACGCCAACGCCTTCACCCGACTCCACGCAGCCGATCCGCGTTGGCCCTCCAACATCAGCACCGGCAGCGCAAAACTCCTCACCAGAGACAGCCTACGCCACAGCAGTGCCGGCAATAAAAACAGCGACCACAGACGCGGCCACTGTTTCCACGTCTCCACAAACCCAGGCCGCACACCAAAGGCAGCCCGGCTGACAAAATGCAGAGGCACGCGATCATAGAGCGGCTTCAACCACCAGACCACCAGCGCATACCACTGCGGATGATTGCGCATGACCACTGCGAGCACCAACCACACCGGCACCACCGTCGCCCCCCACAGCGCGAGGATCCGACCGTAGTCGCGACGCACCAGCGCACACCCCAGATCCACCGCCTCCCAAGGGCGGCGTGGACGCAACGCGACCGTTAGATCCTCAAGCCGCATGACGCTCCTTTCCACAGAACCACAGGTAGCAGATCGTCGCCGTCCACATGCACGCCCCAAAGGTGTACTTGATCCACGGCTGGAACGGGTTCGCAGACCAGAAACCTTCCAACACCGCTGCAAAGCTCGTCATCAAAGCCGCCCCTGTGATCAGCAAAAAAGCACGGCGGCCCCCGATCACCAAGGCGGCCCGACGGTCATAAGGGCCGGGCTTGACCAAACTTAACCCCAGCCGCATTCCTGCCATTCCAGAGATCACGATGCCCAAGAGCTCAGGTGCCCCATGCCCGACCACAAAGGTATAAAACGTCGCCGGATTGCAGGCATGATTCACGTAGCCCGTCGCCGCACCGATGGATGCGCCATTGAAGAGCAGGATCACCAGACTACCCACGCCACCCAGCAGCCCACCCGCAAAGGTGCGCAAATTGATGCTGACGTTGTTCCAAATGTAGAAGCAGAACATCCCAAAGTCAGAACCGTATTCCTCACGCATGTGCTCCAGCGGCGATGTCCCCTGCCCATACATCTCCTCCATGTTGATCATGCCCTCAGATCCCAGCATGCTCATGGACCAATCTGGATCAAACGGCGTCACCGCCACAAAGGCAAAGAACGGCAGCCAAAACACCGCGCTACAAAACCAAAACAACCGCGACTCCGCCCGCACCGCCCGGGGGAAATCCCGCGTCATCAGATGCCAAAGACGCTCCCAACCCGCCCCCACACGGCGTTCCAGCATGCGATATCCAGAAATCGCCAAGCCGTTCAGCCGATCCAGGATAGTGCGACCAAACATCCGGTGCTGAGCCAGGCTGAGGTCGTGACAGACCTGCCGGAATAGCGTCGGCATCTCCTCCGCACCTGCCACCTTCGACGACCTTTCCAGGTCAGCGATCATTTGCTCGAAGCGCTGCCACCTCTCGCCATGATCATTCTCCGCCTGACGCTGACTGCTGCCACCCGTCTCCAGCCACAGACCCGTTTGCACCGCACTGACGAGGCCCGGCATCCCAAACTTCTGCGTCAATGGCATCAGCACATTGGTCATCTCGATCCGGCGCTCCTCAGACCACTGCGGAGAGCGCTCGAGGAACTGCAAAAACGCCGCCTGCTCCTCCCTTGTCAGCGGCACCGCTGGTGGCAATGGCTCCGCATTCAGCCGAGACCGCTCCCTGACACGCGCGTCGTTTTTGTCCGCATAAATCACGACGGTATCCGCCACCAGATCTCCCAAGCGCTGGAACCTGCTGGTGCAAAGCGTGCAGACCAAGCCAAATAGATAGCCAGCAGGCATAAAGTCCACCACGCGCAGGATATTGCGCGTCATCGACTGCGGCAGTCGCACCGGGCCACCATTCAGGCTCACCACCTTCAGGCCCATTCTGCGCTGACCCGGAGTCGCCGCGCGCGATCCCATCTCGAAGAACACGTTATAGAACCAATTCAGCACAAACAGGATCAGCAGATAGACCCCCTGGCCCACCTGATTCCCAGCTGCCCCAGCCAAGAGGCCGACCACAATACTGACCCCAAACAAGATGGCGCAGAACAGCAGCAGATCGAGCAGCCAAGCCACACTCCGCACCGCCGGTCCCGCCACCCGCAGATGGATCTGCACCCCGTCGGCAAGTTCGACGGATTCCAAAGTGTCAGCGAGTGCGGCAGCCATGAATCAGTGTTGAGCCATCAATGAAGCGTCGGCCGATGATTTTGACAATCCCCAAAAGACCAGCGCCCACGAGTTTTTAAGCGAGGGACTGAAGGCAGCCGCCCACCATCGCACCGGGGCACCCTTGTCTAGGTCATGCGCCCCAGAAGGCGGATCCCGAATCGATCATCCTAGACCTTCACCACGTGCGTTCCCGCGAGGAGATCGTGAATGCAGCGGCGGTCTTGGCGGAAAATGAAGAGGAGATCCACTAAACCGTAGAGCGGAATGATGCAGAGGATAGCATTGACCACCACTCGCATCATCACAACCTTCGCAAAGCCAGGGTTGGAATTGTCTTCGAAACTGACGATACGAATCTTGAACGCACGCTTTCCAATGGTCTGCCCCTGCGTTGATAGAAGGTAGATGTTGTAGATCAAGAGGCCCAAAAAGTACAGCGCTGCTAAGCCCAGCATTGCTGTCGAACGTTCTGTCAGAGCTTCGCCTTCAGGCGCAGCTAGACCGATCAAAATGAATCCTGGAATCAGAGTCAACGAATCCTCAATGGTCGCAAGCAACCGCTTCCAACGGCTTGCCAATTGTACCATTGAGGCCGCCATCGGCACACGAGTCACATTCGACACGGGGGCAGCATAGGGATTCACTGGGGCAGAGGCCACTGGGCGACGCACGTTCAAGGCTGGCACGAACTGAATCGCCTGCCATTCCGCCATGCCCTCAGTCCACGCAAGATCCGTGGGTGCCAGTTGACCAGACGCCACCATTGCGATGATTTGACTTTCGGTATAGGACCCGACCTGCTGACCATTTCGTGCGATTTGATAATTCATCGTGCTATTGGTCTAGCGAATCTGCTCCCTTCTCGCAAACCTTTAATCGATTAGCGGCGATTAAGGTGGGAAAAACCCTCACTTCCCGATGCAGAAGCTCGAAAAAAGTGCGTCCAGGATCTCCTCCACATCGACATGGCCGATCACCTCGCCAAGCGCCTGTAGCGCCTCCCTTACCTCCAGCGCGATGAACTCCGGCGCTGCACCATCTTGCAAACTCAGTCTTGCCGCCAACAGGCGATCCGCAACACGCTCAAAACAGGATTTGTGCCGCGCATTGATCGCCACCGGGTGATCAGCGCTCATCGGTCCCGCAGCAAAGATTACCCGCTCAATCGCCTGCCGCAGTTGCTCGGCCCCGGCACCCGATTGGCAGGAAAGCGGCACCCCATCACAGACACTGCCCCAAGATTCATGAAGCCCCAAGTCTGCCTTATTGAGAATCAAGACGCTCCGCACGGAGAGCGCCGCATCTAACGCCACACGCTTCGAAGATGCCACAGGCAAGCTCCCATCGACGACCTCCAAGACCAAATCCGCGCGCTCAATCTCACGATTGGTGCGCTCAATGCCAATGCGTTCGATTTCATCACTCCCATCACGCAGACCCGCCGTATCCACCAACCGCAGGGGGATACCTTTGACCTGGATGATCTCCTCAATCGTATCACGCGTCGTGCCCGCCGTGGGACTCACGATGGCACGCTCAAATCCAAGCAGCAAATTCAGCAGACTGCTCTTGCCCACGTTCGGCTCCCCACAAATCACCGTTCGCGCCCCATGCCGGAGGATGCGCCCTTGATCAGCCGTCGCGATCAACCTCTGCGCCCGCCCGATCACCCCATCGATCCGCGCCAACAGCGCTGATCCTGTTTCAGGGGAAATATCCTCATCAGGAAAATCGATGAACGCCTCAATGTGCGCCAGCACCGGCACCAATTCTTCCTTCAGCACAACCGCCTCTCGGCCAATCGCTCCGGAGAGTTGCTCGTTCGCTGCGCGTAAGGCCAGCGTACTCTGCGCGTGGATCAAGTCCATCACCGCCTCCGCCTGCGTCAGATCCATTTTCCCGTTTAGAAAGGCCCGCTGTGTGAATTCCCCCGGCTCCGCACCACGGGCACCCGCCCGCAAAAAAGCGTCCAGCACCCTTTGAGTCACCAAAAGCCCGCCATGCCCCTGGAACTCCACCACATCCTCCCCCGTGTAACTATTCGGCCCATGGAAGACCAGCGTCACCCCATGGTCCACCACCCCACCTCCTTCGTCCCGCACCTGTACCAGCCGCGCCGTGCGGACCTTCCCCTTCCCTGCCGACTCCCCAAAAACCCGCCCCGCAATCTCCACTGCCCGAGGCCCTGACACGCGGACTACACTGATAGCCGCCTCACCGAGAGCGGTAGAAATAGCAACAATGGTATCGGCAGACATGGTCAAAAGAATGGGGCAGCAGGCAAACCTGGGCAGGACAAATAAAGAGGGTCACCCGCGCACCGCCATGCTAGGCGCTTCATCCCATTTCGCAACTCGTGGCACACAACCAGGGCCTCTGATCTGGGATCAAGGTACTCCAGTCTGATCTTTGCCCCACTTTCTGACGCGTTCTTCGCACTGAATGCGATGCTCACCGCCTCATTAGGCGCTGCGCCGCCTTCTCTCTCGCCATCTATAGAGGCCCACCAGGACGGTGTGCATCGTCATGATGAACCCAGCCATGAAGATGTTGGCAAGGCACCCCTCTCTCGTCGAACTCGAAGGTTCACCGAATTGGACATACCAACGGACCCCGTCAGCCATAAAACTAGGCTTCAACAGCCGCTGAAACCCACCCGAAAGGAACGTGAGATTGAATGTAAGGAACATGCAACTCGCGAGCATCACGCCCCGATAGCAATCAGCAAAATACTTCAACATGGCTCTGGAATTGGAGTGTAGTCACTCACCCCATCTTTTACCATCCAATTTTTGCCATCCAGCTCACTTCGCGCCAGATCTGGATGATGAAAGATTAAGGGCAAAAAATAAACGGCCACGGTCTGTGCCTTTACCCTCCATCTTTTACCAGCGGTTTTACTCCTGGCGGCGGTCAGCGGCGCATCTGGATTGGGAATAAGGAAGGCAGGAAACCAGGAAGGATTCATCGGAATTGGTCGGCAGCTTCCAAGCCGCCTGTCATCCTCACGATCAGCACCCGAAGTGTCGCCAAGACCACCGTTCACGATCCTTTTCCTACTTTCCTGCTCTCCTCATTATTGCTTCCATCTTGGCCCGCAGGAGGTGCTACAGGATCTGTGGAGGGCAAAGGCTTTACCCCTGGTGGCATGGGGGCATTGGGATTGGGTTTCAGGCTGGGTGGCAGCGGTCTGGCGGTGGGGCTGATGCCGGGCAGGGAACGCGCGGGCAGTGGCTGCATGGTTCGCCCTTTCAGCACGGGTGGCACTGGCACCGGTTTGGCTGGTGCGGCGGTCGCTTGTGGCTGCGCTGTTGCTGGCTCACCGTCTTTGGGGGGCCGTCCTTCCAGGCGGTCTGGGGCGCTGGGGCTTCCAGCCCCGGCTCCATCCGTCTTACTTGTGCTACTCCCACAGCCGCAGGCAGTCCCCTTCCCGCCCTGCTCCTTGCCCCCCGCGCCCTGCGCCTTGCTTCCACACCCACAAGCACCACCGCCAGAAGCTCCGCATCCACCCTTGCTGCCACCACACATGGATGGGGTCGCAGCAGTGGGCTGAGCCGTTGGTCCAACAGAAGCAGGCACCGGAGCCCCCACCGCTCCGCAAACACCACAGGCCATGGCCCCACCGCAACCGGACTCGGTCTTGCGGTTGATGCGGCTGTTATTGGCAAAGACCAGCGCTGCTGAGAGGAAAAGATAAATCGGCAGAACTGTTGGTCCGAAGAGTCGCTTCAAGATACCGGTCCATGTGGGTTTGGCAGCCTCCGCGTCGCCGTGACTGGCTACAGCTTCAGCCCAACAAAATGCGGTAAGGAGCAGCATCGCCGGGAGCAACACCAGTTGTTGCCCACCGATTACGAACGCCATCGAACACCCAACGCCGAGTGCGAAGATTTGGTAGATTTTGGAGGTATGAATCAACATCGGTGGCACGATTGGAACATTACTTCGACTGGTCGCAAAACTTGGCAGCGTGAAATTAGGGGAAAGTTATAATACCATAAACGGATTCACTTCTTGGCCAAAACTGCAGACGAATCACTTACCATCTGCCTTGGTGGGTTTCGGCGGATCAGTACGCTCAAATGACCTCGGCAATGTAGAAGAGAGTTGAGTTGCACTCTTCCCGTCGGCGCAGAAAATACCCACCGCTTTTAGTGGCTCCTTACTCTCCGGTGATTCCCATATCTCGAGACTCAGAAAAGTGCATCCAGCATCATACTGGGGGAATTTTCTAGCGGCGTATGTGCCACGAATATGCACCCTCTTCGTGAACATCTTTCGAGCTGAGTTGACTAGGCGACCTCCTGGATCTCGGATCTGGAGCGACACCGAGGTTAGTGCCTGCTGCCCATCTAGATTAAAGACGGGTGATGTCATTAAGGTAGCAACTCCATGCGGACTAGTTCGAATCTGTTTTCGCAAAATCAGTTTGAAGATTGGTTCCTTGCCAACGTCTTCGAGTGCATAAACAACAAAAACCGAGAGAACTTCGTTCTCTGGCAAAGAGCTTGCGCTAATCTGATGGTAAAAAATATCCTGGTGTAATAGAAATTCTTTCAGAGGGAACACAGCAGGCTTTGCGTCACCCCCATCCGATTCCGTAGGTCCTTCTGCCGAATTTAATGGACCCAATGTGAAAGCGGTCGAAAGCGCCAAGAATAATGATAGGACGGTTTGATGAGTTGCTGATGCGTTCATGGCAATGGTTTGGGGGTTGTGTTTACTCGTCTGGAAGAAATGGATAACATCCACAGGCTGATGTCGACTTCAGGAAACGCCTCAATCGATAGGATTCTATATCTCTACCGATGAGTGTCTTTCGATACCGGATATCGAGGGCCGCACCTTCAGTCCACGGGCCTTCACCGAAGCCAGCGAATTCAGAAGCTTTCGAAGCCTGATCAAACGGATCAATCGTCTCTGATCCCTCCAACTCCCAACCGTCCTCAAGGTGAGCCTCTAGATCGCCTGAGTTTTGAGGCTCGCGCAAAATGTCGGTAACTGATTTGGTCGGATCACTCAGAGACTCCTCCTCGTATAAATAATACTTAACCTCCACAACCGAAATCTCAATGTGCTCCCATCGCGAAGCGATCTCGTCGTCATCCCAGCCGTCGCATGGATCACCCAGACTACACGTGCACGACACAGGATCCGGACATTCATACGCCACGGAGCCACAATGCTCATCGCAGTCGCCAATCGCAAAGCAGACGCAATCCTCCCCAAGGCATGGACATGCTCCACACTGTCTCGGGTCAGTACATACATTACCGACCACGCAACCACAATAGTTGGCCCCGCATTCGCACCCCGTTGCAGGGGGTTGCGAGGGGGCGGTGGGGTCCAATGTTCCGCTTCCAGGCTCAAGTACACCCCCAGGCACTTGGCAATCTCCAGCGCAATTGTCCGCAGTGGCACATGTACACCCGGCACCCACATAGCTACAGCCGCAAATTCCCGTTCCTGTCCCTGGATTGGTGCCACCCCCAGTGTAGGTCCCGCCACCCGTGTCGGGACCGCTATTCGTCCCGGGATCCCCAGGATCATTGATCGGCACCCCGACGCGCGGATCACTCCCGGCCTCCATCAACTCACTCCAGTTTGAAATTCCATCCTGATCCCAATCTCCATTCCACTGCAATTCGCCAGGAATGATGTAGAGCACGGTTTGGTCAGGCATCGGATTCGAATAGTAGTTGCTATCCGAATCCGCCACCTTCGGGTTACTCAAGCCACGGTATTCCTCCAAGTTGAAGACATAGTCATTGTCTGGGTCTTCGGCCGCGTCAGTGGCGTTGGTGGGATTTAGACCGTAATGGACCTCCCACACATTGGACATGCCATCGGCATCCCAATCATAGGTCGAGGCGAAGTCGCTATTCAAGCCGTAGCCCGCAAGGTACTCTGAGAGGTTCTTCCAGCCATCGCCATCAAGGTCCCCCAACTCGTCTGCGGCACTTAAAGGATTCAGCCCATAAAACTCCTCGATCCGGTCTGGAATGCCCGCCCCATCGGCATCGATTAGGAGGCTAGAAACTTCGAGATAATCGGGCTTCTGATCGCCATCACTGTCCACCGCGTTCGGATCTAAAACGCCGATGTCCGCGCCAAAAATATCCGATGCATTGACCTCCTCGTAATCGGTGAGGAAGTCGCCATCCGTATCCACTTTGGTCGGGTCCGTGGCGGAAAGATTCACCTCGTGATCGTCTGCCAGGCCATCACCATCGGTGTCTTGCTGGAGCGGATCGGAACCGATGACGGTTACTTCTTGGCCATCGTAGAGCGTGTCACTATCTGTGTCTGGTTCAATCGGTTGGGTGCCCCATTGAAGCTCAGCGTAATCGGTCAACAAGTCACCATCGCTATCCGGATTGGTCGGATCGGTGCCTATCTGCAACTCAGATCCGTCCTCAAGACCATCGTCGTCCGTGTCTGCGTCTTGATAGTCGGTGTTGTAATTCGCCTCGCTATAATCATCAATTCCATCCCCGTCGGTATCCGGCAATTCGGTGGGGGAGGCAAGGTTCCAATACTCGGAATAGTCCCCCTCCCCATCATAATCCGTGTCAGGATTCGTGGGGCTGTAGGTTCCTCCAGAATTGTACTCGATGTCGTCCAGCAAGCCATCGCCATCCGTGTCGTTGCTAGCGGGGTTCGTGCCGAAAGATGTATATTCGTCGTAATCAGGCAGACCGTCGCCATCGCTATCAGTCGATCCATCACTAGTGCCTAGAATGGCCTCCAGAACAGCATCCAGACCATCGCCATCACCGTCAGTGGCGGTGGGATTCGAATCTCCCGCTGCGGTCCCATCATCGGTGCCGTTCTCCGTACCACTGCCGCTCCCGTCAGTCGTGTCGTTGTATGACACGTATCCGTAATATTCGTCGTAGTCGCCGTACCCATTTCCATCTGTGTCAGTGCTGGTGGGACTATAGGCACCACCTGATGCGGCTTCGAGCCCATCATCCAGACCATCCCCGTCGGTGTCCGAACTCAGGACGTCCGTGCCGTAGGCCAGTTCGTCTTGATTGCTCAACTGATCCCCATCCGCATCACCATCGGGTCCGGTGAGGTTATGGACGTCGTAGTAGTCAGGCCAGCTATTGCCATCAGAATCCAGCAGCAGAGGATTCGTACCGAAAAGGGTGACCTCGTCACTATCCAACAACCAATCTCCGTCAGTATCAGGATTGGTTTTGTCCGTCCCGATGTAATCCTCATACCAGTCAGGAAGCGTGTCATAATCGCTGTTCGTCGTCTCTGGGCCGGATGGCGGTGCTTCCCCATCGCCGTCCCAAACGGGAGACGCCTCCCATTCCGGCACATCATCCACATCGCGGTCGGGATCAGGAATGTATCGCCCCGCTTGCGCGAAGGGCGAACCAAGGCACCACAAGAGTGTGGCAGCCACCTGCAACGAGCGCGCCCAGCGGCTACGCCGAATTTTACGGAGACAACCGCCTACAGGTTCGAGGTTCGAGGTTCGAGGTTGCGTGTTCATCTGTGGAATTCTGCGTTGGAAAGAATTTTGACTGCCCCTTCAAAGGAATCGGTGAGGATTTAAGCAAAAATGGTGATAAATAGGAAGAAATAAAATTTTCCAAAACAGTTCTTACCGTGCTTCACCTAGGCTAAGGGGGCAGTTTTCCACTGAAAATCAAAGGAGAACGCGAGAACGGGAACGGAAAAAAATGTTTTTGTTGCCCAACCCATACGCTTACAAACGATCCTCCCGACGGGCTACCTCTCCCCTCATCGCGGAACCTGCGTCGCCGCTGCGGGCACCCCACCGGCTTCCTCCCTTTCGGTAACGGGTCCTCGGGGTTGGTCTCGGCGGTGAGCCTTGCGATTCAACACAGCTCAGCGCGTCGCCAGAATGATGAGTGCCCAAGAAGGTGGAGCTGGGAAAGGTAGGGTTCCTGGTCCTCCAAAAACCACGCACTTGAAACGATACTGCAAGGCCAATACAAAGAGTCCGATAGGCTTCTCATTGGCCGATCAGCCGCGCTCGGGTGTGACCGCCGATTGATGTCCGGGGGAGGCTCGGCGGGCACACGCGCAGGTAGGGCGCTCAGTCCCTTGAGCGCCGGTGAATGAGCAGGGAAAGCTCCGGCGAAGGCTGAGAGCCATCAGCACCCGCCTCTTCGCATCACTTTCACCCATTCATTCGCAGGCTATTGGAGGACCAACAGCCCTACCCTCGCCAACGGAGCAGGCACATCAATCTACGGTCACACCCGCCACGCTCCAAGCACCGGCGGATTGCAGACAATCCGCCCTACCTTACGTCAACCTGCGGTCACACCCCAGCCCGCATAGCGCTACCTCTACGGCGGGCCTTTCGCTTACCAATCTCCGGCGCTGTGAGGACACAGTGCCCTACCCTGCTGACCTTCTCGTCTTTGACAGCGGTCTCCGACGACTCGGATGTCCCAAGCAAGATGCCTGGGACACTTGCGGTGCAGACCGGACGCCTGCACCACACATTCTGACACGCGGAATGCCTGCCGTGCGGATTATGCCAGGGCCTGGGCAACAGCTTCGCCGGTGATGCCGAGCTCCTTGAAGACGATGTTGCCGGGGGCGCTGATGCCGAAGCGGTCGATGCCGATGACTTGGCCCTGGGTGCCAACGTACTTCCACCAGAGACCGGTGACGCCGGCTTCGATGGCGATGCGCTTGGTGCAGGCGGCAGGGAGGACTTCGTCTTTGTAGCTCTGGGACTGGCGGTCAAAGCGCTCCATGCAGGGCATGGAGACGACACGGACGCCGGGCTTGCCCTTGGCACCTTCGACAGCCCATTGAACTTCTGAACCGGTGGCGATGACGATGGCTTCCAGCGCTGCTGTCTCCTTGACGAGAATATAAGCGCCTTTCAGCGTGCCTTCGCGGCGGGTCGTGGCGCTTGCGATGCCTTGGTGCGGCAGGTCTTGGCGACTGAGGGCGAGCAGCGTAGGGCCATCCTGACGGCTGAAGGCTGCGGCAAAGGCTGCGGCGGCTTCTTCGGCATCGCCGGGGCGGATGACGTCGAGATTCGGGATCACGCGCAGGCCGCTGACGGTCTCCACCGGTTGGTGGGTGGGGCCGTCTTCACCGACGCCAACGCTGTCGTGCGTGAAGATGTAGGTGACGGGGAGTTTGGCCAGCGCTGCGATGCGGATGCTGGGGCGGCAGTAGTCTGCAAAGACCAGGAAGGTGGCGCAGCTGCCGAGGAAGAGACCGTCGTAGGCGATGCCGTTGCAGATGGCACCCATGGCGTGTTCGCGAATGCCAAACCAAATGTTGCGACCAGTCGGGTTCGTCGCGCTGAAGTCGCCGCCGTCTTTGAGGTAGTTTTTGGTGGAACCAAAAAGATCTGCGCTGCCGGTGATCAGGTGCGGGACGGCTGCGGCGATGTGGTTGAGGATCTCCCCACCGCTGTTGCGGGTGGCGGCTTTGCCTTCTGCTGGGTATTCAGGGATAGCCTTTAGCAGGTCCTCTGCGCTGAGCGTGCCGTTGCGGGCGGCGTCAAGTTCTTTGGCGAGCGCTGGATTGGCAGCAGCCCAGGCATCGAAGGTCTTTTGCCACTCGGCATGTGCGGAGCTGCGTTTGGTGGCGAGATCACCGAAGTAGCTCCTCACTTCATCGCTGACATAAAAATGGGTGCCTTCTGGGATGCCGAGGCCTTTTTTCGCGGCATCGACGAACTTTGCGCCGCCTTCGCCATGGCCCTTGGCGGTGCCTGCGACCTCCGGGATGCCTTTGCCGATGATGGTCTTGGCGATGATGATCTTGGGCTTGCCGTTATCGGTCTGCTTGGCGGTGTCGATGGCCTTCGCAACAGCGTCAAGGTCGTGGCCATCGATGGTCACTGCGTCCCAGCCGAGCGCGGTGTAAAGCGCCTGGGTGTCCTCGCTCTGAGTGACCTTGGCCATGGCATCAAGCGTGACGTCATTGGAGTCAAAAATCAGGATCAGGTTATCCAGTTGATTGTGGGCAGCAAAGGCGACGGCCTCGCGGGCAACACCTTCCTGGAGACAGCCATCGCCAGCGAGCGCGATGATGTGGTTATCGATGATTTTGTGGTCAGCGGTGTTGTACTTCGCTGCGGCCATTTTCCCGGAGAGGGCATAACCGACGGCATTCCCGATGCCTTGACCGAGTGGGCCAGTGGTGGACTCGACGCCAGGGGTTTCATGGAACTCGGGATGGCCTGGGGTCTGGGAATGCAGAACGCGGAAGTTTTTGACCTGCTCCAGGGCGAGGGCATAACCGGAGAGGTGCAGCCATGAATAAAGGAACATGGAGCCGTGGCCAGCGCTGAGGATGAAGCGATCACGGTTCAGCCACTTGGGGTCCGCAGGATCACACTGGAGGCTGTGGCCAAAAAGAACCGCGCCCACATCTGCTGCGCCGAGAGGTAGGCCGAGGTGACCGGAAGAGCACTTGTGCACCGCGTCCATGGCGAGTCCACGGGCTTCGTTGGCGGCTTGGGAAAGGAGGGCGGTGTTCATGTCTAAATTCGGTCGCGTTTGGTGGGTTACTTTTTGGGTGCGCCAGGCGATCTGGCGCGGGGCGCGGTAGTTAGCGGACTCTTGGGCGACTTTCAAGACGGAATTCCTTCCTTGCCTGCGGCCTAGGCGCGAGGGAAAGAGTGTCCCTATGCAGACACCTGCCGCATTTCTCCTGTCCGAAGCCCCCATCACTGCGCCACCGCAAGCATTTGCAGCGGAGGAAGGTGCAGAGGTGCAGTTCCTGGGCGTCGTGCGTGGTGTAGAAGCCGGTCAGGCAATTTCTGGGATCGAGTACTCCGCCTATCTACCGATGGCAGAAAAGCTGCTGGCAGAGTTGATCGCCCGTGGGGAGGAGGTCCATGGGCCGCACCTCATCTTCATTCAGCATCGGCTGGGTTTCGTAGCAGCGGAAGAGCCGAGCATCATCATCCGCGTGCGGACGAAGCACAGCGCAGAGGCCTTTGAAATTTGCCGCTGGTATTTGAAGGAAATCAAAACCCAGGTGCCGATCTGGAAAAAGCCCATCTGGGGCACGGTGGCGGCAGATCACTGATCGCTGAAGAGCGGGCGCAAGAGGTCGTCCTCCGTCACCAGGCCAATCGCATCGTGAGTGCCATCCGAAACGATAGCGACCATGCGCCCGCGTCGGCGCATGCGCTGGAGGACCACCAGAGCAGTGTCCCGCGATGAAACGGTATCCAGCGCCCGCATGTGCTGCCGGACGAGGCGGTCCGCAGGCAGATTCGGTGGGCAAAAAGGTGCCTCAAAGACACCGATGATCTTGCCATCAGTGCCCATCACGGGCAGCCAGTCGCAAGCACGCTCCCGGGAAAGAATCAAAGCCGCACTGGTGGATAGCTCCGGAGAGAGCGCGTAGCTGCGGTTGAGCGGGAGCATCAGATCCTGCGCCGTCAGCCGCCGGTAGTTCAGAATCCGCCGGATGAGATGCGCGGCAGCGGGCTCCATCTGGCCCCGCTGGGCCAGTGTATCCGCCAGTTCGATCAGATCCGACCGCACCTGGGAGAGCTGCGCAGGCTTGCCGGCATCCTCGCCCAAGCCCTCCGTCCGCCGGATTAACCCACGAAACACCGGCCGCAACCAGCCGACGACCACCAAGAGCGGTGTCAGATGCCGCAGCATGCGGAAGGGGAAGCGGCGGAAGAGCTTCTTGGGCAACACCTCCAACCCGATCAGGAAGACCGGCAAGGCCAAAAAGAAAGCTACAGCGTAACCCGTATTCCCCAGCCATTGCACCAGCCGCCAAGTGACGATGAGAAAGGCACCCAGATTCGTCAGATGGTTCACCAGCGTCACTGCGGCGAGCGTTGCATCCCTTTCTTCAATCAGGGGCAACAGACGCCGGGCAACGGGATCACCCTTTTCATTGGCAGCGTGACGCACCCGGACGCGCGTCACTGCGAGCACGGCACTCTCACAGCCAGATAGTAAAAAGGATAAAACTAAGCAGAGGCAGACAATGGCCCAAATCATGGCTCCACCTCCTCTTTGGCCTCGACCTGTTCAGCGGTCTCTTCCGTGGAGCGCAATCTCAGTTCCACCTGTTGCACCCGGGCGCGGACGACCCGCCGCACCTTGATTTCCAGCTCATCGCTGACCGCCACACGCTCCCCCGCCTTCGGCACATGCCCCAGGAGGTTAAAGACCAGCCCGCCGATGGTATCTATGCCGCCACTATCCATTTCGATGCCCAGTTCTTCCGCCAGATGATCCACGCGCGCACCTCCATCCGCCAGGAAACGCCCCTGCCCTAGCTCGCGGATCTCGGAGTCCTCCCCCAGCCAAGGTGCCGCGTCGTAGAGCAGCCAGTCAGCAATCTGCTCCTGGCTGACCATCCCCTCCAGCCCACCGTATTCATCCACAATCAAAACCACCGCAGAAGGGTCCCGCAGATGCTGATTCAGCGCCTCCAGCATCGGCATCGTCTCGGGGACAAAAACGGGCGACTGGATCACCGGGCGCGTCTTCCAATCCCGCCGCCCATTCAGCTTCCACGCCACCGAATCGATGACACCCTCCACCGCATCAGGCGTATCACGGTAAACGACGACAAAGCGCCCCGTAGCGCGCTCCAGGGCATGCCGAGCCTCCGTCTCCTTGGATTTCAGAGGCAGCAGCGGCAGATCCACACGCGGCACCATCGCATCCCGCACCGTCAGGTCCTCCACGTCTAGCACCTCCTGGATCATCTCTGCCTCCTCGGCATTCACCAGACCTTGCTCATGACGCATTTCCACCAAAGTCTCGAACTCATCGCGGGACAGGACAGAGCGGATCTTCAGCTTCTTCCCCACCATGCCGCGCAGCATCGCATCCGCCACGCGATCCGCCAGCCCCGCGATCGGGTCCAGGATCACCCGCGCCGGACTCAAAAAGCGCGTACAGGCCACCAGCACCGATTCGGGACGGCGCACTGCCACCAGTTTTGGCAGCACATCGCCGAACAACACGGTCAGCAAGAACAAAGCCCCAGCCATCACCCACGGATGCCACCCCAACCCACGCAACGGACCCGTGACCAAATGTAGCCCCAAGGCCGCCAGCGCAAGATTCAGCGCCGCAGAAAGAAGCAGCGCCTGCTGCAGCTGCGAAAACGGGTTTTGGGCAATCTGCCGCAGCCGCTCCCCCACAATCCCGCCCCCAACACGCTCAATGCGATTTTCCAGGCTGCCGACACTGTGGATCGCCGTCTCCATAGCGGAAATGACCGCCAGCAGCATGAGCAGGGAGGCATAGAGGATCACCGAGAGAGCTAGAGACATGAGGGAGAGACAGCGGCGACAAGCCAAAAGGCACTGGGAACACCGCTGCCAGATTGTCCCGAACGCAACCCTCCGGTCAACATCCGATTTTCACCGCCCAAACCACCACAAACCAGCCGGTAGCCGCCAACCCTTGCGATTCTGGCTTTACTCCCAGCGTCCAACCGGGTAAAACTCGTATCCCGGCGGAGAAAATTCCGCCGGATCGCAATCATACCCCAACATAACCATCATCATGCTCAATATGAAAGCCAGCCGTACCTGCCTACTGCTCGCGGCGCTTCTCCTGGCCACATCGTTCCTGCACGCGGACATCCTCGTCCTCAAGGACGGTAAGCGGCTTGAAGGAAAGGTGCTGTCCGAGACGCCCGACGCCGTTTACTTCGAATACAACATCACCGTCAAGATCAAGGATCAGAAGAACTTCCCCCGCACCGATATCGAACAACTCATCCGCCAGCGCCCAGAGGAGCTGGAAATCGTCGATGTCCGCAAAAAACTGCCGACGCCCGACATGATGACCGCAGATGAGTACGAGCGGCTCATCCAAGACCACTTGCGCCCTTTCGCCAATAAGTACAAGGGCACCGCAGAGGCCACCGAAGTGGAAAAAATGATCGCTGAAGTCACTGCAGAGAAAGAAAAAGTCGTCTCCGGACAAGTGAAGATCGATGGAAAATGGTTGGATGCCACCGCAGTAAAGCGGGACGCTTACAATATCGAAGCCAAGAAATTGAGGACTGAATTCCAAGAGCTCGCCGCCTCCACCAAAATGGAAGACTGGGTCGCAGCCCTCCGGCTTTACTCCCGCATGGCCGATGTGCAAAACGGCTTCCCAGCCTCGCTGGAATACCCCAAAATGATGGAAGAAGTCCAGCCCCTGCTGAAAAAGTTCAACGACCAGTTGAACAAGATGGTGCAGGAGCAACCCATCTTGGCAAAAGCCCGCGAAGACAACCTCTCCAAACTCATTGAACCAGATCTCAGCCGCACAAAGGCGGCCATCCAGGCTGAAGATGACCGCTGGCGGAACAATTACGACGCTGAAAAGCGCGCACGTATCATCTGGCTCCTCCCCTACAAGATGGATCTGCGCTCCCTCCAAGACGCCCAGAAACTGATCGTCAACGAGATCACCAAGCTCAACACCACCGACATGCCCCGCCTAGTCGCCGTCAATGAGCAACTGACAGCCGCACTCCGCTACATCGCCGATGAAAACGTCGCCGAAGCAGAAGGAGCCCTGGAAGCTGCCCTCAAAGCCGCTGGCGGCAATACCAAGGATTACGGACGCGTCATGACCGCTGTCCGAGCAAGCATCCAGGGCCTGAAGGCAGACCTCAACAAGCGTAAATCCGCCCAGCGCACCGGCCAGACCGGGGCAACCGCGCTCAGTGGATCCTCCGACGCTCCAATCAAAGACGACCGCGTCGCCGCCGCACTCGCAGCAGCCCAGAACAAGGGCAAAGGTGAGATGAAGGGCGAAGAAGGCACCCCAGATGCCGACGCAAAAGCCGATACAAAGGCAGACCCGAAGGCAGACACCAAAGCTGACAAAAAAGCAGCGCCAAAAGCGGCTCCAAAGCCCGCAGCCCCAAAGCCAGCGCCAGTCGCACTGCCAGTCGAAGAAGAAAGCGCCATCAGCCCTCTGATCGTCGGTGCCGTCGCCCTCTTGGCGATCCTCCTCATTGCCATGTTCTTCCAGAAGAAGAAAAAGGCCGCAGCCCAAGAAGACTGAGAAGCCCACCGGCCCATTACCGAATCCCAAAATCAACGGGCACCGCCTTACAGCGGTGCCCGTTCTTTTTCGGCAGCATCTCAAGTTCCGCCAGGATCGATGCCCAAGCTATTGAGTCGAACGCGCACCGTTCCCACACGATAACACGATCCAGACCAGTGGCGCACGGCTGGGCTGCGCTGTGCGCGGCCCATGCCTCTGAGGTGGGCGGCGCGCAGCCTCCGACTTCACCACTACTGGTCGTCCGTCGCCAGCGGACGTTTGCGAGCCATGCCCCCAAATAGAAAATCCCCACCAGCCAGCCTAACGGCTGAACGTGGTGGGGCCTGGGAATTGCTTGGGGATTCCGCAATCTACAGCTGCAGACTAGCGGCGCTGGTAGTACTGCTGATAGACGTTGTCGTTCAGCTTCAGCTTACCGCGGAGGGTGTCCAGAGCAGCCGTATCGGATTCAAACTGGATGCTGACAAAGTAACCAGACTCCACGTGACGTGGGGCGGTCGGAAACTTGCGTTTGCCCAGCTGGTCAATCTGTTCAAGCTTCATTCCAGCCTTCTCCATATCGTGGCTGATTTGGCTGACGAGTTGCTCTGCGGACTCTTCTTTGCCCTTGGTGTCGAGCACGATCATGGCTTCGTATTTGCGTGTCATGGTGAGGTAGTATTGGGGTTGCGGTTCAGGCGTCTTCTTTGCGGTTGAAAAGATTCATGGCAGCTCCGACTCCGGAGCGGATGGATTCCAGGACGGCGTCTGTAGCACGGCCTACGGTCAAAAGCACGGTTTCCTTTTCAGATTCCGCAAATCGACCCAGCACATGGCCGACCATGCGGTCGCCAGCAGGACGTCCCGAGGCAGTGGCGATGCCGACCTTAAGCCGAGGAAAGTCCTGGGTGCCCAGATCCTGGATCATGGACCGGATGCCGTTGTGACCGCCGGCGGAACCACCAGGACGGATGCGCAGGCGACCCAACTGGAGATCGACATCGTCAAAAACCGCCAGGGTTTCGGCCGGGGTGATTTTGAAAAACCGACCCACGTGGGCAGCGGCGCGACCGCTGGCATTCATATAGGTCTGTGGCTTTACCAGCCAGCCATCAGAAAACTTGGCCAACAAGCAATCCCAGCGCTTCTCCAGGGTGAAGGAGATACCGAGCCGGGCTGCAAGGGCGTCCATCACCATAAATCCAATATTGTGCCGGGTATCGCGGTAGTCTATTCCAGGATTGCCAAGTCCGACAATGAGTCGCGGGCGGGTGTTCTCGATCAGCTTAGCTGCGCTATCAGACCGAGAAGGAGCGTCCACGGATCAAGAGTGGGCGGCAGGCAAGATTACTTCTTGGCAGGCGCAGCGGCAGCAGCCGGAGCAGCACCTGGTGCGGGAGCTTCAGCGACCTTTGGCTCAGCCACGAGGGCCACGATGACATCGCCATCAAGGTGAGCGCGAACACCCTTCGGAAGGGGCAGATCGCGGACGTGAACTGCGGAACCCACAAGGAGAGCCGTCGCGTCGATCACGATGGAAGAAGGCAGATCCTTTGGAAGGCAATGGACCTCAACCGTGTGGTGATGAATTTCAAGGAGACCGCCGAGACGGACGCCTTCACACTCACCGGCGAATTCGACTGTGACCTGAGCGTGAATCTCTTCATTCATGTCCACTGCGTGGAAGTCAACGTGGAGGATACCGCCGCGAAGGTAATCGTGCTGGACCTTCTGAACGAGTGCCAATTGGTCACCCTTACCGCCTTCGACCTTCAGGTTCACGAGAACGTTGTCAGAAGCGCTGTGGCCCATCATCTCGCGAAATGCTTTGGCATCAACCTTGATGTTGGAGGCCTCAACCTTACGACCGTAAATGACGGCAGGAATGATTCCTTCTTTACGGAGGCGGCGAACGGCTGCGGAGCCACTGCGCTGGCGGGCTTGGGCGTTGAGATCAAAGATAGTGGCCATGGTCGTGGGAGGTCTTCGGGGCTGAGTTCAGGGGGGAAAAAGGGCGGGGAGAATACACGCCTACCTCCGGATGTCAAAGAGAGATGTAACTGACTCGTCCCCGTGGATGCGTTTGATGGCCTCCGCCATCAGGGGGGAGATGTCCAAAGTGGTCACTTTTTCCCCAGTAGCAAGGGGTACGGAGTTGGTGGCGAAGAGCTCGATTATGGAACTTTTAGCGATCCGAGCCCGCCCTTTGTCCCCCAAAACACCGTGGGAAACCCCGGCGTAGATGTTCTTCGCCCCATGTTTTTTCAGCAAATCGGCCGCCGCCGTCAGCGTGCCAGCGGTCTCGGTCAGGTCATCGACCAAAAGAACGTTTTTCCCGTCCACATCGCCGATGACGTTTAGGGCCTCCACCTCTTCCGCACTGACGCGGTTCTTGGCGACGATAGCCATCGGGGCTCCGAGCGTCTTGGCATAGGCATGGGTCATTTTGATTCCGCCCACATCAGGAGACACGACCACGAGGTCCTCGATCTCGCGCTCGCGGATCGCCTTAATCAGCACTGGCGCTGCATACAGATGATCCACCGGAATATCAAAGAAGCCCTGAATTTGCCCCGCATGCAGATCCATGGTCAGCACCCGATTCACGCCAGCAGCGGCGATGAGGTTGGCGACGAGCTTTGCCGTGATCGGCACGCGCGGGCGATCTTTGCGGTCCTGGCGGGCATAGCCAAAGAAGGGCATCACGGCCGTGATCCGCTCTGCACTGGCGCGACGGGCGGCATCGACCATGATCAGCAACTCCATGATGTTCTGGTTCGTCGGCGGGCAGGTGGGCTGCACGATGAAGACGTCTCGGCCGCGGATGTTCTCGTTGATCTGAACAAAAGTTTCCCCGTCCGGGAACGCATCCAAATCGACCGAACAGAGCTCGGTATCGAGGTTTTGGCAGATGAGTCGGGCCAATTCGGGGTGGGCGGAACCGCTCAGGACCTTGAGAGAATCTTTCATGAGGGGCGGAGTTAGGCGAGAACGCTGAGGAAATCAACCCTGCAACACGAGCGACCGTCAAGGACGGCGGTTTTGGGCACAAAAAAGGCGGGGCTGCCCCCGCCAGTGATGAGTTCCCGACCTTTGAATTTCCAGGATCTAAGGAGCGGTGGCAGCCGCTGCGGCATGGGCCAGCAGCTCCCGATATTTTTCATCCCACCGCACTGACCCCTCCTCGTTCCATGCCCGCGAACGCCCTGCCCAGAGGTAGGCCCTTTCAGCCTCTGCGAATCGCCGCTGCCGGTGGAAATGAATGCCGAGCGCCAACCGGGGCTCCTCATGCTGTGGGGCAAGTTGCAGCGCACGCGAGATCGCCGCCTGCGCGGCATCCGTGTGCCCCAGGGCGTCCTCCGCATCCGCCAATGCCAAGAAGTAGAGGTAGTCCCAGGGATTCAGCCGGGTCGCTGCGGCCAAGTCCTCGCGCGCCCGCTCAATCAGTGCCTGCCGGGTGCCTTGGGACTTATCCAAATAGATCAGGGCCCGCTTGTAAAAGGGCTCTGGATTGCGGGGATCGATCTCGATGGCCTCTCCAAGATGCTGGATCTGGGAAAAATCGTCCTGCATCTTGCCGTCCACATCTGCCAGTGCCGACGCATAATCCGCCCGACCAAAGAACCATGCCCCGAGCAACAGGCAGGCACTAGCCCCGATGACGGCCAATCGCATCCCGACTCGCACCCCAGGGATGCGCAGCGGTTTTGTCAGGTCACCCTCAAACCCTGGATTCGCCAAAATGCCCAACACCACTGCGGTCGAGATCGCGATCGATCCGATATGCCAGTGAAACTCCAGCGCGGCATGCGCCACTGAGGCCACCAGCGCCGCAAGTGCGCCAATGGTCAGACCCAGGCTATTGCTCTGCAACAGACCCACCCGGCCATACCTCTCCGCCACAAACCATCGCAAAAAGCGCAGCCCCGTCCACACGTGGGCCGCGATCACCAGCACCAGCAGGCCCAAGCCCACCCAGCCGTAGTCCGCCATGACCTGGAGGTACTCATTATGCGCAAACAACGCATCGTTTTCATACACCGCAGACTCTGGATCGCGATGGCGGATAGAGCCCTCGTAAAACATCCGGGAACCCTGACCCCAGAGCGGTGCCTCGCCATGCTGATCCAGCGCCGCCTTCCAGATATGCAGGCGCACATCGTCATCGATCGGGTTCACCATCATGCGATGCTCCACCGCGTCCTGGTTCACCTTGTAAAGCACCGCCCCACCCAGCGCCATGACTGCGATCCCCCCAGGCAGCAACCAGCGGAACAAATAGCGATTCGTACGCCACACGATCCACAGCCCGACCAACGATCCCGCCAAGATCCCGACGCCCATGCCGCCCATCCCTCCCCGACTCCGGGTGAGGCTCAGCCCGATGATCATCGAGATCACCATAAACGTCAGAAAGAACTTCCACGCCGCCCCACCGCGCCCAAAACACAACACCCCACCCGCGAGCAACGAGGCCAGGGAAAAGAAGGCCGCCAGATGGTTTGGGTTATTGTAAAAGCCACCGATCCGGCCCGGCCCATACGTCCGGAAAAAATGCGGCACCACACTGAAGTCCCACTGCCCCGAAAAATGCACCAACCCCACCACCAAATTCCCCACGCCTAGCAGCAACAGAGCCCCCAGCACCGCGATCCTCCATCGCGGATGACTGACCAGCGTGACCATCAGGACATAGGTCACCAATGCCGCACACAGCATAAAGAAGTCCTCCCGTGCAAAAACCTGCACCGGAGACATCACTGCACGCGTCGCCACATAACCGCCCGCCAGCAGCACCGACGCCAGACAAAGATCGCTCGGCGGAAACCTCAGCCGCATTCGCCCGCGCACCATCGCCACCATTCCCACCAAGCCCAGCAGGATGCAGGCGGGCCACAAAAAGAGCAGACGCGTCTCCGTGCCCAGCACACCTGCCGACACGATTCCCAATAGAAAAAACAACAAAAGAGTCAGATTCATCGCACTCAAAAATTTAGGCACAGAGCCGCGCATACGCTGCACACAGGTTCACCACCGATTTGTCCCAGCTCAAATCCCCTTCCAACCGCCGACGCCCCTCCCGCCCCATGCGCTCGCGCGCCGCAGGATCAGCCAGCAGGTCCAAGATCGCATTCGCCAGACTCACCGCCGAGTTTTCCATCACATACACCGCCGCCTCGCCCGCAGAAAAGCGCCCTTCGCGGGTACCAAACATGACCTGGGGTTTGCCAAAGGCCATGTACTCCAGCGTCTTGTTCATCGTGCAATGATCGTTGTATTCATTGATCGGATCACAGGCCACCCCCACATCCATCGTCTGGAGCGCCGTGAAGAGAAATTCATTGCTGACACGCCCCGGCATTGTCACAAAATCGGCCAGCCCCAGTTCATCCCGCAGTCGGGCCAAGGCATCAAACTCCGGCCCAGTGCCCATCAGCAGAAACTGCACATCCTTGCGCCCCCTATTCACCACCACCTCATGCGCTGCGCGGATCAAATAGTCCACCCCATCCGCATCGCCCATCACGCCGATGTAACCCACCAAATAGGCGCGCCCACTTTTCAATGATTCATCTGGGGCAGATGTGATGTCCATGGCGTTTGGTGCCGTGCGCACGATCGTCACGTCAGTATCGGGCACCGGACTGCGCTCCAGAATTTTCGCACGCACACTCTCATTGGTAGCGATCACCGCATCGGACACCTTCAGCGTGCAACGCTCTGCCAATCGCACCAGCGCATGCACAGGCCCCCGCCGACCAAACTTTGCCGCAAACATCTCTGGCCAAAGATCATGCACATCAAATACCACCTTCACCCCTGCCAGCCATTTGAAGGGCAAGGCAACGAGGAACAGAATGTCCGGCGGATTGCAGAGGTGAATCACCTCAAAACCACCCGCCCTCCACGCCCTGAGCGCACACCACCATTGGCCCCAGAGCGCCGTCAGATACTCCCAAAAAAACCCAACCTTTGACCGAGCCTCCCCCGAGATCCAATGCCGGTAGATCGCAATGCCATCAAGCACCTCATGCGGCGTATCATAGCCGCGCATTCGCGGGCACACCACCATCACCCGATGCCCCGCATCCCTCAAGGCACAAGCCTCCTGCCACACCCGCCGGTCCAGCGGCACAGGGAGGTTTTCGACAAGGATCAGGACGCGCATGTCAGGTCTTTAAATCAGCCAGTGCCTGCTCTTCTTCAGGATCAAGTTTAGCACACTCCCTCGCAAAGCATCCTCATCCTGGCGGGCTAATTGCTCACCGATGACAATCTGAAAAGCCTCGCTCCGGCTGCCAAATCTTTTCTGCTTTACCAGCGAGTCCGCCCGCCCCAACAGGGACGGATTAATCGACAAAGCGATCTTAGCGGGGGTCATGCTTTGAGAGTACCAACCCACATCCGAGTGTCAACTTGGGATAGCCCAGGTACAAAAACTCACGAACGATTGGCAAATCGTAACGATTCAGCACCTCATCTTCAGCACATCAATTCGTTCTCATCGGCGGTCATTCGCGTTAAAAGACCCTCTCCAGCTTGCAGTTCTCAACGCAAATAGGCGCAAATTTTAACGAATGATCACGAATCAGGGCCTCCCAGATTCGTTGCGGCAGATCAATCCTTCAAGCCCCTCAGCCAAGCACCAAATCGCTGCCATTCCTCCGGTCGAACAAACAGCGGATAAAATGATACCATCTGAAGGCTAAAGAACCCCACCCGATTCATCATCACGGCGATCCCAAGGTGCAGGCCACATCCAGCGATGATCGCCAGCCAACGGGTCCGCCGCCAACTGAACCAGATTGGCGCGCCGATCTCGAAAACCAACGTCCCCGCCTGCGCAGCCGTCCAAATCCACGCAGGCAGGGAGCGCAGCAGCAGTGCGGCAAGCTCCGTGCGATGCATGCCCTGTAGAGTCAGTTGCAGAGTGTCGGCATGTTGTAGCCATGCCCCTTCTCCAAAAGCTTTCGTCCAGCCCGCTGCCCAGTATTCGATAACGAGTAACGCCTGGATGGCACGAATCGGCACCAGACTCGCCGTGCGTACACCCGCTACAGAGCGAAACCCCGGTGCGGTCGCCAGCATGATCAGCACAACGATGCCCAGCTTGTTTTGCGCTGAGGTGGACGGGTAGTCAACGCCCTGCACATACACAGCCACCACTGCCAATACAAAGAGGCAGACCCTACGCCACCGACATGTCACTACGCCCGCGCACGCCAGCAGGATCACCAACCCAAACCATGGCACCCAGGCGGCAGGCATTCGTGCGAAGGTCGGTGGATACCCCATCGCTACGGCCTCGTCGTTGGTAAAATGAAATGCCTCCGGTGTAAGCCAGTCCCGCCATTCAAGGAAGTTGTAACCAAGCATGACCAAAAACGCGCACACGAAGGCCGACTCAAAGACCCGCAGCCGCTGCGGACCCTCGTCACCCAGCCACCATCGCCAGCTCAGAAAGCCTGGCCTCTGAAGGTTGATTTGCAGCCAGGGTTGAACATTGTCGATCTCAGGCTTCATCCAGGGTGATGTCCTCCATTCTTCTGCGGGTCACGCTCCCCTTGACCAAGGTCAGCTTGCGCATCCGACTGCGCATAGCCGACGGGTGCTTGCGATTTTGTTTTTGGCGACCCGCCTGCGTTTGATGGCGATACTCCAGGAGGCAATGGCAACGGCCCTCTCGACTTCGCCCCCGGCTGAATCTGGGGACGCAGTGGGGCTGATCGCCCCTGAGGTCCAGGGGGCTTCTGCCCGTTAGGTCGGACTGGGACTGACGGCCTGATGCTCGCCGGTTTTTGAGGGATCGTACCGGAGCGCACAGGTCCTGCCTTCCCGCCCGACACCGACGGAATTCGAACTCGAGGGCGGACCTGGGCCGGCAACAGCTCTTCATCCTCTCCTTCATCCACTTCGTTCGGTCCCGACTTCCCTCCCGTACCCTTTTTCGGCACCACTGACCACTGCCCTTCCACCCTCCGACAAAGGGCCAGTTCCACCACATCCTTCGCCGACAGCGCAGCGACGGGTGGCAACTGCCAACGGCCTTCAGGCACGTCCATTGTCGGATCACCTGCCCGCCGCAGTACCTTCACAAACCTTACCTCGGCAAGCGGCGTCTCCTTTGGATGCCCCGCCGCCCACCGCTCCGCAACGAAGTCAGCTGCACGGGACCAAAAACTCGTTGGCGCACGCTTTCTGTCCGACTCCCAGATCATCCGATCCCAACGCTGCCGATAACCAGCAATTCCCAAAGGCGTCAGATCAGAATGCGAAACCTCGATCCAATCCGCCGCCCCATCCACCTTGACCAGGGTTACCGGCTGGCTCCAGATCCGATTGTAATGCGTAAACACAGCGGCCGACGACAGTTGCAGCCCCAACCGCCCATCACCAAGGCGTAGTCTGCCCGTTTTGGACGAAACGACCGCAAATGCGATCAGGAGCGCCAGAGCCAAGGCAGCCCAAACATTGCGAAAGGCACGGAACACGTTGATCACAATCTAGCAATGGTGAATACACTGTCTTCAGGGCAGCAAAACGGGATGTTTCTCCCACGAGATCGAAGCGCTTGCCATCAACATCAGCGACAAAGCGCGCGACTCCTTAAGTGAATTGCCCACCACACTCCTAACTCCGATCTCCCCCGCATCTAGCGTCCACTTATCGGTCAACATGCGATTCCGCCTCAATTCTGCCAGCGCTCATTCGCGTTGAATCCGGGCCACAATCACCCCTCCATCATGATCTTCATTCGACACCAATTGTCCACTTAAAACTACAGTCGTTGCCTTCGATGATCACACCCGCTAAGCCTTCAGCCAAGGCACTGCCCTTATTACATCTTCCCAGCACTTTGATGTTCATGTTGCCTTGCCCTTCCCCGATCACGCCTGAGTCGGGAAAGCGAAACTTCGTTGGAAACCGCAGCCACATCATCGTGGCCGAGCCGAATTCCTCTATGTCGGCGGTTGGGCGGAGTAGCGACGACCCATTAGCTAGCTGGACACCCGATCATGTGGGCTGGAGGAAGTATCCGAAGGTTCCATCTTGCCATAGCAATGCGCACAATGATACACCGTCAGCGGAAGCGACACTAGTCGAGATTATCCCCGGATACTCCAACTTTGCGGCGGCTAGCCACCAATCAATGGGAGGCGGCCACTGCAACCCGGTTGCTGCCGATGAATCAAACCTTGTCGGATGAAATCGCTCAATCTGTTCGCCATTGTGCAAAACAAAAGCCAAGGGTTTACGATCAAATGGCGCCGGTGTTTTGGAGCAACCCACAAGAGCAATAGTGCATAATATAGTTAGCATTAGCATTCGCCGACTAAACTCCGACACAGCAGGAGCTAAACATTGGTTGGGTTGTTGGTGATACATAAGCGGCGCAACGTAAGACGGAATTATCAGACAGATCCATGTGAGAGGACTCTACTGGTAGGGGCAAGAATAGGTCTTCTGATCTGGGCCAACAGGAACCGTTGTGGTGTATGTCCTGCTTGTGATGGAAGGGCCAAACGTGAACGTCATTGAACCGCAGTTAAGACGCACTTCTGGATTCCCTGTAACACCCGAGGGTAGATTTGGTTTAGCCGTTGAGGTGGGAAGTTCGATAATGGAAATGGTCGGTTTGGGGTACCTCTACGCTGTTTCCATTGAATGACAAGAAGTCCTCGAAATAAGAACAGCCCACCGCTACGGCAATACAATCACTCTCGACGAACGAATGGAAGCCATTTGATGGAAGCCAAGAGCCCTTCAGTGTCGAGCCATTCTTGCGGGATTACTTTCCACCCACCATTCTCATAAAGCCACAAATCTTGCCTGATTTTTGTATTGTCAGTGATTGTGGTCACCCCGGTAGCATGATCGAGCGTTTCGACGATCGCAGGTTTATTCTTGTAGTACTTGTATAATATTGGAGCATAGATTGCGAAATATTCGCCCCCTTCCGGGTCGGGTTCGCCCGTCAGCAGTCCGTTTTTTAGAGCGATCATCGAATCCGGCCCAACCAGAGCTGCATCACTGACATCGCGAAACTTCGAGAATTTGTCCACCAACATTTCCTCGGTGATGTTCGAAAGCGCTGGATGAATCCACTGACGTGTCTCTTTTGCTAGCGATGATGACAGGCGATTGTAGTAAAAGTAGGCATCGTGTCGCCACTTATTATAAATTTCAAACCGCCTCATGCCTGCTTCATCTGCAGAGACCGTGGAGGTAATAGCGATTGAGACGCCGATTACAAACGCAAAAACTTTGCTGGGCAGGGAAGTTAGATGGCACATAACTGGGTTGGTCTGGTGTGTAACGCTGAACAAATTGGGGTGATGGGTCAATCCACGACCCATTTTTTGATGCGGACTTTGATTACATAGTGAATTTTGTATCCAGACTGTCGCCATCTGCCTGCTCCATCTGGCCGAACGGAGTCCGCGATTTTGACCGTTTCCGATTTCACCGCTTCAACACCATCAAACTCCCAACCTTGTACGTTGTAGTTAGATGCTTCGAGCAGTCTTCGAGCGATAAAGTCGTCCACTGCATCCGGGTTTTGTCCCTCCTTCCAGTCCTTTCGTGGGGTTGCGGTTAAGGCCATCCACTCTTCCTGGTTCTCAACGCTAACGACACTCGTAATCGTCTCCCCCAAGGCCGCCTCAACAGCCGCTTTCCACGTCACTCCGTCTTGCTTCGAGTAATCCGCCCCAAAATTAAAGGTCACCGGATGTTCAACCTCTTCCTTAGTGTATGTGACTGTGACACCTTGATTCTGCAGTTCTTCATAAACTTCTTCACCCCATTTGAAATCCCCTTCCGAGACCGTTAGTGTCTGGGTTTCCCAGCGGCCAGTTTTCCCAGGATGGGAATTCGCATCGTTTGGATCGGTTCCAGCCACGACTTCGTCATCGTTTAAATAGCCGTCGCCGTCCCAGTCGTTCGGGTTGACGATTACGACGTTGGGATTGACTCGAGGATTCGAAGAACCAACGTACAGCTCGTCGTAATTCCACACACCGTCATTGTCCCAATCAAGCGAACCGTGATTGAGGGCACTGAGATCTTCGGGAGGAGCCGCGTCTTGAGTTCCTGGATCGGTGGCGTTCCAGTACTCCTCTATGTTGAACCACCAGTCCCCATCTGGATCTTGATCGCCGTCTGGAGTGATCGGATCGAGGCCATGGGCGACTTCCCACACATCGGTCATACCGTCACCATCGGTGTCGTAAACCTCCGTCCAGCCATTCCAGATGTCGTAGCCTGTGTTGTACTCTTGTAGATTCGTCAGGTCGTCCCCATCAATGTCCCCCACATCATCAGCGGGATTGTTCTTGTCTAGTTCCCAATATTCCTCCAGTCGGTCTGGGATGCCGCCATTATCGCTGTCAACCAGGACTCCTGCCTCATCTGCTTCGTAGTAGTCTGGCACGCCGTCGCCGTCGGTGTCTTTAAGTGCGGGACTGAACTCCAGCTCCGCAAAAACGTTCACTTCCTCGTTGTCGGTCAGATGATCCCCATCCGTATCAACAGCTCGGGCCAGTGTACCTGCGGCCAATTCAGCACCGTCCACTAACCCGTCCCCATCCGTGTCTCCAAGGGCGGGATCCGAGAAACTGAGGTTCGCCCATTCCATTGCGTCGTCCAAACCGTCCTGGTCCGAATCGGCACCACTCTCAGGATCATCCGAGGTGCCAAGCATGGCTTCCAATTGGGCGTGCAAGCCATCGCCATCCGCATCGGTGGTATCTGAACTTGCGAGGACGGCAACGTAATACTCATACCAGTCCTCAACGTAGTTGCCGTCAGAATCCCTTAGCTCATCGCTGGTGCCAAGGTGTTCCTCCAGCAAAGCCCCGACGCCGTCCCCGTCGGAATCGACATCATAACCGTTGTTCCACACTGCATTGAAGTACCAATAATACCAATCGTGGTAGCCATTGCCGTTGCTGTAGGCATCGTTGTCGTTCAGGACCAGATCGGATTCGTCCCCGGCAGTGACGCCGTCGCCATCCACATCATTAGCGCGCCAAGAATCATCGGTCCCATCTGTGCTGTCTGTGCTGTCTGTGCTGTCTGTGCTGTCTGTGCTGTCTGTGCTGTCTGTGCTGTCTGTGCTGTCTGTGCTGTCTGTGCTGTCTGTGCTGTCTGTGCTGTCTCCACCGCCACTGTCAGGGTTACCGTCTCCGTCCGTGTCCCAGAGTGTCGGGCGGGTGCCAACGGAATAAACTTCATCAGCGTTGGTCAGGTAATCGCCGTCATAGTCATCCTGCGGAAAGTGCTCCGTCAGCCATTGGTCCATGTCCCCGATTCCATCTGCGTCTGAATCAAACACGGCGGCGTGGGATGAAATGCCGTAGCTGTTGCCATTGAACTCCACCCAACCCATATACTCCGCGTAGTCACTGAAGCCATCCCCATCACTGTCGGCCTGATAGTCTGAGGTGCCGATGGATGCTTCCAAACTTTCCCCTAGCAAATCACCATCGGCATCGGTCTCTGTCGTGCTACTTGAATCGGTGGAGTCAGAGGTATCAGTCGTGTTGTTCGAATCAGTGGAATCCGAAGTGTCGTACGAGTCGGTGGTATCTGTCGTGTCAGGATATTGTTCAGCCCACCACTGCTCACCATCGCCCGTGCCATTTCCGTCCGTGTCGTAAACGGTCGGATCAGTCCCGGTCGTGTAAATCTCGTCGCGGTCGGTGAGCCCGTCCCCATCGCTATCGGGGTTATAGCGGTCCGTTCCGTAGTAGTCCTCCAACCAGTTGGGCAGCATATCGGGATCATTGTGGCCCCAATCCGCCCCTTCCGTGGGCTCCACATCCACCGGATCGCCATTTTCATCCACATCAGTGACCCAAACCGGATCTCCGCTGCCGTCCGGCTGATACTGTCCAGCGCGCAACTGCGGGCCGAAGATAAAGCTGAACATCGCCACGAAACTAAGGCAAGAGCCAAGCTTCCGCCACTTGTTACCAAATCGCTTCAGGGAGCCGACGAATAAAGGGGGGGGTGGAATTGATTTCATTGCTAGTGGATTAACTCGGAGGGTGAGGTGAAAAATCCGAATTTTGAACTTTTTACCCAAATCCGCACAATTTGTCGATAAAATTATCGACTTCCTCAAACATTGGATTAACCCCCTCACGCTGATCGCCCCGGAATCCCTATAAAATCAGCATCTCAGGCGGAGTTAATCCAAAATTGCCAGTTTATAAATTCAACTTTCGAACTTAGGTGCACAGCCCGATTGAATCTGTCATCTGACTCATTTTCTTATATTTCTTTAAGAATCGAGAGTTAGACGCCTCGTTTTTCACGGCACCCTCACCAGCACAGGCCCTCATAGGCCCAAGGCAACTGCTGCAAATCGCGCCACCCATTCACATCAATAACTCGTTGATCAGGCCGCACGACCGACCGCAATACCTCTAGATCCACACATCGCTGGGAGGCCACGATCAGATCACTATCGCGAACCACTTCCTCCGCAGTGGGTTTCAAGAGTTGCGCCAAATGCGGCATACGGCGCTGGATTTCAGCCTCATTAGCACCGATCAGGCGGGAAAGATTCAGCGACTTGTCATACACGCGCAATTCATAGCCACGGCCAAGCAGGGTCTCTGCCAGGGCCACCATCGGGCTACCGCGCAGATCATCCGTATCCGACTTGAAGGCCAACCCCAGCAGCCCCACCCGGCGCGAACCTTGGCCTGTCACCAGCTTGAGCAGCAGATCTAAATGCGCCTGATTGGAGTCGAGCACACTTTCCAAAATCGGCAGATGCACCCCCTCCATTCGCGCCAGGGATTTCAGTGCGCTCACGTCCTTGGGCAGGCACGACCCACCAAAGGGATTGCCCGGCTTCAGGTAGTAGCGGGAGATGTTCAGTCTCTCATCGCGACACACCACGTCCATCACCCGTGCACCGTCCACCTCCGCAAACTTCGCCAGTCGGCCAATCTCATTCGCAAAACCCACCTTCAGGGCGTGGAAGTAGTTGCAGGAATACTTGATCAATTCAGAGCCTTCCCAGGTCAGCACCTCCGCGCCATCACCCAGAAGTTCGAGCGCCTCCCCCGACGCAGGCGCTTCACCATCCACGGTGCCGATCACGCTCAGCGACGGAACCCGAAAGTCCGCGACCGCCGTTCCCTCCCGCAAAAATTCAGGGCAGTAGTAGATCCGCACTTTCCCAGAGGCCAGCAGCGAATCAAAGAAATCTGCAGCCAGTGCACGCGTGCTCCCTGGTAGCATCGTGCTGCGAAAGATCACCACATAAGGCGTCGCACGCACCGCAATCGCAGCGGCAATTTGCTCCGACACCTTCCGCACGTAGTCCAGATTCAGACGCCCCGACTCCAGCGACGGCGTACCGACACAAACGATGGCTGCATCCGTCGCCTGCACGGCCTCGGCAGCATTCGTCGTCGCCCGCAGACGCCCGGCATCCCGCGTCGCTGCCAACAGCGCATCCAGCTCCGGCTCCACGATCGGAGACTCCCCCCGATTGAAGGCATCCACCTTCCCCTGCTGCACATCCGCACCGACGATCGCGTGACCGCGCTCACCCAGGCAGGCCGCCGTTACCGCCCCAACGTAGCCAAGTCCAAAAACCGCCACTTTCATCGTGCCAGCTCCTTTCCATGGCCCAAGAGCGTCCATTCAGCCGAAATTTGATGACGAAATGCACAGGTGATAACCAGCCCCTGAACGAGCTGCCCAAACCGAGGGGACAAAACGCCAGGAGATACCGACAGATCTTCTATTGAGGAGGCAGAAATCATGAGCTGTACCCGTAAACCGCTTTTGGCGTGGCGGAAAACAAATTGGCGCTCCAATTGCAATTCGATTTCCCACTCCGGTGCCAATCGCCAGCGAACCATGTGGGCGACCTTCGTCGGGGTCTCGTCCACGACCCGCCAACCGCCGTCATCCGCCAGCATCGTGACTCTGCGCCGCACAAAGCCCGTCTGACAGGCAAAGCGCACTTCACAGTCGCCCCCTTGCACCGTCAGCACTGGCACATCGTGATGCTCTGTCCACAGAAACGTCCCCGTACGCTTTGGGACACTTCTTCCGGCCTGCGGCACCGGACCGTTGTGCGATTCCCAGTCCGCCAGGCGGGAACGCAGCGCCGCGTCCGCATAATACGCCCCCGTCCCGGGATCGACCACCAACGCACAATCACCGACCCAAAGAGAAAGGTGCATCGCATCCAGATGGCCATGAGCAGCGATGCCCCCCAACCCCAGTGGACTGCCGTCCAAGCGCGCCTGCCACAGCCCACTCCGAGCCACAGCCAGCCCGCTCTCAGAGAAAACCTGCCAGCCTTCTGCAAATTGCAAGTCGTCCGTCGGTGCCTCCCCCAGCCAAAACGAGAGCGCACTGCCCGCAGCATCGCCCATCAGCCAGGCGCGCCACTCCGTCGCCATCGTCTCGCGACGCAGCGTCAATGGCGTGATCTGAGCATCATCACAGTCGCCAAAATCCCAGCCATCAGAACGCGCCGTCATGGCACAGAAGAACTCTGCCGACCGCCGCAGACGCCGCCACACCTCGCCACTAACGTCCCCAACCATCCGTGCAGATTGCCAGACCATCTCCCAGGCAAACAAGTGATAGTGCAGTGCCTGCTCGCGATTCCCACCATCCGGCGCGAACTGTCGCAGAGTCTCCGCCTTCATCAGATCCCAGGCACGCTCCGCGCAGCAACAGATCTTTGCCAAACTCGGCCAACGGCGCGAGGCCATCAGGACTCCAGCCAACTCGCCGATCAGGTGGTTATTGGCAGACGATCCCACGGATCGATTCCGCCACACCCAGATCGCATGCGCAGGCACCACGGACTGGGCCAATTCATCTTGTTTTTGAGTCAGCCCCCCATCGCCAAGCGCACGCACCAAGGCATCGATCCAGACAAAATTCATCAACCGCAGTGCCGACTCCAGCGCACTGGTCCAGTTGATTCCCTGCCCGACCGGATTCTTCTCCACCCAGTCAGCGATCCAACGCTGAGCAAGCCGCGCCGCCTCGAAATCCTCTGCCAACCAGGCGTGCTGCACCAGACGCACCACCTCGGACCAACGGTTCACCTCCCAGATTGCACGACAGTCAGCCCCGTTTGGCAATTCGCGGTGATTGATTGACTCACTATCCCCCACCGAGGGTCCATCCACCTCATGAATGAAATCGCGATGCCAGCGTGGTGGTGAGCCCACCTCAACCTCGCGCCAGCCAAAGAGCACGAACTTCCCCGCCCCAATTGATGCCGCATCCAGGGCGATCTGCTGCCGCAATTCCACCGGGCATTGATCTCGGTGCGCAGATAGAGGCGAGGTGCCGACGCAAGGCCCAAGCCGAAAGTGTGCCGCCTCCTGTGCCACTGGGCACGATACCATTTTCCGCGCCTTCGCGCAGAGGCGCTCGCCAATCTCAGTGGCATCCATCGCCAGGAGGCGATTCCAATACCAGCCTATTTGTTGCGTCACACTCATCGTTTCAAAGCTCCACCATCCGCCGTTCACGGATCGATTCCAAGGCCGCAAACGTCAGCGCCATGCTCTGGCGTGACTGCGCATACGGCAGTGGATGTTTTGTTGTCCCATTCAGAAATGACAACCACGCCGCCATCTCTTCAGCGTGCCCCTTGCCGCTGAACTTCTTCACCTTCACTTTTCGATTTTGATGGATCTTCAGCACCTGGAAGTTCTCCCCCTCCACCACCACACCTCCCGCGAAGACGCGGAACGACTCTTTGGGAAACGCCGGATCACCCGCAGCGGAATAGAGGATCTGCGCGCTGGAGCCATCGGCAAACTCGACCTGCGCGGAGATCGAATCCGGCACGTCTGGGCGCCCTACCGTCTGCGCAGAGACCCGAGTCGGTCGCCCCAGGAGGCAACAGGCAAAGTCAAAGAAGTGGCACGCCTCGCCCAACACACGCCCACCACTTTCAGCCACGTTTGCGTACCAATGATCAGGTGCCAAAGGACCGGCAAAAACGTGAAACGCCAGGGACCGTGGACCCGGCACCGACTGCAACACCCGCAGCAACTCAATCGTCGCTGGCGCAAACCGGCGATTGAACCCCACCATCACGCTGCCCCGACTCACAGCAATCGCCGCATCGATTTCATGGAGTTGCTCGCGCGTCAAACAGAGTGGCTTTTCGACAAACACATCCCGCCCTGCGGCTAGTGCCTTCAAAACCTGCGAAGCATGAAGATGATGCCGCGTCCCGATCACCACCGGCCCATGGCCAGCCATCTCAAGAACCCGTACCGCATCCGTCTCAGCCGCCGCAAATCCAAACTTCTCCTTCGCCTGCCGCGAACTCAGTCCCGTCTGATTCACCACCACCCCCAAAGGAATCTTCCCCTTCAGATGCGGCAAAAGCATCGTCCGCACAAAGTTGCCCGCCCCCACCACATGTAGCTCAGGCATCCTGCCTGAAGCATGTGGATCAGGCGTCTCGCCTGAAGCCAGTGCTGCGGGCGTCTCGCCCGCACGCAATTCAACGGGCAGAATGCCCGCTGCACGCCCTTCAGGCAGGATGCCTGAGCTACCCACCAGCCCCACGCCACATCCCAGGCGATAGCCATCAGCGAGCCTCGCCTTAACCGGATTCTCTCGAATATATCGACGCTTGGCTTCCAGCGCAGTTTCACTTCGAAGCGCGTGGTCAAATCGTTCCGCCTGCCACAACGGTTCATCCCCTTGAAGCCCAACCAGTTTTTTGATCTCCCGCGACGTAAAACTCTTCCACGAGTGCATGATGCCCGAAAGATCATGTCCCGGAAGTGGCTTCACCAGCACATGAACATGATTCGGCATGATGACAAATTCATCCAAGACATAGCGATCCCCGTCAAAATGACGCATCGCACCCTCCATCAAACGGGCAACGTCGGGACGAGCCAAAAGGCAACTACCCTGCCCCGCATCCAGCCACTGCTCTAGGCGCTCAGGAAACGCCTCACGGAACGCCTCCGCAGTCGCCTCATCCCAAGGTCTTGGATGCTCCATCAACCAAGCATCCCGCTCCCGCGTCCAAACCCGCAGCTTCTCGTGCGCAACCGCATCCGCCAATCGGAAAGTCACAAACTGCGTTGCCCCCTCCTGCTCCCAGTGGGGTAGGTTCCTGCGCTTTTTGTCTGTATCCTTCTCTGGATCAAAAGGTACAAAACAGTGTAGCTCAGGCATCCTGCCCGACCCACGTGGATCAGGCGTCTCGCCTGAAGCCAGTGCTGCGGGCGTCTCGCCCGCACGCAATTCAACGGGCAGAATGCCCGCCGCACGCCCTTCAGGCAGGATGCCTGAGCTAATGCTGCCATACCGCACCACCACACCCAAGTCTGCGTTTTCCGGCTGCAGCAACGACTCATACACTGGAACCACCTCTTCAAACCGCACTTCGCGCGTCGTCACGGGACGCAGATCCAGCACACCACTTTTCATCAAGTGCAGGCAGGCCTCAAACTGGCGATTTTCCGTCCAGCGAACATAACCGACCGGATAGTCTTTGCCGGCCCACTCATACTCAGGGTCATACCGTCCAGGGCCATAGCTGCGTGAATAGCGGACCTGGATATCCTTCATGCAGGCAGACCGCCACGGCAGTTCCACATCGTAGATGCCCACGATCACCATCACGCCTCGATCCCGCAGTGCAGCGACCGCCGCTTCCGTCACAGCAGCCCCTTTCCCACCCACGCAAATCAGCACCGCATCCGCACCAAGGCCCACAGACCACTCGTCCACCACCTCTTCCATCCGCGACTCACCCGGACAGAAAACGCGCTCCGCGCCCATCTTCGTAGCTACGGCGAGGCGTTGAGGGACCAAATCCACCGCCAACACACGCGCCCCGGCAGCAGCCAGCATCGCCGTCGCCAATTGCCCGACCAGGCCTTGGCCGACAACCACCACTCGATCCCCAAGTCCCGCCGCCGACTGGCGCACCGCCTGCATCGAGATCGACGCCAGCGTCGTAAACGCAGCGCTAGCGTCACTCACTTCATCCGGCACGCGTGCAGCCAAGAGGTCTGGCACTGCGATCACCTCCGCATGGAAAGCACACTCTGCCCCACCACAGGCCACGCGATCCCCCACACGGAACCGAGTATTCGCCTCATCGACGGCCACCACCACTCCCGCAGCGCTGTAGCCCAGTGGGGATGGCGACTCCAACCGATTGCGAACCTTTTCCAAAGCCGAGCGCCAACCCAAAGTGCGCGCTGTATCCAGCACCTTCTTCACTTGGTCAGGCCTCGCCTTTGCCTTTTGGAGAAGAGACATCCGTGCCTGCTCCACCTTCATCTTCTCCGTTCCCGGGGAGATGACAGAGCAAACCGTCCGCACCAGGATTCCGCCGGGCGGCGCGACGGGTGCCGGAACCTCCTGCAGTTCCAGTCGCCCGTCTTGATACTGTGCCAGTTGTTTCATGCCCGTCAGCCATGGGCCTTGCGCCAGCGATCCCGGAGGAAGGCCACGACAAAGCGTGTATTGTTCGTCAAATAGCGTCCGATCAAACGACGCGGCTCTTGAATGAGCCTGTAGATCCAAGTCAGCCCAGAGCGCTGCATCCAGTCTGGCGCATAGCCACGCAGTCCGGCCAGCAGCACAAACGCATCCCCCACCGCCAAAAAGACCCCACGGGTAAAGCGATCACGATTGGTTGCAATCCACGTCTCCTGCTTCACCCCGCCGAGCGCCACCCACACAAAGTCCGGTTGCGCATCGTTGATGTGTTGGATCAGTCCCGCCTCTGTCGCCTCATCCCATTTTCCAAACGGCGGCGACATCGTTCCAGCGATCACCACCTCAGGATTCAGCCGCTTTACCCCCTCACACAACGCCGCGAGACACTCCTCCGTGCCCCCAAAGAAATAGTGGCGCAGCCCTGCCGGTGAGTGGCGAATCACATGCTCCATGAAATACGGGCCATAAACCCGATCATGAATCTCGTGCCCATCAAGCCGGAGCGACCAAACCAATGGCATCCCATCTGGCAAGACCAGGTCAAAGCCCCGCAGCACTTCCGCATACCCTGGATTTGCGGAAGCCTCGCTGACGAGGTGTGTGTTCGCCGCAGCCACACACGCAACCTTCCCGCTCTGCGCCCAAGACGTCACACGCTCCAGCGCAGACACGTAGGTCTCCACATTGATTCGTGTGCCCAGCACCTCGCCACTTCTACTCCGCTCCATATTGATCACAAAGTCGCCTCTCCCATTTCGCTGATCAGCCATCGATGCTTGCCTGCGGTGGTCTTTTCCACGCCACTGACCAGCCGAAGCTCGAGACTAAAATCATCGCCAAGTTTCTCCAGGAGGCCAGCTCGCATCACGGCCTCGCGATCTGATCGCCAAAAGGCCCCAGGCTGGTAGCGAAACTCCACCACTCCCTGTTTCCCTTGATAAAACTGCACCGCCATCAATCCATCGAAAATCCCATCATGCATATTCACCGCCGTCAGGGAAACGCGCCGACCACTCTTGCTAACCAAGAATTCATACCCGCGCCCCATGACCGCCGCGACCTCCAGCATTGAAAACTCGCCATCAGGACTTACTGGCAGCTTCACAAAGTCACCTGTGCGGTAACGGATCAGCGGCATCACCGCGTTGTGAAAAGAAGTACCGATCACCTCACGCAATCCATCTTCATCCGGCGCGCCCAACTCAGCATAGCCATAGGTTGGCCAAAAGTAGAGATGATCACTCTCCCGCCCCTGCGCGGCCAAGACCACACGCTCGCTGTGACCATACCAGTGAAACACACGCGCTCCAAAGGCGTCCTGGAGAAATGCCTGCGACTCCGAACTCAGCTTCTCAGACCCACAAAGCACCGACGTCAATTCAAAGTCCAGTTTCAGCCCCGCCTCCGCCATCCCCTTTGCCAACATTAAGGCCGCACTGGGATAGGCGTGTAGATGCTTCGGACGGAAGTCATTGAGCAATCGCACATACTCAGGCAATCGCACCTGCGTCAGGTGATAGGAAGACAGCACCAACCAGTTGCGCGTCGCATCCAAGTAACTGATACCACCATCCGAACGTGATGACGTCACCGCACCCCGAATCACCGCCACGCGATCACCGACGGTATATCCGCGCCGTGACCATTGTGCCTCCAGGTAGGCCTGCTCTTTGGGGCGACTGATCCCCTTCTGCAAATAGAACCCCACCGGCACCCCCGTCGATCCGCCCGTTGTCACCAGCAACCGTTGGGCTGCCACCACGTCAGGATTCACCAGCGACTCCCGATTTGAGATCAGATCCGTCTTCGATAAACAAGGGTAATCCGCCAACTGCTCCAGAGACTCAAACGCACCTGGATTCACCCCCGCCTCCGCGAAACGTGCGGCATAAAGAGGTGCCCGCGCTGCCACCATCAGCGAGTCCTTCACTGCCTGGGTCTGGTAGGCACGGATCGCCGCATCGTCCCATGACTCCACCGCCCGCGCCTCTTCTTGAAAGCGCGCATAAGCAGGACCGTAACGCAATGCCGCAGGCAGCGCCCGATACGCACGCCCCGCCAACGACCTCAAGGGCTGCGGCGCCCGTTCGTAGAGCTTTAAGAACGGATAGAGCGTATCTTCGACTCCCATAATAACCTCCGCGTCCACTCCACTTCACCACTACTGTGGGAGACCAGCATCAATCCAACTCCACCGCTCCGACCCATCCAAAATGGGGCTTAAAGCCCAAGGCATCGCTCTTGGTAAACTCCGTCAACGGTTTCGCATAACGCGCCTCATTGGACACCACCTGGATCTCATCATGGCTGAATGGTGCCACAGGTTTGCGCTCAACAGCGTAGGCACCGACCAGCATCTTCAGTTTCTTCCAGTCAAACCCCATCATCGCACAGCAGACACTGTCCACCGCCAGCGGATTCGCCCCCGCAAGGATCATGCCGCAAGGTTTTGGATCCGGTGCCATCGGGCCATTCCCTTCCCCCGCAATGATCGCATCCACGACCGCCAAATAGCGCAATGGCTTCTGTCGTGGCTTCCCTTCTCCATCAAAATAAAACAGGCATTTGTTCAGATCGACCACCATGCGCCAGCAAGTGTCATTGCCATGCCAATTACCGCTGCGCACCACTTTTTGGGTGTCGCCAAAGAACACTCGCCCAATCTTTTTTAGCGGTACAAAGAGTTTGCTCAGCAGATGGCGACCCACCAGCAAACGCTTGATCCGGCCCATCCATGAATGCTCTAGTTTTGCCTTCAAAGTCGCCGCAGGGAACTGATCCCCCCCCTTGTCTGGCGTTCCCTCGGTGTGATGCGGCAGCCAGTTCTTGTTGGAGTTGATGCCTACCATGTTCTTGAGGGCACAGGTCAACCCCACCTTCTTGTGGCACTTCAACTTCGGAAGATTGATCAACACATCCGCCTCCATTGGCGTGCGACAAAGCATGTACTCATGCCTTGTTTCGCGGTGCCGCTCATTGGTCTCTGCCATGTCGAATGAGGCACCGTAGAGCTGACCCAATCCGTGAAAACCCACAAATTCGCTGTCCTCATCCAAACGCACATGACTCGACCCCATAGGATCGCCGGGGAGCTCCATCTTGCTAACCGTCACCCCATCGACCGCATGCCACTCCTCTGGGCGCAGATCCAAGAGCCCAATCGTCAAATCAGGGAAGGCCAGCCCACAGCGTTCAATCAGCCCGTCTAGCCCGCAATACTCGCGCAGCTTTGCAAAGGCAGAGTCCGTCTGCGGCGCGTCGCACACGGTGATGCTGCCGCTTCCTTCCAATCTTGGTGCCACCCAATGGATCACCGCCTCAATCACAGAAGGATGGGTCACCACATGCTGCCAATGGTCGGGCCCTGGGTAGCGCTCGTCGTACTCCTTCACCCAGTTTGGCTTTAGCACCACCTTGTCTCCAGGTTTCACAAAGTCAGCCGCCATGCCCAGTGCATCGATAGCAGCAGCCACCTGCTGGATCACAGCAGCGGTATCGCCATAACTAGCGGCACCTGCCCAAACGGATACTGTTGCAGAATTCGTCATCACATCGCCAATCCAATCGGCTTTACAAACGCCCGTGCCATCGCCCCTTTGCGCCACTCTAAGAGCCGCGCCTCAACCCAGGGTCCGAGACCAATCAGTAGCAAAGCCGATGGCGCAAGCAGCCACGCGATTCGCGCCATAGGTGGCGTCCACAGCCACACCGGGAGGAACGTCACCACCGCCCAATCCGTCAGGCACATCAGTGGCATGTGCAAAATGTAGCAAGGATAACTCAGCAAGCCCAGACGTTGGCACTTCGCCGTCAGTGATCCACGAGTGGACAATCGCAAATGATGCCCGCCTGCCAGCACAATCACCCATGCAGGGATCGAAATGATGGAAAGAGGATCGATAAAAGCGGCAGCCGTATCCGTGAACTTCAAGACACTTACCATCGCCGCATTCAGCCCACCAAGCACGATCCCCAGCAGCCAACGGCGGAAGGTTACCCATTGGGAAACCCGCTGCCAATTCATCGCCAACGCAGCGCCAGCCAGCCAAGTCGGAAAGAGCACACCGATGACCCAGACACCATTCAGCAGCGAACTGCCCCCGGCACTGCCAGCCCCCCAAAGCAACGCGACACATAGGGCAGGACCTACCAGTCCAAGCAAAGAATAGCCCGCAGCGCGAACCAGACTACCCGCCCCCAAGATCAGAGCCAGTGGCCATACCACATAGTATGCCGCCTCATTGGCGAGACTCCAAGAAGGTTCGAATCCCGGAAATGCTTCTGTAAAGCCATGCAACATGAACACCGTCGCCACCAATTGCCGCCAAGGGTGCACACTCGCGTTTCCCGTGATTTCCGACCCATGCGGTAAAGCGATCACCGCCAGTAAAAGGGCCACAAGATGCAGGGGATAAAGCCTCGTCACCCGCGCATAAAGGTAGCGTGACCAACGAAACACCCCACTCGACAGATCGCGCGAGATCGATTGGTGAATGCACAATCCAGAGATCACAAAGAATCCCCAGACGTAAAACACCCCAGCCCCAAGAGTCGAATGCAGCGTCCGCCAGAACGGAGGCATCGCCAGAACGTCGTGACCAAACGATTGCCGAATCCCCAGATCAAACGCATGCCCCACTAACACCGCAATAGCCAGCAACCCACGGAGTCCGTCAATAAAGACCTCCGAATCTGGATCAAGGCGATGGCGGGATGTCATAGCGGAATCAGCCAATTGGAGGCTAGCCATCGTCCGCAACCAAACCCAACTGCAACGTCGCCGCCGCCCGTGCAGCAAAACTTACGTCATCAATGCTTGCACCTGAGGACCGCGCACAGGCCGCGCAGTCCTCATACTCCGGGGCGATCTTTTTCTTTCCCCCACCCAAGTCCGCAATCTTCACCCGCACTCTTCCAAAAGTCGTCTCCACCTCCATCATCCGCCGCTGAAGGGTCGCACGCCGCAATTCGGACTGCCGCACCCCAAGCGTCGGCGTGTGCCGAAACATCAGGGTCGTCAGCGCCGCCACATCCGCAGGCCTGCATAAGACGCTGAGCACAACCGCAGGACGATTCTTCTTCATTTGCGCAGGCACCAGCCAAACATCCAGCGCCCCCGCGTTGAAGAGCAACTCCATGACGTGCTGAAAATGCTCCGGGTTCTCATTATCAATGTTTGATTCCAGCAGCGACACGAACTCCGCCTCGACCGCAGCGTCATCAGACTCGCCCACAAACAGTCTCAACAGATTCGGGATTTTCAGATTCCATGTGCCTGCCCCATAGCCAACAGACTGCAAAGTCATCGTCGGCAATCCCCCGAATGAAACCGCCAGGTGTTTCACCAGCGCAGCCCCAGTGGGAGTCACAAGTTCCGCCTCGATCTCAGACCCCGTAACTGGCAACCCCTTCAAGATCGCCACCGCCGCTGGTGCTGGTAGTGGGATGGCCCCGTGGGCACCATCAATAAACCCACGCCCCAGAGGCAACGGACTGCAAATGATGCGTTCCAGGCCAAGTTTCTCCACCCCGAGCAGCGTGCCGACGATGTCGATGATGGCATCCTCTCCACTGACCTCATGCAGGTGAACTTCCTCCAGAGGCATCCCATGGATCGCGGCCTCCTCCACGGCGATCAATCGCATGACTTCAATCGCGCGACGCTTCACGCTCTCGGAGACGCCGCTATCCATCACCACTTTTTCAATAACCGGCAGCGGCCGAGAATGCGGCTGCGCCCCGACCACGACATCTACCTTCGTCGCTGCAAAGCCGTTCTTATCCACCTTACTCACATTCAACTGCCAGCCTTCAATGGGCAACTTTCCGAGTTCGGCCCGCAACCACTCCACATCGAGCCCGACGTCAATCAGAGCGCCCAGCAGCATGTCGCCACTCGCTCCCGCAATGCAATCCAGATACGCAGTCTTCATTATAAATTCGCTTGGCCGCGCATGATCCGCAGCGCGTGCACGGCGGCTCCAAAGCCGTTGTCAATATTCACCACCGCAAGACCAGCCGCACATGAATTCAGCATCGCCAGCAGGGCAGAGACACCTTGGAGGCATGCACCATAACCCACGCTCGTGGGCACCGCGATCACGGGTTGGCGCACTAGACCGCCGACGACCGAAGGCAAGGCACCATCCATCCCAGCCACAACGATGATCACGCTGCAGCGTTGAATCTCCTCGATCCGTTCCAGCAACCGATGCAAGCCAGCCACTCCCACATCCATAACCCGCAGCACCTCCGCCCCACCAAATTCGAGCACACGTGCTGCCTCCTCAGCAACAGGCAAATCAGAAGTCCCCGCACAAACCACGGCTACCGGAGCTACCCCTGTCATCCTCGGCAAAGCACCCCAACTCCAAACCCGGGAAACTTCATCATAGACCCCATCGTCCGCAGACAAAACCGCCGCCATCTCTGGCGAGACACGGGTGGCCAAGGCAATACCATTTGCCTCATGCAACGTGTTCAACGCCGCCTGCACCTGCGCCACCGTTTTACCAGCAGCATAGACCACCTCGGGTAGGCCCTGGCGGGCGAGCCTTTGTACATCTGCGTTTACACCCTGCATCACAGTGTTTTTTGACCAAGCACTCGATTCATGCTGCCGTGTTGGAGACCTTCCAGATCCAAAGTCACGTATTGCCACCCAAAGCGTCGAATCCCCGCCGCCACGGCACCGCCCATCTCAGTCACGCGATGGTGCTCACTCAATGGCACCTCAATTCGTGCCACATCCCCGTGATGTCGGACTCGGGATTCGAGGAAGCCCATCCCATGCAAGAAGTCCTCCGCACGCTCGATCCTGCTGAGCAATCCATCGCTAACCGGCAACCCATACGCCACACGTGACGCCAGACAGGCCGCTGCTGGCTTGTCCCAATTCGATAATCCCAAGAGCCGCGCCGCTGCACGCACCTCCTGCTTCGAGAAGCCAAGTTCAAACAACGGGCTGCGCACACCTTGCTTCATCGCTGCGGCACGCCCAGGTCGCACATCGAGCGTGTCCTCCCGATTCATCCCATCCACCACCAATGCAATCTGCCGTTGTGCGGCGAGCGTCGCCACATCCCCATAAACATGCTCTTTGCAATAGTAGCAACGATTGGCTGGATTCGCCTGATAGCGAGGGTCCTGCGTCTCCTGGGTCTCAATCATCTCCACCGTCACGCCCATTTCCGCGGCGACCCGCAGAGCCTCGTTCCGATCTCGGGTCGGCAAACTTGGCGAGACAGCCATCACAGCGAGCACCGACGGCGATCCCAATTCGTCCACTGCAACCTTGAGCACCAGCGAACTATCCACCCCACCCGAAAACGCCACAGCGACACTCTTGCACTGACGGAACCAGCACCGTAGCGCGTCCATTTTCTCGTTTAGGTCTTCGGTCAAAGCAGTCAAAGCATCAGTGTTTCGCGGCGACATCAAGCATCGCAGACTTCGGTTGAGCGAAGTCTCTTTGAAAGGTTGGCACCAATTCTTTAATTAGTCCGGTGATCATTTCCATCGTCTCCGCAGAGTTGCGCGTACGTTGGCCGATCTCCTGCGGCGTAAACCCCTCCGTGACATAAGCCATGACGCTTGGGTAGGCCCAACGATGGTTCACATTGCGAAAGACGCTGTCCCAAGTGCTCAAAAGAATGCGCTCGAGATGGCTCGGCGTCGTGACGTCAGTGCCCACAAACCAATAGACGTAGTGAGCTCTCAATCGGCGTGTCTTGGTGTCGCCTTCCTTTAAGAAGATGGGCTTTTCGATATAAAGATCGCGCACTTGCAGCGTATGCCCGGGTCGGATTTCGACAGGAACTGTCTCTGCATTCAGGATGGACCAACCTTGGCCAGTGAGGCACACTTCTGGTCGGTGGATACTACGACGTTCCGCCCCTGCCAAGACAATCGTCACGTGTGCATCATCCTTGCGCGCAGGATCTGTCGTGACGGTGCGATAGCGCATTTTGACGATTTGCGTGTCATCGGGCAGCAACTCACGCTCACGCTTATCAGGCTCTTCGACATCACCGATATAGCGGCTCACGCCGACTGGCAGTCTCATCGTCACGCCAGCACCTTCACCGGTACTGACCTGCGGTGAGATCCGACAGGCCAGCAGTGAGACCACCGCCAACGCCAAGACAAACAGAGGTTTCGGATTCATGATGAAATGGAGGTTTTGGTTACCCGCCGCTTGCGCCAAATTCGGCTAACGAGGAACGAGATCCCTTGCAGTCCCATCAACGCTACCATGAAGACGACAAGGCCTGAGAGGAAGTGAAAGTTGGAAGTCTCCTTCTGTTCATCCCCCACTGCAAATGCCTGCCCGAATAGAGCTGAAGCTCCAAGCAAAACCATGATGCGAGACAGATTCGCCAGCACGGCGAGAGGGAAGCTCCAAACGAAGAGAAACACCCGTCGGAGTAGCGTGGGCTGCTTCACATAGCTGAAGATCGCCCCCACCATCAGCAGCGCAAAAAGCGACCGCATGCCACTGCAGGCCCCTTCAACATTCAGGCTAAACACCGCACCAATCGCACGCCCGCGATCTGGATCAGGCGCCGAGATCAAAGTGGTGCCCTCCCGCACCACACCGACCCCCAGCAGATCCAACAAACCGCTAGACGCCTTCACCATTATCAGGCGCAGATGAAACCCCAGCGACTCCTCCAGAAAGATCAATGGCCACGAAAACCCAAGAATCAGCCACGAAAAGAAGCAAGCCTTAAACCGCTGCCATCCCCAAATCCACACGCAGACACCCGCCACCATGAGCTGCACACTGGCAAACCCAAAGTAGTAGTTGTTGCCCTTGTAGCCCACGTAGTAGAGAAACGCCGAAAAAAGAATCACCCCCAAGCCCCAGCCGGCTGGCTGCACCGCAATCCGGGCGATCTTCCCCTTTTCGCGCCACAGGAAATAGATCGCTATCGGCAGCGCCAGCGCACCGTGTTGCCATGTCGGGTCTGCCCAGCGTTGCAGCACCGTTGCCAAAAGCGTCTTGCGATAGTCGCCGTAGCCTGCCGCATAGGGCTGCACGGCGATTAACAGCACCGCCGCAATGGCAAAGCAAAGCCATCCAACCACCCCCAGGGTCCGCTCTCGGGACGGCAATTGGATTTCAGATGATTGAGTCGTTGCATTCATAGAATGGATTGCATAGGGATGACGAATTCTCACTTTAAATGGTCGATGCCAACACCAGCACTGCCACCAAGCTGCTCATCTTGAAGGTGAATCAGCTCGGCGATAACGTCGTCTTTCTTCCCACCGTTCAGGCGCTCGCCCGTGCCATGCCAGGGGCCAAAATCACCATCGCCACTAGTCCCGTCGCAGAGCCTCTCTACCGCGTCACCTGCCCGGAAGTCGAAACGCTGACCTTTGAGACTCGCGCATTCAATCAGTCCTGGCGAAGTCCTCTTACATTGCTGAAGATTTGCAGCATCTTTCGGGCTCTGCGTCCCGACGCCTGCTTGATCGCAGATGATCAAAGCAATGCCGCCTTCATCATGGCGCGCGCTAGCGGTGCCCGAACCATCGTTGGCCCCCAGTTGGCAAATCGGATCGCGAGCAGGCTCATCAGGCATCGAGTCCCGATCTCCCTGCACGATTCTGTCGCCACGCAAAACTGGCAGATCGCCAAGGCACTGCTTCAAGATCTGAAGGTCAGCCTTCCGACCCTCCCAACTCACCCCCCTCCGCCGGATCTCAGTCAATTCGGCGTGGATGCGCCCTGCGGCATTCTCATTCATCCCGGAGCGAGTCGAGACTACAAGCGCTGGCCCTTGGATCGCTATATCACACTCGCCAACGGACTCGTCCAACACCATCCGGTCGTGTGGATCACCCAAGACGCGGAGATCGAACAAAGCCTGCGTCCCGAGGTCCGGCGTGAAAAACCGGCGAACCTCGCCGCTTTCATTTCGCTCATGGCCGGAGCCCAATTCTTCATTGGCAATAATAGTGGCCCCATGAACATCGCCTCTGCCTTGGGATTGCCCGGCCTCATTTTCAATGGTCCGTCCACCCCCAACTGGGATCCCCCCTGGCATCCTGAGCGGCTCACGCTGCTGCGAGATCCCGCGCTGAAATGCCAGCCCTGTGATGCCTTGAGTCATCCCGTTGATCGTTGTCAAAATCATGAGCAGCCGATGATTTGCATGAGACGCTGGAGCGTCGAAGAAGTCACCCAGATCACGCTAGACCGACTGCGGTCTGCGCCACCAAAGGGATCGTGACGAGAGCTGGAACGGCACAAAACCTGCCGACATCAACTCCCGACTCATGAGCTCCATCTCATCCGCGCCATGCATCTCCGTCACCACATAGCGAGTTCTGAGCAGCAGTTCACGACCACCCTGCATAGCATAGCCGCCAAAGCCTTCGATATCGCACTTTAGCAGCAGGATCTCATCAGTATCCGCTGCAAAGAGGCTGTCCAGACTCCGCACAGGGACGCTTCGTTTCGTTCCACCAGTCGCGTCCTTTGCACTCGTTGTGCCTTCCAGTGGATCACTGAAGCTGATCTCCATATTGTCCGCATCTGCAGACGCCACTGCGCAGCAGAGCGGATTCCAATCACAGCCTGGATGACACTCCCTCAATCGCTCCGTGGTGTAATCGAGAGACTCCTGCATCATTTCAACACCACTAACTTTGGCCCTTTCGTTCAGTGAAAACCACCAGCGGATGCTCATTCCAAGATTCACGCCCAAGTCAATGATCTGCGGTGCTGGCGAAGCCTTGATGGCCTGTTCCACATCATCACAGCGCAGTTCACCAAGGCAAAAATTGTCCAACAAACTGCGCGCTTCATTGCGTCGTGAAAGCCCACCAAATCCTGGTAGCGTGATCGGCACTGGAATGAAGGTTAGGGCGATGTCACAAAAAGCCAGCCACGCGCCTTTGGGACCAAAGTTTTTTCCCGCTTTAATCAAAGCCAATGGCAGCGAAACGATGAGTTCTCTCAGATAAATCAGCATAATGTTTTGGAAAGGAATCAGGCTTTTCGAGCAATCGCTAAGAGATCGGGTTGCGCATTGTATTGATCCACACCCTGCATCGCGCCGCCACCGCCGTGACGGACCTTCAACAAGAATCGAGCGAAAGCATACAGCCCCAAGCCAAGCAAGCGCCGCACCTGACCACCAACCGATCCTGAGCAGTAGTGGAAGCCACCGACCTGCATCTCGCCAAAGCCGCAGGCTCGCAGGCACTGGCCCATTGAGGCGGGCGTCAGTCCAATTTCATGGGTAAAATCTCCATATCGAGTCATTCCTGCCAGCGGACTCTGCGCATTGTACGTCAACAACCAGAGTTGCCCACCGGGGCGCAGCGCCTTGTGACAGCGCTTCAAAAAATCGATAAACTCGTCCTTGGTAAAATGTTCCACCACGTCTTTGGCATGAAGAATATCAAAGCGCTCTGGATTGGCTGCCAAGAAGTCCATCAGGCTGCCTTCCACCCACTGAACCCCCGCATCATTCATCTTGGCCAACGCAAGGTCTGCTGGCGAAAGATCGACGCCCGTCCGCTGCTGGATGCCTTGCGCACCCATCCATTGGAGCCATTCTCCTTTACCACATCCGAGATCAGCGACCACCACTTCTTTGTTTACCGGCACCATGCCCTGGTAAACCACGTCATAGGACGTCCACTGCAATTGGGCGTCGTAGGTCTTGCCTCCGCCGAAGTTTGCGGAGTAATCGCGATACAAGGTTTCTCGATATGACATGAGACAGCGGGACTAGATTTTGATGCCATCGACCACCAGCGACGGCAGCCTTCTGAAGTAGGCAGTGGTAGCGATCAGTTCCGGCTCCAAACAGCCCGCATAACCCTTGCTCCCGACAGAGGGCAGAGCCTTCACAAACTCCCCATCCTGGGTGCAATACATCACAGGCAATGGCTCCAGACCCGCGACTCGCAACGCTTCTGACAGGCTATAAACCGACCAACGAGAGCGATGCTTTTGGTGGTGTGTCCAGGGCACGCGGGAGGAAGGATAGCCTGGGGGTTCTGGAGGTGCATACGTCCGTAAATCTGCATCCGGCACAGACGTTCGGATTAACCCACCCGGCTTTAAGATCCGCTGGCATTCGCGAAGCAGTGCAATCGCATCCCCCAAAAAGAGGTGCTCAAAAAAGTGCTCACTCACGATGAATGAAAACGTGTTATCCTCAAACTCCAGTCGATCTCCGGCTTGAAAGTAGAATTCCCTGAACTCACACCTTCCATAGAGTTCTGCCAACTCCGCCGCACTGCAGCGGGGGAATCGTTTGCGATACATGGATGCCAACCACAACCGCAAACCACCGAGCCATTGCCCAAAGCCGAACTGCTCGCGAATTTCAGTACCCCAATTGATCGGAGGTTCCCCCAGGTGGATCCAGCCCGGCTGGCAAAGGAGCTCCGTTGCGTCACGGGATAATCGCTCGAATCGCGATGCGGCCAGATGAAGTCGCTGGTTCATGAGATAAAGAGGTCAGACGGCGGCCCGGCGCGCACTAATGAAGGCCAGCCACTGTTCGGCCACGGCACCATGGGTGTAGAACTCGCAAACCCGCCGGCGCTGACTCGCCGCGAAAGATTCGCGCAACACAGGATCTTCCACAATCGGTCGCAGGATCGTCTCCAGACCTGCTGCATCGCCCCATTGAAAGACAAAACGCTCGTCTCCGATCACCTCAGGGATGGCACCGCTATTAGCCCCTAGAGTCACCGCTCCGCATGCCATGGCCTCAATCAGCACATGACCAAACTGCTCTTCCCAACACTCCCCACCAGACCGCACTGGCTTACTGCCCAAAACGAACACATCTAGCATTTGCAAAAACGACGGGATCCCTGTGTGAGGACGCGGCGGCAATAGATGCAGCCAGGCTGCCGTCTGCTGCTGCGCTTGTAACTCTGCATGAAGCACCCCCGCACCCAAAAGTGCAAGATGAATCGGTAAGCCCTGCTCCCGCAAAGCCGCGCACGCTCCGATGAGTTCACGCAGGCCCTTCTCTTCGACAAAACGCCCGCAGTAACCGATCCATACGCCATCCACAGGCAAGCCATTTTCCTGCCGCAAGGCCTTCTTTTCATCACCCGAAACCGGTCTATGAGACGCCGTATCGACGCCCAGTTGCGGAGAAACAACCGTCGCCTCGTTGGCAGCACCATAACGGCGGAACAAATCCACCGCCGCGCGATTTCCGCCAATCACAAAGTCCTGCACCAAGGCGGCCATTCGATAGACCAAGGACAAAATCACGCCGCGAAGACCCGGCCGCGTAACGTTCTCCCAAGTGAACTCCCCGAAGATGGCCTGCGGTTGCGAGCGACGGGACTGCCACCACGATTGCCAGAGCACCACCGACCAGGGCTCGTTCTCCACCAAAACCGCATCAAAGGCACCGTTATTTCGCATCACCGCCCCCAGCCCACGAAAGTAGAAACGTGTGATAGACCTACCAATGCGCGGCAGCCGAATCAGCTTATAGGACCGGTCTTGCGCGTCGTCATCACTGTCAAAAGCTGCCGCTGACTGGCCAAGGATTTCCTCTTGGCTGATTTCAGATGTCACACAAACCACATCCGCTCGATTACCCAGGGCCTGAATTTTCTTTCGATTCTCAATCGCAGCATAGGCATGGCTGATGACGAGCAATCGAAGACGTTGAGGGGGAGGCTCCATGTTCTCACAAATCAATTCACCGGATGAGCCGCCACCGCGCTACCCGCCACCCGCGTTGCCGCCAATCTCTTGAGCCACACAGCGCGCCACTTCAGTAGCACCCACTCCGCAGGAATTCCGACAAGCCACACCAACCCGAACGTGAGCAGACCCAGCATCAACCCAAACTTCATCGGCTCTACAGGTGAAGTCCAAAGACGTGCCACAGTATCCAGGACGAGTTGATGCAGCAAATAGAGCGGATAGCTCAGAAGCGCCATACGTCGCACCAACCAGCCCCAGTTTTCTACCCGCTTAAAACTCGAAGACGCAACCAGCAAAACCAGCCAAAAGGGCACCGCTGCATAGCCGCAAAGCAACAATGCCCACTGCCGCGCATTCTGCGTAACCAGCCAACCTTGCAGAACAAAAAGCCCAATCAATCCCAGCAGCGCTATCCCGCCCCAACGCGGGGATATCAGAGCAGAAACTCGCTGCCACTCTTGGGCAAGGAAAGCGCCCCCCAACCACAAAAGAAACTGCGCGGGGATCAACCAAAAGGGAATCAACCACGACGTGGCGGCACCGCCATGTCCAAGTTTCCAGATCCCCACAATCGCCGCAGCGAACAGGATCGCCAGTCCCGCGCCCAGCCCAAGTGCACGCCGCACCCGACCGCCCGCCAGGACAATCAGAACTGGCCACGCCGCGTAGTAGATCATTTCGTATGTGAGACTCCACGCAGGCTTCATTTCATGAAACACACCTGTGATCCCTTGAAGCATCAGCAAATGCGCTGCCGCCTGAAGCGTGGGATCGCTCCGATCCTCCGAAGGGTATGGCCCCAGCCACATCCAAACCGCACCCAACAAAATCATGGAGAGCAGGAATAGCGGATAGATCCGCGTCAATCGTGCCCAAGCGTACTCACGCAACCACGGCTGCCCGCGCTCCAGCAACTTCCTCACCGATAGGTGCACACAGAATCCAGACAAAACAAAAAAACCGCCCACCCAAAATCCACCCTGCATGACCAAGGTCGGCAGCCATCGACATCTCTCGCCCGTCACAGGGACGTTCGCAGAGATCCGGGCGGTTTCGACCGTATGCGCGACGAGCACGAGGATCGCTAACGCACCCCGCATGAGGTCAATCGTCGCTATCGTCGAACCCGGCAAACGAGCCGCTGCGGATGATTGGGTGGCGTTCATCGAACAGGACTATTCCAAGGCTCCCGCAGGCGAGGTGCACCGTCCCCATATCTTGCGAACGCAGGCAAGGCAGATCGCCCGGGAGGACGCATCCCCGTTGCCGGAGCCACGTCTTCGGTCATGCCCCGCGATTGGAAACCCACCAGCACGCAGCTAACCAGAACCCAGAAGAACACGTTATTGGGGAAGACGGTTAGCAAGCTACCGCTGAGAAGCGAAGACCCGATCATGCCCACCACGATCCCCATGCAAGCTGCCGCCATCGACCGCACCCGACGTTCCCGGATTTGGAGCAAATTGGAATGCAACCACACGGCCACCCAGACCGAGATAAATGCCCCGATCCCAACCGGCACAAGCCCGAATCGTACGATAAGGTTACTTAAAAGGTCATGGTTGTAGAGGGGATCGCTCGGGTCCAGACCACGATCCGCCCCGTAGCCAAAGGCGGTTATGAATTCGGGATTCTTCAAGAGGTTGGAGAACCCTTGGAGACGCTCTGTGAAGGTGCCCAAGCGCGTCAACTGCTCGCCAAACTTATTGGACCCGAAGATGTCATACACCACAAGACTGGCATCACGCAAATGATCCAAGAGAGACTCCGCAAACACCATCAGGATCAGCATCGACGTAACTGCGGTGAAATAGGCCAGGAACGTTCGCGGGCCAGAACCAAAGCACCACCAGCCAGCGGCCCCCATCAGGAGGATAACCGATGCAGAGCGACTGGTCGATGACAACCAACCACTGACGAAGATGCAAAACAGGAAAAAACCCATCGCCCGTCCTAGATACGGCCGCCCCGATTCACTGTGTTTCATTTGGGTTAGCACGACGGAAAGCACTGCCAGAATCATCGAGACAGCACCCAATGCCGTCGGTGAATTGAGGGTGGAGAACGCGCGCACTTCCCCATACACAAGTTGCTTGATCTCAATCGACAAACCCGTCATCAGATACGCGATCTCAAAGTCCTGAAACCCGTGCACCTGTTGAAAGACGCCATACAATGCCACTGGCACATAACAGAACAGGACCTTCTTCCACATCGACAGTGATTCTTCCATCGTTGGAAACAGAACCGGCACCACGAAAACGATCACTGTGTAGAAGGCAGAGTTTGCCAGTGCTGGAAGCAATTGGCCCAGCCCCCAACCGCTTTCCCGCACCTGTGCAATGATCGTCACGCCCATCATGGCCATAGCCAACGCAAGCCATGTCCACTGGCGGGAGCGTATTCTGACGCTGCCGGACATCGCTCCCGCTAGAGTCGAAATCAAAATGGCACCCAGCGTCACTGGAGGAATGCCCAGCACATAATAAAGATCCATTTTGGAAATCTGCCCATCCACGACCAGAAGGCGCTTCAGCAGATCCACGTAACCACAGGAGATCAGAAACAAGATCATCGCATGCCGACGCGCCATCAGGCCGACCAATGCGCACGGGATCATGATCATCAGGCTCAGCCGAGAGAACATGTTCCCCGACGTCAGCAGCAGGTCCACCACCGCATACAGCGCCACCAACATCACCACAAGGATGATGATCAAGGAACCAGAGGATCTACCTTTCATCGTGTTGTCAGCCTACTTTCAACTGCGGCTGGGTCAGCCTGCGCAATTCCCTGACCATCGTCGGCAAATGACAGAGTCCATGCCACTGTAGCGCCACAAAGCGCCGACCCGGTTCAAACACCAACGACGTCACCAGCCAGCCTACAGCCCAGGCGGTGAGAACAGACATCGCCGCACCGCTGCCGCCCCACTTTGGGATCCACAGCAAGTTCAGCGCGTATTGAACAGCCAGTGCGATGACCAAGGAGAGCGTATTCACCCACAGCCTTCGTTCCGCCGTCAGATACTGCGACCGTGCAATGCCCAGTGCATAGGGCACAAACGTCCATGCCAGGATCTGGAGGATGCCGACGCTTGCGGCAAATTTCTCCCCCCACAGAACGGCCACAACATAGGGTGCAGTGATCATCACTGTAGCAGATACGACCACAGACAATACCAGCGAAAGTGCCAAATAGTCCCCCAACCGCCGATCATAACGTTCACGCTCCCGATCACGCAGGTCCACAAGCCGCGGCAGCACAATGCTGGCGAGTAGCAGTGGGATGAACATCGGAATTTCCGCGACCCGAACGGCCGCAGCATACTGCCCGGCATCACCATCGCCATTGATCACCTTGATCATCAGGCTATCGATTCGAGAGAACGTTAGCAGTGCCAGAGTGGAGGCCAACTCCTGCCATGACTCTTTTAAAAACGTCATCGCCCGTGCCCCTTGCCAGCGCCATTGCAGCAAACGCCCGCCTGCAGAGTGGTAGCGCAGCCACACCACAAAGTGGGCAAACCATTGTTCAGCGGTAAAAGAAATCGCAAACCATTCGATCGGTGCCCGCATGAGGAGGCCTCCCAGGGTAAGTGCGACGGACAATAGAAAGCCGCCAAACTGCGCCACGATCACTTCTTTGATGCGATTGCGGGCCGTCATCACCGATGAGATTTCCACCAATCCATTGGTCAGCAACGCCAAGCCGAAAATCAATAACAGCCAGCGATCCTGCCACCCCTTCACCCAAGCCACGCCACACAGACAAACAAAAACAAACACTCCCACCATCGTCCGCGATAGGAACGCACTACCTGCGATCAAAGGTTCTTGATCCCGATGACTGACGTGATCCCTCGTGGGAATTCGGGCCAGCCCGAGCTCGCACACGCCCATGAGGATCAGGACCACCCCCTGGGCGACAAAGAGCCGACCAATCTGCTCATCACCCAGATAGCGGCCCAAAAGGCCCACCATGCCAAGGTTCAGCACCATGCGCGCGAGGCGCAAGGTTAGCGCGAGACTGAATGCACCGACCAAGCGGCGCATCACTGGGGTTTCTGCCGTCACTCTAGATTAGATCAGCCCGCTCAGGCCGTCGGGGCAGGCTCAGGCCTGCGGTTCGGAAAAGGCATCCTCCACCCAATCGCACAGCACATGCCCAACCAGCATATGGCACTCTTGGATGCGCGCCGTCACATCAGACGGCACGTGCAAGACCAGATCCGCCAATGGCGCGCAAGCACCGCCACCCGCTCCGGTAAAACAGATCGTCACACAGCCCGCTGCCTTTGCAGCCTTTAGCCCGGCCATGATGCTGGGGCTATTGCCAGAAGTGGAGATTCCTACCACCACATCACCCGGTTGAGCCAGCGCCTCCACCTGCCGTGCAAACACCGACTCAAACCCAAAATCATTGCTATGTGCCGTGAGAATCGACGTATCCGTGGTCAAGGCAATGCCCGGCAGGGCACGGCGGTTTTGGCGGAAACGAACGACCAACTCAGCCGCAAGGTGTTGTGCATCAGCAGCGCTCCCCCCATTCCCAAAAAACAGCACTTTCTTGCCAGCATGTAGCGCCGCCAGCCAGGCGTCCGCCAAAGGGCGAATTTGCGCGCTCATGCCAGACAGGGCCTGTGCGACGGTGAGGTGATCCGTGACGTGGGCAGTGAAGAGTTGATTGAAGTCGTTCATATCAATACGAGTCGAAGGCTGTCAGAAGTTCCTTCGGTGTGACCTGCGCAGTGCCAAGTTTTCCCACCACGATCCCGCTGGCATGATTGGCCAGATCCGCCGCAGCCGTCGCCCCGAGGCCTGCCGCCAAAGACAAAGTCAACAGGGCGATCGCTGTATCACCGGCCCCAGAGACGTCATAGACCTCCCGCGCACGGGTTGGTATATGGTGGGGTTCTTCCCCCCGCTGAAACAGCATCATGCCCTGTTCCCCCAACGTGATCAGGATACATTGCGCATCCCATTTTCCCTGGAGAACCGCCCCGACGCGCAGGATTTCTTCATTCATTGCTGGCGGCACCGTAAGTGAACGGTCCTCGATACCAGCAGCGGCAAAGGCTTCTGAGCGGTTCGGCTTTACCCAGGTCATCCCACGCCAGGAGATTGGGTTGCGGGGGGAGGGGTCCACGGTCACGACCAGGCTAAACTCCGCCGCAATCTCCGCGACCACATCCGCCAACTCCTGGGTCACGAACCCTTTGCCATAATCTTCAATAATGACGGCATCCAGATCCGGAGCGATCGCCCGCAGGCGACTGCGCACATCCTCAAGCTCTGAACTCGTCAGCGCGAGGTGCGTCTCCCGATCAACGCGGACGATTTGTTGCTGACGGGCAGCGACCCGCGCTTTGGAGATGGTCGGGACACTCGCATTGATCAGCAGGGGATTTGGGTCCACGCCGTCTTCCTCCAAAAGGCTGCGCAACATCTGTGCCTGAGTGTCATCACCGACGCGCCCCATGAGATGCACGTGAGAAGTGAATGGAGAAATGTTCCTCGCAACGTTGGCCGCACCGCCAGGATACCAATCCTCTTTGGTCACCTCAACCACAGGCACGGGTGCCTCCGGCGAGATCCGCCGCACATTGCCCCAAATAAAGTGGTCCAGCATGACGTCCCCAATCACCAGGATGCGAGCGTTTGTAAATGACTCGATGGACTTAGCTGCCTGATCGCGGGATATCATGAGATCAAATTGCGGCAAACGCTGATTACCGCTGTGCTTCCATCCAGTCTTGGACGTCGGCCCAACTGTTCATTTTCAGCATCGCCACGACGAGCTCCTGTTTCTGTTTCTCATTCAGGAGCGAGAGCCGATCAGAGACGCCACGATTGCAGGGTCCAAGCCGGGCGATGCCGACCAGCGTCAATGATGCAAGAAGGCCCTCTCCAAACCCTTTCTCGATCCCCTTTTCAATCCCCTTTTCAATTCCTTTTTCAAACCCTGCCTCGATCCCCCGCTCAATTCCTTCTTCGAGCAATTCGCGACCAACGACGGTGTCGCGCACATCTGGGAGGTCGAGGATCATAGAGATTTCTTTTCGGGTTTTGTTCTTGAATCGTTCAAACAGCCAATCGCAGAAGACCCTCAACAACGTCTGTCTCAGTTCCTGCGCGAGGTCGGCATGTTCGATTGCACGATAGTAGTTCTTGGCAGATTTTTCAAGTTCCTCCGTCTGGACAACAAAAACGGGAGAAAACACCGCCACAAGGGGATGGAGTGGATCTGTTTCTGCCAATGCCCGCAGCGGCTCGTTTGACCTGTTTGTCTGTCCGCATGCTCGTTCACAAGCACCGCCGCGCCTTCACCGCATCCGCGAGCTCGCTGAGCATAGCCTCTGTGGTCTGCCATGACACGCAGGCATCCGTGATGCTCTGACCGTAGGCTAGCTCTGCGCCCGGCTTCGCATCCTGACGCCCCTCGACCAAATGACTCTCGATCATCACACCAGTAATGGCTCGGCCGCCAGCGCGGATCTGCTGCGCGATCGACGCGGACACCTCTGGCTGGCGTCGGTAGTCTTTCAGGCTATTGCCGTGGCTACAGTCCACCATGACATGAGGGGGCAATCCCCGCGCCGCGAGTTGATTCACCGCATTTTGCACGGAGGCCTCATCAAAGTTGGTCCCGCCTTTGCCGCCGCGGAGGATCACGTGGCAGGCTTCGTTGCCCTTTGTCTTCACGATGGCGGCCACCCCATCCTTAGTGACGGACAGAAAGAAGTGCCGCCCACGCGCTGCCTCGATCGCATCCAGCGCGATCTGGATGCCACCATCCGTGCCATTCTTGAAGCCGACTGGCATCGAAAGGCCGGAGGCCAGTTGCCGATGCACCTGACTCTCCGTCGTGCGGGCACCGATTGCCCCCCACACCACGGCGTCCGCGATGTATTGGGGCGTAATCACGTCCAAAAACTCCGTCCCAGCAGGCACTCCCATCTTCGTCAGCTCGATCAGCAGCTTCCTCGCGCCGCGCAGACCGGTATTGATGTCGTAACTCTCGTCCAGATGCGGATCATTGATGAAGCCCTTCCAGCCGACCGTCGTCCGGGGCTTTTCAAAATACACCCTCATGACGAGGTCGATCTCCCCCGCAAAGCGCACCCGTGCTTCCGCAAGCAACTTAGCGTATTCAATCGCAGATTTGGTCTCGTGGATGGAGCAAGGCCCGACCACGACCAGCAGTCGGTCATCCTCGCCGCACAAGATCGCCTCTGCAGCCTTGCGTTCGAGCTCTACAAATGCCGCTTGCTCACTACCCAAAGGCAGCTCGTGCATCAGCAATGCTGGCTGGGAAAGAGGAAGAATTTTTTCGACCCGCAGATCGTCAGTTTTGTGGGTAGGGCTCACGATGGAAAGGAGGACAGAGTTTTGGGGGCCGTCATGTTGCGCGGAAATCGGCACGATGAAAGCGGTTCTTCGTTTTCGGTCGTGGCAAAACTTTCACTGACCAAATCGGGCGCACCATCCAGACAAGCTGCCGCCCCTGGTCAGATCGCAAGGCGGTCACCACTGGCTGTCGGTTCGAAGTAGGGGGCAGCATCAAATGATGGGTTCCCTTTGACGGATTCTGATAAGAACTATGTCAATTACGGAAAATTGGCACATTTTAGCGATTTCGCAAAGCTTAAAAACTAATGTTTGCGAAGTATTCAGACCTCGACCCCGCACCGCGCCGCCCCCCTTGCCCCGCTCGAATTCAACCAGAACCGCAGGATCGGACGCAAGGCTCCACTTGCCTCTGCGCGTCGTGTGGCTATGTCTGGCCGTCTCTTTGGTGATCGCACGCCGTAGATGCAGAACTTTTCATGAACGACTACCCCGAAAAACCCGTCTTTGTCCTCTTCAGTGGAGGCGATGCCCCCGGCATGAACGCCTTTCTCCGTGCCGTCGTCCGGCTCGGTCTCAACCGCCAAAAAGTGGCCGTACTCGGGGTTCGAGACGGCTACCGGGGCCTGGTCCGCACCGCCCGCATCGTGAATGGAGATCCGGAGGCGATCATTCGCCTGAAGCAGGAGATCGCCAACACGACTGGGCGCGCAGGGCTGATCAATGCCCAACAGCACATCATCCAGATGGATCACGCCTCTGTTTCAGGCATCATGGGCAAGGGCGGCACCATTCTGGGTTCTGCACGCTGTCTGGAGTTCCTGGATCCTGAAGTTCGCGCCGGCGTCTATTCACTTTTAAAGCAGTTGGACGCCCGCGCCGTCATCGTCGTCGGCGGGGATGGCTCACTCAGTGGGGCGCGCTGCATTGCTGAAGAGAGTGATGTTCCCGTCATCGGTGTGCCAGCCACAATTGATAACGACCTACAGTTCACAGAGATGTCGCTCGGTGTGGACACCGCCGTGAACACGCTCGTCTGGGCAGTGGATCACTTCATTGACACCGCCCGCAGCCATCGGCGCGTCATGGTGCTGGAAACGATGGGGCGTGAAAGCGGCGATCTGGCCCGCATGGCCGCGCTAGCCTCGGGCGCTGAAATGGTCATCACCCCAGAGCCGGGGCCGCTGACCCAGACGCAGATGGAGTCACTGGCAGCCCGCATCGAGGGCGGCATGACCCGTGGGCGTGGGCACGCCATCGTTTTGGTGGCCGAGGGAGTCAAATTCGACCCGCCCCAGACCCGCAACCGCGCCTATGTGCTGATGGACGCCTTCCAGCAGTACTTCCAGCGACCCGGAGGCCCATTTCCAGATCTGGAGGTACGCCCGTCCGTGCTGGGACATCTTCAGCGTGGCGGCCACACGACGCCGAACGACTGCATCCTCGCTGCACGATTTGCAGAGGAAGCCTGGGAGGCTATTTCCAATCCCGCCGTCGGCAATGGCATCACCGCCTTGCGCCACAATCGCGCAGAGGTCGTCCCCTTTGGGGCGGATGCCCTGCCAGACCGGGCACGCTTCTCCCGCGCCATGGATCGCCTGCACGAAGACCTCAGCTCCTGGTAACCCCCGCCTCATGCCATCGTCCCCTCACGCACCCACCGTCGTCATTGAGAACTTCTACCCCTGCATCGAAGGCGGCCGGCATCCGGTAAAGCGCATCCTCGGTGAAGACCTCACGCTCTGGGTGGACATCTTCAAAGACGGGCACGACATCATTACCGCCGTGCTGAAATGGCGGATGGAGGGGCAGCAGCGCTGGTTCGAGGCACCCGCGACCCCCACAGAAAACGACCGCTGGACCGCCACCTGTGCCTTTGCCGAGATCGGCCGCTGGGAATACTGCATTGAGGCCTGGGCAGATATTTTTCGCTCCTGGAAAAAGACCTTCGCTATCCGAGTGGGAGCCCAAGATCCCGACGTGCCCATCGAGGCCGCCGAAGGTGCCAGACTCCTCACGGACGCAGCGGCCCGCGCCCGTGCGGGCGGCGCTACGGACGCCTCCGCCCAGCTCAGCGAGTGCGCCACCCTGCTCCAGACCCTGCCCCCCAACGAGATGCTGGAGGTCCTGCTCTCTGAGGAACTCCAGAAGCTGATGGATCGCTACCCTGACCGCAGCCAATCCACCGTCTCCCCACCTCTCCATGCAATCGTCGAGCGTGACCGCGCGCGCTTCTCCGCCTGGTACGAATTCTTCCCCCGCAGTGCGGAGGGACGCGATGATAAGCATTCCAGCTTCCGCGATTGCTTGCCGCGCCTTCAGTATGCCCAAGACATGGGCTTTGACGTCATCTACTTCCCGCCCATCCACCCCATCGGCATCGCCCATCGCAAGGGGAAGAACAATACCCTCGTCGCCCAACCAGACGACGTCGGCTCCCCCTGGGCCATCGGCGGTCCCACTGGCGGCCATCGCGCCATCGAGCCAGCACTCGGCACCGAGGAAGACTTCGTCTGGCTCGTTGGCGAAGCAAGGAAGCTAGGCATGGAGATCGCGCTAGACTTCGCCATCAATTGCTCCCCAGACCACCCTTACGTGAAGGATCATCCAGACTGGTTCTACCAGCGCCCCGATGGCTCCATCCGCTACGCGGAAAACCCGCCCAAAAAATACCAGGACATCTACCCCATCAACTTCCACTGCGCAGACTGGAAGAACCTTTGGCGGGAGCTGATCGACGTCGTGCTGCACTGGGTGGACTTGGGCGTCAAGATCTTCCGTGTGGACAATCCACACACCAAGCCCGTCGCGTTCTGGGAAGAACTCATCACCACCGTTCAACGCCAGCATCCAGACGTCATCTTTTTAGCAGAGGCCTTCACCAAACCCAGGATGATGCAGGTGCTCGGGAAAGTCGGCTTTACCCAGAGCTATACTTACTTTACCTGGCGCGAGAGCAAGGCAGAGCTGACCGAGTATGCGACGGAGCTGACCCAGGGGGAGATGCGCTGGTACTATCGTGGCAATTTCTGGCCAAATACCCCGGACATCCTCCCCGGCCACCTCCAAAACGCTGGCCCCCACATGTTCCGACTTCGGGCTGCGCTCGCCGCCACCCTCTCATCCACCTGGGGCATGTACTCCGGCTACGAGTTCTGCGAAAACGAGCCCTACCCTGGTAAGGAGGAATACAATCACTCAGAGAAGTACCAGCTCGTTGCCCGCGATTGGAGCGCACCGGGCAATATCAAGGCCTTCATCCGCCAGTTAAACCGCATCCGCCGGGAAAATCCCGCCATGCACCTGTATGACAACCTGCGCTTCCATCACGCAGACCACGGGGACATCATTTGCTACAGCAAGTGCACGCCCGACTTCACGAACCGGGTCCTCTGCATCGTCTCCCTGAACGCACAGGAGCAGACCGCCTCCACCGTCCGGCTGGATCTCGCCGCGCTCGGCCTCGCTCCAGAGAGTAGCTACCGCGTCACCGACCTCCTGCACCCCGGTGCCACCTATCAGTGGACAGGCGCAGAAAATTACGTGGTCCTGCGGCCAGATGGTGTATCCATGCATCTCTTTAGAGTAGAGACCTGACCATGCCCGATGCCCCACCCGCCCCAGACACGCCGCCGCCGCAAAAGGGCCGCAGCGGGTCGTGGTGGCGGCTTCTTTTGGCGCTCCCCGCGCTCGGCGCTATTGGCTGGTATCTCCAGCAGGAGCAAAGCAGCGGCCGCTTTCAGCAGGTCGATGAATACTTTGAGGACTTCCTCATCGCCAATGGGCGCGACCGTTTTGAAACACCCATCGCAACCCGTACAGCAAGCCCGGTGGTCCTCATCCGCCTGCGGGAAGAAGATGCTGCCGAATACGCCAGTTGGCCGCCGCCACCGATTGACTGGCGGATGATTTTGGAGGGGCTCAAAGAGTACCAACCCGAAGTCATCGTCATCACCCAATCGCTGAACTGGGGCAAGCCTGCACCCGAGTTCATCCCCGCCTTGGCGGAGAGCATGCTGGCCTTTCCCAGCATCGCCCTGGGCATGGAAGGCCAGATTTCTGCCCGCAATGCAGATTCCGCCAAAGACGCCGCCCCCGCTTTCACGGGTGGACTGGACGCCAATCTGCCCGCCTTCCCCCGAATCCGCGGCGATGCCAGTGCTGCGCCGCAGCTCAGCACCCTCATTGCAGCCCCTGAAGAGGCCCTGCGCCATCAGGCAGAGTTGGGCCTCGTCCTCCGCGCGCCCGATGGCGGCGCCCAGCTCCCTTATGCAGTGCGCATCGGTGATAAGGTCCACCCCACTCTCATCGCCCAAGCCATCAGCCGCACCACCCGCAGCCCCTTTGTTGCGCAGCGGCTCCGCTTCGGCGCAGGGGCGGGGGCGCGATTGGCGGACGGCAGCTTTGTGCCCCTGACCCCGCAGGGGGATCTATCCATCAAGCCTGATGGAGTGCCGGTGCCGCTCGTCAATGCCCTTGATCTCATGACCGGCGGTCTCACCGATGCACTGACCCCTGAAAACAAAGGCCATCTAAAGGCCGCCAAAGTCATTGTCATCGGCATTGATACCGATGCACCCGACCGCCCACTTTCCACCGCCCGACTCCACGCCCAGGCACTGGCCCAGGCCCTCAGCGTCCCACGCATCGAAACACTGGGGCTCCAGCAGCAGTGGGTCGCCTGGGGCATCGCTGCACTCGCTGGCCTATGGATCGCTGGGCGGGTGCGGCGTGGTCGAGCGCTCATTGTTGGCATCCTCTTCGTCACGCTCGCCCTCATCGGGTGCTTACTCGCCTTCCAGTCCGCCCTGATCTGGTGCCCACCGACCATCCCCGCCGCCCTCATCGCGGCTGGTTCCGTGCTCGCACTGATCTGGGGGCGGAGGGCCGCCACCGAAGCCTGACGCACCGCCGTGATCCGCTATCTCCGCCCCATCATCACACTCCTCGCAGCAGCGGTGATCATCCTTTCCATCTGGCAACGGCTGGCCCCACGGTTCCAAGATCTCCCAGCCAGAGCCACGGTGGCCAAACCTCTCGATACCGCCTTCGCCAGACTGACCCCACTGCAAATCGCCAGCCTCCCGCAGGCCGTTCGATTTGATTCACCGATGGGCTCAGAACACGGCGCGTTGACATACAACGCCCAACCCTTCCGGATCACCCGGCATCTTGGCGATGACCTGAACGGCATCGGCGGCATGAACTCTGATCTTGGCGATCACGTCTATGCCGCTGGCGCAGGGCGCGTCGTCTATAGCGGCGTGCCCGGCGACGGCTGGGGGAACATGGTCATCCTCGCGCATCGCGTCGCCCAACCAGATGGCAGCATGGGAGTCGTCCAAAGTGTTTACGCCCATTTGGATGAAAGCTTCGTCACCCCCAATCAGACGGTCCAGCGCGGCGACCAGATCGGCACCGTAGGCACCGCGTTTGGCGCTTACCCAGCCCATCTCCACTTCGAGATCCGCCGTGGCCCCTACATTCACCCCGGTGTCGGTTATGCCGATAACCCGCTCAACCGCCTCTCCCCAGATCGCTTTATCCGCGAGCACCAAGGCGCACCCGATACCCAGCTCAATCCAGCCCCACAAACCGCCCAGGTTGAGGTGGAAATGATCACCCAGCCATAGGCACTCGTTTGATCTTTCCCCGCACTGCGCCATGATCCTGGCGACATGCCCGAAATCCGCCGCTCCCCCCACCTTCTTCTCGCCGACGCATGGCAAGACTACGAACTGCTGGACGCCGGTGATGGCATGAAGTGCGAGCGCTGGGGCTCCTTTGTCCTCGTCAGGCCCGATCCCCAAATTCTTTGGCCACGTCATGGCGGCAAGCGCTGGACTGGCTGGGACGCCTTTTATCATCGCAGCGAAAAAGGCGGGGGACGCTGGGAATTTGCGCGCCCACTTCCAGAGCATTGGGACATCCGCTATCGGAACCTCAAGTTCAAAATCCGCCCCACCAACTTCAAGCACACTGGCCTCTTCCCAGAACAAGCCGTGAACTGGGACTGGTGCGCAGAAAAGATCACCACCGCCCGCGCCCAGAAGCGTGAGGTCAGCGTGCTGAATCTCTTTGGCTACACAGGCGCAGCCTCCGTCGCTGCCGCCGCCGCAGGTGCCCAGGTCTGCCACGTCGATGCCGCCAAAGGCATGGTGGACTGGTGCGGGGAGAACGTCACCCTCAGCGGCATGGATCGCAATGCCGTGCGCTATATCGTCGATGACTGCGTCAAATTTGTGCGGCGCGAGGTGAAACGCGGACGCCGCTACGACGGCCTCATCATGGACCCACCCAGTTACGGACGCGGGGCTGGCGGCGAACTCTGGAAGCTAGAGACCCACCTTTGGCCACTGCTGCGGGAGTGCCTCGACGTGCTTTCCGACCAACCTCTTTTCTTCCTCGTCAACGCCTACACGACCGGCGTATCGCCCACCGTGCTCGGCAACCTCCTCGATGAGCTGTTTATCGATCATGGAGGTAGAGTCACCACAGGGGAAGTCGGCCTACCCATCAAGGCCGATAGCAAAGTCCTGCCCTGCGGCATCTACGGCCGCTGGGAGGCATAAAAAAGAATGCCCCAACGACCGCAATCGCCGGGGCATCCCAACCCAATCAATCCAAAAAGGGCCGCACTTAGAAGCGGATCTCCACCCCGCCAAAGAAGGTCCGTGGCTGGTTGCTGCGGGCACCATACGGCAAGCGGCTCGTGATGGCCTCTTCACCCGTCAGATTGCTGATGCCAGCGATGAAGCGGAGCTTCGGGTTCACCTGATAGCTCATCGAAAGATCCACCAGCAGCGCCGCATCCGTCTTCCCATAACGTGCGTCCGGCGTGCCGGTGGAGTCACGGAGTTGGGTCGAGTTGCTTGCGGTGCCATACATCTCCCCGGTGTAGGTCGCATCGACATAGACGCCCCAGCCATGATACTCCAGCCCCACCCCAGCAGAGGCAGCATACTCAGGAACATAAGGCAGGCGATTGCCAGCTCTTGCTCCACTGAAGATGGACTCCGCATCCCCAGAAGGGCTGTTGGACGTCACCTCTGCATGGGTGTAGGTGGCAGAAGCACGCAACGGCAGACGCCAGTCCGTATTCCGCGACGCCAGTGGATCCCAACGCACGGCAAATTCGACACCTGCTACCTCGGCAGATCCCGCATTGGCATCGTCCAGGCTCCCCGCACCGCCGATGTTGTCCCGCACGATCAGATCGCTAAAATCGGAGAAGAATCCCACCAATTCTGCCTGGACCGTTTCACCGTAGTGGCGCACACCCACCTCAAAGCTATCGCTTGTCTCCACATCCGTTTGGGCGCTCAGGAACTCACGCGGTGCCGGCGTGGATATCCCACGATAGTAACCCCCAAACACACTCCACGTATCCGCCACTTCATAGACCAGCCCGACCCCAGGTGCCAGCACGTCCATACTACCGCTGCCACTCCCCGTCACCCGGCCCAGGTCCCCGCTCGTGGCGAAGTCCGTGTACTCCAGTTCCAGGTGCTCCCAGCGCAGACCGGGCTTCACTGTCAGGTGGCCCAGTTTGATGCTGTCTTCGATGAACATGGAGTAGGCCAAAACGTTCTCCTCACGGTTGCCAGCCTCACCTTGCCGTCCCCGATCCAGTCGGGTCACGTCGCCGTTGTTGTTCACCACCGCTTTATCATCCCGTTGGAAACGCGATGAATCATCATAGTGCAGGCGGGCACCCACCGTCAGGTCATGGGCCAGTGCACCGGTCTTAAACGTCCAGTCCACCGTGCTCTGCACACCCATCGTGGAATAGTCGCGATCATTGGAACGGATCTTCCAGCTTCCGGCTGCATCACCACGCAGAATGTCCAGCCCCAATCCAGGGCGGGCGACAGCGGTGGCGAGGTCGATGCTATTGCCTTCCGTATCTTGAATCTGATCCAGCTTGTACCAATCCCGGGAAAAGGACGTGTAATAGACGTCCGTCTGCAACCGAACGTTCTCCCGCAACTGGATCGTATGGCTCAGCGAGGCGCGGAACTGATCGCTGCGAATGTTATCAAACTGCGTGCTGACGTAGCGACGCTGCGGAGCAGCCGCCAAATCACCACTCTCCAGACCCAGGTAGGTCTCATCGGCATCAAAGTAGGTGTAACCAAATTTGAATTCGAACCGCTGTGGCAGCAGCGAATCTGGTTCCCAGAAAAGTTTGATCATCGGCTCGATCGTGGTGAAGCCCGTATTGCCACCCACGTCATCGATCTCCCGGAAGCCGTCCGACTGATTGTGAAACAAGTCCACCAGCAGTCCCAAAGTACCTGCACTCGTTTTTTCCGTATGCCCATACCAGAGGTGGTTCAGCCAAGTGTTGTAGGTGCCGTAAGTGGACTTCAAATAGAAGCCATCCGCAGCGCTCGGCCCGGAGGCGCTTGGAGCCACGGGCGCTTTCGGATTCTTCGCCGCAGCCCCAGTCGGACCCGGCTCAAATTGCGGTAGCTCGACAAAGGGCGTAGAGAGGTAGTTCACGACCCCGCCGGTCGATTGCGGACCGTAGCGGATCTGGCTGGAGCCTTTCAAGACCTCAATCCCACTCATCCGGCCAATACGCGGCGAGTAATAGGCCGATGGTGCGGAATAAGGCGCGGGGGCCATCATGATCCCGTCTTCCATGATCGTCGCCTTCGAACTACGCCCGCCATCAGCGCCACGGAGAGAGATGTTCGGAAAGTTACCAAAGCCATCTTCCTCCCGGACATACACGCCCGGTACTTGCTGCAACACGCGGTTGGGGTTCGCGTAGGTTTGGCGGTCGATTTGCTCCGCAGACACGACCGCCGCAGATCCCGCCAGCGTCGGGACATTCGCCTGGTCACCGATGACCATCACTGGCGCAAGGTTGACGGCTTCTTCGGCCAGCGTCGGTGCCACTTTGACCTCCTGTCCGTGAAGGACTGGGATCGCCGCGGCGAGGAGGAGCAGAGATTTCAATTTCGGATTCCGCAGTGGGCGGAACGGTCGGTCGGGTTGGATGGAGGGGATCATATCGAGGTTAAAGTTGGGAGCGCACGGCTCGTGAGGGATCGAGGTTTGCTCATTTCACTTTTGCGCGCAACTCTTTTTTTGCGATTGCGTCGCAATAGCATCTATGTACATTGGGTTGACGTTTTTCTTTCTGCCCTGAAAGCATTAACTCCCGCTCGACCTTCCCACTTCCCCGCCCATGAACAAAGACGCCCGCCCCCTCCAACCCGCCAGTACGGCGGGACTTGGGGGTGTGCCTAGCTTTCGCTGCGGCACCGTCCGGACGGCCCTCCTAAGCTGGCCCCTCCTACCTTCTTGGGTCCTAGCGGTCAGCATCGGATTCCTCTTTGCGGGGGGATACGGCCTCACTCGCCCCCTCCAAGGAAGCCACCGGGCGTCCATCCTGACCAAAAACCCCGCCGCTGCCGACGCAGGTCTGATGGTGGACGTCAACGCGGCGGCCAGCTCCGCAGCTGAGTCTCTCCCCGCAGAGACTCAGACCATCGATCCACCCCTCGTCGAGCCACCCCCAGACGTGCCCCCTATCGTCCCAGAAGCCCTCCCAGAAGTGGTTCCCCAGCTCGCTCTTGAAGACCTCTTTACCGTGCCAGCCGCGCCAGAAATCGAAGAACCCCTGACACCAGACACCCCGCGCCCCCAGCCCAGCCCGCGTCAGCCCACTGCGACACCACGCAGCGCTGCCACCACCGCCTCCCCAGCCCCGCAAACGAGTTCACAAAAGGGCGGAACTGGCGGCACCACCACTGGCGGCAGCGGCAGCAGTTCCGGCGGCACCTCATCTGGCACTTTCCCCGCCCCTCCCTACCCCAGCTTTGCCCGCAGCCGACGCATGCAGGGCACCGTTTACCTGAGTATCCAGGTCTCCAGCACCGGACGGGTCAGCAGCGTCCAAGTCGCCCGCAGCAGCGGCTACAGCGATCTGGACCGTTACGCCTCCGACTGGGTGAAAAGCCGCTGGACCTGGAGCACTGGCAAAGGCGGCTCCTATCGCCAACCCGTCGTCTTCAGACTCCGCTAACCCCTCCCTGCCCCCCGCACATCGTTCTCCCCCCCACTCATGATCCTTGGAAACATCGTTGTAGAATTCATCCGTGATGGCGGCCCCATCATGTATCCCATCGTCATCGTCGCCATCGCCGCCGTATGCGTGGTCGTAGAGCGCAGCCTCTGGTGGTCCCGCAGCCGCTGGCATCGCGATGCAAACCTGCTGGAAAAAGTTTACACCGCCATGGAGGAGGGGGATCTGAAAAAGGCCACCAGCCTTTCAGAGACCACGCAGGACCCAGTCGTCCGCATGGTGAATCACGGCCTCAATCACCCACACACATCCATGGAGGGTGCCCTCCAAGTCGCAGCTGGCATGGAGCTCCGGCAGGCCGGGCGTTTCCTCAGCGCCATGGACACCATCGTCACCCTCGCCCCACTCCTCGGCTTGCTCGGGACCGTCACCGGCATCATGGGCTCCTTCTCCTCCATCGGTGACTCAGAACTCGCCGTGGAAAAAGTCACCGGTGGTATTGGCGAGGCGCTCATCGCCACCGCCGCAGGGCTCGGCGTCGCCATCATCACCTTGGTGCCAATGAACTACTTCCACTCCCTGCTCGCATCGCTTCAATTCGACCTCGAAGCCGCCGCCAACAACGTCCTCATCTTGGCTGGCCGCAAACCCCGCGCAGAAGGCACAGACCCCGCATGAAGCTACGCTCTCCCCTGCCCGCAAAAAAAAGCCGACTCGAAATCATCCCGTTGATCGACGTGATGTTCTTCCTGCTCGCCTCCTTCATGATGGTCAGCCTCACCATGACCAAGCAGCAAACCATCGGCGTCAATCTCCCCGTCGCCACGGCCACCGCCAAGGACTTTCAGCCAGACATGATCAACATCGGCCTCAACGCCGCCGGGGATGCCTTTTGGGATAAAGATCCCGTCACCCTGCCAGATCTCGAATCTCGGCTCACCCAGCGCTATCAGCTCGACGCCCAAACCCCCATCTACATCAGCGGTGATGAAGATACCCGCCACGCTGATATGATCCGCGTGCTCGATCTCATCCGACGCATCGGATTTGCCAAAGTGGCCTTCAACGTCAAGCCCAGCGCGCCCTGAGCCGAGATCCCCACGCGGATGAACAAACTTTTCATCATATTTCTCAGCATCGCCGCCATCGGCCTCTGCGCGCTCTGTTACAAGCAATGGCTGCGGGAGGCAGATCTGCGCAGCATTCAAGCTGACCTCACACGAGATCTTAATGCAGAGACCACAGCACGTCTCGACGCCGAAGATCGCGCCACAGCCTTTGAGGCGGAAATCGCCCGCATCAGCCAACTCCGCGCCGACACCGAAGCAAAGCTGATCGAGGTCACAGAGACGCTCCGCCTCACGGAAGCTGACCAATTGAGTCGAGGCTACAGCATCGCCGCCATCGCCGCGCAACTCCAGCAGAGCCGACAGGCCCTAGCAGCCGTTCAGGCACAACTCGCCGCCCAAGAAGAAGCCATCGCCGCCCGCAATTCCGAGGTCACAGATGAAAACAGCGTCGTCACCCAAGCCAACGCACGTCTCAAAGCCCTAACGGCAGAACGTGACAACGCCATCCGCCAACTCAACCAACGCACCGCCGAATTCAACGACCTGGTTAAGAAATACAACAAGCTCATCGATTGAGCACCCACCGAAACGCATCCCCGTTCCGCACCATCGAATACGCGACCCATCTCAACCACGGACAAAGCCCAAGTTCGCATCATCACAACAATCCATCGGCCCCTATGAAAGACGATACTCTTGGCAAGAAACTACGCTGGCTGGGGCTGCTCGGGTTATTCTTGATGGGATGCAGTCACTACAATCCTCTCAATGATCCGTCTTTGCGACTACCACGCGATGCGAATGGGCTGAAGGTGACCTTTCTGGGGAACTCCACCTTCCTCTTATCGGATGGGAAGACACACTTGATGGTGGATGGATTTGTCTCCCGCCCAGGCCCATTGATGACACTGCTGGGCCGGATAGGGCCGGAACGCCAGGAAATCGAGTGGGTTCTCAAGAGCCTAGGCGTGAAGAAACTGGATGCGGTGCTCGTTGGACATGCCCATCACGACCATGCGCTCGATGCCACCATGGTCGCAAAGATGACCGGGGCAGTCGTGATCGGATCAGACTCGGTTGGTCACATCTACGAAGGCGCAGTCGGCACACGTAGCGATGGCGGATACATTGAGGTGCCGAAAAATGGACTAACCCGCCGATTGGGTGACTTCACGATCCGTTTTGCTCCATCAGACCATGTGTCATCTCATCTCCTCCCACAGGAGATGGTCGAGGGCAGCATCGAAGAGCCGTTAAAGATGCCCGCCCACTTCTCGCAGTTCAAGTGCGGGCAGGTTTTTGCACTGCACATCGCCCACCCTGATGGGAAAGTCGTGGTGACCACAACCGCAGGCGCCATAGCTGACCAATTCAAGGGCTTAGAGGCAGACGTGGTATTCCTTGGCGTAGGCTATCTGTCGAAAGAAAGTTCTGCCAAACAAGATCATTACTGGAAACATACCGTGGATACAGTGGACCCCCACACCGTGATTCCGATTCATTGGGACAATTTCTCGCGCAAATTGAGGCGGGGACTAAAGCCTCTGCCGTCCGATGATCTCGATGCCGCGATTCGACTCGTGCAGACAAAAGCAGCCGCAGGGAGACGAGATGTACGGGTCATCGATTGCTTTGAAGCGATCCGGCTGAAGCGGGGTAAGATCATTGGGTCTTCATTCATTCGACACTGATTTCCGCCAGATCAATTTCTTCAGGGTGCAGATTGACGAGTCCGCAACTCTCAGCGATTGGATCCATTCTTTGATGTCACCTCAACACACCAATCCCAAGCGAAGTGCATGGCTGGCCCTTTGGCCTGCCGACGACGTGGCGCGTGCTTGATGAGACGATCCGTGTAGAGTTTCCCTCTCCCATTCATCCCCCGCCCGCTCCGGCCTCAACCGCAGCGGGCTTTTGTTTTTTTGCCTCATGCCCTCCTCTTCAGAATCCACCAAACCACCCGAATCCATGTTCGGCACCTTCGCTGTGGTTGCACTGTCATCCGCCTGCTTCAGTTGCAAAGGCGTCTTTGCCAAATGCGCCTATCGGCTCGGTGCCGACGCCATGACCGTGCTAGGCCTGCGCATGCTCTTTGCACTCCCCTTTTTCTTGCTTGGCGGCTGGCTGATCCGACAGCCAGGCCGGATCAAGTTGACCCGCAAGGACTGGTTTCAACTCACCCTACTGGGCTTCCTTGGCTACTACCTTAGCAGTCTTGTGAACTTCATCGGACTTCAATTCGTCAGCGCTGGGCTAGAAAGGATCGTCCTCTACACCTACCCCTCCATGGTCGTGATCGGCGGCGTCGTGTTTCAAGGCCAGCGCCTCAGCCGCGCCATGGTGCTCGCAGCAGTGGCGGCGTATCTGGGCATCATCATCGCCTTTGTTGGCGAGGCCCACGCGCGGAGCGAAGAGCTACACGAACTCATCATCGGCGTCGCCCTTGTGTTCGGCAGCGCACTTTCGTATGCCACCTTCATCCTCCTCAGCCTCCCAGTGGTGCGACGCGTCGGCTCCAATCGCTTTACCGCCATCGTCAGCAGCATTTCTGGGATCATGATCCTGACACACTACGCCATCGCACGGCCCATTCCCGCCCTGTTTCAGCAAAGCAGCGGCATCTATGGCTGGGCGATCTTGGTGGCCATCGTCGGCACCGTGCTGCCGTCCTACCTCCTCGGCATCGGCCTACGCCGCGCGGGTGCCCAAAAGTTTGCCATCATTGGTTCCATCGGTCCCGTCGTCACCCTTTTCCTCGCCTGGGCATTGCTGGGAGAGACGCTCGGCCCCGCTCAAGCCATCGGGTTTGCGCTCACCCTGTGCGGGGGTCTCGCGGTCAGTTTGACGAAGGAACCGTCGGGACCAAGAAACAACACATGAGGCCACCGTCGCTCGATTCGTTCCAACGAAAAGGTGCCTTAGCCTACACGCCGGCCCTTCCTCCAACGCACGGCGGTTCTAATCAGAAAAATCGTGAAGAGCCCCGCAACAACGACAGCAAGCCGTTTCAGTGCGTGCCGGAGCGTATCGGAGGACTCTCTTTGAACCGCATCGGTTTGCGCATCCGAGGGCGGTCGGACGGATGATTGCACCCCATCGTCACGTTCAACAGCACCAACGTTAGGGTGAATCGATGGAAGGGATCGCCCTGCCATTTCGGCCTCAATTCTCAGACCAGTTCCCACTTGGTACGGATTGCCAGCGCCATCGACTCCCGGCATCCATTCCACCACAAGCCGCAACGGTCCCATGGTCGCTATGCTTTCGCCATACGCTTCGCTCAGCGACAGTCCGTATTCGATGCTGCCGCCAGGTTCGATACTTGCCACGCGAACGCTACCATCTGGGGGATTCAGTGCCTCTGGGGTGATCCTGTTTTTCCAATCACCCTTGGGCTCAATGAATCGTCCCTCTTCATCGAAGAGCTGAAATGCAAAGCCGCGCGTGGGCACCGTCCTTCGAAATCCAACGGGCACAGCCGTTTTGTTGGTCACTTTACACCGTATCAACGGCCCGTTATCTGCGCGAGATTCTTCAAATTCGACGACTAGATGCAGGCCATCTTTCGTCGCCATTTTGGGACTTACTCCACCGCAGATGGACAGCGGAAGCAGAGCTACCCAAAGCAATACGAACGCTGAGCGACAACCTTTCCACCCGAGATCTGCGCATAAACTCAGCGCATTCACACGCGCGCCCTCTTTAAGTTCGGTTGACTTAAGCTCCCTCACGGCCACAAATTGCTGCTCATACTGTCAGATCCTACTTAGTAGGCATGAGCTCGTCAAGATTTGCAGCGGGGTTGAGTGACTTAACTTCCTTGCTCTCCAACCTTCGCAAACGGCAGAGTTCATAGAATTTGATCTTTTTTTTGGCGGATCTCGCAAGGCCAGGCGTAGTTGGAGTTGCTGATTGGTAAGTCGAAACTAGATCGGCAAATATGGATGCGTCGCTGTTGGCCCCCCAATGGTCGCCGGTTTGACGGGTACGGGTTGTAGTCGAGTCGGTGAGCATTATGTCCAAGCCCGCGTCGTCGCCAACAAAAACAAGCGCCTCTGCTGCAGTATTCGCAAATTCAAATGCAGCTCGATTGTTTTTTGGCAAGCCACCGAGCGCCGCCTTCACCTTTGCGACCAGTTGCTGGCTTTGAGCGGGATCCGTCAATCTTCCGGCTATGGCGGCATTTAGCAGCACTTCCGCCCCGTTCGTCTTTAGGTGCAAATCATCCGTCACGAGCAGGAAATCGTTGGCGAAGGAAAGAGCCATCTCTGTCGGCATTGCCGCCGCGACAGCCGCGTAAGTGTATTGAAGGACTGGGTCGTTGTTCTCGGCCTTGTATTCGGCATAGGCTCGTTTAATGAAATCGAGACGATCAGCGTAGCTGGCGGACTCAAGATAAGGTGTTATTAGGCTGGGATCGTTTGTCACCATGTCCTTGATCGGACCCGCGACTACCTCGGTAAGCAGGCCAACAAAAGCTAGTATTTGAAATTTAGGATTCATCGTCGTAGGGGCTTACGGAGTGAGGCAGGGGGCATTCAGAATCGGTGTTCCAATGGAAAGAAACGTTCGATGGCTCTCTAAAATGGTACGGATGTTTTCCATCCACCACTTTTGAGAGTCGATGGTGTAGTGTCGGTGAGTGTAATTCCGGTTTGCAATTCTACCCCGTCATTCCAGCCATCGCCTGCTGCCTTGCCACACGCTGTGTACAGACACCCAGCCCCGCGCAGGCTATTGGCTTTGGGCTCACTCTATCGGGCGGTCTCGCCGTCAGTTTGATGAAGGACCAATGATTCATTTCTTCGCCAACTCCGGCAGTTCATAACAGACCGCCTCCTCTGCATTGCGCACCAGCAGCCACCGCCCCGCGAGGGATGGCGGGTTCCAGGTCATCGCGCTGAGCGCATTCACACGCGCGACCTCTTTTAGTCCGGCTGGATCCATTTGCACCACGGCCACAAAGCCTTGTTCTGCCTGGATCAAAAGAAAACCGCCCACTTGGATCAATTGCCCAAAACCGTAGCGCCCCTCGCGCCACACCCGCTCACCATCCACCAGATTCACACAGGCAAGCGTTCCCTCATCATTGGCGTAGATGTGCCCGTCGTGGATGACCGCGCTGCTGAACTTTGTGCGTGGCGAGCTACTGCTCCACAGTTCCTCGCATGACCATTCCGCCTCAGACTTTTTCGCGATCTTCAAGAGATGCGACTTCATCCCGTAGCTGGCGGTAACGAGGATACGATCCTCACCAGCGGAGATCGGTTGGCACACCTTGGGCATCCCCGCAGGCCAATCAAAGGCCCAGAGTTCTACACCGGTCATTGGCTCGTGCCCCGTGACGGAATTTTGGTTCACACTCACGATCTGATCCACCCCACCCAGGGTCATCAAGACTGGGCTGCTGTAGCTGGCAGCGGTCGATTTGGTCTTCCATGCTAGGCTGCCATCGGATTGTTTCAAGGCACACAACACCGGACCAGTGGCACCACCGCTCACGACCACCACATCGCCCACCAGCAAGGGCGCGGCACTCTTTCCCCAGGTCACGTTGCTACCGCCCGTCAGACCTAGCACATCCACCTGCCACCGCTTCTCTCCCGTCGCGAGATCGAGGCGATTCAAAAGTCCCGTCGCTCCAAAAGCAAACACGGCACCCGCTGCTGCATCAATCGTCGGCGTTGAGCGTGGTCCATCCCCGCCCATCTTCTCCGTAAAGAAGGCCTTGTCCGCGTGGGACCACAGGACTTCGCCGGTGACCACGTCATAACACACAGTGGTCTCCTCCCCACCGCGCTGCTCCATCGTGATCGCCCGTCGTCCCGCAATTGAAAAACCTGACCAACCCGCGCCCACTGACTTTCGCCACACCTCACGCGGTGGATTTTTTTCCCACTCCGTATCCCAGGTCAATTCAGGGAAGATGCCATCACCTTTGGGTCCGAGGAACCGAGGCATATCCACCAAGCCAGCCGGCAAGTCAGCGGGCACAGCGACACCACTCGGAGCCACCACGAGGCTGGGCAGTTCCCGTTTCGGCATCCATTTGAAGACAAAACGTGGCAACGCAGAACCGTCCGCAGACCCATCATAGCGGAAGACCCCCAAGAACGCAGCGACGGCCAAGGCCAGCGCCCCCACAAACTTGAACAGTCGGCCCATCTTCCCAGGGCGCGGCCCAAACGCCCACCACAAGCCCACGATCAGCACCCACAGCAACACCAGTGCAATGGAGCCAAACGACCGCACGACGTGCCCGGCCCCATACATCCAGGCGATAGCAGCCGCCACGGACAGCGTGACGAAGATCGGGAGGCGGCGTGAACGAACAGCAGAGGAGTCAGACATGGGTGGCATGATCAGGTGTCAGGTGCCCCACAGCAAGTCCCAACAAGCGCAGAATGTGAAGTTACCGTCACCTCACGGACGTGGGTGGAACTGCCGATGCACGGCCTTCAGCCGCCCCTGGTCCACATGCGTGTAGATCTGCGTCGTCGCGATATCCGCATGACCCAGCATCTCCTGGATGACCCGCAGATCCGCGCCGTGATTCAGCAGATGCGTGGCAAACGAATGCCGCAACTGATGCGGATGCACCCCCACATCCAGCCCACACATGGCTGCGCGTTCGCGCACGATTTGCCAGACGCGCGTCGTCGTCAGCGATGAACCACGACGGGAGAGGAAGATGTGGCTCTGCGTCTTTGGCTTCACCAGCCCAGGCCGCGCATACGTCAGCCAGGCGGCAATCGCTTCACGCGCACTAGTACCCACGGGCGCGAGCCGCGTTTTCTTCCCCTTGCCAGTGACACGGATCCAGCCCTCCTCCAGGCTCAGGTTCTCCAGCCGAGCGTTCACCAACTCCGCCAACCGCAACCCACTGGCATAAAACAACTCTAGGATCGCCCGATCCCGGCGATCTAGGGGATCATTGCCGGATACCGACTCAATCAAAACACGCACCTGCTGCTCATTCAACGTGTCCGGCAAATGCTGCTCCTGCCGAGGTCCGAGAATCGGTTCCACGGGATCTCCCTTGCGCATGCCACGCCCGACTAACCAGCGGAAAAAGATTCGCATCGCGATCCACTCGATGCGAGCGCTCGACGCCGCTAGGCCGCCCTGCTTGCGAAAAGCCAGATAGTCCGCAATGTCCTGGGTGGTGACTTGCGCCACGTCCTCTTTGTTGCGATCCCGCCTCAGCCACGCAGCCAGCGCCTCTAAGGAGCGTCGCACGGATAGCTGATAGTTCACGGAGAGCCCACGCTCCGTGGCTAAATAAAGTACAAATCGATCAATGAAGTCCAGCATCCGCAGGGGGATTCATCCCCTCCCCTGCGCCGCCGCGCAAGCAGTGAGTGAGCCCTGGACACGCTATTTCAATCGCGTTTCGCAATGATGGTGCCACTCAGATCGAGGCGAGGCGAGTCCCCGAGCCCCAGGGACTCCCAACAAATCAGACGCGTCAAAGCCATCACAGGTTTCCCCGATGTCTCATCACCCACCCAAGTCAGGTCCACTGTCGCTGTGCGATCCTGCCCCCATTCCAAGCCCGTTCCCAGGGCGGCGACAAGATCTGAAGAAGAAGGCTCTGCCTCCAGCAGGACGGAGTCATCCGGGCTTTCCCAAACGACCAATCGCACCCGGACTGGAACACTATGTTTGCCCTCCGCCACGACCGGCACTTTGCGAAACCCCACCCGAAACACGCCAGAGCGCCCCACCTCTGGAGCCCGCACAAATTGGCGAAAAGTCCCTTCAGATAACTGCACAAAAAACTCCCAATCGAGACGCAACACGCCGCGCGCATCCATCCGAAAGAACGCCATCAGAGGCTGCCCGCCCCGACCCGCAGAAAGACACTCCAGCCCCGTGATCCCTCGCTCCGCATCCGCAGGATCAATCGAATTGCAGATCGCAAAGGCATCCGCCCTTAAGCGAACATTCTCCAGTGGATTCAACTGATAGTGCGTCCGCATCGCCGCGGCCACTCGCTGGGGGTCCACCACCCAAGGCAACTTTTCATCCACCGTCTTGGCCTCCAAGAAATGCCGCAGGCTCTCGCGCGCACCAGGGGCTAGATCGTTATGCGTCACACGACTGATCGGCGTCGGAAGCGGGATCACCCCCTGCAAAGGCTGCGCCACAGCACTCGGTGCAAAGAATACCAGTCCCATAGCCAACACCATAACTGCGGCAACAGCAGCAATCGGCCAATACCAGTTCGTCTTTCTGGGACCGTCCTCCCCAATCATCACTGACAAATCCCCAGTATCGTGACGCTGAACGACTTGAAAGAGCATTCTCCCGCTCCGCTCGAGTCGCTGAATCTTGACAGGCTCAAGTTCGGGTGGCGGAGCTACCCCCATGGCACCGATCACTTGTTCCAATTGCGACTGCATGGTCGCCAGTGCCACCCTCAAATCCTGGACCGCACTCTGCTGCCCGTCGAAGCCTGGCGCAGGGGCTTCTGGATTCTTGCCATACTGGCCGGACATCGTGCGGGCGATGAGCTCACGCCGCACCTTCGCCGCATATTCCACCGGGACTTGGGCGGATGCATCCCCCGTCTCTAACCGATAATAGCTCGCCGCCGTCTCAGCGACCATCGCTTCAAACCGACCAATAAAATCAGGCTCGAGGCCTTCCAATGACGAATGGGGAGCGGACATAGGAGAGAGAATGGGCGAAGACAATCAAACGAGAGAAGGCCTCCCTGAACCCAGATCCACTCAGACAAAAGCTGCGGACAACTGGAATAGGGAGGCACAACAAAGCACAGAGCCATCAAGCAACGCGCCGACGACGTAGCAGGAACGCAAATCCTGCGGAGCTGATGAGAAGCATGCTGCCAGGTTCCGGCACGGGAGCAAAGGTCGCCGTCTGAACATGGAAGCCATCGGCCGCCTGCGGTGCAGACTGCACGCCACCTCCATCGATGTAGCCTCCGCCCGTCGTTCCGTTGGTATCAATCGACCCCCAAACGACATCCGTCGCCAGGGAGACCGTCCAATCCACCGCGACCAAACTCCCCGTCGCGGGGAACAGCCAAGCAGGATTGGTGATCAGCACCGCCTCACCACCAAAAAGACCGGTGAGCCCCTGGTCATTGAAGCCCCAGATGTAGCCCTGCTTACTGTCAAAGGCAGGCAGAGTATTGGTAGTGCTGGCTGCGAAATTGAAGCCAAAAGGGCTGGGAGAAATCGGATTGTTAAAATCGTCCTGCCCCTCAATGCCGCCCGTTGACCCATCGTCATAGACATGCCAGTTCGATACCCAAGAGGTAGGATCGGAAGCATTAAAACCGGCATCAAAGTAGCCGAGTTGGAAGGTAAATCCGTCTGGCATCGACGAACCATCGCTGAGGAAATGCTTGTTCCCGGCGAAGGTCGTGGAGGCAGTGCTGCCCCAGTTGATCGTTTGGGCACCAGCATCAGAGGCGGCCGCGAGGAAACCTAGGCTGGCAACTAGACAAAGTAGAGTGCGGAGTGTTTTCATAACGTTGAGGGAGGGGATTGGTGTTGCTTGGGTTTGGGAATTTAAGGGAGTGAAATGTTGGAGGAGGGGGACCGGGACGCGTGCTCTCTCAGGACACGCGCCCCGGTTTTCTCTCTCTCGTTCGTGCCTCAGGGTGCCCAGGGTGCTGGGACCGTGAAGATGGCTCCTGGCGCACGCGTGCGGATGAAGTAGCCGCGGCAGCCTTGGAAGATCTTGGTATTGTCTTGTGGGGTGAAGTTGCTATCGCCGACCTTGACCCATTGGGCAAAGGAGCTGCCATCACCAATCAAGTAGTAGCTATCGTAGCCAGGGGTATTCGGAGCTAGATCGCCCTTCCATGGCAGGATTTGATCCGCCAGTTTCAGGTCAAAGTTGCTCGTGTAACCATTCGCCATGGTCAGCCCTAGATTGGTCGGGGCCAGATCCGTTGGGTAGCCGATAGAGACAAAGTTGTCTCCCTGCTGGAGGATGCGACGGAAGTCATTGGCGCGCACGTCGCCGATGCTCTTCACCTGAGTCACATCCGCCGGATTGTGGTGACGGACAAAGATGCCCACACCAGGAGCCAGGACGACGCTATCACGATTGGCGAACGAGCTATCGCCAAACTTCGCCCAGAAGGTGAAGCCAGGACCACCATTCAGGTAGTAATAGACATCGTAGCCAGTGCCATTCCAGATCTGGAGTTGGTCGGCAGTGCCGCCGTCCAAACCACCGCTGCCGAAGAGATCGACAGGCAGCAGGTCACCCAGGGTGTAATGCTCCCGAATCACAAAGTGGCTACCCACCATGGCGGCGCTGAGAGCGCTGACCGTGTTCCGGCTGGAGGCCAGTTGCAGGGCCACCGTGGTGCCAGAAGTTCCAGCCACATTCACGTCGATGCGGTGACCTTCCACCGTGCCATCCGTAAACTCCAGGTAGTAAGCCTTAGCAGGATCGAACGTCGCAGCAGGGATCGCTACAGCAATCGTCAGCTCAGAGCCTGACTGCGCGGTGATACTGGAGGAGTAACTTACAGGCTTCAGCAAGTTTGCACCCAAGGACTGGAGGCGACCCGATACCGCTACATTGCACCAGCCGATGGGGAGAGTGCGGCTCGTAGCATTCGGGGTATTCACCGTTACCTTCAACCGGGCAAAGCCCTGCTGCGTATTGATCCCGAGTGCGTCGAGGTCGATCTTCACCGACTCCGTCTGGCCATCGCCGTTCGGAGTAATGGTGATTGCACCAGGAGCCAGCGCACTGAGGCCGCGCTCTACCCACCCACCGCTATCGGTCACATCATCATTCGTTTCCAGCGCATAGACGACCCCCGTCAGGCCCGCCGGACGGCTGAAGCCGAACTCCATATTGCCAGCAGAAGGTTCGGTGACCTGGGGAACAGTCGGCGTAGCGCCGCTGTCAAGAGCCGTGGAGCCATCACCAATGTTCGGTGCCAGACCCAGAGCAAATTCCAGCACATCATCAAAGATGTCACCATCCTCGTTCGCCGTTGGCGTCGTCCCAGCCCCAGCGCCGCCGCTGAAGTCGTGAGCGACCTGCCAGCAGAGGAATGTCTTCGGATGATCCGCCGCACCACCGATCTTGGTGTCATCACTATCAATGATAGCAGGCACACCATCGCCATCCATGTCAACTGGCGGGCTGGAAAGATCACCAGAGCCGTCAACCTTGCCATCTCCATTGGTGTCAAGTGCGCCACAGCCGGCCTCGACGATGTCAGTGGTGCCATCGCCATCGCTATCGATGTCGTATGGGCTCACGACGTTGTCATGATCAGGATCAGGCAGGAGCGGATCGCTGGCATCGCCAATCACCGCATCGTTACCATCAGCCACGTCTCGGATCCCATCACCATCAGCATCAGGCGCTGGAGTAGTGCCATCTGCGGCGGTGTCGATCATGCCGTTATTGTCTGGATCAGCGATCGCCGCGTCCACCGTCCCTGCCTCACGCAGGTCAGGGAGGGTGTCATTGTCGCTATCAAGATCGCGCTCGTTCGGCACACCATCACCGTCAGCATCTGGAGGATTGGCCACAGGTGTCAGCGGGCTGTCGAGACGGCCATCGCCATCGGCATCAGGGTTCACTGGAGCTTGTGGGAAGGCTTCACGCACATCATTGATGCTGTCGTTGTCGCTATCCAGATCCAGGTAGTTCGGCACACCGTCGCCATCCGTATCCAAGACCAGGGTCGGATCAGTGGCGTTCAGCACGTAGTTCGTCGTTCCAGACTCCGGCGTGATCTCCACGTCGTTGGCCAGACCGTTAGCGCCAAACGGACCGTCGAGACGACCGTCACTGTTAGCGTCCACGCCATCGTGGCCAGCCTCATCGCTATCGAAGATGCCATCGCCGTCGCTATCAAGGTCAAGGCGATCTGCGACACCGTCTCCATCGGTGTCGGCGGAACCTTCGATGGAATCAAGGATGCCATCATTGTCGTCGTCCAAATCGTCATTGTCGGCGACACCATCGGTGTCAGCGTCAACCACCAGTCCGCCGAACTCGTTATCGTTCGGATCCACCACGTCCACCCAGCCGTCCGCATCACTGTCGGTAGCGGGGGAGTCAATACGTCCGTCGTTATTGGCATCAGGCTGGCCGCTGCTGGCGATGTCCTTGGCTCCAGCGTTGTCGCTGTTGAGGTCGAGGTAATCTGGCAGGTCAGCGCCATCGGTGTTCTTCGGCTCAGCGTCATTGAGGTCGCCACGGACTGCGGGTGCGCCGTCCACGCTGCTCATGATACCGTCACCATCGACGTCGGTGCCATCGGCCATGCCGTCGTTGTTGGCGTCGGCGCCGTTAGGACCGTTCTCCTTGATGTCGGCCAAGCCGTCGTTGTCGCTGTCGAGATCGACGTAGTCTGGCCGTCCATCGCTGTCGCTGTCAGGCGGGATGATGGTTCCAGGAGTATCCTTCTTGCCGTCGCCGTTTGCATCGGTGCCGCCAGCTTCCCAGACATCATTGATGCCGTCGTTGTCGCTGTCGAGATCGGTGGTGTCAGGCACACCGTCGCCATCGGTATCGCCGCCATTAAGGGCGTTGATGGCTTCCGTGGTGTCGAGGATGCCGTCGCCGTCATCGTCGGTGTCCACGTTGTCAGGCGCGCCGTCGCCGTCGGTATCGACGCCGCTAGGTCCGGTCGGTGTTGGGTCCGCACCGTCGAGGATGCCGTCGCCGTCATCGTCGGTGTCGGTGGTGTTCGGGATGCCGTCGCCGTCCACATCTGGATCGAGGTCGTTGGTCACGCCATCGCCATCAAGATCCATGTCCGTGGTGTTCGGGATGCCATCACCGTCGAAGTCGGTGCTGGTGCCTGGGCCGGTAGGAGTGGTGTCAGGAGCTGCATCAGGTGTGCCGTCGTTGTCATCATCCGTGTCGGTAGTGTTCGGGATACCGTCGCCATCGACGTCTGGATCGACCACATTGAGCACGCCGTCACCATCCATGTCTGGATCAGTGGTGTTCGGGATGCCATCACCATCGAAGTCGGTAGGTGTGCCGGTGCCGGTAGGTGTGCTGTCTGGAGCAGCGTCCAGGGTGCCGTCTTGATCGTCATCGGTGTCGGTAGTGTTCGGGATGCCGTCGCCATCGGTGTCGGTGTCGTGGACGTTCAGGATGCCGTCGCCATCGATGTCAGTATCGGTGGTGTTCGGGATGCCATCGCCATCGAGGTCGTTGCTGGTGCCGTGGCCGCCAGGTGTGGTGTCGGTGGTATCAGGGGTGCCGTCCTGATCGTCATCGGTGTCGGTGGCATTCGGGATGCCATCGTTATCAATGTCAGGATCAAGGGCGTTGACGATGCCGTCACCATCCATATCGGCGTCTTGTGCGTTCGGGATGGTGTCGCCGTCCACGTCAGGCAGTGTGCCAAGGCCGGTGATGCTGGTGTCGGTGCCATCGGCAGTGCCATCTTGGTCATCATCAGCATCGGTAGCGTTGGCGGTGCCGTCACCGTCTACGTCATTGTCGAAGACATTGTTGATACCGTCGCCATCCTGATCTGGATCGCTGGCGTTCGGGATGCCATCGCCATCAAGGTCAGCAGGTGTGCCGGTGCCTGTAGGTGTGGTATCGGTGGTGTCATCGGTGCCGTCTTGATCGTCATCCGTGTCAGTGACGTTCGGGATGCCATCATTGTCGGTGTCAGAGTCCAGGGTGTTGACGATGCCGTCACCGTCGAGGTCTGGATCTTGAGCATTCGGGATGCCGTCGCCATCAATATCAGGCAGGGTGCCGATGCCACCAGGTGCGGTGTCGCTCAGGTCAGGGGTGCCGTCGCTATCGCTGTCTGTGTCGGTGGTATTTGAGATGCCGTCACCATCGATGTCCGTGTCAAACACGTTGTCGATGCCGTCGCCGTCGATGTCAGGATCGCTGGTGTTCGGGATGCCGTCACCGTCAATGTCGGTGGCGCTGCCTGGGCCGCTCGGAGTGGTATCCGTGGTGTCAGGGGTGCCGTCGTTGTCATCGTCGGTGTCGGTAGCATTTGGGATGCCGTCGCCATCAATGTCAGGGTCAACGCTGTTGTTCACGCCGTCGCCGTCAAGGTCAGGGTCGGTGGTGTTCGGGATTCCGTCGCCATCGAAGTCAGTGCTGGTGCCTGGGCCGGTCGGTGAGCTGTCGCTGCCATCGGCGGTGCCATCATTGTCATCGTCCGTGTCGGTGGTGTTCGGGATACCGTCGCCATCCGTGTCGGTGTCGAAGATATTGATGATGCCGTCGCCATCCATGTCTGGATCGCTGCCGTTCGGGATGCCGTCACCATCAAGGTCAGCCACGGTGCCAAAGCCCTGTGGTGTGCTGTCGGTGGTGTCATCGGTGCCGTCGTTGTCATCATCCGTGTCGGTGGCGTTCGGGATGCCATCGCCGTCCACATCGCTGTCGAGAGCGTTGTTCACGCCGTCGCCATCTTGGTCAGCGTCGGTGGCATTCGGGATGCCGTCACCATCATTGTCAGCAAGTGTGCCGAGACCGGTCGGGCTGGCATCTGGGGCGCTGTCGAGCGTGCCGTCGTTGTCATCGTCCGTGTCGGTGGCGTTGGCTGTGCCGTCGCCGTCCGTATCGGTGTCGAAGACGTTGATCACGCCGTCGCCATCAAGATCCACGTCTTGGTCATTGAGGATGCCATCACCATCAATGTCATTGGTGGAGCCTGGGCCGGTCGGTGTGGTGTCGATGCCGTCGGCAGTGCCGTCGTTGTCGTCATCCGTATCGGTGGCGTTCGGGATTCCATCGCCGTCCACATCTGGATCGCTGACGTTGTTCACGCCGTCGCCATCCATGTCAGGGTCGGTGGTGTTCGGGATGCCGTCGCCATCGAAGTCGGTGGCGGTGCCTTTGCCAGTCGGTGTGGAGTCAGGAGCAGCGTCGAGCGTGCCGTCGTTGTCATCGTCCGTGTCGGTGGTGTTCGGGATGCCATCACCATCGGTGTCCGTGTCATGGACGTTGATGATGCCATCACCATCCATGTCCACATCGTCGTCATTGAGGATGCCATCGTTGTCGAAGTCAGCGTTGGAGCCAGGGCCGGTAGGTGTGGTGTCGGTGCCGTCGTCAGTGCCGTCGTTGTCATCGTCCGTGTCGGTGGCGTTCGGGATGCCGTCGCCGTCCACGTCGTCGTCGCTGACGTTCAAGACGCCGTCGCCATCCATGTCGATGTCTTGATCGTTCGGGATGCCGTCACCGTCGAAGTCGGTCAGCGTGCCTTTGCCTTGTGGCGTGGTGTCCGTGCCATCAGGGGTGCCGTCGTTGTCATCGTCCGTATCGGTAGCGTTCGGTGTGCCGTCGCCATCGGTGTCGGTGTCGTGGACATTCAGGATGCCATCGCCATCCATGTCGGCGTCATCCACGTTCGGGATGCCGTCGCCATCGAGGTCAGCCAAGCTGCCTGGGCCTTGCGGTGTTGGGTCGCTCACATCAGGTGTGCCGTCGCTGTCATCGTCCGTGTCGATGCTGTTCGGGATGCCATCACCATCAACGTCTGGGTCGAGGGCGTTGACGATGCCGTCACCATCCATGTTTGGATCAGTGATGTTCGCAGTGCCGTCACCATCAATGTCGGTCGGTGTGCCGAGGCCGGTCGGAGTGGTGTCAGTGACATCAAGCGTGCCATCATTGTCGTCATCCGTGTCGGTGGTGTTCGGGATGCCGTCGCCATCGGTGTCAGTGTCGAAGACGTTGGCAATGCCGTCGCCATCGAGGTCTGCATCGAGATCGTTCGGGACGCCATCATTGTCGAAGTCGGTGCTGCTGCCAGGGCCTACAGGGGTGCTGTCGGTGCCGTCTTCGGTGCCATCGCTGTCGTCGTCGGTGCTGGTGGCGTTATCCACGCCGTTGCCGTCAGCATCGGTGTCGTGGATGTTCAAGGTGCCATCACCATCGAGGTCGATGTCCGTGGTGTTCGGGATACCGTCACCATCGAAGTCGGTCGTAGTGCCCACGCCGGTCGGTGTGGTATCGGTGCCGTCAGCGGTGCCGTCGTTGTCATCATCCGTATCGGTGGCGTTCGGGATACCGTCGCCGTCCGTGTCGGTGTCGAAGATGTTGAGGATGCCGTCGCCATCAATGTCGCGGTCAGCGGTGTTCACGGTGCCGTCACCGTCGATGTCCACGGTGATCGCACCACCAAAGGCGGAGTCATTCACGTCCACAGGATCAGCCAGACCGTCACCATCAGCATCGGCGCTCTGAGGAGCTTCGATGCGTCCGTCGCCATCAGGATCAAGCGCAGCTGCGTCACGGCCTGCTTCAACGAGGTCCGTGATGCCGTCGCCATCGCTGTCACCATCAAGGTAGTTCGGTGTGCCGTCGCCATCCGTGCTGGTAGGAGCAGGATCGCTCGTGTCGCCGTAGGCCAGCGGTGAGCCATCCGCAGCGGACATGACGCCGTCGTTGTCAATGTCAGTGACTCCAGTGTCAGCGGTGCTGAGCATGCCGTCGCCATTGGTGTCAGCCGCAGCCACACCGGCAGGACCGTTCTCAGCGAGGTCGCTGATGCTGTCGTTGTCGCTGTCCAGGTCGCGGAAGTCAGGTGTGCCGTCGCCATCCGTGTCACGGAGAGGAGCGGTAGCGGCAGTGTCCACGACACCATCGGTGTTGGCATCGGTGCCATCAGCCTTGCCGTCGCCATTGGCATCGGTCAGGCCGACTTCGCGGACATCGTTGATGCCGTCGTTGTCGCTGTCGAGGTCCTTGGTGTTCGGGATGCCGTCACCATCGGTGTCGCCAGCGCCTTCGAGTGCATCTGGGATGCCGTCGCCGTCGTCATCGAGGTCGAGTGCATCAGAGACTCCGTCAAAGTCAGTGTCCACGATCACTCCGGTGCCGAAGCCCACGAAGCCGTCGCGTCCATCAGGGATACCGTCTTTATCGGCATCGGTCTGGTTGTCCACCTGGCCGTCGCCATTGGTATCGAGCGCGCCGAGGCCAGCCTCAACGAGGTCGGTCAGGCCGTCGCCATCGCTGTCTTGGTCGCGATAGTTCGGGAAGCCATCGAAGTCGGTGTTCGGCAGGGACGGAGGCGCAGGCAGGGCATTCTCGCCGTAGCCAGCCTTGTTGTCCACGCTGTTCATGATGCCGTCGCCGTCGGTGTCCGGTCCATCGACCACACCGTCGCTGTTGGCATCAGTGCCGAGCTGACCGTTCTCAGAGGCGTCTGGCAGCGAGTCGTTGTCGCTGTCGAGGTCGCGGAAGTCTTCCTGACCGTCGAAGTCGGTGTCGATTGGGAACAAGGCGGAATCGATGATGCCATCGCTGTTCAGGTCAAAGCCGTCGGCCTTGCCATCGCGGTTATTGTCCACGCCCAGCGCTTCATTGACGTCATTGTAGCCGTCGTTGTCGCTGTCGAGGTCCTTGAAGTCAGGGACACCATCACCATCGGTGTCGATGGGGTGAGCAGGGTCTGCGCCGGCTTCCACTGCGTCAGGGATACCATCACCGTCAACATCCTTGTCCTGGTAGTTGGCGACACCGTCACCATCTTGGTCACCAAGGCCTTCGTTGTCAGTTGGGATTCCGTCACCATCTGGGTCAGCGGATGGGACCATTTCAAAGCCGAAGATGGCTGGGTTCACATCAGCTGCATCAGGGATACCGTCGTTGTCAGCATCATCAATGCCGTCCACGCGTCCGTCGTTGTTGGTGTCAAGAGAACCACGTCCCGCTCCGATGATATCGAAGGTGCCGTCGTTGTTCTTGTCCAGTTCACGATAGTCACCGATGAGGTCGCCATCGCTGTCAGGCACCGCTGGGCTATTCAGATCACCCCAGGTGGCCTTGCCATCTGCGGAGGACTTGATACCGTCGCCATCGGTGTCGTTGCCGTCGGCTATGCCGTCATTGTTGGTATCAGCTGCACCGCTGCCACCTTCGATGAGGTCGCTCACGGAGTCATTGTCGCTGTCGAGGTCGGTGTAGTCGGGCAGTGCGTCGTTGTCGCTGTTGATCGGAGTCAAGCCAACTCCCACGATGCCATTCGCACCTACCGTGCCGTCCATGGCACCATCGCCATCAGCGTCCACGCCACCGGCCTCGATGACATCACTGATGCCGTCGTTGTCGCTGTCGAGATCGCGGAAGTTGAGCACGCCGTCGTTGTCATAGTCAGCGGTAGCGCCTTCCACGTTGTCGCGGATGCCATCGCCGTCGGAGTCAACGTCCTGGCTGTTGATCACGCCGTCGCCGTCGAGATCGCCAGTGCCTTCGTCCACATCAGGGATATTGTCGCCGTCATCATCGAGGTCATCCGCGTCAGGAGTGCCATCATTGTCGCTGTCGCGGACACCGAGTCCGCCAGGGCCCACGATGCTGTCCACCGCGTCATTGATGCCGTCACCATCCGCATCGACGGTTCCGTCCACCTTGCCATCGTTGTTGGTATCCTTGTCGGCCAGGCCGTTCTCCACGATGTCGTTGGTGCCGTCGTTGTCGCTGTCCAGTTCGAGGTAGTCAGGGATGCCGTCGCCATCTGCGTTCGGCAGAGCAGCGCCACCGGCGTCTGCATAGATGGTGCTGCCGTCCACGCTGGACTTGATGCCATCGTGATCGTCATCTGTTCCGTCAGCCATGCCGTCGTTGTTGGTATCAGCGGTGCCGTTGCCGGACTCGACGAGGTCGGAGACGCCATCGTTGTCGCTGTCGAGGTCGCGCCAGTTTGGCACGCCGTCGCCATCGGTATCAGGTGCTACCAGCGGTGTGCCGTTGGTCACGGTGCCGAGAGCATTGTCTAGGCTATCAGCCCAGCCGTCTTGGTCCACGTCGGTGGCGATGTCCACCTTACCGTCGCCATTGGCATCCGTGCCACCAGCTTCAATCACATCATTGATACCGTCGTTGTCGCTATCGAGATCATGCGCATCCGCCACGCCGTCGCCATCGGTGTCAGTGGTGCCTTCCACCATGTCGCTGATGCCGTCGCCATCGCAGTCGATGTCGATGATGTCAGCAATGCCGTCACCATCTGTGTCTGGGCAAGGTCCACCAGGTGGGCACTCGATGCTGTCAGGCACGCCGTCGTTGTCGTCGTCCGTGTCGTCGATGTTCGGGATGCCGTCGCCATCACTATCTTTGAGAGCTAGACCGCCGCTATTCGTGGTGCTGTTGCGCTTGTCGATGGCGTTGGCAATGCCGTCACCGTCAGTGTCGCTGGAGTTGTCCAGGTCGCCATCATTGTCGGCGTCCAGGCCTCCATTGCCGTTCATGTCGATGTCAGGCACGAGGTCGCCATCGCTGTCAGTGTCGCGGTAGTCAGGCAGAGCGTCCGCATTGCTGGAGCCGCTGTCGCTGTTTGGCAGTGCTGGGCTGCCGTCATCGCCATAACCGACGTGACCATCGACACCATCCAGGATGCCGTCATTGTCAGCATCTGCGGTGCCGTCGATCTTGCCATCCTTGTCAGTATCAGCGCCGTTGCTACCACCTTCCACCAGGTCGGAGATGGAGTCGTTGTCGCTGTCAAGGTCGCGATAGTCAGGAGCTGCGTCGCCATCGCTATTCACCACTACGAGCGGTGTTCCGCTGGTGACGGAGCCACGAGCGTTGTCGATGCTGTCAGCCACGCCATCGAGATCGGTGTCGTCGCCATCTTGGAGACCGTTGCCATCGGCATCGGTGCCACCAGCTTCGAGCACATCATTGATGCCGTCGTTGTCGCTGTCGAGGTCCTTGTAGTCAGGCTTGCCGTCGCCATCGCTGTCGCGTGGAGTGGCGGTTGTGCCTTTCTCAGTGCTGTCCAGGATGCCGTCGCCATCGCTGTCTGGATCTTGTGAATCCGTCACGCCATCGCCGTCGGTGTCACCGAGGCCTTCGAGGGTGTCGGACATACCGTCGCCGTCATCATCGGTGTCGTCGATATCAGCGATAGTGTCGCCATCGGTATCCTTCAAGCCGAGACCGCCGCTGCCATTCACGCTGTCAGCGATGTCGGCAATGCCGTCGCCGTCTGCATCGGCGAAGGTATCCACCACGCCGTCGTTGTTGGCATCGAGGCCGCCGAAGCCGGCCGTGTCGATGTCGAGCACCGCACCATTGCTTGGGTCGGCGTAGTTTGCACCATCGGAGCCATCGCTGTCCGGGATCGCTGGGCTTGCGGCGTCGCCGAAGCCATTGAAGCCGTCCACGCTATCGCTGAGGCCGTCGCCATCCGTGTCAGGAGCATCGACCTTACCATCGTTGTTCGTGTCAGCGCCATTGCTACCGCCTTCGACGAGGTCAGAGATCAGGTCGTTGTCGCTGTCGAGGTCGAGGTAGTTTGGAAGGCTGTCGCCATCCGTGTTAGGCATGGCCAGCGCCGTGCCGTTGGTCACGGAGCCAAACGTGGTGTCCACGCTGTCGGCCAGGCCGTCATGGTCTGCGTCGGTGATTGGAGCAGAGCCGATCATGCCGTCGCCATCACCATCGGTGCCACCAGCTTCGACCACGTCATTGAGGCCGTCGTTGTCGCTGTCGAGATCGCGGAAGTTCGGCACGCCGTCTCCATCGGTATCTTGAGCGGTGGCAGTGCTGCCCTTCTCAACGCTGTCTGGCAGACCGTCGTTGTCGCTGTCGAGGTCGCGGAAGTCCACGATGCCGTCGCCGTCGCTATCCTTGGTGAGCGGGCCTTCCTGGTCAGTAGTGATGCCGTCGCCGTCATCATCCGTGTCCATGTAGTCAGGGATGCTGTCGCCGTCGGTATCGCGGCTGACAGGACCTTCTTCAGCATCGCTGAGGCCGTCGCCATCGCTATCACCTGCGCCAGCCACGCTGTTGTCAGCGCCGGAGCCGGTGGCTTTGTCGAGGTAGTCCACCACGCCGTCATTGTCAGTGTCCGCTGGGTTCAGTGCACCACCAGCGCCGAGTTCCTGGCCGGTGGCTGTGCCGTCGCCGTCGTCATTGCTGTCGAGGTTGTTCTTGGTGCCATCGCCGTCGGTATCGACGTTGTTGTTCTCCAGGCTGTCAGGCACGGAGTCACCGTCGGTGTCCACCACGCTGTAGTTCGGAGCTGCGGTGCCGCTGTCGTTGGTTTCAGCAGTGTTGGCCAAGCCGTTGCTGCCGTAGCCGGTGAAGCCAGTGTCACCTGTGCCGACAATGCCGTCGCCGTTGGTGTCCTTGCCGCTGCCGGACTCCACGCTGTCCTTGATGCCGTCGCCATCGCTGTCGAGGTCCTTGTAGTTCGGCAAGCCATCGCCATCAGCGTCAGCGCTGCCTTCCAGCGTATCTGGGATACCGTCGTTGTCGTCGTCGAGGTCAAGCGAGTCGCTCACGCCGTCGCCGTCCACATCTGGAGCAGGGATGCCGCCAAAGGCCGCGTCATTGGTATCGAGTGCATCGGCCACGCCGTCACCATCGGTGTCGGTGGTGTCGTCCACCTTGCCGTCATCATCCACATCAAGTCCGGCGTTTGGCGTCGCTTCGATGTCGTTGATGCCGTCGTTGTTGGAGTCCACTTCCAGGTAGTCTGGTGTGTTATCGCTATCTGCATCAGGCAGAGTGATCGTGACTGCGGTGTTGCCATAGGCCGCGTCGTTGCGGTCCACGCTGTCCACGATGCCGTCGCTGTCCGCGTCTGGACCGTCGGCCACGCCATCAGCATTGGCGTCAATGCCACCGCTGCCACCTTCGAGGAGATCGCTCAGGGAGTCGCCATCGCTATCGAGGTCAACGCGGTTCTTCACGCCGTCGCCATCCGTGTCCGCGTCAGCCAGCGGTGTGCCAGCGAATCCGCCGCTCACCACAGGGTCAACGCTATCAGCAAGACCGTCGCCATCGACATCGGAACCAAGAGCTTTACCGGTGCCGTTGTCATTGCCACCTGCTTCAAGCAAGTCGCTGAGGCCATCGTTGTCGCTGTCGAGGTCCTTGTAGTCAGCCACGCCGTCACCGTCTGTGTCGGTGCTGCCCTCATCTTCGTCGATGATACCATCACCGTCAGCGTCGAGGTCGATGTTGTTCGCCACGCCGTCGCCATCGAGGTCACCCGTGCCTTCGACTGTGTCGTCGATGCCGTCGTTGTCATCGTCGGTGTCGTCCACGTCTGGGGTGCCGTCGTTGTCGGTATCGAGCAAGCCTGTGCCGCCGAAGCCGGAGTCATCGGTGTCGATGCTATCGAGCAAGCCATCGCCATCGGCGTCGGTGTTGCCGTCGATGTCGCCATCGTTGTCGGCGTCCTTGTTGCCGAGGCCAGCTTCGTCAACGTCTGGGGTGCCGTCATTGTCGCTGTCCAGGCTGCGGAAGTCTGGCTTGTCTGGGCTGTCAGCGGTGGAGCTGTTGCGAGGAGCCGCATCGGCGGTCTCACCAAAGCCAGCGTCGTTGTTGTCCACGCTGTCCATGATGCCGTCACCATCTGCGTCTGGCCCATCGACCACACCTTTTGGAGCTGCGGTGTCCGTGCCGTTCTGGCCGGACTCGACGAGGTCAGTGACGCCGTCGTTGTCGCTGTCAAGATCACGCCAATCCTTGGCTCCATCACCATCGGTGTCAGGAGCGGTCAAAACGGTGCCACCATTGTCTGGATCGACCGTGTTGACCAGGCCATTGCCATCAGCGTCTGCGCCGTCTTGCTTGCCGTCGCCATTGGCGTCGGTGCCGCCGTTTTCGCGAACGTCGTTGAGACCGTCGTTGTCGCTGTCGAGATCCTTGAAGTCGGGCACGGTGTCGCCATCGGTGTCCTCCGGCGTGTTGACATTGCTGCCGACTTCCTGAGCGTCGGACATGCCGTCGCCGTCGCTGTCGAGGTCTTGTTTATCCACGATGCCGTCGCCATCGGTGTCGGCACATGGAGCGCCAGCCACACATTCGACCGCGTCAGGGATGCCGTCGTTGTCGTCGTCCGTGTCGATGAGATCAGGTGTGCCATCGCTGTCGGTGTCTGGGACGATGATACCGCCAAAGACCGCAGGGTCAGCGTCAGCACGATCTTCGATACCGTCGCCATCAGCGTCGGTGAACGGAGCGTCGATGTCGCCGTCATTGTCGAGGTCAAGGCTACCGAAGCCATTGACGTCGATGTCTGGCACGCCGTCGCCATCGCTATCTGGATCGAGGTAATCCGGGATGCTGTCGGTGTCTGCACCACCTTGCTCAGGTAGGGCTGGGCTGTTGGCATCACCGCGAGTGGCAGAGCCATCCACACTGTTCATGATGCCGTCACCATCCGTATCGGGACCATCCACGACGCCGTCGCCGTCCGCGTCGGTGCCATTGCTGCCACCTTCCTTAAGGTCGGTGAGGGTATCGTTGTCGCTGTCGAGGTCGAGGTAGTCGACCACGCCATCACCGTCGGAGTCAGGCACACTGAGAGGTGTTCCATTGGTGACGGAGCCACCTGCGTTGTCCACGGTGTCGATGAGGCCATCACCATCTGCATCGGCAGCGCCGGTAGCGGGAGGGTCGATCACGCCGTCGCCATTGGCGTCAGTGCCACCGGCTTCGATCACGTCATTGATGCCATCATTGTCGCTATCGAGGTCACGGAAGTCTGCCACGCCGTCGCCGTCAGAGTCCTTCGGTGCGTCTGGGGTATTGGAGTCATTGTCCCAATCACCGACCTGAGCTTCGACAGAATCCAGGATACCGTCGTTGTCGCTATCGAGGTCACCGTTATCGGGTGCACCGTCGCCATCAGTGTCAGCGAAGCCTTCGATGAGGGAGCTGATGCCGTCGCCATCGTTGTCGGCCTGTTTGTAGTCAGGGATGCCGTTGCCGTCGGAGTCGCGGTCATCTGGGATACCGTCGCCGTTGCTATCAGGGCGCTCATTGAGGGTGAGCACGCCGTCGTTGTCGTCATCGGCATCCAGGTAGTCTGGAGTGTCGGTGCCGTCGGAGTTCGGGAATGGCGCGCTGGTGGCGGTGCCGCGCTCGGTGGAGGTCGGCACGCTGTCACCGTCGTCGTCAGCGTCCTGGAAGTCAGGCACGCCATCGGCATCGGTGTCTTGTGGTTCTGGAGCACCTTCAAAGGCGTCATCGAGGCCATTGTTGTTCGCATCAGCATTGCCTGGCACCACATCGGGGGTGCCGTCCATGTTGGCGTCGTGGCCTTCGAGGACGTCTTCGATGCCGTCACCGTCACTGTCGAGGTCGCGGCTATCTGGGGTGCCGTCGAGGTCGGTGTCGAGCAGGCCTTCACCCTCGAGGGTGTCAGGGATGCCGTCGCCGTCGTCGTCCATATCGACATCGCTGTCGAGGCCGTCACCATCAGGATCAGGATTGTCAGCGACCGCATCACGGAAGTCTGGCAGGCCGTCCTTATCGGTATCCACAGCGAGTGTGGCGAGGTCGGTGTCACCGGCTTCGGCCAGGTCGTTGCCACCATTGTCATCGGAGTCGGTATCGTAGATGTCCGGCGTGCCATCGGCATCGGTGTCGGCGGCGATGCTCACGCGGCTGCCGTTCGGTGGGCACTCAAAGCGGAAGTCGTCGATGAAGTTCGACAGGTAGCCGCCGGTGAGCGCCTTGAACTGGAAGCGGATCTTGTCACCGCTGGCGTTGAAGGTGCTAGGCACTTGATAGGTGCCAGTGTACGTGACCCAGCCCGCAGGCGAGGTAGCTACGACACGGACACGAGCACTGAGCGGCAACACATTGGCTGTGGCCGTGCTGGCAGCACCGAGGCGCAGTTCCATCCAGTCCGTGGCGAAGCGGCCACGATGCTTGAAGCTGTATTGGATGATCTCGTTCGGAACGGCGGAGACATCCTGATACATGTAGCCAGTAGCAGCTCCGTTGATTTCCGCCCACTGGTTGCCCTCAGGGGCGGTGTAAGCAGCACCTGCGGCACTGGTCTTGTAGCCGGTCTTGAAGATCTGCACCTTGTCGTCCGAGGCGGTGGTGCTCCAGCCCACTGTGGCATTTGCAGCGTTGCCGCCGGCGTCTGCATCATTGGCCAGGGTGTAAAGCAGGGTGGCGTTGGCGTTGTTGGCCACCACGGGCAGTTCGAAGTTACCATTCACCAGGCGATTGCCAGGGGTGCATGGGAAGGGTTGTGCATCCCACTCATCTTTCAGGCCATCACCATCGGCGTCGAGGAAGGTGGCACTTGGAGGAATGGTCTGGCCGTGAGCTTGAGCTTCCTGCCAGTCAGGGATGTTGTCGTTGTCGCTGTCGGTGTCGTAGAAGTCAGGGATACCATCGAGATCGTTGTCATTTCCTTCGTCCGTGTCCAGGATCCCGTCATTGTCATCATCCACATCGGTGGCGTCTTCCACGCCGTCACGATCCGCATCGGCCACGAGGTAGTTCGGCGTGCCATTGGTGGCGGTGCCAGTGTCAGTGACCGTGGTGATGCCGTCAGCGTCGTCGTCGGTATCGCGGAAGTCAGGGATTCCGTCGTTGTCGGTGTCTTGACCGGGTGCAGCGGAGGCAAATGCATCGTCCAAGCCATCATGGTTCACGTCGAGGTTGCTTGGGACGATGTCGGCTACGCCATTGCTGTCGTAGTCGTGACCTTCGAGTGCATCGGGGATACCGTCGTTGTCGCTGTCGGTGTCTTGGCTGTCAGGGACGTCATCGCCATCGCTGTCCACTTCACCATTGTCTTCTTGAGCATCAGTGATGCCGTCACCGTCGTCGTCGAGATCCTGGTCATTGCGCAGGCCATCACCGTCGATGTCAGGCGTAGTGCCGAGCGGATCGCGATAGTCTGGGATGCCGTCAAAGTCGGTGTCTTGTGGGCGGGTCGGATCAGCACCGGCTTCCACGGTGTCAGTGCCAGCACGCTCGTCGAGGCCACCCACTGGGATGGTGAGAGCGCTGTCGCTGTCAGTATCGAGGAAGTCAGGAGTGCCATCGCGGTCAGTGTCTATCGGAGCGAACTTGCTGCCGTTTTCACAGCCGAAGAAGATGGCATCAAGGAAGTTGCCGATGGCAGGATGTCCGCCTGCGGCAGCCACACTGGTGAACTGGAATCGAGTGGTCGTCTGCCCGACAGGCACGGTGTAGGTGCCTTCATAGACAGCCCAGGCGGTGTTTCCGGTGCGGGCGATCTTCACATTATAGCCGCTGGTGAGAGCACCTATGTTTGCTGGACCGATGCGCAGTGCCAGCGTGTCTACGCCGGAGCGTCCACGATGGGCAAAGCGGAACTTCATGACAGTCCCGGCCGTGGTGGCAATCTCACGATAGAGATGGCCGACATAATAGGCATTCAGCTCCACGAACTGGTTACCCTCATAGGCGGGCACGCCCAGGAAGCCGGACTTCCAGAACTCCATCCGCTTGTCTGGAGCAGTGGTGCGCCAGAAAGGAACCTTATTGGCGTCTGTGGTGCTCGCATCACGACGGGTGGTCCAGGTGGTAACTGGAGCGATGTTGGGCTCTTCGAATCCAGCGTTACCAAACTCCGTGGTGGGGCAGGAGCCAGTTGCGCTATCAAAGTTGTCGTCAATGCCATCATTGTCCTGATCCTGGAAGCCAGGGGAGCAGAACTCGATGTTGAAGTCATCGTAAGCAGGCAGACCGGCAGCGGATTTGCCAAAGGCGGCCACACGCACCAGGTAGGTGGTATTGGGCTGCACGGTGAAGTTCGTGGCAGGGTAGGCGCTGGTGGTCTTGCCCACGGGGCCTGGATCAGTGATGCCGAAGGATGGGATCACATCCGTCCAGCTGGTGCCGTTGTTGGCAGAGATCTGGACGCCCACGCTGTAGTTGTAGGCGCTCGGATCTGCGGGACGGAACCAGCGGAACTCCGTGATCTGCGAGCCTGGCGTCATGCTGGCCGAGGTGGTGAAGCTATAGGTCAGGAAGTCATTGTTTGTGATGGCCGAAGCCAGATCTGCCTGATCCATGCCGTTGAGGCGAGCATAGGAGCCGCCCACCGTGCGGATGAGGCCACTACCGGCAGATTCCACGCCTGCGCTCTGCACGAAGGCATTCGGCAAGGTGCTGCCGTCCTGAGAAACGGTGTTGGTCGGGCTATTGTGGTTCCAGCCAATCGTCTGGCAGGTAACGAAGCCGAGTCCGCTGGGGTAGATGATGGTGCCGTTGGGCTGTGCTTCGACGAAGTCAGGGATGCCGTCATTGTCGCTGTCATTATCGCGGCTGTCAGGGATGCCGTCACCGTCGGAGTCGCGGTCGGTGCCGTTCGCATTGGTTTCGGACGTGTCCAAGATGCCGTCGTTGTCGTCATCAAGGTCGGTGGCATCACCCACACCATCGCCATCGGCGTCAGTGACGGATTTACCGAAGACAAAGTAGCTGGTGCCGCTGTTCTTGAAGTCCAGGGTGGCGAAGTATTCCGCGCCAGACTTGGTGAGCACGGTGCGTGAGTCGCTGCTGTTGATCGTAGCGTCCAGACTGTAGATGATGAGCGGAGTCTCATCTGCTGCGAGGGAACCAAAGGCGGCGGCTGGGATGCGCACCTGGATGCTGCCGAGGTCACCGGTTTCAGTGACTTTCCACTTCCGGCTGGTAGGAACGATGGTGGGCTTGTCTGGCAAACCGGAGCCAAAGCTCATGCTGGCACCGTCATGGCCCCAGACGAGGTAGCTACCGTCCACATCAATGGTAGAGGGATTCGCTGCATTGGTGTTGTAGATGCTGCCGAGGCCAAGGGCTGGCGCATTGGCGTCATTCACGCTGCGGGACTGCTTCTGGTCGAGAGCCATGCAGTCTTCGCGACCCAGGCCAGCGATGTCATTGGCGAAGCCAGACTTCACATACACTCGGGTGGTTGCCCCGTTGGTGCCGTCGAAGTCAGGGCTGTAATAGTCATGACCGAGGGTGATGCCGTATTTCAGCGCCAGGTAGGTCTGGATCTTCTCGCGATTGCCGGAGGTATCCAGGAACCGTGTGGTGTAGATGGCGACTTCAGCGATGTTACCGTTGAAATCATTGTCATCAGACGGTGTATCACCAAAGATCGTTTCGAGTGTGCCGTTTGCACCGGGATTGGTCGTGCCTGTGACAGGCGAGCCGCCATCAATCGCGTTGCGAATCTTAGCAGTTGCCGTCTGGCTCCATGCCATGCTGTAAAGGTAAGGTTTACCAGTGACACGGGCCAGAGTTACCGCAGGACTGAGGAATCCACCTCCATGGCGGTTTGCCACGCCGACATCCGAGATGCGGTCAATGATCTCAGGGTGGTCGCCTTCAGCAGCTGTGTTCTGCCAGCCTGTGGCTGTCCAGCCGATGAGGTCACCGATGGTGCCGCCATCTGCCTTGGAAGCCACGATGAACGTTTCCACTTCATCACCTGCGGCCAACATGCCGGCCTGGGTCATGAGGAAGTCATTCGCGTCAAAATCCAGGTGTGGATTGTAGTTAAAGAACGCTGAGCCGCCGCTGGTGCGGAAGGTGGGGCGTAGTGCAGAGCCGTTGCCTGCATACGCGGGGAAGCCCTGCAGTCTGTCGCGCCACAGAGAGACTTCACTACCGCTTACGGCCATGGTTGGCGCGGAATCATCTGTGACACTCACGTTATCGAGGAGCACGTCCTGGCCCACCGTGGCGGAGGAGATGTCAGTAAAGCGGAGGCGCGTTACAGCGGACGTAGCGACGAATGAGACGACATGCCGTGTCGATGCGCCAGTTACACTGTAGAGGATCTCCTTGGTGGCGAGCACCGTGGTGCCATCCAGAATATCGGAACGAATACCAACGCTTCCAGCAATGCCACCGCTCTTAAAGTCGAAGTAGTTCAACGTGTAGGAGTGACCAGCCACCGTTGCGATGTCCTGATAGATGATACCGTTCGGAGTGCGGTCACCGTCGTTGAAGCGGAACTGATCACCAGTGATCCAGTTGCAGTTCCCGGTGGCCGTCCAGCCTGTGGCGCTGCCATTGAACATCCCGTTGGTGACGAGTTCGGCACGGATATCATCTGCCTTATACCAGGCACGCAGACCGAGGTCCACACAGCCAGGCACGGGAGGTGCCTTGGTGGCGAGGGAGAAGTAGGCTCCGTCTGGGAGCTGGGCGGGAGTCAGGTCAGCGTAGAGGTAGGCGCTGTTGTCATCGGTGAGGGTGTAGAGTTCATCCAGACCGTCAAAGCTGGTGTTGTCCGTGCTGACGATGAGCTTCTTCACACCGGTATCGGGGAAGAGGTGACCGCGTGGGATCATAATGCGGACGGAGCCGATACCGTCGCCGTTGAGGTTCTTGCGGCTCACGCGCCAGCAGCGGCTGCTGCGGCGGTCCACCTGATCTGCCACGTGACCGAAGACGGCGGTGGTGTAGGTGGTGGAACTGCCGTTGTCATTGCCCCAGAGGAGGAATGAACTGTCCTGGGTGATTTCATGACCGCTAGCAAGGTTGGAGGCCAGTAAGGCTCCGCCATGGCTGATGGTGATGATGTCATCCGGATTGATGCTGCGGCTCTGCTTCTGGTGCAGGCGCTCGCAATCATCGCGACCGATACCAGCGATGTCGTTGTCGAAGCCGCCGGTATTGCCGATGTCCCAAAGCGTGAGGCCGTGGCCGGAGTGGTAGTCCTGCGCCTGCTGGATACCGTATTTGATGCCGAAGTAGCTCAGAGCACGCTTGCGCTCCAGGTCTGTGAGCTTGCGATCAAAGAGCATGATTTCCGCAATCTGGCCTTTGAAGTATTGGTATTTATTCTGGTTTGCACCGATGCGGCTTTCGTTGGCGAAGTTGACGGTATTGATACTCGTCTGTGCGGCAAACGTGCCGTTGAATCCTACTCCCCAGTCATTGCTGCGTGCATAGACATGATAGGCGTTCCAATTCGTAGTTGGAACATTGGGGCCAGCAATGGCTGCAACCCCCGGCTTGCCATCGAGGATCGCCGCTGCAGTATTGGCCGGATTCCATGCGAGGCGGTCATTCGTTCCGAAGGTTTCATAGATGCCACCGTTACTCCAGGTATAGTGCTGGTTGAGGGAGCCGCCGCCAAAGAAGACGGGAGCCCCGTCATCCGTATCGACCGCGTTTTCCTTGGTTACAACGAGATACTCACCCGCCGTGTAGGCATTGGTGAAGGCATTGGCAAACTCCAGCGTCTGCGTGCCAGTGAAGCTCAACGTTGGGTTCCAGTTCAGACCGTTGGAAACAGTGATGGGCGTGGTTGCAGTGCTGCCGGGAGCGGCCGTGTTGTTGCTGAGAGACCAGTCGATCCAGCGAGTGTAGCCAGCTTCTGCTGCACCGCTGTGAAGCACTTGGTTTCCGGAGAGATCTGTTTTAATGTCACCCGTATCGGCACCTTTGTAATGCACATTGAGATACTCACCACCACCGTATTCCGACCACTCCACAATGAAGTCATGATCGCCTGCGGCAAGGGTTGTAGTGGCCTGGCGAGCCTGCACGCTGTGCGCCCCGGGATCGTTGTCCACGACGAGTTGGCTGCCGATGAAGAGTCTAGAAGAGTTATCGCTATCCAGGTAGAATGTATAGTCACCTGCGGTGGTGATGGTGATTTTACCAGTGTATCGGACATGGAAAGCGTCTGCCGTGATGCCGCTGGCATCGCGCAATGCCGTGGGATTGAATGCCTGGATAAGTCCAGTGGTGCCGCCAGTGGTTGGAATATTGGCCGTGAATCCGCCGGCCACCGCACCTGCGAAAGCACGATACTTCACCGAACCACGCAGATTGGCCGTCTCGGTCGCTTCCGGGGTCAGCCAGAATCCAGTGCCCGTGCCGATGCCTGCCGGAGTTGGCGCATATTCAGCAGCCAGGGTGATGAAGCCGTCAGCGGTTTGGGTGGCTGGGATAGTCACTTCATAGTTGGCTCCTACAGCGGCCATGGTTAGCACGGTATCGCTGCTGGTAAAGGCATCGTCTGCGGACCAAATGAGGCGTGGGTTGGTGCCGTAGAGGCTGGTCTGTGGCACACTGACTTTCACTGCGCCCACGCTGCCCACTTCGTTCAATTTCCACACGCGGCTCATGCGGCGGTGGGTGGTCAAACCAGGAATCTCGTCCGAGCAGAAGCCCGTGGCAGCTCCGTTGCTGCCCCAGAGGAGGAAGGTCTTATCTGTGGCGAAGCTGTTGGTGTTCGCGTCATTCGAGGCCGCGATGGTTACATTGCCAAGAGTGATGATGTCGTTGTCGCTGCTGTTGCGGGACTGTTTCTGGTTGAGCTGCTGGCAATCATCACGGCCGATGCCAGTGATGTCCGTGTCGTAGCCGCCGCTGTTACCCACGTCCCAGATCAGGGTGCCATCGCCTGACACATAATCATGACCAAGGGTGAGACCGTATTTGATGGCCAGATAGCTTTCCACTTTCTCACGGTCCGTGTCAGTGAGCACGGTGGGGTAGTTGATCACTTCCGCGATCTGACCGGTGAACTGTTCGGGTGCGACGGTGTAACTGCTACCGCCAGAGTTACCGACACCCATGCCGTGAACCGGACTCCCGGCAAGGACAACAGCAGTGGAGTTGGTGGTGGAGGCGCTGACGGCACCATTGAAATAGATACGTGCCGGGCCGGAAGCCGCACGGACACGAGATCCAGTGAAGAGACGTGGCTGCCCGTCATTTATGGGGAGACTGCCGCGAATGAGGTTGGAGTAGAGGTCGCCGTTCGCCGCGTCCTGCCTATTACGGAAACCAATGGATCCGTTCCCAGAAATCCCGATGGTGCCCTCCACCTGATAGGACGCATCTTCATTGCCCATCAGAATCGGCGATCCATGAACAGCATCCGAGTAGGTGGACTCCTCCGTCTTGAAGATGATGAAGGTGGTGTGGTCATTGGCCAGGAGGTTGGCCGCACTGGTCCCCGTGGCTTTGAAGAACTTGGTATTGTCCGCAAATGAGTAAGCAGGATTGAAGTTGATGCCGGAGGCAGCCTTGGTGATGGCAGCGCTGCCACCGGGCTGATTTGTCCCGACGAAGTTGATCCCCCGTCCACTGACGTCATACCAGGTGCTGTTAGTGGAGACCACATGGTCTGCACGCAGCCAAACGCCAAGGCTATTGGCTCCTGTGACTTTACCCTGGATAGCGACATCATCGATCTGGAAGTCATCACTGCCTGAGCTGAAGCGGAACTCCAGCAGGGCTGCGTTGGAGGCAGAAGCCCATGGAATGGTCAAGCTCACGACCTGCGTGGGCTGGCCACTGGTGGTCACCGCGAAGGAAGCCGGAGTGCTGGTAGCCCCGTTGCTTGGGGTAATACTGATGGTGTTGGTCGTGCCATTGACGATGGCAAGATATTGAGTTCCAGCCAGCCAGACGGCCAGGGTGGACTGTGCGGAACTAGCGCCAGCGGAGTTGTTCACGTTGTTGCCACGCACCTTGAAGGTCAGGGTGAGATTGCCACTGCCATCCACAGCGGTGGAGAGGTTACCCACGAGTTGTGAGAGGCTCTGCTGATTGGCGTTCTCTGCATAGTCAGCGGCATAGCCGCCTGCTTCATAAATCCAGCCGCCAGAGCTGCTCCAGCCGGAGAGTGAGCCTGCACCAAAGTCACCGTTGACGACCAAGTTTCCATTCACCGGAGCGGATGTGCCAAGGTGCCCAGGGGCACCCTGGATACGGAAGTCCAGCTCGAGCCCGTTGTCGGGATAAGCTGCGTAGAGATTGGTGATACCGGCATTGGCAGGACCAAAGGCGCTAGTGTTGGAGTCAACACCATCCAGGATGCCGTCGAGATCGACATCGGCGGTGCCAGGTGACACTGCGGCCTGCGCGGTGTCGCTGCCGTTGATGTTGTTTGTATCGGAATCAAGGAAGTCCTGGATATCATCACCCTCTGTGTCCACTGGGATGATGCCAGTGCCATAGACTGTGAGGCGGCCCTGCGTATCCACGGCGGTTCCTGGAGCACGGTAGGAAGCTGTGGATTGAGCTTCGATGTTGTCAGGGATGCCGTCGTTGTCGCTGTCGAGGTCCACGCTATTGTCCAGTCCGTCACCGTCCTGGTCGCAGGGGTTGGCCACTGTGCCGTATTCTCTAACCGCGACACCGTCGATGCCCATGTATTTGGTGTCCTGTGGTGCAGGTCCAACACCAAAGGTCAGGCGTTGGGTGCTGGCCGCCGCCGTGAACACCAACGATGTCTGCATCCACTGCTGGTTGCCTTCACCGAGGTAAGGCATCAGCGGTGAGTTCTGAGTATTGGAGCCAAAGGTGACAACCCACTGAGCTTCACTGTTGATGGCCGTAGCGCCGTCCGTTCCGGCATTGGTCTGGTAGAAGCTGACCTCATACTGCTGCCCAGGAGTGAGGCCCGTGAGATCCGTGTAGAAGGTTTCGGTGTGAAGAGCCGCCGCAAAGACGCCACCGTCTGGTGAGGGTGGTGTGCCATCGCCCAAGCCACCCCAAACGCCGCTGCCAGTCGTAGGCATCGGTGAGACCCAGCTGTCAGCCGTGCCGACACCGTTCACCCAGCCACCGGCTGTCACGTTGCTATTGAAGGCATCAGTTCCTGCGACACTTGTGAGAGATTCGAACGACCCATCCACATTCCCACGGGAGAGGATATTTGGGCACTCCACAAAGTCCAGAATGCCGTCACCGTCATCGTCTTTATCAGCTGCTTCTACTAAGCCATCACCATCCAGATCGGTGCGGCTGACGAAGGTGAAGTAGCCATCTGCTACGGTGGCGGCTGGGACCGTCACTTCATAGTTGGAGCCGTTCAGAGCCATGGTGAACAGCGTGTCGCTGCCGTTGATGGTGGTGTCTGCGGACCAGACCAACTTTGGAAGTGAGGTGCCGACGGTGGGGAGCACGGAAGCGGGAACGCGGACGACGACAGCACCCACGCTGCCGGTTTCATCTGCCTTCCACGTGCGAGCCATGCGGCGATACTGCACGCCAGCCCATGGTGCCGCGCCGCCAGTAAAGGAGGTGGCAAGATTGTCATGACCGGTGATGAAGAAAGTGCGGTCAGCAGAGAAGGTCGCGGCATTGGCAGCATTGGAGTCTGCGACACTGCCCAAGCCGATGGTCAGGACATTGCTGGCGACGGATTTGGACTGCTTCTGGTTCAGGCCCGTGCGGAGGTCGAAACCAATGCCGACGATGTCATTGTGGAAACCTGTGTTGCTCGGCCAGACATCGACATTCGTCGTGCCGTCGCCAAACTGGTAGTAGGCCGTGGTGCTGGCATTTCCACCAAGGGTGATGCCGTATTTGACGGCGAGGTAGGATTCGACCCGGGCTCGCTCTGCTGCACCAAGCGCCACGTTAAACATGATCGCTTCGGCGTAGTCCCCTGTGAACTGATACCCCTTGCCGTAGCCAATCTCTACCTGACTGGTGCTGGTGGTGGGCGTCATCGTGGCAAACACTGGCGTGGAGCCGTTCAGAGATAGATTTTGACGTGAATCCCAGAAACCAGTCGCGATTACAGGCACATTGAGGGGATAGGTGATGTGGGGAACGTTGGCGGGTTGGTCTCCCGTCTGATCCCCCTGGAAGAATCCCACCTTGCCACCGGCGCTGAGGTAGAGGCCGTAGCCCGAGGTCCAAGCACCATCCGGAGTTTTCGTGAACAGTGATTGGAATGTCCCTGGGGCCGTCGTCTTTGCCACAGAGATCAGCGTCATATTGCTGCCGGATGGATTCAGATCGGCCGCGTGAGGCGTCGTGAAATACTTGCCTGCCCCCAAGTTCACGGTGGGGTTGAAGTTGAACATGCCGCCAGCGGTCGGGGCACCCACCACGGTAACTGGGTGAGCCTTGCTGTCTTTCCAGCCAGTCACAACGTTTCCAGACATCTGGACGCCTGCGTCTGCACGAAGCCAGAATGAAAGACCTGTCGCTTGATTGCCGGGATTCGCCACATAGCTGGCAAAGGTGAACTGATTGCCATCGGCGAAGTCGTGATCCGCCGTGAGATAGTTCACCGAGCCCACCGCAGTAGGAGTCATGAGCTTCCAAGTATCAGACGCATCAAAAGTGGCGTCACTGGAGACGACGAGATAGACGGGGCCGCCATTGCCAACGGAACCTGCATCCACAGCGACTTTCATGCTGCCAACGGTGCCGGTCTCGGCCACTTTCCAGATGCGAGCCAGGCGATGCGTAGCATTCGTGGCTGCGGGTGGCGTGATTGCGACGCTGGCGGTGGTGGCCAAATTGTTGTTGCCCCAAAGGAGGAAGCTCTTGTCGTTGGCCAGAGTGGCGCTGTTCGCAGCATTGCTGACAGCGACGCTGCCGAGGCCCATCGTCACGATTTCATCGGTCTCGACGCTATGAGATTGCTTCTGATAGAGCGAGCTGGCGTCATCACGACCGATACCGGCAATGTCATTGTCAAAGCCGCCGCTGACTCCCACGTCCCAGACGATGGTGCCGGCGCTGTTCTTGTAGTCGTGACCGAGGGACTGGCCATACTTGATACCGAGGTAGGTTCCGATTTGCTCACGCTCAGCGGTGGTGAGAACGCGGTTGGTGAAGATCACCTCCGCCAGACGTCCGCCATTGCTGTTATGGCCATGTCGGGCACCGATGATGGGCACTCCGCCACCCCACTGAACGGTGTTGGTGGGATCAAGAGCGATCTGAGTGCCGTTGAATGCAGCGCGCCATTCGTTGGCCTTGGAGCTGTAGTTGATGATATTGTAAGCCGTCGTGTCACGTGGTGGGCCGGTCAGTGTGACCCCTGCGAGACCTTCCGCCGCCCCGGTAACCGTGTGTGGTTGCCACACTTTGCGGTCCACTGAACCGAACACTTCATAGATGTATTCGTTCACGTAGGTGTAGTGGCCGCCAGTGTTGCCACCGAAGTAGAAGAGTGATCCATGGTCGCCCGTGCGGGGTGAGACTTCTTTGCCCACGGCGAACACTTCACCCTCGGTGAATGAGGTTTTGAAATCGTCGCCAGTCCAGGCAATCCAGTCATCGTTGTCGAACTCGACCACAGGATTGAAGTTCAGCAGGCCGGTCTGGTCGGTGATCAAAGCAGGATCACTGCTGTAGGAGGCAGGCGTGTGAGCCTGATTGTTCATGTCCACCCAGCGGGTGATGTCGCTGGTGCCGGTGACACCGTAGTCAGAGCGCATCCAGAGTTGGAGATTGCTACCAAGTCCACCCGGGGCGAGCACTTGGGTGGCGAAGGTGAAGAACTGACCGTCGGTGAAGTCGTGATCAACGGCGTAGAAGTCAGTGCCGGCGGCGGAGAAAGCGGAGAGGGGCTTCCAGGTATCGGAAGCATCAAAGGTGGCATCACTGGAGACGACAAGGTAAGCGGCTCCACCGTTGTCAAAGGCTGCCTGAGGCACGGCCACTTTGACGCTGCCAACGGTGCCGGTTTCAGCGACTTTCCACTGACGGGCGAGGCGCTTGTTGGACGGATTGCCCACCGGAGCGGTAATGGCGGTGTTGGCGGTCATTGCGCCATTGTTATCTCCCCACAGCATGAAGTTCTTGTCGGCAGTGAAGGTGTTGGTGTTCGCCACATTGCTGTCAGCAATGGTGCCGAGGCCGATGGAGAGGACATGATTGCCCTCCATGTTGCGTGACTGCTTCTGGCTGAGCCCTGCCACATCATCGCGGCCAATGCCGCCGATGCGCGAGTCATAACCGCCGCTGCCGCCCACATCCCAGAGCGTGGAAGGCGAGGAGCCACTGGCCAGGTAATCGTCCGTCAGCGTGATGCCATACTTGATGGCGAGGTAAGTATTGACCTGCTTGTGCTCAGTGTCGGTGAGCACACGGTTATAGACGATGACTTCGGAGATCTGGCCGTCTATGTATTCGCCACCGAGTGATTGGGAGCCGAGAGTGATCTGGCTGGTGCCCGCCGGGTAGTCACCGTTTGCGGGAGATTTGGAAACGCGGTTGGCGATACCGTTCACGCTGACGCCGAGGTTGCTCGCTCCGTCAGCATTGGTGGCGAAGGCATCGAAAATGGTCGGGGTGCTGGCAGGAAGGATGGGGAAATCCGTGCCCGGAGTCGTGCCCACATCACCCAGCACCGCATTGATATACCAGTTCGGCTTTCCTCCATACCAGTGCAGGCCGGGATAGTCATTCGCACCGAAATTAAGGACCTGCCGATGTCCAGCCGCCGTGGTGTTGGTGGTGGTGACGGTGAAGACTGTGCTCGCATCGTCAGCTGTCTGCCAAACCGTGTTCGCACCCCGCGCCAGCATGTCGTTATTAAACTCAAGCGTGGCGTTGTAGTTCATCCCCGCAGTCCTGAGCAGCGGCTTGAAGGCGGCGTTAGTCTGCTCGAGATTATTGCAGGTGGCTGAGGTGTCCAACCACTGGCTGATGGCGGCACCTTCAGCGGTGGCGTCGAGCCCACGGTCCGCACGGAGCCAGAGACGGAGATTGCTCGTCACAGCACCAGGAGCCATGAACTTGGAACCGAAGCTGAAGAACGCACCATTTGGCAAGTCAGCCGCAGGCACGTCTGCATACAAATAGGAAGAGCCATCGTCCGTGAGGGCGAAGGCTTTGTCGTCGGTGGCATTGCCATCGAAGGTGGTGTTCGTCTTCGAGATCAACAGCGAGCGCGCTGCATCACTCGGCATGGAGCAGGAGCGCGGAATGGCGATGCGCACGGTGCCGATGCCGGAACCGGTGCGGGCGACTGTCCAGATCCGAGGCATGCGGTTTTCCAAACCTGCAAAACCGGTAAGAGGCACAAAGTCTGTGCCTGCGGTGGAGAGGTTGTTGTTGCCCCAGAGGAGGAAGCTCTTGTCTGTGGAGATGGTGCCCGTGTTGGCGGCGTTGGTCGCAGCGATGCCACCCACTCCCATGGTGACAATATCATCTGCATTTGCCGAACGGCTTTGTTTTTGAAGCAAGGCTGAGGCGTCGTCCCGTCCGACACCCGTGATGTCATTGTTCCAAAGTGTGGCTGCGCCAAAGTCCCAAATGGCGCTGCCAGAGCTATCCACAAAATCATGTCCCAGTGAGAAGCCGTATTTCAGACCAAGGTAAGACTCCACCTTCTCCACATCCGCATCTGAGAGTGCACTATCAAAGAAGATGGCCTCAGAGATATAACCCCTGGAGTTCTCTGCCGTGGAACCGCCGAGGTTCACCCTCATGTTAGTGACGTTGGGGGCGGTGCCATTCTGGAGTTGCACACCGGACTGGCTGAACTTCACGTTCGTGCCATTTCTCCGCGTCATATAGAGCTTAGGATTTGTGGTCGCTGCCTGTCCGAAGCCGGTAGTGTGCCATGCCGGGCTGTTGTCGAGAAACAAGATGTCCTCTTTATTGTTCCACCAGCCGATAAGCACATTTCCAAAGGCACTGCCGGAAAGACGCTGATTGTCCGAGCCTTCCATCTTGCCCACGAGGAAATAGGTCCAGTTTGCGTTGTAACTGTAGGTCGTATCATGGAAGTCATCCACACCGTCGTAATAGACGGACGGATTGAAGTTGAAGGTGTTCAGCTTCAGCTTCGGCTGGTTGGCATCGACTGCCGTGCCAGCGACCGCATGATTGGAAGGAACCCCGGAACCATTCGGCCCAAAGTCCGAAGACTCCCAAGCATTTACCGTCCCATCCTGAACCGCCGTTCCAGTGCGCGCTGGATCGTTAGCCTTCAGCCAGAGTTGGAGATCAGATGAGACATTTCCAGGAGCGGTCTGTGAATACGCACTGCCGACACCAGCACAAAATAGCATGATGGACCAAAGTAGGTGGGCACCACTGGCAATGAGTCGGGACCAAGCGGCGGAACTGGCTTGGAGCGTACTGGACGCCAAGTCTATCGCACGGGGTTTTCGAGTGTTCATAGCGGGAGTTCGGGGAGTTGTTGTGGAAGGGGGTTGTGCCGTTGTTTTTTCGAAAGTCTGGTTCTCGCCGCTCCATTCAGCAGGCTGTGGCACCCTGGGTTCGCGACGGCTTTTGTCCGCAACTCGTGAATCGGGATCGCCGGGTGGTCTGGGAGTGCTGGTCGTTTTCATTTTGATGGAGGGAGTTTTGGGGAGCGGGGAGGCTGGAGAGGCAGTGGAAGCGGGTTCCCGTTTCTTGCCCGCCCTTGCTACATCTGCGCACCCGACGTTCGTCGTGGACGGGAACTGGACGTAATAGTTGCGGCGCTTATCGGGAACATGTATCATTTGGAAATTATAGTATCCGCAATGGTTTAGACAAATGAGGTTTGGCTTGTTTTTCGTAATTATTGTAAGCAGCATACTCCTAAAGGTATGGTTTTTGTAATTTGGCCCCGCTATCAATACAATAAGTTCACAATCGCCCCTGAAGAGTCGAACTCCTCACGCTTTCCCCAACATCCCGATCCACTCCATTTAACAGCTATTTTCGTATTCCTCACATCCGAGCCACATCTAGCGCACCTCTGGTTCAATTCGTTCAAGTGCGTTCCCCCCTTCATTTTATGAGCCTTGGCGGCCCGTCCGATTCTATAATCGACCCGCTTTTGCAGCTTCGGTGTTCGAAACAGAAACGGCCGACCTACACGAAAACGGGGCCGCAAAACCACTCCGACTAAAATCATCATACTCACACCCCGAGAAGGCCATTCACCCCCAGTGCTAAACGCCTACCCTAAGCCCCACGTTTGATCCGGCCATCAGAAACGGCCCCTCAAAACGAGCTCCGCCCGGCCGCCCAACGGCGACTCCTTTGATGCCGTTCCAGATAGGCCCATGGCATCTGGGGCAGATCAACGGGGTTGCAGTCACTGGCTCATGAAATATCACCGCCAAGACTCCCGAGTTGTGTAATGAGACTGAAACCGCCAGTAGTACCAAGATCACCCTCATCTCCCATGATTCGCACCTTGCTCGCCATCGCCCTTTTCGTAACCGGGACCGCCCATGCTGAACCGCCCGTGCTTGGGCAAGGCGACTTTCGCTATCAACTCGTCGAAGGTTGGGCCGCTGAAGCCTTGCAAAGTGTGTCGATCAAGAACGGCCATTCCATGGCAATCGACAAATCAGGCCGCATCCTCTTTCTGACGGATGACCCAAAGAACAACATCGTTATTCTAAACGCTGCTGGCAGCCTCATCACTACCTGGACCGCACGCATGCCTGGGGCGCACGGAATGACATTGACGGAGGAAGACGGCAGCGAAGTCCTCTTCATCACCGACACCGTTTTGCATGAGGTGCGAAAGCTGACTCTCGATGGCAAAGAACTCGCCGTCTATCCCTGCCCTGACTCCACCGGGCTCTACGCCAAGCCAGCCGAATACAAGCCCTCGAAAGTCGTCATGCTACCCGGTGGCGGCTTCTGTGTGTTCGACGGCTATGGCAAAGACTACGTCCATCACTACCAAGCCGATGGCACCCTGCTGCGCAGTTGGGGCGGTAATCTTGGCGAGGGCGAAAACCAACTCGCTCACTTCGGTCCACACGGCGGAGGCCTGGACATTCGTGACGCCACCAATCCCGTCCTTCTCGTCTGCATGAGCGACAAACTCGAAGTCAAACGCTTCACCCCGGAAGGCCAATTCATTGACAAGTTTGCCATGCCCGGTGGCAATCCCCGCGACGCCGTTCTTTTTGGCGACAACCTCTTCATCCCACATCTGAGCGACAACTGGCCCGCCGACAAAAAGGCCCCTGGCTTCGTCTCAGTCCTGGATCAACAGAACCGCGTCATCTCCAACATCGGAGCCACCGCGGCTGAATACGATGCCGCTGGAAACCTCCAGCCCATGAAATCTCTCGGTGCCCCCTTCATCCATCCCCATGGCATCGCCGTGGACAAAGAAGGCAATCTTTACGTCGCCCAATTCGCCTCCCCCGCTGCACCGCTGCTAAAGTTTCAGCGGGTGCGGTAGGCACCCTCAGCGGAGTGCGCCGACCACCCTGCGGATGCACCGTGGTTCGAAGATGAATGAGAAATGGCCGAGACCCCAGGCGCGGACGTTGTTTGCCTGTGGCATCACGCTGCTCCGCGCGGGCACGATGATCAGATCCGTCGGCGTCCAGAAGCTCGTGAAGGCAGCGGCTTTCAACTCATCCGCTGACGCATTCAGTTCTGCCAGCAGGGCACTATCCCTGCGCATCTGCTTCCCGCCAGAGCCCCAGTTTAACCGGGCCAAAATCGTGCCGTGGTGAGGTGCGCTGAGTGTCACATAACGCCGCACCTTGGCCAGTCCACCCTTTCGTTGCAGGTAGTAGCGTGTCACCACACCGCCCATGCTGTAGCCGATCAGATCAAACGGACCCCGCTTCACATTCGCGGCGATCAGTTGATCCAGTTGGGCCGCCAGTTCCTCGATGGAGGCACTGCCGTCATTCGGTGTCAGCGTCGGCGCAAAGACCTCCCGCCCATCCGCACGCAGCGCCCGAACCAGTCGCGTCATGTCCTTCGCCGTCGCATGGATGCCATGGACGACCACGACTGGCGGCTTCGCGTTGTCCACAGGTTTCGGCGCGGGATCCAGCCCCGAAAGCGCACTAGCCAACCAAGCGACGATTTTCATGCGGCGATGCTGGCGCGGACACTCAGACCTTTCAATCGAAAATCGCCGCGACTAGAGAGACCTCGCAACTCAAGTCGGCGCTTTCCCTCGCGTTAGGATGGCCGTCATTGTCATGGATTGCGGGCCTTCGCCAAAGGTTCCCGCCAGACGTTGTCGCAGCGTCCTTTCGGCATCGGCCCACTGATCCCCCACCATGCTGGCCACATGGGCCACGATGGCATTGGTTCGCGTCACCGACTTCACAAAGTCATCCAGCGTCGATGCCTCAAAGGTCACGGATTGCTCAATGGTATCGATCTCCACAAACCCAGCGTCAGCGAGTTCTTTTCTACAACTGCAGGCATCGTTGAGGACGGGCGGCAGTGGCTTCGATGGCAGGAGATCAGGGAACAACTCACTAAGAAGAGACATCGTAGTCGCGAATAGCGGCACTTGAGACATTGGCACCCAACTTGAAATGACCGCGCTGCGACCTGGCTGCAAGACACGCAGCAGCTCCAGCAGCCCCTTCTGGCGATCACTAAAAAACATCAGCCCGAACATCGAAAAGGCAGCATCAAATGATGCATCATCAAAGGGCAATGCCATCCCATCCCCCACGGTGGCCTCTACGTTTGGCCATGCAGCAGCAGTGACCCTCTCCTGCAATCGGAAGATCATCGCCGGAGAAAAATCGACGGCATTCACCCGTGCGCCTCGTCCGACGGCGAGCTCCACAAGCGTCCCTGGACCCGATGCGACATCGAGCACCCTCATGCCTGGTTTCACATTCGCCAAATCCAATGCGGTTTCGGAAAACGCCGCAAAGACCGGCCGAACCTCCGCATCATACCCCTCCGAGACGCGATCCCAGGTTGCAGGCTGGGCCAGCGGGGACAGGCGCAGAGGGAAGGCAGGAAGTCCGTCGATACTCTTCGCGTTCTTTCGCGCACGATACGCTGCCAACCCCTCATCTCCTTGGCCTCGCGCCCATTTTTCCAAGGTATCGCGATCCTCGACAAACGACATCTTTGGCACACCGAATCCGCATGAGTCCGAAACGCGATCCACCTCGATCCGGATGATGGCCCGAGTTCCGGGATGCTGGGGAAAATGTGAATTCAAGACCTCAAAACTAGGATGCCCCGGCACAACAACTTCACCCCGACCATGCAGGCGCACGATCTTCGGAGCCCCATCAAAGGCGCAGAACATGATCAAGATGCGGCCGTTCTCCCGCAGATGAGCGACCGTCTCTGCCCCGCTGCCATGCAGATCCTGGTAAGCCACCTCAAGCTCGCCCAACACACGGAAGGCATCGCCGCCCTTGGGCGAGCAATTGATGTGCGCCTCTGCGGAGATCGGCGCGGTGGATACAAAGAACATTCGCTGGGCTCGAATCCAGGCGGCGAGTTCTTGATCAATGTGGGTGCGTAGATTGCCCATGTCTTAGTTCGAAGTGAGGGGTTTGTGCGTGATGCGGCACTTGCGACTAAAATACACCGCCGCACCAACGAGGCCAGCAACGATCACCCCGCGAGGCCCAAAGTGCTCGCCCAGAAATAGCGACGCAAAGGCCATCGTGAGAAAGGGCTGGAGCAACTGCACCTGGCCTACACGCGCCACACCCCCCAACGCCAATCCGCGATACCAAGCAAAGAATCCAAGGTAAGCGCTAAACACACTCACATACGCCATGCCTAGCCAGGCCAATGGCGTCGCGTGCAGCCCCTGTTTCCAGATCAGCCAAGCTACCGGCCCCACCACAAACGGCATCCCAATCACCGTCGCCCAACTGATCACCTGCCACCCACCGAGTTCACGCGCCAGCATCGCCCCTTCCGCATAACCAAACGCCGCAAATATCGCCGAACCCAGCAGCGCAAGATCCGCGACGCCAAAATGGCCACCGCCCTCGGAGTAGGCAAAGACGATCACACACAAACTTCCCGCGATCCCCAGTGCCCAAAATGCCAACGAAGGCCGCTCGTGCGCACGCACCGCTCCAGCCATCGCCGTCAAGAGCGGCAGCACTCCCAGCATTACCGCACCATGCGCCGCAGGCACCCGCTGCATCGCCCACGACATCAGCAACGGAAAACCGAATACCACACATACCATGACAAATAACAATCGACGAAACTGAATGACATTGGGCCGCATTTGTTTGGTCCAAAAAAGAACCACCGAAGCCAAGCATCCCGCCACCAGTTCGCGCCCTAACCCCACCAACATCGGATCAAACGACGCCACCGCCAATCGCGTCGCTGGCAGCGTCAGGCTAAAGCAGACAATGCCCAAGAACCCGATCAGCATCCCTTTGGTCGTCGGATTCATTGAGAGTAGGACCCTGGGATTGATGAGACGGTGTTGAACATGCAGTTTGGCGGGGAGGTGTGGCTCACTACGATCCGCAGCACACCCAGTCAACGAGGAACCGGCTCCTGGGACCGCCAGGGTATGATCTCGGATGGTGGGGTCACGCTCTGCCACCTCGGGCGAGACGCCCGGGCCACTTCTTTCAGGCGGGACGCCTGATCTACGGCGGGCTTCAAATTCATCGCACTTTGCCATCAGGCTTGCGCAAAGCGCCGTTTGCTTAATAATGGACCGATGGTCGCCCGCACACACTCAGCCACGCTCGTTGGGGTCAATGCCACCGAGATCGAGATTGAGTCGCTCGAATCCGGCGGCACACCCAAAATTGTCATCGTTGGCCTGCCAGACACGGCGGTAAAGGAGAGCAAAGAACGCGTCACCGCAGCCATCAAGAGCAGTGGCCTTGGCACGACGGAGGGCACCATCACCGTCAATCTCGCACCCGCAGACTTGAAGAAGGAAGGCCCCGGCTTTGACCTGCCCATCGCCCTCTCTGTCATTACCGAGAAGCTCAAGATCTCCGAGCTTGCGCTGGATTCGTCGTTGATCATTGGCGAGCTCGGCCTCGACGGTGCCCTTCGTCCCGTGCGGGGCGTGCTGGCCATCGCCCTTGAGGCGCGGGCCCAGGGGCGCGCACGTCTCATCTTGCCCAAGCAATGCGCCATCGAAGCCAGCGTCGTTTCCGGCATCGATATCATCGGCGTGAATAATCTGCGCGAAGCCGCTGAATACCTCCGAGGAACCTTTGACATCGTTCCGGAGCCCAATCGCGCCACCGAGTTCTTTGCCTCCGCCAGCACCTACGACATCGATTTTGCAGACGTCAAAGGACAGCACGACGCGAAACGCGCCATGGAGATCGCCGTCGCTGGCGGCCACAACATCCTCATGGTCGGCCCACCCGGCACTGGCAAATCAATGATCGCCAAGCGCATCGTCACCATCATGCCACCGATGGATGAAGAAGAAGCCATTGAGACCACAAAAATCCACAGCGCCGGAGGCCTGATCAACGAGCAGCACGCTTTCATCGCCACACGCCCTTTTCGCAGCCCTCACCATACCATCAGCGATGCCGGACTCCTCGGTGGCGGCACCAATCCAGGGCCAGGCGAAGTCAGTCTCGCCAACAACGGAGTGCTCTTTCTCGACGAACTCCCCGAGTTCCGCCGCAGCACGCTGGAGGTCCTGCGCCAACCGCTTGAGGACAACAAAGTGACCATCTCCAGAGCCGCAGGCAGCGTCACCTTCCCCGCCCGCTTCATGCTGGTCGCCGCCATGAATCCTTGTCCCTGCGGATTTTACGGAGACACCAAACGCGCCTGCAAATGCGGCCCACCCGTCATCCAGCGCTATCGCCAAAGGATCAGTGGACCGCTCCTAGATCGCATCGATCTGCATGTTGAGGTCCCACTCGTTGAGTACAAAGAACTCTCCTCCAAAGAAGTCGGCGAATCTTCAGCCGACATCCGCAACCGCGTCATCGCCGCCCGCGAGATCCAAGCCGAGCGCTTCAAGAAGCACCGCGGCGTGTTTACCAATAGCGGCATGACGCCACGACTCATCAAGTTACACTGTGAGCTGGACGCCGAATGCAACGGCTACCTGGAGCACGCCATGAACGACATGAACTTCAGCGCCCGAGCCCACGACCGAATCCTCAAAGTCGCCCGCACCCTCGCCGACCTCAACGCCCGCGAAAAGATCACCGGCGACGACATCCTCGGTGCCATCGGCTATCGCTCCTTGGATCGGAACATGTGGGCGTGAGAGCCGTGAGCTTGCTGTTGGGTTGAGTTGCACATGGGACAGCACAAAAGGAGAACATCTGTATTCCCATTGTGGATCCCCCCTGCATCGAACAACCCCATTCTGATCGGACCAGCCCCGAAACCGCTAGCTCTAACCAGCGAGTGCAAACGTATTCGAGCACTCACTTACTGCTGATTACCTGGACCATCGGGTCATCTCGTAATTCGGTGATAAATTCCGACGGATTGTCTTCGTCGGCCCAAATCTCTACTCGTTCCTTAGCACGTGTCAGCGCGACATAAAATATCCTGCGTTCCTCTCCGTGCGGGTATTCATCAGGGTGTGAAAGCACCATGCGGAGAACCGGATCATCTTCCATTTGACTGGGAAACCCAAACTTTCCTCTTGTCATACCGCAGATAATCACAAAGTCAGCTTCTAGCCCCTTGGACTTGTGGATGGTCAAAGCATCGATCTTCAGTCTCCGAAACCTTCGCTTCCATGCGTTGATCTGCGGCCCCATTGGCAATTGGAAACTGTATCTTGCCAGAATAAGAACCGTCTTACTCGATGAACATCTTCCTGCGATGTTTGCCAAGACTCTGTTCAACGTAGAATTCTGATCGGTCGAGAGGTGTATATACACGGCAGGCTCGCCGAGGCCAAAGTTAGCGGTCATGGTTTTCGCAATTTGAACGGGATTCTTGGTCACGAAACCCGTACTGACTTTGACCAATTCCTCCGAAAAGCGGAAGGTGCGATCCAGGGCACATAGTGAAGCAGGTCCAAAATGACCAGCGAAGTCGGCAATACAGGACAAATCACTTCCCGCAAAACGATAGATGGATTGCCAATCGTCCCCCACACAGAAGAGCTTCCCATTTGGGTGCTGCGATTGAAGTGCTTTGATCAATTTGGCCCGGCCCACTGCGATGTCCTGAAACTCATCAACGACGATATATCGAAAGGGCGAGCGCCAACTGCGTGTTTCCACACAGTCACACGCCCTCCTAATCATGTCGTCAAAGTCGATTTCGCCCCGATCCGCAAGCGTTGCTTCGTAGCGATCAAGAACCGAAAGAAAAATGTCACAAAAGGAACGGTTGCGTTCGTCATCACCTGCCCTGCGAAGCAACTCTTGACGGGCGAGACACGACCCCTTGAACAGGCTCAAAAACTCCACGAAAAGGTCACAAGTAGTTTCGATTATGCCTGACTCGTTGATGTCCGATAACAACTCACGTGGATCCACGAGTTCGAAGTGAACATCATTGGCCAAAAGCAGACTTTCTAGATGCCGGAAGATACTGCCGTCGCGGAACTGCCAAGAGAAGGTCTCCACCAAAACAGACCCGAAGCGCGCGTGAACCGTTCGCTTCCACGCCATTCCATTCAGATAATCGTCTTTCTCCTTCTGCGAGTAGTAACTCGGAGGATTTCCCTTCTCGTCTACTCCGAAATGTTCTATGTAAATCTGATACTCAGGGAGGAAGAAATCCGGATGATATTGCCGATACCTTTCCGTTGCAGTCGCACGCTCATACTTTGCCTCGTAAATGTACTGGATACCATTCATCGTCAGCCAGTTTGCGATTCTAAGCTCCTCATGAGACTTTACCTTCTCACATTTGAGAGTCCGCAATTCGAACGCATTCACGTAGGCGTAATAGTCTTCCAAACTGGTGAACGTCCAAGCTGATTGATAGGGAAAGCGGTGTTCCGCCTGAAATTTGAGGTAAGCCCATGCAAAGCGATCATCTTCATCGATCAATTCGTTCACCAGATTCGATATCAAGGTTCTGCGCGCGTGCGGGTCGCCGGCCTCCTTGCAAACGGACAACGTGTAGTTTTCAGTAACGTTTAGTCCATTACGGTTCGAGCAACGGCCATGCTCCCTAATAATCGACGAACCAAGGCTGTGAAATGTTTTGACGCTGATTTCCCCCCCGACCGTTTTATTAATTCTCGATTCGAGTTCTTTAGCGGCTTTTTCGGTGTAGGCCAAAAGTAAAATCTCAGACTCAACCGCGAGCCCCTTGCGCAAAAGATACACGACCTTAGCTACAATTGTTGAAGTCTTTCCTGTCCCTGCACCAGCCAAGACAAGGGTGTAATCGTCATCGGTCACTACAGCATCCCGCTGAGCTGAAGTCAGCGGGTTTTTCTCAACCGTGTCAAAAAGCTGCCGCCATTCTTTGGTCTCTTGAGCAACGAATCGGGCATTCTTGTCCGTGATGATTTGCAATCCGTTCCTGCGAGCCGCGAAAACACTTTCGACTGTTGATACACAGGCCCTGTTCGGTAGTCTCTCGATGACCTCCGGAGGAAGCTCCCCAACCAGCGACCCATGCTCCACAAGCCAGTTCGCAAACTCAGATTTACAAATATACTTTTGCTGACTCAAGAGTTGTTCCCAGGCTTTAGACGCAGCAACCAATCCAGGCCATTCATTATCAACCACAGCTTGGACAAAATTCACACGACCGTTCAACTTTTTCACACGCCGCATCCAATTAAGGAGGCGGCAGCCCAGAAAGAACCCTCCGATCATTAACAATGCCGTCCAAAATTTTGGGCTTCGCCAGCGGGAAGGCAGGGGTGCGCCATCGACCGCTAACTGACTCACGGTAGTAACTCTGATCTCTGGTTTGCCATTGAACGTTGCAACTTGCCCAGTAATTTGCACCGTCATTCCCTCCAAGGATCGTAGTGTGGCTTCGCCAATTTCGGTCACGGTCAACTTCCCGACAAATCCTGTGAAGCTTTGATTTGGGAACTCTGCATCAAAATTCAAGTAAGCGTTTCCGCTCTTAAAAATGACCTGTGAGACATAGCCATCGACTTCAACGTGTTCGCCAATTCTCCCTGCCGCTGCTTTTGGAGTAGTGCGGAATTGACCAGCAAACACAAGCCCAGGGATAATACCCATCGCCAAAACCCATTTCAAAGTTGTCACGGCGAAGCCGTAGCAGACTGGATGTCATTTTCCAAGTCGATTCAACGACCTCCGCACACTGGCACACACAATTGTCGAATGGATTGAACTGCGGAAGATCCGCTTTAGTTTTTCAAAGATCGCAAATTGCTATCCGAAATCCCCGCACAATGAAGCCGGGATTATGCCCCCCACAAGGCAGTGTTACTGCCCGATAAATTGGCTGCACTGCGAGATCAGAGCCACCTCTCGTCTCATATTAGTGTAGAATGAAGTCGCAACTTCCAAAGCCACCGAGGTTGACCCATTCGGCCACCACTGAGTGCGGCTCCGATTTCAGAGCTCATGAAATGACGTTTGTATTGAGGAGGAAAGTCACAGCTCAGGAGGTTCAGGTATCGGATCGCGGCGATGTTGAATCTCTAGACCGCGCAGACGACCAAAACTCTTTACCAACTTCTCCTGAGCCTCACGGTGAGGGCGCAACATGATCACTCCTGAGGTGGAAACCATCACATCAAATGAACGCGATGGATGGGCCTGGGCAACCCGACTGAGTTCGGGCGGCAGGACAATGTGACCATGGAAGTCGAGAGTTGCGGTCATGCCGGGTGAATTAGAGCACCAAGCCAATATTGTCATCCCCGAAGTCGTTCCGTAAGGAGTCCCCGACAGTCCTCAAAACACGAATAACCGAATAATGCCTTGCTATGTGGGGAATCGCGACGACGCTGCGGATGTTAGAGCTGTTTGTCCTGATGAATCATTGACATGGAAGTTCATCAGGTGAGTCGTAGGATTCAGTGGTGTGCCTTACCCCGACGACCGGGGCCATTCTAAGATTGGCCAGATTTGACTCGGCGCTAACATTGCAAAAAATGAACACGAAAATGTACGTCGGAAATCTTTCTTTCGACATGTCAGAAGTTGAGCTGCGCGATCTCTTTAGCGAGCACGGCCAAGTTAACGAAGTGGCGCTCATGATGGACCGCGAAACCAACCGTCCTCGGGGCTTTGCCTTTGTCACCATGGACACCAAAGACGGCATGGATGCCGCCATCCGCCAGCTCGACGGCAAGAACGTCGCTGGCCGCAACCTTACTGTTAATGAGGCTCGTCCTCGCGAAGAGCGCCCGTCTTACACGGGTGGCGGCGGTGGCCGTAAAGGGGAACGTTACGACCGTCGTTAATCCTCGGCACCGATTTCCGCACTCATACGCGGAATGATTGATTGAGAGAGACTCGTCCGCGAGTCTCTCTCTTTTTTTGGCTCACTCGTAAAACGGCCATTCGGGCATCGGCTGCCCGAGGTTCTCCTGCTCAAAGACACCTTTGTTTCCGGCGGCCTGCATTGCAAAAAGATCCTCCTGAACGTCCTGCAAAAAGGGATCGCCAATCAGTCGCGTCAGGGTCCGTGAGTCCTGATTTCCAAGCTCCACACCTTGCTCATCACTGCGGTAGCGCATGTGCAATGCACCGATGGCACGCCCGGTCGCAACACGCAGACTGCGCAAAATATCGTAACCTGCTGGGTCAGTATCTCCAAAGTGCCAGCACTCAAGATCGGCTGGCAGCTTTGCAAACAAAGCACGCACAGCGCGGCCTGGAAAGCTGGTGTGGATCAGCAGTGTCCCAGAACCGAGCTTTGTCAGTTCCAGAAAACTCGTCTCGTTCTCCACCGTCAAGACGCGCACCGCCGGATTGATGATGATGTCCGCAGCATTGATATCGACCTCAGACAACGCCACGGGCCCATGGAGCAATCCCAGGTTTAATTCCCCGCTGGGCAACCGCAGTACCACGGGGCCGTGAACCAACACGCTGCGCGGTTTTTCCAACAGACCGATGTCTTCAAACGTCATCTGCGTAGCACCCTGAATTTGGGCAAGACAAGACTCCAGCTTGGGCTGCAACTGCTCAAGGCGCTTCGAATCCCCGCAGAGGACGCAACTGGCAAATCGTACCAGCGATTCACCAGTCCACCCCAATAGCCGGGCCGCGACTCGCAGCAGTTCAGCGTTGCCGGTCAGATCGCCCCGATCAAACGGCGTGATGGTTGCGCCTTTCTCGCAACGCATCGCAAGATCATGGCAATACAAACGCCACCGTTCCGCCCATTCACTGGGAACCTTGTAGTCGGCGGCAGTGGCAAACACACTGGCTAAAGTGGCCCGCTCCTGGGTCGGCGAGGGCTCGCCAACGGCTGCAAAGAGCCAATCCTCGCCACCCACCTGCGCAAGTCGCACGCGCAGAAAGAGACTGCTATCGCGGGCGTGTGTCTCCAACACAAACAGACCGCCAGAGACGCGATGGGCCTCCCTCAGCTCCTTGCGAGCGCCCTCCAAGGGCTCGCCATCAGTTGTTTGCGCGGATTTGATGAGCTCGCGATAGTCCACGATAAAATCCCCCGTCGCGACACCAGTGCGCCCCACTTGCGAGGCACGGTAGCGTCGTGCGATGGTGCGCAAGACAACGGAAGACTTGAAGGGAGGATTCATCGAAGGTTAACGGGTGGAACCTCGTTACCATTGTCGATATCTCACCTGCCTGCCACTCATGATCAGACTATTCTGCCTCGTCCTTGCGCTCTATGCTGTCAATGCCACCGCCAAGACCAACGTGCTTTTCATCGCGGTTGATGACCTTGCCAATGTGCTCGCCTCCGCAGGTTCATCGCAGGCGCTGACGCCAAATCTTGATCGGCTCGCCGCACGCGGTGTTCGCTTTGATCGCGCGTATTGTCAGATCCCTCTCTGCAATCCGAACCGCGCCTCGATCCTGACCGGGATGAGGCCGGACGCGACCACCGTTTATGATTTGGATCGTCACTTTCGCGATCAAGCACCGGATGTCCTGACATTGCCACAACTCTTCAAGCAAAACGGTTGGTTCACCGCGCGCGTCGGCAAGATCTACCACTACGATGTGCCCAAGGGCATCGGCACCGATGGGCTTGATGATGCGGCATCCTGGCAACAGGTGATCAACCCCAAGGGACGCGATGTCGCCGATGAAGCGCTCATCACCAATCCGACTCCCGAAAAAGCGATCAGTGCGGCCATGTGCTGGCTCGCTGCGGATGGCACGGATGACGACCAAACCGACGGCATGATCGCTAGCGAGGCCATCCGGTTGCTGGAGGCTCATCAAGACGAACCCTTTTTTCTCGGCGTCGGCTTCTTCCGACCTCATACCCCTTACGTCGCACCGAAGAAGTACTTTGACCTGTATCCGCTCGATGAAATCAAGCTGCCTACCGCACCTGCCAATGATCGCGACGACATCCCGCCCGCTGCCTTTGCCCACAATTGCCCGATCCCCAACTACGGCCTGCCAGAGCAGATCTGCCGTGAAGCGCTGCGTGCTTACCTCGCCTGTGTTTCGTTTGTGGATGCCCAAATCGGTCGAGTCATTGATGCCCTCGATCGCCTGAATTTGACGGACAAAACGGTCATCGTCTTTTGGAGTGATCACGGTTACCACCTGGGCGAGCACCTCGGTGCCTGGCAGAAGCGCAACCTCTTTGAGGAATCAGCGCGTGCTCCGCTGATCATCGCCGCCCCCCATGCCAAGGGCAATGGCAATGCCAGCCGACAAGTCGTAGAATTTACTGATATCTACCCGACCATCGCCGATCTCTGTGGACTCGAAAGACCAGCCACTGCCAAGGGTCGCAGTCTAAAGCCCTTGCTCGATGACCCAGCGCAGAACTGGAAGGGGCGGGCCTTTACCCAGATCGTCCGGCCAGGAGACGGCACGCCATTCGTCGGGCGAAGCATCCGCACGGATCACTGGCGCTACACCGAATGGGATGGCGGCGCGAAGGGTGCAGAGCTCTATGATCACGACCACGATCCGCAAGAGTTCACCAACCTCGCGAACGACCCCAAGCAGGCTGCCACGATCAAAGAAATGCGGTCGTTGCTTGAGACACACATCAAAGCCTCCGCTCCAACGACGCCTGTGGTAGTGAAGCGATTGTGATTCCTGGGGGATGGCGGTGCCTCACCAGCGATGTTTGCGGCGGTCACAGACACGCTGCTACACAGGCGAAGGTAAGCTCCGCAGCCGGTTGCCGGTGGCGAGTTTTTCCTCGCGCCCAACACGCTTGCGCTCAATAGCAGCGCAATCATCACGCAGTCTGGTCTCGTGTCGGGGGCGTATTGAGGGGGATGATCTCCAAAATCTTTCGTTCACTGGCAGCCACCGCCCTGGCTGCACTGGCTTCTTGCTCGTCATCAGGTCGCCCCAAATTGCCGCCTCTCAAGACCGTATCCCACGTAGATCTGCAACGCTACGTGGGCGATTGGTATGTCATCGCCAACATTCCTTACTCACTGGAGAACGGCAAGGTCGGCACCTTTGATCGTTACGCGATGCGACCCGATGGAAAGATGGACAACGTTTACTACTTCCGCAGGGGCAGTCTCGATGCGCCGCTGGAAAAATGGAGTGGAGTCGCCTGGGTGCACAACAAAGAAACGAATGCCGAATGGCGCGTGCAATTCATTTGGCCGCTGCGGGTGCCCTACCTGATCACTGACCTCGACCGCGACTATCAATGGAGCGTCATCGGCTATCCTTCACGAAAACTCGCTTGGGTGCTGAGCCGCAAACCGACCATGGATGATGCGACGTATCAGGGCATCTTGAAGCGACTCGAAGCGCAAGGCTACGACCCAACACTGATCACCAAGGTGCCACAGCGTGCGGAGAAATAGCAGCGGTCGAGATGCCTGCGCTACGGATGCACGGCGGCGGCGGCATCGAGATCAAAGCCGCTGCTACCTGCGCCAGAGAGAGCGTTATTCGTCGCCGTGTGTTGGATGGGAATGCCGCGATCATCCAACCGCACCTGATCTCCCGTCGAGGTGATGCGGATGAAGCGCACCCAACTCAGGTCAGGCACTCTGAGCGCGTCGAGATCAAAGCTATCACCACCGCTGCGGTTCGGATCAGTGGGATCATCACCCGTCGTGGCATTGATCCCAGCGAAGCCTTGGACGTAGTAAGCGGGGTTTGCCAAGTTCACCGCGCCATCGGCAGGTGGATTAACACTGGTGGGAAAGCGATACCACTCGCCCTCAAAAAGTGCGACCTCGACGATGGCGGGCTCCATGAAGCGCTTGTTCGGATCACCGCCTTCAAACATGACGTTTTCAAAGATCGTAAAATCTGCGCCCGGCCCTGCCGCGATGATGTTGTCTGTGAATTCGAGCACAATGCTGCCCCCTGCTCGGTTACTAGCATTGAGCGACGCAACCTCTGTGGATCGATAGGCTGGCGTGAAGGTATCACGCCCATCCGGCGGACCCGTCACATTCGCCGGAATGCCTGATGCGCCATAGGCGGCCGCATTCAGCGGTGCATAGTTTTTCACACGATCCGCGAAGGGATCTGCCATGCCGTTCGATGCCCGATTCAGGCTCATTGGCAGCACCTGGGTCTGTGCCGCAGCATACGGAAGACGGCGTCCATCGGTCGTCCAAACGTTCAGTGTGTATTCATAAGTGGCACCGGTGATCAGCCCCTGATCAACGACATTGTTCCCGACACCACGATAAATTTCCACTTCCCCGGCCCCGCTGCGACGCGTCACGCTAAAGCCGGCGACGGGCTCGCCAATCGATCGCAGGATCGCGATCGGTTGCCAGGCCAGGCCCACTTTTTCCTTCGAGGCAATGGCGATCAATCCCTTGCGCACAGCCAGATCAAAGGGCTTTCGGTAACTGCGCCCATCCGCATCGTTCACGACCGCCGTCACTCGGCGGAGCCCCTCCACACTCGGCGCATTGCCTTGCACGACGCCATCGCTACTCATTCTCCACCCTGGAAACAATGTCCCATCCACACTCCATTGATACGGCGGGGTGCCACCTGCGGCCTCAAAGCTAAATTGATATGGCGCACCGGGTGCTGCAGGCGGCAGTGGGGCCTCGGTGATGATCTCCAAGCCTTCGGTGACCTTCACAATGAACTGTGTCTGCACCTTCGTTTTCTGGACGTCTTCAAGGGTGATGGAAACCTCCGTCTCCCCCGCCAAGGTTGGTTGACCTGAGACTACGCCAGAACTTTCATCACAGCTCCAAATCCCTTCTCCATTGAGCAATTCCCAGCGGTAGGGAGGCACACCGCCAACGGCGCTGACCGTTGCAGAGTAGGCCTTGCCCAAGACGCCGACAGGCAAATGATACGTCGCGATTTGCAGAGGCTCCGAAGGCTGGATGGCAAAAAGATTGGCGGTGGATGCAGTCCCACCTTCGGCATCATCCACAGTAACAGAAATCGATAGTGTGACCGGATCATCTGACTGCCCTACCAGCACGCCCGTGTGCGGATCAAAATCAAAACCACTGCCATCTAGACCTTGGATACTCCATTGATAGGGAGGCGTACCACCCACGGCACTAAAGACATGCTGATACGGCTGCCCCACATTGCCTGGAGCAGGCGGTGGTGATGTGATGGTCAGGGCGATCTCTGCCAAATCCACCTTCGATGGATCATAGTCCTCATCTTCTGGTGAATCCTTGGCTTTTGAAACATCAAACACCGGGAACCAAATTCCACCCGACTTCACCTGACGATTGAACCCCTTCCCGCCCATGCCGTCCACCTGACTAATACCGCGTGGCAAAAAGCGCGCCAGTTGTTCATCCGTGAGACCCGCAAAGCCAGAGCGTCGCGCTGCGGTTGCGCTCTCAGCCACAGTCGATAGCGCATCTGTCTTTGGGCTGGCGGCATTCCCTGCATTGAGTTCCGCCGCTTCGTCATCCTCCACTCCAGTGCTTACCTCGGAGTCCGTCGCCGCCAAATGATGGCTGGTAAGGCCTGAAACGCCCCCACCTTCAAAGCCCAGATACGCCCCACCCAAAGCCGTGGCGATGAGCACCGCAGCGATGATGATTCGTCTGGGGAAAGACGATCTGGGCTTGATAGGGTTCATGGTTCAACGGGACTCAGGAGAACAAAACCCGAGCGCCGCAACGAACTTCTCGTGGCTGGGAGCTCCGGCAATAAGAAGTAGCCGAGTCCGACAGGGTAGGACACAGGCCCTGCCAGCGCTGGGGGGACGATCATGCCTTGATACGCCACCCTCCTGCGGATGGCCCCATCGATCACAGTGAACGATCCTGATAAGAGTCCCGTGGTATTGTTGATGCGCAACGAAACGGAATTCGGATTCGGTTGGATCAACGCGACATTGGCAGGACTCGTGACGCGCAAACCGATGCTCGGGACCAGCGCCGGATCGCCAAAATCGACACCCACGCCACCGCCTGTGAATTCCAAAAGCGCATTGCTGATTCCCTCGTCCGTCGCCACCGCCCCAAGGACGATACCCGTCCCGACTCCCGCCTTTGCTGGCGAATAGAGACTGCCACTGGCTTGCAGTTGAATCGGTGGGCTCCAGCCGAGCGGATACAGCAGAGACCGCGAATTGGCAACTCGACTCCAAGTCAACAAACCGCCGACCGAATGAGGGGCGTCCTGGGCAATGCTCAGCTCTCCAAAAAACGTCGCCGTCCCTCGTTCAAGCGCACGATACACCAGCGCCTCCCCGTTGGTGCCGAGTCGGGCACTGGATACAATCACATCACCCAGAGCCGTGCGTCCGCTCATCACCACGAGTCCAGAAGAGGTCACCGTGGCGGAGGCGTAGCTACCGCCCTCCGGGACGGAAGGTGGTGGTCCGCCTGGAAATTCTGCATACCAGTGATGCCGCCCTAGCCTAGCAGTCAGCGCAGGATCGCCACGCGGAACGGCGCGCCAAGCTCGCAGATTTCCCGCCGTAGCCGTGATTTCGCCCGAAGGGACATCAATGGCAAAGTCGATGTTCCAAATCGGCAGACCTTTTTGCCGAATGACCACAGAGCCCACTGGATCAGCGGAACTTGTATCCAATAGGCCTCTGAACGGATAGGCACGCGTGCCGATCGTGACCCTTCCACTGAATGAACCCGACCGCGTCGTGACGAGATCAAATCGTGCGCCTAGTCCCTCGTCAGGAATCGGCCCCGTGAAGTTGCCACTGCGATCAATCAAGCCCACAAAAGTGCCCTGTGCATTGGCATCGTAGTCATCGACAGCCAATCGATACGGCCCTTGGCGGATGCTGCCAGCGATGTTTGAGGCCGTGATGTAAATGCGATCACGCGGGCCCGCGACTGTCGGGCGACCCGATATAATGCCGGTGGTCGCATCCATCTTCAATCCGGATGGAAGCCCCGACGCAACGAACCGCGTGGGTACCACATGCACTTCGGAATCAAAATCTGCGAACGCCGTGGAATAGGCCGCACCGACCCGCCCCGTCGGCAACTCTGAGGACGTAGGCGTGACAGCAACCGGAGCGGCGGCGACGATGAGTTGTTGCGCGCCCGTGTCTAAAGTAGCACCGCCCAGTGTCGCAATGCGGCAGCGATAGGCCCCCTCATCGATAGCCCCGGTGGACCTCACGGTGAGGCGCGGCGTCTGCGTGCCCTCGTAGTCGGCATCGTCTGAAAGGGGTGTCCCGTCTTTGCTCCAGGCAAAGGTCAAGTCAGGGCCAGCCGCATTGATGCCGATCAGCGCGTTGCGTCCCGGCAATACGCGAACTGTTCTCGCCGCATCATCGACGACGCCCACATCCACATTTGGACCATAAGTTGATCCGGCGGGGTTTGTGACTCGCAAACGGTAGCGGCCGGCATGGCTCATGGCTGCGGGAGCAATGTTAAGGTCGTTCTGCGTTTGACCAGCGAAACGGCGTGAATTGCGCTCCCATTGAAAGCCCAGATCCGCACTACCGGTCACGGTAGGCGTGACCGCAATCGCCCCGCCGAGTCCCACCAGCACATCGCCGGATTGCGCCGTCACTTCGGGGATCTCGTCATTGTCATTGAGGGTTAGCGTGAATTGATTCGGTGGACCAATCTCCACCGTTTGCGCCCCCGGCGTCGTGCTGGAGAGGGAAAGGATGATCGTCTCCGTCAGGGTCGCTTCCTCTTGTGGATCATCGCGCACTTGGATGGTGATCGTCTTGCTCGTCTCACCCATCGCAAACTTCAGTGGCGACGAGTCGATCATGAAATCCCCACGTACCCCGGATGTAGCGGTGCCAGTGATGGCGAAGGGAACGGTCAGCGCGGTCTGTAGCGGCGCATCCAGCATGACCGTCACGGTAACCGTGCCAGCACTTTCATCCACGATCTGTGATGCCGCCACAAATCCGAGTACGGGCCGGACGGTCGGGAGTTCCTCCTCCGGTTTGTAGCCATAGAACATCGTTGACCCCGGTGTGCCCCAGGCATCCGTCGCCAGATAGGAGATGTAGGCAGAACCGTCGCGCGTGAAGGTTTGGATTTGGTAACTCGGCGCAGCGGCCGCGCCGACCAGGGCCGGATGATCGGGCACGAGGGTACGCCCCTGCCCCAGCGCTGGATCGTAGCATTCCAACGCACTGATTTTGAATCCCGTCGCCCACACACGCCCCTGCTCGTCCACAGCGATGGAACTGGCGCTGGAGAACTTGTGAACGAAGCTCGCGCTCGACCGATCCACCGGCGAGGGTGCCGCGGCGATGACGGCCGCTACCGCCGTGTCAATCTGTGCGGCGGTGAATCGGACCACCTTGTCCGCATCCGCCTCATTGGGTGATCCATCGAGTTCGAATAGGGCGGCAAAGAGATTCCCTGCTGCGTCCACCGCGATCCCGGCGCTGTAGGTGGATAGATCCCCCGTCACCGGGCCGATGTGGAGGCCATCAGTGGATACAAACGTGACGTTGTGCATCCCGCCCGTGCCATTGGCACCCCCGATTAACCACCCCTCGCGGCCTGAAGTCGGATGCCGCCAAAACACCCCAACGTAGTTTTGCAGCGTAGCCAAAGCGGCCGCAGTGACCGGTGTGGCGGGTGATGAAGGTTGGAAGGGGTGCAGACCACTGGGTCCGAAAAAGCCGCCCGCCCCCAACAAGGCACGGGTATCATCCTGGACGGCCACAAAGGATGGATCAAAGACGACTCCGCCATTTTTGATTACCGTTTGGGCAGCGCTGCCAAAGGTTTTTTGAAGGGTCAGGACACCCTGTGAACCGAGGATGAATCGACCATCAGAGCGGTGGTCGAACACAGTGGAAAAGATGCCGGAGTCATTGAGCTTCCCGATATTGAGGGAGGCCCACTCCGCGCCGGAAGCTGCCGCAACGCCGAAGCACAGGGCCAGCAGGCCTGTGGTACAGCGCGAGGCAGCCCGTTGAATGGGGCTGATGTGCATAAGATGGGTGCTTTGTCTCTTGGATGGAGGTTGGATGCGAGAGACGAGGCACCGCCACGCTGGACTTTGTTTTGACGGAGTCTGGCGCGAACGATTGGGCATCTCTCACGCTTCATTTTTGCGATGAAGGGGTCCCACGCCTGCCACTCGGCAGACATGGAGTGAGGGATTCGCAGGAGGATGTTCGGACTCCGGGTTTGTGGGGCGTCTGGTGACGCCCCGCCTTCTTTCGCGCCTTCACCCGCTTGTGGCAGATTGGCGTTGTCCCGGTCGAGGTGTGACGCACCCCGACCGGCTAGAAAGTTGTGACCCGATACCGCAGCGCAACTGTGGCCGATTCTAACGGCCTTCCCCTGTTCTACGAATCGATGATAGGACAGTGTCAAAGAACAACCAGACGCCCTGGCAAGCAGCGCGACTGAATAGGTTCAATGAGTCGCAGCCTCGTGAAAAGTCAACGCACGATGCACCGCGCCGACCGCCTTTGATCTTGACGCCCTGCCCGATGCCTGCACCACTATCTACATGACTGGCCCATGGATGATTCGCGGCACTTCCCACTTTCCTCATCGACGTGGGATGGTGATGGGCATCGTGAATGTCACACCAGACTCCTTTTCCGATGGCGGTCGCTTCAGGGACGCAGGGCGGGCCGTCGAACATGCGCTGGGATTAGTCGCGGAAGGTGCCGAAATCCTGGACATCGGCGGGGAATCGACGCGGCCAGGCGCGGAACCGGTGGATGAGGCCGAAGAACTGCGGCGCGTCCTGCCTGTCATTCGCGGCGTGCGAAGCCAGACCCAGGTGTTGATCTCCATCGATACAATGAAGGCCGCCGTCGCCAGAGCTGCCCTTGACGCTGGTGCCGACATTTTGAACGACGTCTCCGGTCTGCGCGGTGACGCTGCTATGCAGCGCCTGATGGCGGAATCCAACGCCGGCATCGTGGTCATGCACATGCTGGGAGAGCCCCGCACCATGCAGCAAGACCCGCACTATGACGATGTCGTGGCAGAGGTCCGTGCCTGGTTTGCCCAGCGGTTGGCCATTCTCCATGAAGTGGGCATCGCCCCAGAACGCGTGCTTTTGGACCCCGGCTTTGGCTTTGGCAAGACGCTGGATCACAATCTGGCACTGCTCTGCGCGCTGCCAGAACTGACCGTCGGCGACCGTCCGCTGATGGTCGGCGTGTCCCGCAAATCCATGATCGCCCGACTGCTGGGCAGCCAGGCCATGGAGGACCGCTTTTGGCCCACTGTCGCACTGACAGCCCATGTGCGTGACCGCGGGGTCGGCATCGTGCGGGTCCACGACGTGAAGGCCAATGTGGAAGCGATGCGAATGATGGAGGCCATCCTCGGCGCACCGTAAAATCTCAGATCACGATTTTCTTTCTTTGAGAAACCCTCGCCACCGTGCGAGGTTCATCCTTCAACCCTCCATCGGGCGGTGGCAGGGCCTTTGAACGCATGGTGCAGTTTTTTTACAATCATTGGCGCGACGGCGTGGAGATCTTGATCCTCGCCGCGCTGGCGTATCATGGTTACATCTTCTTCCGCGCGACCCGTGGTGCGCGCATCCTAACGGGTCTCTTGGTCCTGCTGCTGAGCTTGTTTTTGATCTCTCAATTGCTGGAACTCAACCAGATCAGTTGGCTCCTCTCCCGCTTCTCCGTCTTCCTTGTCGTCGGGGTGGTGGTGATCTTCCAGCCGGAGCTGCGCCGCATGTTGGCAGAGCTGGGCAGCAGTCGTCTTTTCTCCTTCAACCGCCCCGATGATGAAAGTCTGGACGTGCTCATGGAGGCCATGCAGCAGCTCTCCGCCCGTCGCTTCGGTGCGCTGATCGCGCTGAAAAGAGGCATCGATATGCAATCCTTTGCAGAGTCCGGCGTGGAGCTGGATGCCAAGATTACCGTGGAACTGCTGACCACCGTCTTCCATCCGAAAACCAGCCTGCACGATGGCGGCATCATCATTGATCAAGGCCGCATCCTCGCTGCGGGTTGCGTTTTCCCCGTCAGCCAGCGCGAGGTCCGGGATCGCGCCATCGGCCTGCGCCACCGCGCGGGCATGGGCATCACGGAGGAGACGGATGCACTGGCGCTGGTCGTCTCTGAGGAAAGCGGGGCGCTTTCCATCTGCTACAATGGCCGGATCGAGCACGATCTAAAGCCGCAGACCCTGCGCGACCGCCTGAATCACCTGCTGGTGCATGGCATTCCCACCGAGGAGGCACCGACCACTGTACTGGAGCAAGGAAAGGAGGCCGCATGAAGTGGATCCTGATGTTTTGGGAGATGCTGCGCCGCAACTGGCGTGAAAAGGTCGTCGCCGTTCTCTTTGCTTTCTTGTTCTGGTACCTGATCAAGAGTCAGGCAGAGCGGGATACGCCGCGCTTCAATCTGGAAAACTTCCGCCAGACCGCGCCGCCCGGCCTTTGACTTGCAGGCGGTTTTGGGCTACAACCCGCGCCTATGTCGATTCAGAAACGCCAATTCTTTGGCACCGACGGTGTCCGTGCGGTGGCCAACCGCCATCCCATGACCCCAGAATTTGTCATGCGCCTCGGCCAGGCCGCAGCCATCGTCCTCAGCCCGCCCAAGGAAGGCTCTGAGCGCCGCCGCTGCGTCGTCGGGCGCGATACGCGGGCCTCTGGCGAGATGCTGGAGGCAGCTCTGGCCGCCGGGCTGAATTCCTCCGGCGTCGATGTCATCCTGGCTGGGATGTTACCCACCCCAGCAGTGGCCATGCTGACGGCGGATCTCGGTGCGGACTTCGGCGTCATCGTGTCCGCCTCCCACAATCCGTTTAGCGATAACGGCATCAAGTTCGTGCATGGCAACGGCAGGAAGCTCAACGACACCACAGAAATCGCCATCGAGCGCATCGTGCTGGGCAGCTACGAAGGCGAAGAACTGCGCCCAGAAGGACGCGGCATCGGCCGGATCACCAAACTCACCGACGGCGCAGAGCGCTACATCCGCCACGCCATCAACTCCATGCAGGGCGTGAAGCTGGACGGCATCAGCGTCGCACTCGATAACGCCCATGGTGCCGCCTGCTACACCAGCGCCGATGCCCTGACGCGACTGGGTGCCGACGTGCAGGTCTTCCACTCCGAGCCCGATGGCTTTAACATCAACGAAGACTGCGGCTGCACTCATGGCGATGAGCTGGAGAGCATCATGCGCCGCAGTAGTGCCAACGCCGGACTCGCCCACGATGGTGATGCCGACCGCATTCTCCTCTGTGATGAAAACGCTGTCGCCCTGGACGGTGACGAATTGATGGCCGTCGCCGCTGAATCGATGCTGCGCAAAGGCACGCTGAAGCAAAACACCCTGGCCGTCACCATCATGAGCAACTACGGCCTGGACGAGCTCGTCAGCGGCCTCGGCGGACGAGTGGTGCGCACTGGAGTGGGGGATCGCTACGTGCTGGAGGTCATGCACGAACGCGGTCTCAACCTGGGCGGCGAGCAGAGCGGACACATCATTTTTGGCGACTGGAATACCACCGGCGATGGCCTCATCTCGGGCCTGCAGGTCCTCAAGATCATGAAGGAGACCGGAGAGCCCCTCTCCCAGCTCCGCCAGTGCCTGAAAAAATTCCCGCAGGCCGCGCGCAATCTCCGCGTCCGTTCCAAGCCTCCCGTCGATGACCTGAAGGAAGCGCAAAAGATCATCAAGGAGACGGAGAAACGCCTCGGCGACTACGGCCGCGTATTGCTGCGTTTTTCCGGCACAGAGCCCCTCATCCGCCTCCTGATCGAAGGTCGCGATGTGGAGTATCTAGAGGCCCAGGCAGACAAGATCGCCTCCGCCGTGCTGGCACAGATCGGCTAATATCGTGCACTACTTCATCACCGGCACTGATACCGACGTGGGCAAGACCTACGTCACCCGACTGCTGCTCGAGTCCCTCAAGCGGGAAGGTCGCATCGCTGCGGGTTACAAGCCATTTTGCTGCGGCTCCCGCCAGGACACCGTCGAGCTGTTAGAGGCCAGCAGCAGCCAGCTCGGCCTGACGCTTGACGAGATCAATCCGCAGTGGTTCAAAGCCCCCGCCTCGCCCTTCGCCGCCGGCTTGCTGGAAAATCGCCCCACCGATCTTGATGCCGCTGTGGAAGGTTTTGTGCAACTCAAGGCCCGCTGCGAAAACATCCTCGTTGAAGGTGCGGGCGGCTGGGAAGTGCCGCTGACGGCCAGCGCTACCATTGCAGACCTGGCGCAAAAGCTAGGACTCCCGGTGATCATCGTTGTGAACAATAAGCTGGGTGCGCTGAATCACACGCTCCTGACCGTGCGCGGCATCGCCGCCCACGGCCTGCGCTGCGCCGGGATCATCCTGAATCAAGTCGCAGACGAACGCGACCCTGCCAGCATCTCCCACCGCCACATCCTAGAGCTGCACGCCCCAGACGTGCCAGTCCTCGCCGAAATCATGCACGGCGAGACCCACCTCGACTGGCCCCCAGAACTCTGAGCTCCCCCTGGGAGCGCAAGGTTTACTCCTCCCGATTTCGCATCGAGTCCGCCACTTGCGCAAAGAAGGTCGCGATCAGTGGTGCTGATTTCTCTGGGATCTCAGCCTCCTTCATCGCCTGCCCCATCAGGTCTAGCCAGCGATCACGCTCCGGCAGACCGATGGAAAACGGGAAATGTCTCATGCGCAGCCGGGGGTGCCCACGCTCCTCAAGGTACACGGGCGGCCCGCCAAATCGATACACGATGAAGTCCGCCAGCCGCTTCTCAGACCCCTCCCAATCTCCCTCTGGATACATCTTCCCGATCAGGTCATCGACCTTTACCCGACGGTAAAAGGCAGCGACCATTTGGCGCAGGCGGGTTTCTCCGACTTGGGAATAGAGCAGGCTGAGGGGATCCATCCGCACACCAAAGCGATGCCTCAAAGGTTTGCAAATCTTCGGACAGCTTTCGACCCAACGCTGCACAAAGGGGGATTGGGGGTGGACAAAATCGCCCAAATTTGGCACAAAGGAGTCCAACCACGTTCCTGGCAGCCTCATGAAACAAGATCAAGACGCCCAAGACCTGCCCTCGCCAATGCCCGTCGATGACGACACGGAACCTGCGATGGCCGTCCTATACGAAGATGAGCAACCCGTGCTGTTGCTCTCTGGCAGCGACGAATTGCCCACGGAAAAGCAAAAAAGCCTTGTCGGAGCCAAGGTCTCCGCCCTCGGACTCGCCATCCTTGTCCATGTCGTCCTGGCCTTCCTCCTAGCCGCAGTTTTCGTCATTGTGCCCGGCCCCCCGTCATCGGAGATCACCGCACTTTCCGCCCCGGCCACGCAGGACCAGGCACCGCAGATCCAAAAAGTCGTCGAGCAGCCGCCCCAGCCCACCGTCAGCCAGAGCGCCACCACGATGCGCTTCATGACCTCCACCAATGCCTCCGCCGTCGCCATGCCCACGGTGGACTTTGACATCTCCGCCACAGAGCTGGACATGGGCACCACCATGGGCTCCTTCGAGGCCAATATCGGTGCCAGCATGGGCGGCTCCATTTCCTTCATGGGCAACGCCGGCCAGGGACGCCGCGTCGTCTTTGCCGTCGATGCCTCTGCCTCCATGAATAGCCGGGGCAAAAAAGGCAAAGGCAAGGCCAAGGCCAAAGGTCCCGATGCACCTATCTCAAAGTTCGAGCTCATGAAAAAGGAGCTGGATGACAGCATCAAAAAACTGCCGCCGGGAACCGAGTACCAAATCTTATTCTTCTCCGCCTTTGCCTGGCCGCATGACGAAGTCGATACCCGCAACAAAGCGCAGTGGGAGGCCTACCGCTGGAAGATCGCCCCCAATGACCCCAGTCCCGAAATCCCCAAATTCAAGTACCTGCGCTCCACCACCGACCAGACTAAAAAGAGCCGCCAGATCATCCAGGAAACAGCCACCACGCTCGGCACCCTCTGGGGTCCGCCCGTGCTGATGGCCCTGAGTGTCCGGCCCAAGCCCGACATCGTCTTTTTCATGACCGACGGTGCCACCGGGAATCCGCGGATGTGGATCGACATGATCAACGCTGCCAACAAAAAAGGCGGCAAACGCGCCGTCATCCACACCACCGCAATGATGGAGCCCGAGGCCGCGAAGGATCTTTCCGACCTCGCCACTGCCAATGGCGGCGAGTTCACCATCATCGGTGCCGATGGCAAGACCACCAAGGGTGTGGACTTCTTCAAAGCACAGGCAGCCATGCCAAAGTGAGGCCTAGAGGGAGGATCAGGCTGCGCGCATGGTGTGGGCCTCCAGCGCAGCCAGAAAATCCGCATAAGCCCCGCGTAGACCTTCCGCCAGGGGAATCCCCGCGCTCCAGCCCAGGGCATCCATGCGGCTCACATCCATCAGTTTGCGCGGCGTACCGTCGGGCTTGGTCGTGTCAAAGACCAGCTCGCCCGTGTAGCCAACGGTGCCCTTTACCAGTTCCGCCAGTTCTTTGATGCTCACATCACAACCAGCGCCCAGGTTGATCCAGTCCGGCGGATTCTCCACCTCCAGCAGATGCAGGCAGCCCGCCGCCAGATCGTCCACATGCAAGAACTCGCGCCTCGGCGATCCCGTGCCCCAAACCGTCACCGACGGCGCACCCGACACTTTGGCCTCGTGAAAGCGCCGCAGCAGCGCCGGGATCACGTGGGAGTTCTCCGGGTGGTAGTTATCGCCAGGACCGTACAGATTGGTGGGCATCGCCGAATGAAACAGCACGCCATGCTGGGCGCGGTAATGCTGGCACAGCTTTAGCCCCGCGATCTTCGCGATCGCATAGGCCTCATTGGTCGTCTCCAGCGGGCTCGTCAGCAGGCAATCCTCAGGCATCGGTTGCGGGGCGAGTCGCGGGTAGATGCAAGAGCTGCCGAGAAAGAGCAAACGCCGCACCCCCGTGCGAAAGGCCGCGTGCACCAGGTTCGCAGCGATCATCAGGTTCTCATAGATAAAATCCGCCGGATACGTCGCATTCGCGTGGATACCGCCCACCTTTGCCGCTGCGATTACCACCACCTGAGGCCGATTTTTTTCCATAAAGGCATTCACCTGCCCCTGGTCCACCAGATCCACCTCCGCCCGACCCGCCGTGAGAATGCAGCGGTGGCCACGGTCCTGCAGCGCCCGCACCAGCGCCCCGCCGACCATGCCACGGTGACCCGCAATGTAGATGGAATCGTCCAAAGAAATACCCATCGGCAAACTTAGCCGCAACCCCGCCACCGCGCCAAGAGCAAATTCCATTGCCCCCGGCCCCCTGCTCCGCTATGGTCACGGCCCAAATCGTTCCCCGCACTCCACCATGGCTTCTATGCGCATCCTTGTCACCGGCGGCGCCGGATTTATCGGCTCCAACCTCGTTCACTATCTCCTCGGCCAAGCCGGGAAGGACCATGGCGTGGAAATTGAGCGCGTCGTCAACCTGGACAAGCTGACCTACGCCGGGAACCTCTCGAACCTCACCGCGCTGAAGGACGATCCCCGCCACGTTTTTGTGCAAGGCGACATCCTGGACGGCGAAGGCTTCACCAAACTCCTGCGTGACCACGACATCAACGCCGTCATGCACCTCGCCGCTGAGTCCCACGTGGACCGCAGCATCGATGGCCCAGAGGACTTCATCATGACGAACTTCGTTGGCACCTTCCGCCTGCTCGATGCCGCGCTGAAGCACCACAAAGAACGCAGCGCCGCCGGGAAGGATGACTTCCGCTTCCTGCACGTCTCCACCGATGAGGTCTTTGGCTCCCTCAGCGCCACCGACCCCGCCTTTTCCGAGACCACCCCGTACGCGCCGAACAGCCCGTACTCCGCCAGCAAGGCCGGTAGCGATCACCTCGCCCGCGCTTACGTTCACACCTTCAATCTGCCGCTCGTCACCACGAACTGCTCCAACAACTACGGGCCCTTTCAGTTCCCAGAGAAGCTCATGCCCCTGATGATTCAAAAAGTCATCCGCGGCCAGAACCTGCCCGTTTATGGAGATGGCACCAACGTCCGCGACTGGCTCTATGTCGAGGACCACTGCCGCGGCCTCTTCCTCTCCCTGCTCAAGGGCCGCATTGGCGAGACCTACAACATCGGCGGCATGTGCGAGATGAAAAACATCGACGTCGTCCACGCCATCATCGACGCCGTGAACGCCGAGCGCCCCGAGCTGAACCGCTCCGCCGAAGCCCTCATCACCTACGTCAAAGATCGCCCCGGACACGACCGCCGCTATGCCATTGATTGCAGCAAGATCCAGGCAGAACTCGGCTGGGCCCCCCAAGAAACCTTCCAAACCGGCCTGCGCCGCACCGTGAAGTGGTTCATGGACAACGAGGCCTGGGTCAAAGAGATCGAAGACAAAAAATACCAACTCGAACGCCTCGGCGACGCCTGAGCCCCCCTGGGAGCGCTGGCCTCCCGGTCGGCCAGGAGAGCGTCGCCCACTCGAGAAGCGTGACGGTACCGCAGCGCTTCTTGAGTGCGGGAGCTTGCTCTCGCTTTGCGGCGGAGGGAAGCTTGCTTCCCGGGGTGGGGCGCTGTGTGTGGACTGCGACTATCGGGGGCTTCTCGTGGTTGGGCTCCAGCGCTGGGGTGGTGGTGAACGACGCCAGCAGGGCTGGCTTTGCCAAAGCGGCAGCAGGGCTTCAGCAGTCCAAAAGCGTCTTGGTACCGCAGCGCTTCTTTTTGCATGACCACTTGGCTAACAGCCACCCCAAAATCCGCCGCGATGGCTGAAACGTGGATCTGGCCGCAGTGGTAAAGGTGCAGCAAAACCTCTCCGCCGTAGCGTTGCCGACGATTCCTTCGAGCGGTGAGTTCATGGACGCAAACCAAGTCCGTATCGACTCATTTCAAGTCGATTCATCTATCCGAAAGACCGCAGGTCCGCCTCAGTTCCCAGCGCCAAGACTTTGGCTTGCTGACAGGCAGGGACTGATGGGTAATATGCCCTCCAGCGCCACCACCACGCCCCATGCAGCCCCCATGATCCAAACCATCCACCTCAAAGGCTACCGATCCCTCTCCGACCTCCGCCTCAAGCTCGGACAGGTGACAGTGCTGCGCGGCCCGAATGGTGTGGGAAAGTCCAATGTGTATCGCGCCTTGCGACTCCTCTCCTCGCTGGCCGATGGCAGCTTTGCGCGGGCTGTGGCCGAGGAGGGCGGGATGCCCAGCCTGCTCTGGGCGGGCAATGAGAATGTCAAGCGCACCACTCGTTTGGAGCTGAGCGTCGAGACCGACCTCTTCAAATACGAGCTCGACTGCGGCCTCATGCCGCAGGCACCCAATGATCCTGATCCCTACAATCCCAATCCCTTCAAACTCGATCCCGACATCAAGACCGAATCCCTCAAGCTCGGCGGACGGGTCGTGGGGAAACGGAACCGCGCCCAATTTCGCGTGACCGATAGCCGGGGAAAGTTGGGCGAAGAGCAGCCAATCGACTCCCCTGTCTCCATGCTGACCCTGCTGCGGGATGCGCAAAACTACCCTGGGCTGCTGCATGCCCGCAATACCCTCGCCGCTTGGCGGTTTTACGACTCCATCCGCACCGATCCCGCCGCCCCACCTCGGCAGGCCGTGCGCGGTTACTGGTCGCCCGTGCTCGCAGAGGATGCGTCCAATCTGCCGGCGGTCGTGGCTAGCATCGCCCAGTCGGACCAAGCCACCGAGTTTCGCGAGGCGCTGGCACTCGCCTTCCCCCAGGCCAGATTGCAGGTCTCCTGCGAACGTTTCTTTGAGCTCAGCTTCGTTTCGGAGCACCTCCCACGACCGCTCACTGGCGCTGAATTATCCGATGGCACGCTGCGCTTCATCTGTCATGCCGCCGCCCTCTGCAGCCCCCAACCGCCGCCGCTGCTGGTTCTGAACGAGCCCGAATCCAGCCTGAACGAAGCCCTCATCCCCGCGCTCGCCAACCTCATCGCCAAGGCCGCCGAGCGCAGTCAGATCGTCATCGTCACACACTCCACCCTCCTCAGCCAAGCCATCGCCGCCCTCACCAAAACCCGCCAGCAAGCCCTCGTCATGGTCAAGGGCGAGACACGTCTCGAAGGCCACGAACTCGGCCGCCGGGTTTACATCATTGATGACGAAGATGAGGAACTCTGACCCCGACCCAAGACAACCAAGACTCGCCGAGTTCGACAAGGCTGGTTTTTCGATCACACCGAGCGGGCTAGATCCGGCGGTGATTGAGTCCATCATCACCCAGCTTGGCGAAGTAAACGGTGCAGGCCGTCGCGGGATGCTGCGAGACCCTATCGTGAAAGAACTGGCAACCTCGCCTCTTTTGACCCGCATCGTTTGCCAATACCTCCCAGTTCATCCACGCCCCGTCCGTGCCATCTACTTTGACAAATCCCCCGATGCCAACTGGCTGGTCGCCTGGCATCAGGATCTGACCATCGCAGTGACGCATCAGGCAGAACTACCAGGATTCGGTCCGTGGAGCCAGAAGGATGGCATCATCCACGTCCAACCGCCAGCAAGCTACCTTGAGCAAATGGTCACCGTCAGACTTCATTTGGACCATGCCGACGAATCAAATGGAGCCCTGAAAGTGATCCCCGGCTCACATCGGCACGGAAGGTTGACACCCGATCAGATTGAGTGGCACCGAACCAATCAAACCGAACATCTCTGCCAGGCGAATCGAGGAGATATTCTTCTCATGCGACCACTCATTCTTCATGCCTCCGCTAGATCGACCGTGACCCACCACCGTCGAATTCTTCACATCGAATACGCCGGTTGCGATCTACCTCCAGAATTGCAGTGGAATGAATCCGCCTAAAGCCCCACGCCCCGCCGAACACCCATAATTCAAAGTGAGGCGCAGCCCTCACCATGGACTGCGCGCAGCCCGCTGCCGCTTTTCAAAGGCCAGCCCGCTGGCCGCACCCCACGCGGCGCAGCCGCCAAACAGATACAGGCAGTAACCAGTGAGCGGAAAGATCACAACCCCGATATCGCGGCCTGGCTACTCCTTCCGACGTTCAATCCCGAAGCTCGGATGCCTTCGATCGTGTCGGAGAAGAATGGACGACTTGCATCGCCTACAACCGCCCGGAGGCCTTCCAAAATTCTTCTTCTGACAGCCCCTGAACCTCCCCTGCCTTCAGTTCCGCAAGGCGTTGGAAGGCCTCCTCGTCGCTAACGTGATGAGGGTCTGAATCCAGATCTTCAAGAAGCGAGGAGACCAGTTCAGCACGGTCTCCTCGATCTAACTTCGAGGCCTCTTTGAGTAACTCTGCGACAGGTGACATGGTCCCACGATACGAAAATTGAGGCGCTACGCCAGCATCGTTTTTGCCGTGACAGATTTTCCGCCAACGATCCCAGCCATTCTACCGGCTGACGAGTATGCACCCAGATGCCTGGGTTGATGGAGGCACTGTCCGATCCGTTCGCTGGATGGCGATCCACGCTTCACGATTCCAAAAACTGGAATGCACCGCAGCGGGCCACAAACAAAACTGCCGCTATGATCAAACATGGGATTCAGGGGTAGTGGGTGATTGAAGTGTCCATCGAAGGCTCCGGCCAACTCCCTTGTGCCGAACAAGCCCGATCTCCTTTTCCAACCTGCGCGTCCATTCCGGGCAAGGTCGATCATACGGCAGCTTCAGAGTGTCGCGCAGCTCACTCCAAGTGGCACCGCCGGAACACTTTTCTAAATGCCGCTGAAGGGTGGTTTTGAATTCGACGTAACTCATCGGAATGTCAGTGAGAGATCAAATGGACGGCTCAGCGCCCTTGAAGGAGGATGGCTGGTTTTGCGTTGCCGTGGTTCTTGGAGAATTCGCTCTGCCACTTTTTGAAGGCAGCAACGCACGCGTCACATCGAAATCCATTCGTCGTCTTCCATGGACCGGGACAGCATCCACCCATGACAAATCCTGGCCCGCCGGAAAAGTCAGCCTCCATCGCCTTCAGCAACTCTGCGGTTGGCAATCCGTATTGGTAGTCAACGGTACCTCGGCTCATCTTCACGTGGTGCAGCGGGCACTCGCTTGCATCAAAAAGAATCTTGCCGCCGTCAGCGATGCTTTCGAGTTCTGTTTCCCAATAGAAGTCACCAGCCCCGCGTTTGCTGTCCCACTTGTTCAACCAAAGGACATAGGTGAGCTCGCGGTTTTGTGAAACGATGGGCATCAACGGAGAGTCAGCCGCAATCATCACTCCCACGGGAAGCCCTTCGACGTCAGGAAAGACCAAATCCCGATAACTATCCTGGGATTCGCCTTCGAGCACCGGGACGGTCTGGACCGTGATTCTCAACTGCCCGACCAGCGCATCCGCTTCCTCAGAGGACTCGACATCCGCGTCCATCGGGATCTCGCGGCGACATCCGACCATGACACACAGCAAGATCGCCATCACAAAAGTGGCCGTCTTCCACGTGCGGGCGAGCAACCGCTTGCCACGCACACTTTCACCTCGGCTAACCCAGACGCATCGCCAGACCACGGAGGCGACACTGAGGACAAGGACCACGACGAGGAGGTTGAGTATCATGCTTCTTGGCAGACCAGCGTTCATAAGAGTGTGGCCCAACATTGCCTCGATCCCACAAGGGATTCAGGTCAAGATTGCGGATGATTTGGGCTTGTCGGAGTGAAGTAGGCGTAGATCGCTAAGTCGGAGATTCGAGACACCCTGCTCCAGCCCTGGATGGCGAAAGAAAGCGTCAAGACCGCGATGGGAACAATCAACCCCCAATCCCAAAGCGCTCCACCCTCTCCGACTCTCCGCGTGAAGCTCTCAAACTCTGGCTGCCAGACAAACCAAAAAATGATGGTAATCTCGGCAACATCTCGGACCCAGCGAAGAGCACCTCGACCACTTTCGACGGTCTCCGCCCGACGAACAAAGTTCTCGGGCATGTAGAATGGAAACGAAAGAAGGAGGATGATCGCCCCGACGGACGGAGCCAGGGCGAAGACGCCATGACCACTGGCAATCAGGAGAAACGCGGAGAACAGCAGCACCGGCACAGCGATGGCAGACGTCCGCATGTATCGTCGCATCGTTGGAAATCGTGTCATGACGCCAAAGACTACGTACTTCTTGGGAGAGCGTCAACCCCGACGCACGGCCAAGCCAAACCGCCAGAGGACGACGCCTTCTCTCCTGTGACTGCCCGGAACCCCAACCGAATCTCAGCATTCCGTTAATCGGTGGGAAATCCCCAGCCCGATGGCACGACTAGCAACTGCCCTCGGCCGTCTTCACCGACACGTTCGGGGCCAACGGCATGCCATCCGGAATCAATTGCGTCATCGGACACACTGATGGCACAGCTTGCGTCTAACGGGCGGATGTTGTACGTTGGCGGCATGAAAACGTCCGCGCCTCCGCTCCTTACCAGCACCGTCGCCCACGGCGTTGTACCCGTGCCCAGTGGCTTGAATCTCGCTGATGGCGCAACTGTACTTGTCGTGCCATTGGAGTGGCTGGCAACAGCGGCGGGGAGCGCTCAGGTTCCCCGCCCTTCCCAGAAGATTCGGCATCGTTTCGCCTCTGAAGACATGATCGGTTGCTTCGAAGGTGATGGAAAGGCAGCTACAAGCAGCGCCGCACGGTCCAGGCTCCGGCAGCGTGCCCAGAGCAAGCCCCAATGAATCATGAAACGCTTTGCAGACACCGGCCTGATTGTCGGGCTCCTCACGCGGAATGATCCCTATCATGCATGGTCCGTCGCTGAATTTCGCGCCCATGCACCCTTCCACGTCTGCGATGCCATTTTGGTTGAGGCAGGTAGCTTCTTCCCAGATCCAACCGCTGTCCTGCGCTTAGTCGAGAGGGGTGATCTGATTTTGGACGATGCCTTTTCCCTCGCTGAAGAACTCCCCGTCGTGCTCACACTAGCCGCCAAGTATGCGGATCGTCCGATGGATATCGCCGATGCCTGCCTAGTGCGCATGACGGAACTCGTGGGTCGCTGCAAAGTCTGGACAGTGGACCGCGCCGACTTTTCGGCTTACCGTCGGCATGGCAAGCAAGCCATTCCTTGTGTATTCCCACCCGAGTGATGCGTTAGCGAGGTCGGTCGTTCTCAATGCAACGGATGAGTCGTTTTGAATTCGATGTAGCTCATCGACACCCCAATGCGGCAACCTCCCCCACGTTTCACCCATCGTCCGACGCCTCCGGCCCGCGGGCGGAAGCGCAGTCGCTGTTTCGATCCTCCAGGAACTTGGAGATAAACTCGACCCGCTCCCTGACTTGCGCGTTTGGGTGGCGCGCCATTGCTGACAGAATAACTTGGCAGTCCTCTTCATCGATCAGTCGCGACCAGAGCAATTGATCGACCACGCCCGCCCCCCAAATTTGGATCCCTTCGTCTGGATCATTCAGAAACTCCGGCACCCACTTTAACGCCGTCTCGTCGGCCACCACGCGGAGCAATTCCACCGCAGAGCACCGCCGCTCTGCATCGGTCGCCTCTTTGAAAATTTGGTAGCAGTAGTTCATCCCAGCTTGCGGACGGAGTTGCCAAAGAACGGATCGCGCCAACTCCGAGCCCGCCCGACCCGCAATGTAGTAATCGACGGCTTCCTTGATGGCTTCCTCGCCGAGAATCTCCGCGAGCGCCCTCCGCGCGAGATGAGTGCCGCCACTCGAACCGCAATCGAGAACGTCAGATAGCTTTGCCCAATCGATGTGCATTGTTTTAGTGTGTTCGAGGTTAATTACGCACCAGCCAAACGGTCCCCGCTCCACTCAGTGTCTCACCCCTCACTCCGCCTTCGTCAGGGGCCAGAGTGGGATTTGGTTTTGGAGGAAGGCCACTGCCTGCTGGTCATCAGAGGTGATTGCGGCGCAGAGCACCTCCAGATTTGGGGGCGCTAGCTTCCCCAACATCAGGCTGAAGTCGTTGTAGAAGATGGGGTCTGCGTGGCGCAGCCACAGGATCACGCGCAGGTCATTCCCCGGCACCTCCCCGGTCTGCTCATTGACCTGATGAAAGACATACACACCGATGGGCACACGCCGCTTTGCGCAAAAGACGCGGATGCCCTGCCGCAGCTTCATCGGCACCTGATCTGCGGGCACAGGGTGCAGCGTCACCGCCTGGGGTTCCGGCATCACCTCATCGATGGGGCGCTCTCCGGTGAAATCTCCTGCCACTAGGGAGGCAACTGCTTCCGGCTGGAGGCGGAGGGTGCCGCCGCCAGCCGCCAAAACCCGGACGTTTGTCTTCCCATCGTTCAGAAAGGCCAGCAGCACATCCGCAGGCATGGTGCAGATTAGAGGCTTATCCCCGCCACCCTTCAGGACGTTGCGCACCTCATAGGTAGCGGCGGCCTCGCTGGTAAAGACGGGCGCAAACTCCCCGTTCGCATCGCTATAGGTGCACCAGACAAAACCATCGTCCGTTGATCGCGTAAACTCCCCCAGCAGCTCGGGATGGTAGGGCACGTAGATGGATAGCTCCGACTTCATCAGCAGCCGAAACATTCGCCCGTGGAGCGATGGATCTTCGGTTGACTGCTTGATCAGGCGCTCCAGTTCGTTCTGCGGCTCCGGTGCGGGCCGCCATGCTTCGTCGGGGCTGTTGCTCATGGGTGGATGGGGATGGATTGTGGGAGGTGTTGGGGCGGGCGGGCGGCTCAGTGGCCGCCGGGCGGGCACCCTTCAGCGCTGTCTCTGCGGCGGCGACCGCCTTCAATTTAGGGAATCCCGGGTTCGTGGAGTTGAAGCGAAGGCGGACCAACGCCCACCGGAGGCGGAGTTTATTCAAAAACCAGGTCTCGCGGCAAGCAAAAACCACCATTGCCCCTAGGTGAAGAACTTTTACCCCGCTCCATCCCACCACCACCGCCGGGCATCGCGCTACCGCCGCCCGGCATCGCATCACCGCCTCCCGGCATCGCGTCACCGCCTCCCGGCGTCGCGCCACCGCCGCCCGGCATCACTTCACCGCCTCCCGGCATCGCTTCCCCATGGCCCGGCATCACGTCACCGCCTCCCGGCATCGCGCCACCGCCGCCCGGCATCGCACCACCGCCTCCCGGCATAGCACCATCGCCTCCCGGCATAGCACCATCGCCTCCCGGCATCGCGCCACCGCCTCCCGGCATTGCGTCACCGCCGCCCGGCATCACTTCACCGCCTCCCGGCGTCGAGCCACCGCCTCCCGGCGTCACGTCACCGCCGCCCAGCATCACATCACCGCCTCCCGGCATCGCGCCACCGCCTCCCGGCATCGCTTGCCGGGGGTCTCATGGATCATCGCTGAAGCTGCCTGACCTTCATCGTTTCTCGCCAGGCTATTCGGGAGAACCGCCAGTTTTGCGGCGAGTCATAGGCAGCAAACTGGTGGATGATATTGACGGCCCAGAAAAATCGCGGCGATGCAGGAATACGCGCTTGTCCGCCCATTGCAGCCAGCCATAGCCCTTCTCCGCATTCCATTCGGCAACCTTGGCAGTCCATTCAGGCGTGGGAATGGTTTGAGGTTGAGGTCTCATAGGGGGTGATTTCACGGCAAGCCGCCCGCAGCCTCAGGCATAGCGCCTGACCGACTTAGATTTCACCTGGGCTAGGTGGGCCGCCACTGCCTGCTTGTCATCGGACATGGAGGCTTCTTTCAATTGCGCCACTGCTACCACTACCCAATCGGCGTTGAAGACTCTGTCTTGGAAGGTGCGGATGTGATCCAGCATCCCGCGCAGAAACACACCGGGGATCGGTCCAGACTTCAGCTTCGACACGGGATTGATGAACACAAGATTGTGACAGTGCTCTCGCTTCACTCCCAGCAAGGCGCAGACAGCCTTCACATGGACTTCATTCTGACGAAGGGGATTTCCGGCTTTCTGCTTTTTCCCGTTCGGATAAGTCAGCGTCCATTGCGGGTCGATCTCAGAGCCAAAAATCCAGCAGTCCCAGTTCTTCGTCTCAATGACAAAGACGCCGAAGGCGGAGACCACGATATGGTCAATCTGCGTCTGCCCGCCTTTGCCATCTGGCAGAAGCAGGTCATGCAGCACGTGGTATTCTGCCGCATTCAGACGTTTGAGCAGGGCGCGATTCACGGCCCACTCGCCCACCGCTCCTTTGAGCTTTGGCAGGAAACGTCGCCTGAAAAAGGTGCCCAGAAGAGACAAGCCCCCGAAGACGATCAGCCATGGGATGTATCCCAAGAGGTGCTGGGTCCCGGAGTGAATGGGATCGAGCGCGGTTTTGGCGAGGGGCAACATCCGGAAATGTCCGTGCCGATTTTCCAACTGTCACGCGACTTTCCTTCCATTGTTTGCGACGCGGATTTCAGAAGCAGAGCGCGAGTGAAATGCAGGCTTACGAGGCGTTGATCAAATTGTCATCGGCATGGAAGGTTCCCTGGCCGCACTTTGGACAGGGGCGGCCTTTCAGCAGATGGGTGCCGCGCAGCTTTCGTTTGTCACAACCCGGACACAGCATCGAATCGTGTCGAGGATCGCGGCGCGTCTGGTAGCCACACCCCATGCAGAGGTAGCCTCCTTCGTTGCCTCCGTGCTTTTGGCAAAAAGCAGCGAATTCCTCCTCACTTTGCTGACGAGGTAAACGGCGCGCCTTGAATGGGTGCCCCCGGTCGGGATGCCGCTGTGCATTTCGTGATTCGGGGCGGCTACGGCTTTCGCTGCCACCAGAACGGCAGATCTAGGACGGTATAAAAGACCCAGGCTACCCCTGCGAGCGCAGCGACGTACCAGGGCCAGGGGCCGAGGTGATCCATGAGGCTGGGGCTGGGGGGCTTGAAACAGAGGAAGCCGTAATTCGTGTGCAGCAGGGCATTGATCAGGCCGACGATCCCACCGTAGAGGGCCGTCCAGCCCATCATGCGCAGGATCGCGCCAGCGCGCGGGGCATGACGCATGGCGGTAACGACGTGGATGGCGGCGATGACGACGCCGCCATGCCAGAGGAAGTGATAAATGAATCGTGGATGCGGCCAATCGACGTCTAGCGGAGGGGTGATGAGCCCCTGGAGCGTGCCCGCTAGACCAAAAAAATACACAACCTCGCAGAAGGCGTGCCGTCTGGTCCAGAGGGCTAGGCCGCCTGTGATTGCGGCGATATCGCAGTAGTGCAGCGGCAGCGCATCATCCAGCGTCAGGCTGCCTGCGATGCTGTAACCGACGATGCGCATGGGCCAGATGGCAAAAAGGAGAAGGGCGAGGAGGTGCTCGCTACGGCGTTGCCAAGGATCGCCGATGCGCAGGGCGGCCACCGCCATGAGGCCACCAATCAGGATGACCGCCGCTAGGGCGGAGAGGTGCGTTTGTCCAAAGATGGCAAAGGCGCTCATGCCGCATGCCCTGGATAAAGAGGATTGGCCTTCACGACCTTGGCAGGAATGCCTGCGACGATCATACCAGGCTCCGGGATGGATTTGTTCACTACGGCATTGGCACCGATGTGGGTCCAGTCGGGGATGGTGATGGCCCCGAAGATTTTGGCACCTGGCTCAATGACGACGTGATCCCCGATGACAGGCACGGCGGTTTCATGGGTGCCGATGCCGATGACGACGCCGATGTTCATGCGCAGGTCCGTGCCGATGCGGGCAGAGTCGTGCACCAGGATATCGCCCTCATGCACGAGCCGCAGACCGGGACCGATGACATTGGGCGGGATGTTAAAGCCGAGCCGAAGTCTCGCGCATTTGTAGCGATACTTGACCCACATCCGCAGCGGCCACCAGAGGGCAGAGGCGCGGCAGTTGAGAAAAAACTCCAGCCTGCGGAGGAGTCGCTGGAAGTACCAGATGGGATCCTGGATCAAAAAGAACGGTGGCAGTCCAGTGCGACCCAGCGCGGTGCGGTCGGCTTCGAGGTAGGCCAGATAGTCGGCGCGGGATCGGATCATGCGGTGAGGCGGGGAAGATCAGCGCGGCGGTGGGGGGAGTCAAGCAGGTGGAACGCCAGCCCCCAGCGATGGACTACTCTTTGCCCACGGTTTCCTTCCAGTCGCGCCACAGCCAGCGGAGGGCCTCTGGCAGCACGGGGGCCATGCCTTTGGTGCCGTGGAAGCATTGGGTCCAATCGATGCAGTAATCGTAGTCCATGAAGCGCAGGGCGGCCTCCATCTGCTTGTTGGCCAGGGGCCAGTTGCCGAACTTGTTGTCCAGATCATTTTCGCCATCCAGGAGATAGACCCGGATCGGTTTGCGCTCGGTCTTGCGGATCAGGCAGGGGTAGATGTGGCCGCCTTTGAGATCGACAAAACTACCCACCCAGGACAGCACCTTGTGAAACTTATCGGGGCGTTCCCAGGCGGCGGTGAAGGCGCAAATGCCGCCCGAGGATCCGCCCGCGATGCCCCAGGCGCGGGGATCTTCTTTGAACGTGACCTGGTAGCGGCTCTGCACCTCTGGCAGGATTTCCGTCAGCAGAAAGCGCACATACGCATCCCCCAAGGAGTCGTATTCAAACCCGCGATTGCCCGCCTTTTCCCCGGCTTGTTGCTTGGCATTGCGGCCGGGATCAATGAAGACGCCAACGGTCGATGGCATGTCCCCAGCGTGGATGAGATTATCAAAGACGATGCCTGCACGCATCTGACCCATGGGATCGACGTGACGGCTGCCATCCTGCCAGACCATGAGGCTCTGCGGCGTGCCGGGCTGCATACCGGGCGGAAGATAGACCGTGACGGTGCGCACGGTGCCGGGGAAGACGGTGCTTTTGTCCCAGACAAAGGTCTTCAGCACGCCCTTGGGCACATCCGCCTTGGGCTGGCTATCGGGGCCGAGCTCTGCGTGCTCGATGCGCACCGTTCCGGCTGCGCGGACCTTGTCCTGGACTTCGATGCGGTACCCGATCTCTGAAAAATTCGGCTGATCCAGGACCAACACTTGCAGTCCATCCGCGCTGAGCGGCACCATGTCGCCAAGCAGCGTGCCGTCTGTGCGCTCCACTTTGGCCGGGTGCGCGGCGATGATGGCCCACATGACTGTCGTGCCATCGACGCGGGCACCGGCGCGGCCCTGCATCAGATTCTTTTGGCCAAAGGCCCGCATCACGCGGTCATGGAGGCGCGCGATCTCCGCCTCATCAGGCTTGGCTGCCAGGGCATCCCGCAGAGCGCAGGGGGTGATGGCGGGGGCACCAGAACCCTTCTTGGCGGTGCCATTGACTTTTTGCGCATGGAGTTCAGGGCAGCCCACCGCAGTGGCGAGCAAGAGAGAGAGGATAAAGGGGCGCAGCATGACAGGAGTGGAAACGCCCCCTTCCCCAAGTGCTTTCGTCGGGTTCACAAAAAATGCATCTGGGCCGCGCGCCGCCTTTGCTACGCAAGACGGGGCCTCCCGATGGCGTACTCCCCCACCTCTCATGAAAGCCGGAAAGACATCTTTTGCCCTGATCACCCTCTCCTTGCTCGCGATGAGTTCGGCAACGCGCGGTGCTGCCGCCACGCAGGGGGCGCTATCGTTTGAAAAAGACATCCGCCCCATCCTAAAGACCCACTGCTTTCACTGTCATGGAGAGGACGGCGTGACAGAGGGCGATCTGGATGTGCGGCTGACGCGCTTTCTGATCAAGGGCGGTGAGTCTGGCGCGGCCATCAAGCCCGGCGATGCGGGGCACAGCCACCTTTTGCAACGGATCCAAAAGGGAGAGATGCCCAAGGGCAAGGCGCGGCTGAGCCAAGCCGACATCACCACCATCGAACGCTGGATCTCCGAAGGTGCCAAGACCCTGAGACCAGAGCCGGAGAAGCTGGGGCCAGAGCACGCCTTTACTGATGAAGAACGCGCCTGGTGGTCCTTTCAGCCGATCTCCCGACCTGCGATCCCGGCGACGAAGACGCCCCGGAATCCTATTGATGCCTTCATTCAAAAGGCCCTGGCTGAAAAAGGCCTGACGCCATCGCCCCAGGCAGACCCGATCACGCTGGTGCGTCGCTTCACGCTGGATCTGACCGGACTACCGCCGACGCCAGAGGAGACGTCCGCTTTTGAAAAGGCCTTCGTGGCCGACGCCACCGCTGCGACCAGTGCGCTGGTGGATCGCCTCCTGGCATCCCCAGAGTATGGAGAGCGCTGGGGCCGCCACTGGCTGGATGTGGCAGGTTATGCGGACTCCGATGGCTTTGATGACAAGGATCTGGAGCGCAAGTGGGCCTACAAGTACCGCGACTACGTCATCCAGTCCCTCAACGACGATCTGCCCTTTGATGAGTTTGTGCGGGAGCAACTCGCTGGCGACGAGATCGCCGCAGCGGAGGGGCTAAACGCAGACGCACCTACCGCCGATCAACGCCAGCGCTACGCCAAGCTACTGACCGCCACCGGCTTCCTGCGGATGGCCCCGGATGGCACTGGCGCGTCCAATGTCATCGCCACGCGCAATGCCTGCATCACCGATACGATCAAGGTCGTCAGCACCGCGCTGTATGGCATGACGGTCGCCTGCGCGCAGTGCCATGATCATCGCTACGACCCCATCTCCCAGGAGGACTACTACCGCTTTCGCGCCATCTTTGAGCCCGGCTTTGACATGAAAAACTGGCGCACCCCAGCGGGTCGCCTCATCTCCCTCCAGACCAAGGCAGAGCGCGAAGGTATCGTGGCCCAGATCGAGGCCGAAGCCAAGAAGATCGATGCCGCACGACTCGTGAAGCAGGAGGCCTTCATCGCTGACGTTTTGGATAAAGAATTGGCAAAGCGGGATGCCGCCATCCGCGACGACCTGCGCGCCGCCTACAGGACTGAGCCCGCCAAGCGCACCCCCGCGCAGAAGAAGCTGCTCGCCACCAACCCCAGCGTGGAGAAGCTGAGCGCGGGATCGCTTTATCTCTACGACACCACTTACAAGACCAAGTATGCGGACGAGTTGAAGAAGATGACCGCAGACGCCGCCGCCCTGCGCGCCAAAAAGCCGACGGAAGAATTCGTCCAAGCCTTCACGGAGAAGCCCGCCGCCAAGCCAGAGCTCATCCCCGCGACCTTTGTCTTCAATCGCGGCGAGCCCGACCAGCCGAAGCAACAAGTGAAGCCAGGGGACCTGAGCGTGCTGGCGGCGTCACGCGCCATTGAGATCCCAGAAAAGGCCCCCGCCCTGCCCACGAGCGGTCGCAGGCTGGCCTTTGCAAAGTCCATCACCGATGGTCGTCATCCGCTGCTGGCGCGCGTTTTGGTGAATCGCATCTGGATGAACCATTTCGGCAAAGGCATCGTCACCTCGGTGGGTGACTTTGGTGCCTTGGGTCAAAAGCCCACCAACCCAGAACTGATGGATTGGCTAGCCTCTGAATTCATGCGCCAGGGCTGGAGCATGAAGCGCCTGCACCGCCTGATCCTCACCAGCGCCACCTATCAGCAGAGCTCCGCCCGCCGCAACGAGGCGGAATTGATCGATCCGGACAATCAGCTCCTCAGCCGCATGAACGTCCGCCGCCTGGAGGCAGAGGCGATGCGGGATTCCCTGCTCTCCGTCTGTGGGAAGCTCAACACCAAACACGCAGGCCAGTCGGTGCCCGTCATGTTTACGGAGGAAGGTCAGGTCGTGCTCGGCGCAGACACCACGGATACCGCTGGCCGCCAGACCGGGAAATACATCCCGCTCAATGGGGAGGAATTCCGCCGCAGCATCTACGTGCAAATCCGCCGCACCCGCCCGCTGGAGATCTTTGCCGCCTTTGACGCCCCCGCGATGACAGAGCCGAATTGCGAAGCCCGTCCCGTCACCACCGTGAGCCCGCAGAGCCTCCTCTTGATGAATAACAACTACCTGCGTGAATACGCAGGCTACTTCGCCCATCGCGTACAGGCAGAGGCCAGCGATCTCACGGCCCAGATTCATCGCGCGTGGAATCTGGCCTACACCCGCCCCATGAGCATGGCGGACGAACAAGCCGCGCTGGAATTCATCGCAGCACAGACCGCCTACTATGAGAAGCACCCGGCACCGCTGGAAGTGGCGGCAGGTCCGGCGGCCAAAGAAAATGCCAGTGCGCCGCTGCTGGCGCTCGCGGCGTATTGCCACGCGCTGATTAGCAGCAACGCGTTTATCTACGTGGATTGAATTGCGCGGGGATCGGGGGGGGCTTCTTGTGGTTGGGCTCCAGCGCTGGGGTGATGGCGAGCGACGCCAGCAGAGCTGGCTTTGCCAAAGCGGCAGCAGGGCTTCCGCAGTCCAAAAGCGTCTTGGTACCGCAGGGCTTTTTGGTGTTTGACTGGGCGTGGTTGCGCTGCGCTGACCTTTGGATGGTACACGGAGAGGGATTCGAACCCCCGACCAACTCGGTGTAAACGAGCCGCTCTACCACTGAGCTATCCGTGCATGTCCTGCGTGGAGGGCCGACAATATGTCCCAAGGTTTTGCGGCAGCAACGGAAACTTGCTTTTCGTTGCTGCCCAAAAACTCAAACGTGAATCGGGTGACCCTTGGCGACCTCGGTGGCCTCCTTGATCATCTCTGCCAGGGTCGGGTGGGCGTGGATCGTTCCTTCGATCTCGTCCCAAGTCGCCTCCAGGTTCATGGCGAGCCCGATCTCGGCGATCATTTCGGTGCTCTCGCTACCAATGATGTGCGCACCGAGGATCTCCCCGTGAGGCAGGCCGTAGATGATTTTCACAAAACCATCCGGCTCCGCTGCCGCCAAGGCCTTGCCGCTAGCGACGTAGGGGAACTTGCCGATTTTGAACTTCAGACCCTTTTCCACCGCAGCGCGCTCGGTCAGCCCGATGCTGGCGACTTGTGGGTGGCAATAGGTGCAGCCGGGGAAGGTGGTGACCTTTTTCGGCGTGGCGTCGGTAAACATGCCTTCGACCGCTTGCACGGCCTCGTAACTGGCGACGTGCGCCAGCCAGGGCGGCCCGATGATATCGCCAGCGCCGTAGATGCCCTTCACGCTGGTCTGGTAGGTGTCGTCCGTCTGTAGCCAACCGCGCTCGCTGAGCTTCAGCTCGATGCCGCCTGGCAACAACGGCTTCACACCGATGGCGACGAGGCAAAGATCTGCCTCCAGCGTTTCGTTGGCAGCACCTTCGACGGTGATTTTGACGCCGTTCCCATCCTCCGAGGTGCCCGTAACTTTGGTACTGGTGAGAATGCGGATGCCGGACTTCGTCAGGCTTTTTTCCAAGGTCTGGCTGACCTCGGTGTCCTCCACCGGCAGGATGTCTGACTGCATTTCGACCACGGTGACCTTGGTGCCGTAAGCATTAAAAAAGTAGGCGAATTCGATGCCGATCGCACCAGCCCCGATGACGATGATGCTCTTGGGCTGGGTCTCCAGGGTCATGGCCTCCTTGCTGCCAATGACGGTCTTGCCATTGAAGGGGAAGCCAGGCATATCGCGGGTCTTAGCCCCTGTAGCGATGAGGATCTTAGCGGCTTCATGCGTTTCTTCGCTTCCGTCCGCTGCGGTGACGGTGACCTGCCCAGCGGCGGGAATGCTGGCGGTGCCGCGCAGGTAGTCCACCTTGTTCTTTTTGAAGAGGAACTCGATGCCCTTGTTCAGCTTATCCGAGACCTTGCGGCTGCGCCCGACGACTTTGCTCCAGTCATACTCGATGCTGCCGATCTTCAGGCCAAACTCCTCCGCCCGATGGGTCAGGGTGTGGTAGAGCTCCGCGTTTTTGAGCAACGCCTTGGTGGGAATGCAGCCCCAGTTCAGGCAGGTGCCGCCAGCGCGATCATTTTCCACACAGGCGACTTTTTTACCAAGTTGAGCGGCACGGATGGCGCCGACGTAGCCCGCAGGGCCGCCGCCGATGACGATGAGATCGTATTTCATGAAAGAGGGAGTTTTAGCAGAGGGGGGATTTGAGTCTGTGAACGGGGACTGCCCCGCCCGCCTGCATTGAAAGCAGGGAACGTGCAGAAAACCCTGCCAGGGTACGTTTGCAACCAGCATTCTGGATGTTCAGGCCCTGAATCAAAGTTTTGCAGGCCCGAATGCTTGAACAAGTCGCTTCGGAACGTTGACCAACTCTGACAAGGCTCTTACCTTTGCCCTTGTCTGCCGCCATGACCGCGCCTACCCGCCACATCCGAATCCGCCAAGCGCTGCTGAGCGCTGCGGTCTTGTGCCTCTGCGGCCCGGCCTCTGCGATGGAGAGCCCCGGCGGCACCGCCAGCAGCAAGTCCACGCTGGAGGATCTGCTCAAGGTCCAAAAAACAGTGCAGGACATGCTGCCGCAGGTAAAGCCAGCCATCATCAATATCCAGCTCAGGGGCGGCACCGCCAGTGGAGTGATTGTTTCCTCCGACGGGCTGATCATGACGGCGGCTCATGTCAGCGAGGAGCCGGGCAAGGACCTGCGCATCTATTTGGCAGATGGAAAGATGGTCTGGGCGGTATCCCTCGGCCTCGACAAAACGACGGACGCGGCCCTGGCCAAAATGAAGGACCAAAGTCACCCCTGGCCCTTTGTGCCCATCTTGCGCGATACCGCACAGGTCGTGGCCGGGCAGTGGTGCGTCGCGCTGGGACATCCGGGCGGCCTGGATCGGAAGCGCGGTCTGGTGCTGCGCGTGGGTAAGGTCGTCAAACAAACGGCCAACAGCCTCCAGTCCGATTGCGTGCTGATGGGGGGCGACTCTGGCGGGCCGCTACTGAATCTGCGTGGGGAGGTCATCGGCATCCACAGCCAGATCTGGCAGGCGCGGGATCAAAACATGCACGTCTCCATGGCCCCCTTTTTGAGGTCCTGGGATCAGCTCAAGGGCTCCCAGGTCATCAAGGTCTGGGGCACCGGCAGCGGCGGCTACCTGGGCGCAGCGACGGAGCTGGATGCCCAAGGGAAAGTGGCCGTGCTAGAGGTCATCAGCGGATCCCCGGCTGAAAAAGGCGGCCTCAAGGTGGGGGATCTGATCGTCGCGGTGAACGGTGCCCAGATGGCGGACCAGGACAAATTTGCGGAGGCCATCCGCTCCCGCGCAGCGGGGGATCTGATCACGCTCAAGATTCAGCGCAGCACCGCCCTGCGCACGCTCGAAGTCAAACTGGGCACTCGCCCCAAGGAGGACGAAAGCTGATGCAGCCCCGGACGCTCTTACTGCTCGCAGTCACAGCCAGCCTCGCCCAAGCCGAGATCGACCCACGTGGTCCGCTGCCAGAGACGTACCGGACCAACGGCAGCGCCACCCTCAGTGCCGTGGATGCCCTGAAAGCCAGTGTCCTGCGTTCGACGGCGACTTTGGTCGATGAAAAAGGCGGGCACCTGATCGCGACGACGTGGGTCAGCGACGACGGTTACTTTTTGGCACCCGCCAGCGCCATCGTGAAGCCAGAAAAAGGCAAACTGCGCCTGCCTGAGGGCCGCAGCTTTCCCTTCAAGGTGGTGCATCGCGCTGCGGATCTGGATCTGCTGTTGGGAAAGGTGCCGGATCTCCCCAAGACACAGCCCGTCAATTGGACGACCTCACGCGCCCTCAATATGGGCCAATGGCTCTGCACCAGCAAAGGTGGCGGGCAGGAGCTACGCATCGGCGTCATCAGCGCGCTACGTCGGCAGATCCCCGGCATGGGCGCAGCCCTGGGCATCCGCATGGATGAGGATCAAAGCGGCAAGCGAAAGGGCGTCAAGATCATGGGAGTCGCCGCAGACAGCCCTGCCGAATCCGCCGGGCTCCAGACCAATGATGTGATCCTCTCACTAGCCGGCAAGTCCGTCGCGCGCTTTCAGGAGGTGCATGAGATCGTCTCCAAACGCCAACCGGGCGAGGAAATCGCGGTCCTCTACCGCCGCAACGATAAGGACGAATCCTGTACCGTCCGCTTGGCCAGTCGCACCAAGGTGCTGTCCAACTGGGATGGCGAAGACTTTGCCAATGGCGGCATCTCCATCCGCACCGATAATTTCCCGGAGATCCTCCAGCACGATATCCCCCTGGGCCCAGAGGACATGGGCTCGCCGCTGCTTGATCTAAACGGCCGCGCCGTCGGCATCAATATCTCCCGCGTTGACCGTGTGACGACCTTTGCGCTGCCGATGGAGACCTTCTGGACCAAGGTCCAGCAATGGATGGCCGAAGACCGCAAGCCACCCCAGCCAGTGGTCGTGGAGGAAGTGAAAAAGGCAGTGCGCATCGTGCCACAGCCGGTGAAATCGACGAAATGAAGAAGCCATCAGGCATACTGATCTTCGCCGGGTTGCTAGGCCTCTGACAGGCCAACTTTTCCATGGGAAAAGCCAGAAAGTTGTGATACCGAAGGCGTCCAAAGCCGCCTGCACCCCGTGATCATCGACCCCAGCCAACCCTCACCCATCGACCCCATCGCCCAGGACATGCGGCGCTTGGAGGACACGCTGCGGTCAGTGGTGCAGCCCCATCTTCAGCTACCAGGCAAGGATCTGCGCATCCTGAATCTCGCCTGCGGTCGCTGCGATGAGGCAGAGACGCTGATCAAAGTCGGGGGCGAACTGGCAGGTGCCCCCTCTCAGGTAGAGATGGTCGCGGCAGACATCCGCATCCGCGAGATCCGCCAAGCGCGCGAACGATTTGGCCACCTACCAGCGAAGTTTTTGATCGAGGACGCCACAAAGATCGATGCCCACAGCGAGCTAGGCGATGACTTTGGCCTGGTCTTCATGCGCCACCAGAACTTCTGGCATGGGCAGGAGATCTGGAAGAAGATCTTTGACCAAGGCACCGCAAAGCTGGACAAGAACGGCCTGCTCGTCATCACCAGTTACTTTGACAAAGAGCACCGGCTAGCGCTGCGGGCGCTGGAGGAACTCGGCATGGAGGTCGTCGAATCCCGCCGCACCAAGGGCTCGCGAGCGCTCGCTGATGCGCCCGGGAAGTCGGTAGATCGCTGGGTGGCCGTGCTGCGGCGCAAGCAGTGAGCGACGGCTAGGCTAGGCCAATCCAGCGCGACTCTCCATCCACTGGACGGCGTAACGCACGAGGCCGGGGCCGTCCGTGATGTTCAGCTTCTCTTTGATGTGGGCGCGGTGGGCTTCCACGGTGCGGGCGCTTATTTTGAGTTGCTCCGCAATGATCTTGGTCGCTTTGCCAGACCCAATCGCCTCCAGCACCTCGAGCTCGCGATCGGTCAGCGCATCCACCCCTCCGCCGGGTAGCTTAGGGCGGCCCAGCGCGGCTTGCTCCAGCATCTTGGCGGCCAAAGAATCGCTGAGGTAGAGCCCGCCAGACAGCACCTTACGGATGGCGGAGATCAGATTTTCCGCCGCAGTCTCTTTCATGATGTAGCCGCGTGCGCCAGAGCGCAGCACGCGCTCCGCATACAGGCTCTCGTCATGCATGGATAGCACCAGGCACTGCATCCCTGGCAGCATCGCGTGGATGTCCTTGAGGAGTTCCAGTCCACTCTTATCTGGCAGCGTCAGATCTACGATCACCACATCCGGCTTCAGGGCCAGCGCCCGTTCCAGACCTTCCCGTGCAGAGCCAGCCTCTCCACACACTTCGAGTTCCTCCGCTGCGCGAATGAGTTGGGCCAAGCCGTGGCGCATGATGGGATGATCATCGACCAGCAAGATCCGCTTCGTTGCGGACTTGCCTGCACCGTTACTACTACTGCCTGTTGCTGCTCCTTTCTTCTTCATGGACCTGTGAGGGGAATGATGCACGTCACGACGGTGCCACCCTTCTTGCCTGGTTCGACCGAAAGGCTACCGCCCAGCATTCGTGCGCGGTGGGACATTGTCAGGAGCCCCATACCAGTGCCACGTCCTGGGACGGAGTGATCCGGAATGCCTGTCCCATTGTCTTTGATGCGCATCTCTACCTGATTCTCCCGCCGCCGTAACTGGATGGAGATCTTGGCGGCCTTGCTGTGCTTCACCGCGTTGGATACCGCTTCTTGCGCGATGCGGAAAAGCTGCACGGCCACGGCATTTTCGGCAATGCTGACGGGAGCATCCGAGGTGAATTTGCAATCGATCTGGTAAATCCTGGCCGTCGTCTGGGCCAGTTGCTGCAAGGCCATCATCAGCCCCCCGGAATCCAGCACCACGGGATTCAATCCACGGGACATTTCCCGCGCACAGACATTTGCCTGCGTGACCAGGGTGACGATCTCTTGCAGCGCATCTGCCGTGACGTGATCCGTTTGTACCAGACTCTGATGCGCAACCTTGGCCAGACATCCGATCGCGGCGAGTTGCTGGCACAAGTCATCGTGGATGTCCCGCCCGATGCGGTGCTGCTCTTGCTCGCTGATGTGCAGCAGTTGCTCCTCCAGGTTCTTGCGCTCCGTCAGGTCCCGGATGATGCCGGTAAAGATCCGCTTCCCACAGGGCAGCACCGCTTCCCCGACCGATAGATCAATGGGGAAGAGGCTGCCGTTCTTGCGCTTAGCGATCGCCTCCCGCCCGATGCCGATGATTTTTTTGACGCCGGTTTGAAGGTAGGATTGGACATACTGATCATGCTGCCCACAAAACGGCTGCGGCATCAGCATCGATACATTATACCCGATCATCTCGTGGGCAGCATACCCAAAGAGCCGCACCGCCGCAGTATTCACCGTCTCGATGATGCAGGTCTCGCTAATCGTCAGGATCGCATTCACAGCCGTCTCCAAGACCGCCCCGGTGCGTTGCTGCGCCTCCAGCACCTCGTTCTGGGCGGCCTGGAGCTCCGATAGATCTCTGCCAATGCAAAGGATGCTCGGCGGATCATCGCCGCCGCCCTCCACATCTGCGTGGGTCCATTCAATAATTCGGACAGATCCGTCCCGGGCCAAGAGCCCTTTGACATGGCTCTTGCTGCGATCCCGCCCTACCCCACCCCGGCATACCCGGCGCGTCGCCTCGCGCTCCGCCTCGGGCACGAGTAGCTCCACCCAGTCTTGGCAGCGCAATTCTTCCGTGGTCCAGCCACTCAGCAGTTCGACAGCCCGGGACACCCAGATGATGCGCCCCTGCGCACTCACCTCCATGACCAGCAGGCCAGCGTGATTCGTCAGACTTTGGAAAAGCGGATCTGGCCTCCCCTGCGGTGTCGCCTGCACGCCTCCGCAGCCCACCGCCAAGGGTGATTTTTGCTTTGCAGACGCCCGATCAGATTTTGCCATGCCGTTGTTTTACCCCGCTCAATCCGCGCCAGCCACCATCGCGTCAGGCTTCACGGCCAGTGTGCAACACTGCGCATGCTGGACGATTTTTTCCGCCGTGGTACCGATCAGCATCTCACGCAATCCCGATTTCCCACGCGTGCCGAGCACGACCAGATCGGCATGCGTCGCAGCGGCGTGCTCCATGATCGCCTCGCGGATGTTGACGCGCTCCTGCACCTCTTGGGAGACTTTCACATCGCCCGCAGACCGCAGCAGTGGGGCCAAAAAGTTCGACAACTCAGTGCGCCAGCCATTTAGCGCCTCCTCATCCCCCACCGCCGGTAAGGGCGGCACCATCCCGCCGTAGTCTAGCGCCATCGCCATCGCGGATTGGTAGATGTGCAGGCAATCCAGCGCCGCACCATCCTGGGCTGCGATGTGCAAGGCGCACTGCACCGCTTTGGCAGAGTTTTCTGAAAAATCCACGCAGGCCAACACTCGCTTGAAGGGGCTCCGCGCATCACCGCGCACCAGCAGCACATCGACCGGGGCCTTGCGCACGCACTTCGCAGCGATCACCCCGATCCGATGCGGGTCCGCCTTGGAGCCCTTAGACCCCATCACCAGCAGATCCGCCTGATGCACTTGGCAGGCCTCGACGATCTCCCCAAACGCGTGCCCGATCCGCACCTCCACCTTTGCCGTCACCGCACCGCAGTCAGATTCATCGACGAATTTCTGGAGCTTCTGCGTCCAGTCCGCACGGATCGCCGCCTGATCACAGGCCATCGCTTTCTTCAATTCATGCACCAAAAACTCATCCATCACATGCACCGCCGTCAGCGCAGCCTCATCCAGCGCCGCCCGGCGCGCAGCCTCACGTAGCGCATTGCGGCAATGGGGGGTAAAGTCGATCGCGGCTAAGATGTGGTGTAGCTTTTTCATGGTGTTACTCCGGTTGGGATGTTCAGTGTCGGTCGCCCAGACAATGTCAGTCTAAAAGAAGTCTCCGTTGGTTGCGACACGTCTCTTGTCCACTTCTACGTCAACCTTGCCCAAGAACGCAAGCAGTCTTACCCGCCGCCAACCGAAAGGCCAGGGCATACGCATGGGCAGCAAGAATGAGAGGAGTGGTTATATGGCGTAAAATAGCGCTGTACAAACTACCATAACCACTGATTAGGCTATGAATGCCTTCTGCATCCAACAAGCCCTCAGCTTCTTCTCTGCGTCTCTCTGCCCACATTTCTCCCCTCGCGCCTGGTGCCCTGCCTATCTCCAAGCTGCTAGATG